>Ga0134128_10009269_pt1 | contig 11809 bp, 10 predicted proteins | sample KB31754_FD_96462 | JGI IMG/M metagenome (GOLD analysis project Ga0134128, IMG submission 96462) | Terrestrial soil microbial communities with excess Nitrogen fertilizer from Kellogg Biological Station, Michigan, USA - KB3-175-4 | ecosystem: Environmental > Terrestrial > Soil > Unclassified ...
CGCGCATTCAGCACGGTGTTGCGCAGAAACTCCAGGCCCGAACCGTGCCATTCGTTGGTGCCGCTTTTGGTGACAATATTGATGACCGCGCCTGCGCTGCGGCCGTACTCAGATTCAAAGTTGGAGGCCACGCGCAATTCCGCTATCGCTTCCACGGGCAAAATGGTGGCGGGGGTTCCGAAAACACCTGCTTCGTTGATGGCCGGGTCATTGCGGTAGCCATCGTTCATGTCTGTGCCGTCGAGGAGGAAATTGTTCGAGCGGCCGCGAGCGCCGTTGACCGAGAAGGAGCCGTAAGAGCCGGGAGAATCGGAGATTTCGTCGGGCGAGCCAGCGACGCCTGGCACGAGGAAAATCAATTTCTGGTAGTCGCGGCCGTTGACGGGAAGATTGGTGACGATTTTGGACTCGATGATGCCGCCGAGGGTGTTGCTGGTGGATTCAACCTGCGGGAGCGAATCTCCGGTGACTTCGATGCGCTGGGCGACTTCTCCGGTCTGCAGGGCGACGTCGGCACGGCGCTCGCTGGAGACTTCCACGCGGAGGCCAGAGACGACAGCTGTCTTGAAGCCGGCGTTTTCCACGGTGACGGTGTAGTTGCCGATGGGCAATTCTGGGACGGAGTAGCTGCCATCGGTGCTGGTGGTGACGGTGCGGGTGAGTCCGGTGTCGATATTTTTGACAACGACGGTAGCGCCACCGATGGCCGCGCCGGTTGCATCGGTTACGGTGCCGAGAATCGTGCCGCGAAAGGTCTGTGCTCGGGTGAGAGGAGAGAACAGCATCAGCACGAGGATTGCGGCACAAAAGACGGCAGCGGCGCCGCAGTTTTGGCGCAAAAAGCTCTTCTTGGCAGGTTCCAGCGGCTCAGCCACCTGCCGGCAGACACAATTTACGAATTTCGATTTCATGTGATCCCCCGAGAACCATTTTCCAGGGCATTTCCCCCGCGAAGCGCCCGCTACGCACCGTATGATGTTTAGATTGACACTACCCGCGCTTTCTAGCGGCGTCAAGCAATGGCGAAAAGACTCGGTTCACAAGAATCCCAGCCCATCTCGGATAAGATGTTGCCGCAGATTGTTTTACTCAGATAGAGATGCGAAGGCCAAGCGTTATCTCGATTGTTGCAGCCGTTCTGCTGTGCGGATGCTTCGAGCCGCAAAAGGAATCGCGCATGGAAGAATCCCCCCGCCTGACACAGACAATCCTTGCCCTTCGCGAAGCATACGTGGCGTTCAATCGCGGTGACATGGACGCGGCCGTTGCGTCTCTCGACCCGCAGATCGAGTGGACTGAGCCTGCGGAGTTTCCCGGCGGCGGCACCTACCACGGCCGCGACGCGGCGAAGGGCTACCTGACGCAATCACGCGCGGCGTGGGCCGAGTCATCAGCGAGCCAGAACGATTCATTACCGCGGGGAACCGCATCGTCGTATTCGTGCACGCCAGTGTTAAGCGGGCGGCACCGAATGGCAAGAGGTGCGGCTCGCGGATATCTATACCATCCGTGACGGCAAAGCGATCCAGATGCGCGCGTTCGCGGACCGGCAGGAGGCGCTGCGTTGGGCGGGAGCCGAAGGCGAATTTCCTGAGTTGTAATGATGGCTTTCCCCGATGATCAAGTCCTGTGGCTGCTCAACAATAAACCAAGAGTCTTGCGCTGATCCATGGCCTGCAAGTAGTCGTGGGTCTCGTGCTGATGGTGCTCGGTCTCCATATGGGACACGCCCACCAGGAGCAATTTCCGCGCCGGACAGTCAGACTTTCCGATCGACCGGCTACATGCCTGCGCCTCGGTCCGCTTTGTGTCCGTGCGCTATCCCCGAATCGACCCGATGCGATACAGTGGAAGATTAATTTGTGGATGCAAATCTCGGCATTCGCTCGCGGCATTACTCTATGGCTGAAAAACTTCCATCGTTGGTGATTGTGGGGCGGCCCAATGTAGGTAAGTCGACGCTGTTCAATCGGCTGACCGGGACTCGGCGTTCCATTGTTACGAATGAGCCGGGCATCACTCGGGATCGCATCTACGGCAAGGCCGAATGGCGCGGACGCGCGATGGAAATCGTGGACACCGGCGGGATAGTTCCCGACGACAAGGCGCTGATTCCGCAGGAAATTCTGCGGCAGGCACATGTGGCTATTGCCAAGGCCGATCTGCTGGTGCTGGTGGCGGACAGCTTCGACGGGCTGATGCCGCTTGACGAAGAACTGGCTCGCTTGCTCCGCGGGACCGGCAAGCCGTTCGTGGTAGCGGTGAACAAAGTCGATTCGCCTTCTCAGGAGGCTAACGCCGCTGTGTTTCACCGGCTGGGCGTGCCGGTGTTTCCGATTGCGGCGGAGCACGGTACCGGCGTCGATGATCTGCTCGACGCGGCGCTGGCCGAGACCGAAGCCGGCGATGTTGCCGACGAGCAGGCCGAACCTGATGTCGTCGAGGTCGCGATCATCGGCCGGCCGAACGTCGGGAAATCTACGTTGCTGAATCGCATGGTGGGGGAAGAGCGCTCCATCGTTTCGCCGGTTCCGGGGACAACAATGGACACTGTGGACACCGAAGTGACGCGCGAGGGCCGACTGTACCGTTTTGTGGACACCGCAGGCATTCGGCGCAAGGGCAAGACCAACCTGGTGGCGGAGAAACTCAGCGTGGTGATGGCGCGGCGGGGGTTGGAGCGCGCCGATGTGGCGCTGCTGGTTGTCGATGCCGAGCAGGGGGTGACGCAGGGCGACGCGCAAATCGCAAATTACGCCGAGCAATCCGGGCGCTCGGTGGTCATCGTGATGAACAAATGGGACTTGGCCGTGGAGGCCGCCGGCAAAGCGGCCGAGCGTGACGCGGCGACCACGAAAGGCAAAGCGCGACGCACTGCGCGTCAGCGGCAGGAAGAAGAGCGCGTACGTCACGGCGACACACGCGGGGGCACGGGTCGCACGGAGACCGGCTCAGCCCGAGCCTTCGGCGAACTCGATAAGGGCCGGCTGTTGTTCGATTACGAGAAGATGGTGCGCGAGAAACTGAAATTTCTCAGCTACGCTCCGATCGTGTTTTTATCGGCAAAGACTGGCGAGCGAGCCCCCAAACTTTACCCGCTGATCGATCAGGTGGCGGCTGCGCGCCGAAAGCGGATTCCCACGCCGGACCTTAATCGCTGGCTGAAAGAAGATGTGGACTTACAGCGCGGCACCACGCCGAAAGCGCGGCCGGTGCGGATTTACTACATGACGCAGGCGAAGACCGCGCCGCCCACGTTTCTGATTTTCACCAATCAGAAGACGCCGCTGCACTTCAGCTACGAGCGCTTTCTGGAAAATCAGCTGCGCGCGAAATTCGACTTTAGCGGTACGCCGGTGCGATTCGTGCAGAGGATGCGGAAAAGGGACCGGGATCGATCGGAAAGTGAATGATTTTGAGCCGCGAGCCGGCGGATGGACGGCGATTGAGTGTGAAGACCGGGGCTAAGGCACCGGACATTGACACCACGGAAATTTGGCCTACGATGAAGGAAGTCCCCGGCCCCCAGGCCCTCGTCTGGATGCTTTGAAAAATGATGAATAGCACTGGAGCCGCTACACAAACCGCGAATGAGGACCGGCTTTACCGCATCGGGGACGTGGCCCGCATGGCGGAAGTAAAACCGTTTGTCCTGCGCTATTGGGAAACCGAGTTCCCCATGCTGGAGCCGGTGAAAAGCATCAGCGGCCACCGCATGTATCGGCAGGAAGACGTGGACATGGTGCTGAAGATCAAGCGCCTGCTCTACGATGAAGGCTTCACCATCGCCGGAGCGCGGCGGCATTTGCGGGAGCAAAATGGCGCAGCGGGGGCATCGACTGCAAGCCCGGAAGGCCATGCCGCGGGCAGCGTCACGCACGGGCACGCACATTTCGAAAATGCAACGGAACTGCTCAGCCGCAAAATGCTGCTGGATCTACGTGATTCGCTGCGTGCGTTCTTGACCCTTCTCGAACGGCGGTGATAGCCTTGGAGTGGCGGTAAACGCAGCGGTTCAGGTTTGTTTCGCCGCCGCGAAAGATCGGCTCACCAGCCGGTCGGCTCCTTCTACCCGGTCGGGACGTAGCGCAGCCTGGTAGCGCGCACGCTTGGGGTGCGTGAGGTCGCTGGTTCAAATCCAGTCGTCCCGACCATTTAATTCAAAGACTTAGAGGAAGCCTCGAAAATCCCGACTTGGACTTGGTGCACATTCTGGTGCACACCCTCCTCAAAAACCGGTCGTTCAGGTATTGGCACCAAACTATCGAGCGCCGTCCGCTTCGCTGCCATTCGGATGTGGCTGTAGTGTTCCAACATTCTCTTGGAGACGTGCCCAGCGATTGCCATTAAGGTTTGCTCGCTCGCCTGGGATTCAGCTAGTTTGGTGATGCAGGTATGCCGTAGGTCGTGGAAGCGGCGTTCGGCATCAACGGTCCCTCTCCAATAGTGCTCAAGCGATTCGTGGATGCCCCCTAAGCTGCAAAGTCTTTACCGCAAGCACTGAGATCGATGGCGATCCCAGTATTCAAGTGCGTCTTTTATGCAGGGCGCGCTTATGGTGGAGAAGAACGTTCCATAAGCACTAAGCAATTATGCGGTTTACACGTACACCCCGTTATGCAATAAGTCAGAGCTATGGTAATCCCCATTACACCACTTCCTGCGGCCCTTCCTGAATGGGGAAAGACGCTTTTGACCGTTGGCGTCGGGATTTTCAGCGGGCCTTATCGCCGAACCTATCAAACTCTGGATCTCTGATAAATATAAAAGGCGTAAGCTTCGCCATATGTGCTACGAACAATTGCTGATTGTTCGACAGTTATTTACATTGGCATTGCTTCACCTCGAGGACCCGAAAGAATCGTCTCCTGGTAGTGAAGAATACGCAAACAGACTGATTACTAGATTTAACGCGGGCCCGCTTAGGTATCTGGCCGCATCCGACGGTGCGCTCTTCTATAAGCTTGATGCTCAACCGGCGGTAACCGCGGTTCTGAATGCTCTTAATCGCATACCTCCAGAGCCATCCAGCGAAGCACTAGCCAAGATAGCCCGGGGAATTGTCGATCTGATTGACGGAGAAGTTGATTAAGGACACCTGAGCGGGGAATATTTGACCACGATTTCCCGCCGCCACAGTCGAGAAATTGATCGATTAGAACCGTTGAAATCTGAGGTTCAAAATCGCAAGAGGTTCGGCTATCGATGGGGTCGGAACGTAACCCAACAGCCTCGCGGACTCATTGGGCAAATCAAAATATACGCTTTCGCCACTCGATGGTGGCTCTCCTCAATTAAGCTTCGACTGTTTCGTCGCAAACCTTTGGCCTAACTGTAAGAACATCCCTCTTGCGATACTTATCCCCACCGTTGCACTCTCGCGCAGATGTCTTAAGCTAAATGCATAGCCGTGGTCAAACCATTGCCAAACAATGGCCCGCAAGTCTCGATCGACACGATTCCGAAGGTTCTGACGGATCGACCCCGCTATTGGAGGTGCATACCTTGCGGCAATGCGAGATGCAGAACGGGCCGAGCCCACGAAAACTCCCATCGACAATCTGAGCGTGTGATACTCATGTGCGCGACTGGGGAAATTGCTTGAGCGTTACCAAATTGTCACTAAGAGTCGCGCAAAATGGCCAAAATGAGCAGATCCAGAAAAGTGGAACTATCGCTATCTTGCAGGTGACAAAGGGATTTAGTTGATTTTCTGCCAGATAGCGAACCGGCGATTTAATTTTTCAAGACCGCCGGTTTCATTCCGAGCCACTTCCACGCTCTTGCGAAAATGCCGGGGGTATACCTTCAAGAGTCCTCTCATTTCGCCAACAGATGTCCGAAACGTTTAATACGAGTCACGTTCGGGGTCGTCATACTTGCGCTCGAAGAGGCGGAGGATCGCGATGTCTCGAAAACAGATGGCTCGAACACAATGGATTCGCACTCTCGCAATCACAGGCACAGTTCCAGCATGCGTTGCCGCAGTTTGTTGCCCGGCCCGATCGAAGGAGCCACCAATGTTGAGCGCAGACTCGTTTGCGAGAGCGAAGGATTTCGTCAACCGCACCGGCAGGCCGCTCGAACGAGCACGGTTGCGATTCCACTTCGAGCAGGGTAGTGCCAACCAGGTGATCGCGGAATTGGCAAAGTTTCAGAATCCCGACGGCGGCTTCGCGACCTACCTGGAGAGTGACAGCCGCTGGGCCGGGTCTTCACCAAACGGTACGAGGGTCGCGTTGAAAATTCTGAGCGAAGTAAAAGCACCGGAGGCGGACCCGCACGTCCGGGCGGCCGTGAAATATTTGTTGGCGAACTTCGACGACTCCACGGGCACATGGCGCGCGCTTCCTAAAGAAGCGAACGCGGCGCCGCACGCGCCGTGGTGGCATGTCCACGAAGACACCGGAACCTCCGTTGCATCTGGCGGCTGCCGATCCCGGCGATTTCGCTAAGCTGTTCGATTCGCGCGCCAGGATGACGCGCAAGCCACCGAATCGCAAAGCCGATTGTGGAGTCGGGCGGCGCGACATCCCTGATGTGAAATAGGAGCGCAGCTTCCAGAGCAAACCTGCTGGCGCGAAACGTAGGCTGTTCGTCGATGCCCGCAAATGGCGCGCGCGCCGCAGCGGTCCATACGTCGCCAAGCGGCGCTTGTTGATTGGCGAGTTCGCAAGCGGGCAAACCCAGGACCGCCGCCGCTTTACCTGGGTAAAACCGCACGCCCGTGATTCGCGTGCCCTAAGCAAGATGCGCAACGAAAGATTCAGTCTATGGCCCGATGATTGCCGGCGCTTGCCCTTGCCCCTGCATGAACACAATGTCCACGCACGCATCGGGCAGAACCCGATGAGCGTATACCGCGCGGGAACGTTGGATCGATTGCGTCCACAAGCACAAAACATGCTCGCGCAGCGCCACCGGCGGTAAAAATTCCCGGTAGTCAGAAGCAAACGCACGTGTTTGCGAGTGGGTGTCGCTCATCGAACGAGGATACTGCATCGATTCGTCGCCCTTCAACAAATCGTCAACCAGCAGGCCTAGTGCTGATCGAGACGACCACATCACGGGCCATCCGGAACCCCGATTCGCCCTCCCATTTACGCGACAGGTTCTAGCGTGCTCTAGCCGTATACAAGTCCAAGTACCACGAGGCGACCGACGGCACCCATGCGTAAGGAGCAGAAGATCAATCAGGAAGAGGCTGGGGATGCGGGTTGAACTGGACGTAGTACAGTGGCGTGGAACGTGTCGCCAGTTAATATATGACTTGACGCAGCCACAGCGTCTGTTCTTTAGCCCCTTGTAGCCTTTCTCTCAACCAGGACACTCTATTTCATTGAACGCGCTGCTTCGCCAGAGTCTGCAAGGCTTGCCAAATACTTGGTGACCGCAACCTCGAGGTTGAAATGCATCGCTTCTCGTCCTAACGCCTCGCCTAGTGCTGATTTCTGAACCATTCGCAGTACGCCCGGGTTGAGCCCCACAAGCCAGAGTAATAACCCGCGATCACGCTGTCTTTTTTCGGCTGCACTCAAAGCCCTCAGGGCAGTGTATTCGAGATCGGGTACGGCGCTAAAATCGATGGCCACGATTCTCGGCTTTTCTTCCTCGACCGCCTTCCGGATCTTCGCTGCAACATGCTCGGCATTCGCGAAGAAAACCCGCCCTTCGAGCCGCAACAAAAGAAGATCTGAAAACGTCTCGTCCTCAGGATGTTCCTTAGAGCGTGGCCGGAACACATTGGTGCCCGGCTTGCGCCCCAAGACGTAGACCGGCGGGTCCGCGACTTGATATGCAAGCCCCACGAGCGAGATCACGATCGCGACGATAATGCCTTTGAGTGTCCCCAGAGCTACAACGCCAGCAAAGGCCGCCAAAGCCCAAGCGAACTCGGTCCGCCGAATTTTGAGGATTGCCCGAAACTCCGCGGGCTTAATTAATCCGATGGAGTAGACAATCACCACAGCCGCGAGCGTGGCTTGTGGCATAAGGGCAATCAGCGGAGCCAGCAGAAGCATCGTGGCCAGTGAAGCCAGTGCGGTAACCAATTCCGCTAGCTGGGTGCGTGCTCCCGCAAGACGGTTCACGGCGGTCTGGCTGGTGCCACCACCGACAGGCATTGATCCCAGGAATGCTCCGCCGGCATTTGCCAGTCCTGTGGCCAGCAATTCCTGGTTGGCTCTGAGGGTTGGCTCCTCGCCCTTGATAAACGCTCGGCCTGCAGCGATGGTTTCCGTAAAACTCATGAGCGCGATGCCCAGAGCCCCCGGCCACAGTTCTTGGGCAAGGGAGAATTCTGGAATTGTTAGAGGGGGCAGCCCCTGCGGAATTCCGCCGACCAACTCCACGCCATGTGACTGAAACCCCAGGAGACGCGCACCCAGGATACCCGCAGCCACGGCAATTAATGGTGCCGGCGCTCGCGGCAGAAATCGTTCAAATCCGAGCAACACGGCAATCATGGCTATCCCGATGGCTACTGTTATCAGTGATGCGTCCGGGAATCCTCTGGCAATGGCAACGATGTTGTGGAGGAAAGAACCCTTAGCAATATGAATGCCAAGTATCTTGGGCACCTGATCCAGAACTATGACGAGTCCAATCCCGGCTTTGAAGCCCACCAACACCGGCTCAGAGATGAAGTTGGCGACGAATCCCAGTCTAAGCAGGGAAGCCAAAGAGAGGATCGCTCCCACCATGAGGGCCAGCATTGCGGAAGCTCGAAGCAGCGATGTCAAATCACCGTTTGGGACGACCTGACTGAGTTCCGTTGCGGTTAGAATGGCAAGCGTTGTGGTAGTGCTCACACTGAGTGGGCGAGAAGTCCCCATCAGTGCGTATATGATCATAGGGACAAACGCCGTGTACAAGCCGACCTGGACGGGCAGCCCGGCGATCGTGGCATACGCCATCGCCTTTGGGATAACTACCGCAGCGGCCGTCAGTCCTGCGATCAGGTCCGGCCGAAACCATTCCTTCTGGTAGCTGGGTAGCCAATCCGCAATCGGAAAGCGGTCTCTAATTTGTCGGCTAGTTGACAAGGTCAACTCCTGACCGAGGACGCTGCGGGCAAACTCTACATTCGTGCCGCGGCGGTCGGTTCGCTTGCTCGTAGACCTGTGTTACTGATGACCTTCAACCGCCCAACGGATTCTTATTGCCGTGTGCGAATACTAGCAATCAGAAATTCTGGCCGTCACCTAGGAATTCGCCTAGGGGGCACCCCGCTTGGTGTGACGTCAGATGAAGGGTGACAGACACCAAGCTACCTCTCGTTTTAACGGCCTTCCAATCGGCCGAGAAAACAATGCGGCGGCTATCTACTCGCTGAATAGGCCCGTCAGACGCCGGACGGTAGTCTGTGTAAGTAAGGGTTCTTTGGATGTCGAGGCTCTTTAGGAAAAGAATGCGCGCCGTTGCCCGGATTTCGATTCGTTTCGGCACCCAGACAGCCTCACCGACACATGTCTGTTCCATGGTGATGTGGGAACCGCGCTCTACACGCGCCAAGATCAGCCCCATCGAGAACGACTCTGTTACATGGCCATCGACTTTGATCCAGCCGAAGTCTTGCTTGTCCACCCAGAGCTTGCCTTCTACTCTGGAGAACATCTTGGCGTACTTGCCGTGCGCGTGATACCCCGGGTGAGGCGTAGCTTGCAGCACGTAGGCCGGCCTGCTGCCGACTGTTTCTTCGCCGACTAGCCGAAAGTCAAACGCCTCCAGCACATCCGCAAGGAAAGCTCTGTTTTCCTGGTCCTTGCGTATTCGCGCTGTCTGCTCGTCCGGCGTTTCATGCTTCAGCTTATCGAGATCATCATCACTTCTCTTTTGCTCCGTGGCCGATGGAGGTTGCCCCACGCTTTGCTCCGGAAACACCGAGTGCAGCGCGACATTCAGCGCTTTGGCCGAGACCAGATCGTGTCCGAAAAGCTTCTCTACGATGATCCGTGCACCCGTGGCACAGCCGGACTGTTCCAAAGCCTTCACTACGGTCGCGAACAGACTGGGTGGAATGGCGAGGTAGTGAGCCGGGCGCTGCGCCTTTTCAAGCTGGACCCGCAGGGCGGAGAAGGTCGCTGGGTACCATATTCTCCATCGATGTAGCGGAGCAACTCCATCAGTCGGGCAAACGCCGACTCATCTACGCCCCCTCCGAACTTCTCGATGCCGTCGCGGGCCGGATTCCGAAATTGGTCAATGGTCCATTCCGATTTCGCCAATCCGATCACCGGGACGTTCAGGGTTCCGTGCCGCACCATGTTGTGCAGCGCCGGGAAGATCTTCTTGTGGGCGAGATCTCCGGTCGCGCCAAAAAAAACAAAGGCATCGGATTCAGAATTGGCCAGGGGCTGATCGTCCAATTCGATCGCAAGTTCAGGCATCGTCATGGGCTCGTTGTGAATTTGGGTCGGTTTAAACGGGTGATTGCGGCAGCATGAAGCAGATGGCGCCGGGGCATAACTGTCACTTGTTACAGGGATCTCATACACCATTCGTTGTCGTTTCTGGACAGGAGCAAACACCGGGAAGCGAGCAAGCGCTCACGGCGACGAGGAAACTAGGAATGTTGACAGGTTACGGAAACCTAAGAACCGAGTAGTGTCCGACCACCGAGCCGCTATTAGTGTGCGCTTAGATGGCTCCAAACCGCGACTTGGCAAGATCTTGGCGTAGAGGGAAATCATGCTTAAACGGCTGAACAGCAACGGTTAGATGATGCGCGACTGGAAAAATTCGCGTGGAAGAAGTGGGGACCCTATCTCAGTGAGCGGCAGTGGGGCACGGTCCGCGAGGACTACAGCGAGAATGGTGACGCTTGGAATTTCTTCACACACGACCATGCCCGTTCACGCGCCTACCGCTGGGGCGAGGACGGAATCGCCGGCATCTCCGATGACAAACAGCACCTATGCTTCGCGTTGGCCCTGTGGAACGGCAAGGATCCGATTCTCAAGGAACGGCTCTTCGGATTGACCAACAACGAGGGCAACCATGGAGAGGATGTGAAGGAGTACTACTTCTACCTCGACAGTACGCCGACGCACTCCTACATGAAATATCTCTACAAGTACCCTCATGCGGCATATCCGTACGCAGATCTAACAGAGACGAATCGGCGTCGTTCCAAGAACGACATGGAGTATGAACTGCTCGACACCGGCGTCTTCAACGAGGATCGGTACTTCGACGTCTTTGTGGAATATGCCAAGGATAGCCAGGAAGACATCTTGATCCGGATCACGGCAGCAAACCGCGGACCGGAGGCGGCAGAACTGCATCTTTTGCCGACGCTGTGGTTCCGCAACGACTGGTCAAAGTAGATTGCTGTATCCAACAGGGCTGCCGAGAAACCCATCCTCCAACAGATCGAAGCCGCGGCGGGCATGAGCGCGGTCGCGGTTGCGCATCCGCTTCTGGGCAAATATGTCCTTTCCTGCGAAGGCGAGGTGCCGCTGCTCTTCACTGAGAACGAAACAAACCACGAATGGCTTTTCGGGCAAGAGAACGAGAGCCCTCACGTCAAGGACGGCATCAACAACTGCGTAGTACAGGGCAACCAGGGCGCGGTGAATCCCGCTAAGACGGGCACCAAGGTCGCGGCACACTACCGGATCAATGTAGACGCCGGTCAGACCAAAGTGATTCGCCTGCGGCTCTCCAACAGTTCTCCGGAACAGAAGGGCAAAGCCTTCGGAAAGCAATTTGACGAAGTCTTCGCGGCCCGGCGTCGCGAAGCCGATGAGTTTTACAAATCAGTTACGCCACCATCGGTCAGTGAAGACGCGGCCAAGGTGATGCGCCA
>Ga0134128_10009270_pt1 | contig 11808 bp, 11 predicted proteins | sample KB31754_FD_96462 | JGI IMG/M metagenome (GOLD analysis project Ga0134128, IMG submission 96462) | Terrestrial soil microbial communities with excess Nitrogen fertilizer from Kellogg Biological Station, Michigan, USA - KB3-175-4 | ecosystem: Environmental > Terrestrial > Soil > Unclassified ...
CTGCGCGGCGGCCGCGGCATTCTTGACCTCCTCGAGCCGGGCGATCACGTCCACCAGGGCGGACGGGTCCACCGCGGCGACCACCGCCCCGTCATAGCCGGCGGGCCCACAGCCAGCCGCCGCGCCGTTCACCGCGCCGTTCACCGCGCCGTTCACCGCGCCGTTTGCCGTCCCGTTCACCGTGGCGTTCGCCGTGGCGTCCGCCGTGCGGTCCGGGACCGCGGACGGGCCGGCAGTTGGCCCGGCACCGGTGGAGCCGCGCGTTCCTCCGGTAGCTGCCCGGCCACCGTCCGCGGGCCTCCCCGCCCCCGGCCAGGGTGCCTGGTCCGTTGGCCCGGCACCGGCGGTGCCGCCCAGGGCCAGCACGACGTCGGTGGCCGCGGCAGCCTGGGACAGGGCCTTCGTGGCCGATCCCCTGGCGGCGGAGACGTAGTGGGCCAGGTCCGCAAGGTTTCCGGCCGGGGCGCCGGCACGGATTTGCTGCTCGAGCCGAGCCGCGGCGTCCTCCGCCCGCCGGCACGCCCCGGCGGCGAGTTCGTGGGCCAGGGCCGCGTCCAGCTGGGCCAGCACGACAGGGTCAAACGCCCCCGCACACTGCTCCAGCAGGAGCCCGGCGGTGGACACCAGCACGGAACAACCCTGCCCGGACGACACCGCGGCCCCGGCGAAACCCTGCCGCACACCCGAGGCTCCCGATGCCGGTTCCGGGGCTGCCAGGGGCACTCCGGACATCGCTTCCGCAGCGGCGAACGGCAGCCCCTCACCCGGGGTGGTCTGGCCCGGGGTCCTTTGGCCCGGGGTCTTTTGGTCCGGCGTGGTCTGGTCCGGGGTGGTTTGGCCCGCGGGGCGGGGCTGCTGCGAGCGGGTGGCACGGGCGGGGCCGGGAACCGCGTTGCCGTGTTCCAACCATTCCGGTGCTGCCACGCTTCCCACCCGCCCTGAGAATCAACTGGTCAATATCAGAAAATATATTCCCAAAGAATTCGATGGAACATATTTTCTTCGTGCCTCTATTCTACGTCCGGCCACTGACATTTCCGGCCGCCGGTGCCCCAGGGCGGCAAATCTGTGGATAACTATTCTGGGCTCGCAAAGCCCGCAAAGCCCGCAAAGCATGCAAAGCGTGCAAACCGCGCGAGGCCGCCGCCCAACCCGCAGGGCGTGTTGACCAAGAGATTTGGTCTCGTGGTCGAGGGCACCGCCGGAAGAAGCCGGGCAGATCGATCGAATTCGGTGACGACCGGAAGGAGCCTTACAAGCGCCGCAATGTCGTCGAGCGTTGCTTCAACAAAATCAAGCAATGGCGAGCGATTGACATGCGCTCCGCCAAGACCGCCCGCGGCTGCCGTGTCGCGATCACCTCGCTCCCACTCTGATCTGGACCAAGACGGAGATGGCTCACACGCCCTGGCGGACGACCTCGAGCGGCCCCTCGTCGGGTGTCGGCGGCTCGAACCGCCCGAAGTACTCCGTCGCCGTCTGCTCAGTGAGCGGCCAATCGTCCGCCCGGCTGCCGTGTCGGTCACCGACCCGGCTCAGGATGGTCTCAAGACTCGTCGCGATGTAAACAGTCTCCGGCACGATCCTCTGCGGTGCGAGCAGCATGCGGAACTCATCGCGTTGTCGCAGGAACCAGAATCCGAAGTCGAGCACGACATCGTTCCCCGCCGCGACATGGCGCAGCAAGCGCAGCTTCAGGTCTGCCGCCACCTCGGCGACCACTTCGGCGGAGGGCATCGTGGTGATTCCGCGATCCCAGAACTCCACCTCGAACGACAAACGCGTCCAGCCCTCGCGTTCCAGGCGCTTGGCGTATGTGGTCTTGCCGGCACCACCTGGCCCGCACATCATCACGACCCGAGGTGGTCCTGTCCTGTTCACTGCCACCGGACCAAGGTTACGCTCCGCCACTGACGTTGAGCCTTGCAACGCTCCGCTCATCGCTGGTCTGGGTCAGATCGGACTTAATCCACATGCCCCGGCACCCCTCAGCCGGCGTCGACCATGTCCTCGGAGACGGCTTCCGGGGCGACCCTGCGCGCCCACAGCCCCAGCAGCACCATGGGGACCAACACGGCAAGCGCCACAATGTTGACCCAAAAGAAGCCGCCCGCAGCCAGCACCGGACCGGCCAGGGCAGCCATCCCGGCAGCGCCAAAATTCATCATCATGTCATTGGCGCCCTGCAGCGGCACCCGGATGTCCTCCGGCACTGACTGGGTCAGCAGGGAGGATCCTCCGATCAGGCAGGCGGACCAGCCCAGCCCCAGCGTGGTGAGTGCAATCGACATGAACAGCGGGTTGCTGCTGTCGGACACGGCCGCGCCCAGCCCAATGGCGGCCAGGAAAATGCCGCAACCGAGCATCACCACTCGAAAGGCGCCCACGCGGTCCACGAGCCAGCCAAAAACGGGGCTGGCGGCATACATGCCCAAAATGTGGAGGCTGATCACGATGCCAATGATCTCCAGCGAGTGTCCGTGCGCGTTCATGGCCACCGGTGTCATGACCATCACGCCCACCATGATCATGTGCCCGCCCGTCACCGCCCCGAGGGCAAAGAGGGCGCGCGGCTTGCGGGCGGCCAGGCGCAGGGCGGCCCACGCTCCGTGCCGGCTGGAAGCCCGGCCCCGCCCGGAAACATTGTCCCGCCCGGCAGCCTTGCCCCGCGACGCAGTCTTGGCCCGCCCGGGAGGGACGACGGCGGCACCCGGCTTCCCGGCGTCGTGCCTGTCCTGCGGGGGCTGGGAGGGGAGGGGCCCGCCGCCGGCGCGGGGTGCCCCGAGGAAAAACGTGGCGATGACCAGCGCTGCCGTGATGAATGCGACCAGGGAGAAGAGGAACGGGCCGGACAGCGGCACCATGCCCAGGCGGATGCCAAGCTGGCGGCCGGGCTCGGACAGGTTGGGGCCTGCCACGGAACCCACGGTGGTGGCCCAAATGACGATCGCCATGGCCCGGCCGGCCTTCTCGGGCGGGGCCCCGTCCACGGCGGCGTACCGCGCCTGCAGTCCTGAGGCGCTGGCCGCCCCGAAGAACAGCATGCCCACAGCCATGAGCCAGAACTGGCCCAGCGTGGCGGCCAGGAGCACCAAGGCGGCGCCTGCAGCGCCGAGGGCGAAGCCCGTGCTCAGCGCCCAGCGGCGCCCTGCCCGCACGGCCAAATTGGCCAGCGGCACCGCCACCAGCCCGGCACCCAGGGTGGAGGCCGTCTGCACAAAGCCGGATGCCGCCGTGGTGCCTGCCAGCTCCGCGGCCAGGATGCCGCCCACGGAAATGCCGGAGGCAACGCCCACGCCGGACAGCAACTGGCCGGCCACCAGGACCAGCTGGTTGCAGCGGCGGGACGGCTCGGCACCGTGGCCGGCAACGGGAGGAGGCATGCATGAATCCTAGGTGTCGTGGGACGATGTGCCCAAGGGCATTCGGTCAAGCACCAGTGTGACAGAGGAGCAGCACGTCATGAAAGATATGCCGGGGCACACCGCCCGGAACGCGTCGGCACGGTTTGACGCCATCACGGCGGATGAACTGCGGGCTGCCGGCAGCTTGAAATGGACGGGCGTTGAGGACCAGCTGCCAGCCTGGGTGGCGGAAATGGACTTTGGCCTGGCGGCACCCATTGCCGGTGCCGTGCAGGAGGCGGTGGCGCGGGGGCTGGTGGGCTATCTCCCCGGCGGCCTCATCGACGAAATGGGCGCGGCCTGCAGCGAATTCCTGCTGGCCCGGCACGGCTGGGAGGTGCCGGCCGACTGGATCCGGCCCGTGGCCGACGTGCTGACGGCGCTGGAGTGCACGGTCAGGCATTTCAGCGCACAGGGGGCGAAAATAGTGGTCCCCACGCCCGCCTACATGCCGTTTTTGGAGCTGCCCGCAGTGTACGGCCGGGAGCTGGTCGCGGTGCCCATGCTCCGAACGGGTTCGGGGTGGGAGCTGGACTTTCCCGCCCTTGACGCTGCGCTGGCCGGTGGCGGCCTGCTCATTTTATGCAACCCCCACAACCCGCTCGGGAAGGTTTACAGCCGGGATGAGCTGGCCCGGATCTCGGAGGTCGTTGCCGCGAACGGCGCCCGGGTTTTCTCCGATGAGATCCATGCGCCCCTGGTGTACGACGGCGGCACCCACGTTCCGTACGCTTCTGTCAGTTCCGCCGCGGCGAACCACACAGTGACGGCCACGTCCGCGTCGAAGGCGTGGAACCTGGCTGGGATGAAGGCGGCGCAAATGATCTTTTCCAACGCCGCGGACCGCGAGCTGTGGGCCGGCGTGAGCCACTTTGTGGAGCACGGCCCCAGCACTCCCGGGGTGGTGGCAAACATCGCAGCCTACCGGGACGGCGGTGCCTGGCTGGAGGAAGTGCTGACGTATTTGGACGGCAACCGCCGGCTGCTGGGCGGGCAGCTGAACGAACACCTGCCCGGGGCAGGGTACATCCAGCCGGCCGGGACCTACCTGGCCTTCATCGACTGCACCCCGCTTCCCCTGGGCGGGGCCGTTCCGGCGGACTACTTCCGCGACCACGCCAGGGTGGCCCTCGTGGACGGCGCCGCCTGCGGCCGCCCCGGCTGGGTGCGGCTGAACTTCGCCACGCCGCGGCCCATCCTGCGCCGGATTGTTGAGAACATGGGGGCAGCGGTCCGTCGGCAGGCGGCTGCTACCGAAGTGCGGCAGCCGCCGTCGTGGTGACAGCCGCCGTCAGCACGTCCAGGGCGGGGGACTGGATCTTCCATCGCTGCCAATAGAGCGGCACCCGGGTGATGCGGCCGGGAACCAGTTCCACCAGGGTTCCGGCACGCAGGCCCGCGCGGCAATGCGGTTCCGGCATCAGGCCCCAACCCAGGCCCAGTTCCACGGCACGGGCGAACTGGATGGTGTCCGGAATGAACTGCTGGGGGCCGGAACGGGGCGTGCCGGCCACCGCGGCAAGAAAGTTGTCCTGCAGCGTGTCCGTGCGGTCAAATTGCACTGCCGGTGCGGCAGGAAAGCGCTGCGCCTCGAAGCCGCCGGGGAACCAGCGCCCCATGAAGCCTGCGGAGGCCACTGCGCGGTACCGCAGCGAGCCGAGCGGGGCAACCGAGCAGCCCTGGACGGCGTCGGGCGTGGCGGTGACGGCGGCCATGACCTCCCCGGTGCGAAGCAGGCCTGCCGAATGCTGCTCATCCTCGCGCAGCACCTCAAAACTGAGGCCTGCGTCTTCCGGCACGGCGGCCAGCGCGTCGACAAACCAGGTGGCCAGGGAATCGGCGTTGACCACCATGGGAATCGCCGTGCCGCGGGCGCCGGCCAGGCCCAGTTCCGCCGCGCAGTCGGACTCCAGCTGGCGCAGTTGCCGGGCCAGCTTGTGCACCACGACGCCGGCAGCCGTGGCCCTGACGGGGGCCGTGCGCTGCAGCAGCACCTGCCCGGCTGCCTGCTCCATGGCCTTGATGCGCTGGGAAACGGCCGACGCCGTGACATGGAGTTCGCCTGCCGCTGCGTCGAAAGTGCCGTGTTCAAGCACGGTCAGGAAAGTCCGCAGCTGCTCCGTTTGAAAGTTCAACATTAGAGTTCCTTATGTATGTCAAGAACAATTAGCTGTACTTGATATGGCCAGCCTAGTAGCTTCGGTGATGTGACTCCACTCGATATTCTGTCCTCGGCGGCCACCGGACTCGGCGCCGGACTGGCCCTCATCATTGCCATCGGCGCGCAAAACGCCTTTGTCCTGCGGCAAGGCCTGCGCGGGGAACACGTGGGACTGGTGGTCCTGGTCTGCATGCTCAGCGATGCGGTCCTCATCGCCGCCGGGATCGTCGGCATCGGTGAATTGATCCGCGCCGCGCCCGCCGTGGTGGTGGTAATCCGCCTGGCCGGGGCCGCCTTCCTGCTGGCCTACGGCGTTTTCGCAGCCCGGCGGGCCTTCCGCCCCGGCACCCTGACGGCATCCGGGCGGCAGGGCGCGCTGGGCCGCAAGGCGGTGCTGGCCACGGTGCTGGCGCTGACCTGGCTGAACCCCCACGTGTACCTGGACACCGTGCTGCTGCTGGGCACGCTGGCCAACCAGCACGGCGAGCTGCGGTGGTGGTTTGGTGCCGGTGCGGTGTTGGGCAGTGTGTTGTGGTTCAGCGCCCTCGGCTTTGGCGCCAGGCTCCTGCGCCCCGTGTTCGCCAAACCCGCCGCATGGCGGGTGCTCGACGGCGCAATCGCCGTTGTCATGGTCTTCCTGGCGGCGCGGATGGCTTTTGGATTTTAGATGAAGTCCATTTCCACCTGCAGGAACTCCTCCGCGGAGCGGACCGCCGCCGCAAACGCCTCCTCTTCGGTGGGCGATTTCTTCGGCGTGCGGGTGAACCATTCGTGGTTGTTCATGTGGACCTTGGTGAACCCCCGCCCGGGCGGGGCGTAAAACACCGCGAAACGCTGCACGGGCCACTCCGGGCCTGTTTCGATCGCCACCAGCAGGGCAGCGTTCAAGGCGGGGTTGTACCACTGGGCGATGGGCCGGCGCCGGTCCTGGTCAAAGAGGCCGCCGGCATAGCGCGACGCCGGCACGGGGCCCATCTCCGTGCACAGCCGGTCCCACCACAGCGGCAAGATGTCGCTGTCGTGGCGAATCCAAAGCGCCGGGACCACCGGCGGATCATTCTGCGTGCCCACTCTTCAATTTTAGCCAAAACTGGTGGGCTTGCCACGGTGTCTTTCGTGACCGGGCAGCGAGGCGCTATTCGCAGCCGATCCCGTCGCCGTCGCGGTCAAACTTCTGCTGGAATCCCGGCTGGCCGGCATAGATGGGCGCCTTGCCGGCAGCCCGCACGGCTGCGCAGTTTTGGTAGAACACGGGGGCCGGAGGCTGGACCACAGGCGCCGGGGCGGGGGCCGGAGCCGGTGCGGGAGCCGGTGCGGGGGCTGGCGCTGGCGCAGGCGCAGGGGCCGGTGCGGGTGCAGCCTTTACCGGTGCCGGGGCAGGTGCAGTCTGGTTGGTGGGCGCCAGCGTGTCCGCGCAGCCGCCAAGAATTCGCGCCATGGCGTCGTGCTCAGCCTGCGTCACCCAGAGCTTGTAGGTGGCCTTGACCGAAATTTGCCGCGCAACGTACTCGCAGCGGTACGACTTGTTCGGGGGCAGCCACGTGGCCGCGTCGCCGTCGCCCTTCTTTTGGTTGGTGGGCCCGTCCACGGCCAGCAGGTTCAGCGGATCGTTGGCGAACGCCGTGCGCTGCTGGAGGGAGAGCTGCTGGGCGCCCTTCTGCCAGGCATCGCTGAGCGCCACCACGTGGTCAATCTGCACCCGGGCGCTTTCCGGCCCCCGCACAAAGTCAATGGTCGTGGCCGTGTACGGGTCCGCCAGCACGCCGGTCAGCACCACGCAGTCCCGGGTGCCGGGCTTGAACGTCTTGGCCGTGAGGTCCCTGTTCAGCATGTCATTGCGCGTGTCGCAGCCGTTTCTGTCCACATCCGCCCAGGCCTGGCCAAACTCGGACCGGCTGTACCCCGTCTTGGGCGCCCGTCCCTTGATGGGCAGCCCGGCCAGGACGTCCAGGGCCTTGGCTGCGAAGGCCGGCTGGGCGTTGCCGGCCAGCTTGGCCCCGCCGGCGTCGGGGACGGTGTCGCCATCCACCGGGGCGATGTCATCCGCCGTCGGTGTCGGTGTGGGTTCAGGCGTGGGCTCCGCCGTCGTCGGGGATGGGCTGCTCTCCGCGCTCTGAGCGGACGACGGCGGTGCCGCCACGGGTGCCGGTGCGCCGCCGCACGCCGTGGCAACGACCAGGACGGACGCCAGCACGGACCCCCTGATGAGGTCGGCGAAGCCGAATGAGCCAAGGGTGCGGGGTGTGGCCGGGTGGTGCTTGGACAAGGGGCAGCGCTCTTTCCGGGGGAAGGTGGGTATCCCTCCAGCATAGCCCGGGGTTACTGCTTCCCGTCCTCCGATTTCCGCGAGCGTTCCAGGTACGGCTTGGCCTGTTCCAGGCCCGACTCGAGGGCGTGCACCGTCCCGTCCATGTTCTTCGCGGCCGTGGCCCGGAAGGCGTCAATGGCGTCCATGGTGGCATAGACGTTGTCAAAGGCCTTTTGCAGTGTTTCCACGCTGACGCCGGAGCTGGCCGCCTGCTGGTGGATGCGCACCGTCTGGTCCTTGAGCATCTGGGAGGTCTGCAGGATCATGTTGTTCGTGGTGGTGTTGACGGCGTCAATTTGGTCAAGCACCATCTTTTGGTTGGCGAGGGCCTCCGCCACAATCACGGCCGTGCGCAGGGCGGAAATGGTGGTGGTGCGCGCCCGGTCCACGCCCTTGATCAGCTCAAGGTTGTTCTTGCGCACCAGGTCCATGGCCAGGTAGCCCTGGACGGAGACGGCCAGCTGGGTCAGTATGTCCTGGTGCCGCTGGCGGATCGGGAACAGCACGTCCGCCTCCAGTGCCTGGGCCTGCTCATCCTGTCCGGAAGCGCGCAGCTGGGCGATCTTTTCGGCGCAGGCATCATCCAGCGCCTTGGCGTAAACGGCCGTTTCGCTGAGGACCTGCATGGTTTCCCAAAGCGCCACCTTTTCATGGGCCAGGTCCGAATTGTCCGACCGCAGCTCATTCTGGCCGGCCATCAGCGACTTGATGATGGCGTCCAGCTGGCCCTGTGCGGACTCGTAGCGCTGGAAGTACTTGGCGAGCTTGTTGCCTCGGGGGATCATGCCCAGGATCTTCCGGCCCGCGCCCAGGTCGGCATTGTTCGGAGTCAGCCCCTGGACGGTCACGCGGAGCTCGTTGAGGGTTTGGGCCACGTGTGCCTGGGCGCTGCTGCCGTTGCGCTTGGTGTTCGCGACCGACGTAGTGGACCGTTCCAGCATGCGGCTGGAGGAATCGGCGGACGACTTCATGGCGGGCGCGGCAAGGGCGGACAGCCCCTCCACCCTGCGGCTGAATTCCGGGCTGCGGGCATCAAGGGAAGCGATGCCGGAAATGAACTCCCTGGCCTTGGCCGTGATGTCGGCCTGCCGTTCCGCCGGCACCGGGATCATGCCCGGGGCCTGCGCCGGCGTCACAATCTCCGGCGCGTCAGGCGGGGTCAGGACCAGGGCGTCATCGGGTTCCGGGGGAGGTGTCAGCGGCGATGTCATGTACGTGTACCAGTTTCCTTGAGCTCAAAAGGTTTCCAAAGAGGCTGTCCCTTGCCATGTTGCTCCACCTTGGGCCATTTGTCTCCACCGAATCGCCCGTTGCGGCCAATCGGGATGAAGAATGCGCCACCCCGGGATTGGAGGACTCCTGCAACCGTAGACTTGCGGTCATGACCATCCATGCCACCCTGCCCAAGGCCGAACTCCACCTGCATATCGAAGGAACCCTGGAGCCGGAACTGATCCTTGAACTGGCCGCACGCAACAACATCACGCTGCCGCACCCCACCCTGGCCGAATTGCGCGCCCAGTACGAGTTCACCGACCTGCAATCCTTCCTGGACCTGTACTACGCCAACATGGCCGTGCTCATCACCGAGGCCGACTTTGCCGACATGACCCGCGCCTACCTCCGCCGCGCGCAGGCCGCGGGGGTGCGGCACGCGGAAATCATGTTTGACCCCCAGGCGCACCTTGGGCGCGGCATTCCACTCACGACGGCGGTGGGCGGCATAGAGTCCGCGCTCGCCGGCAGCGAGGCGGAGTTTGGCATCACCACCGGGCTCATCGCGGCGTTCCTTCGGGACGAAACCGAGGAATCGGCGCTCGCCGTCCTGGACGAACTGCTGGCTGCGGAGGCGCCCATCATCGGGATCGGGCTGGACTCGGCGGAGGTGGGCAATCCGCCGTCGAAGTTCATCCGGCTGTTCCGGCGGGCACGGGAGGCCGGACTCCGCCTGGTGGCGCACGCCGGGGAGGAGGGCGATGCCAGTTACGTGTCGGACGCCCTGGACCTGCTCGGCGCGGAGCGGATTGACCACGGCATCCGTGCCATCGAGGACGCGGCGCTGGTCAAGCGGCTGGCGGCGGACCAGGTGCCGCTGACGGTCTGCCCGCTGTCCAACGTGCGGCTGCGCGCCGTGGACACGCTGGCCGCGCACCCGCTGCCGCAGATGCTTTCTTCCGGGCTGAACGTGTGCGTCAATTCGGATGATCCGGCCTACTTTGGCGGCTACGTGGAGCAGAACTTTGCCTCGCTGGTGGCCGAATTCGGCTTCGGCAAGGACATCCTGGAGCGTTTGGCAGGCAATTCCATCCGATCATCCTTTGCCGCGGACGCTCGAAAAGCCGAACTGCTGGCCGAACTGGACGGCTGGCGCGCGGCGCAGGGGAGCTGACCGGCGCCGAGATAGCGGATCCGCGCCGAAACCTCCACGAATTTGTGTCGGATCTCGGCGCGGTACCGCTATCTCGGCGGGGAGAGAGACGGGGTGGGGCGGCTAACCTCGGGCGAAGAGCTGTTCCGCGGCGTGGGCCACGGGAACCGCCTGCTCTGCCAGCAGCACCACGCCCAGCCCAAACATGATGATGCCGCTGGAGAGGGTGATGGCGCGGGCGCCGCCCGGGCGGGAGCGCAGCAACTTTCGTGAGCCGGCGGCCACCAGCGTGTAGATGACGGCCGTGGAGGCAACAAACGTCAGCCCGAGGACCGCCGACTGCACGGGAATGGGGAAGGGCGCGCCCGGCTGGATGAACTGCGGGGTCAGGGCCACAAAGAACAGCAGGCCCTTCGGGTTGATGGCGCTGGTCCCCACACCCTGCAGGTAGGCGCGGCGGCGCGCCCCGGACGCCGTGGCGTTCTCAACCTCCGGCCCGGCACTGCTGAACCCGGCGCTGCGCCAGGACTTCGCCGTCGCCATCCCGAGCCACAGCAGGTACAGCGCCCCGGCCACCGTCAGCCAGGCCAGCAGGCCGGGGTTGGCGGCCATGAGGGCCGCGATGCCCGCGGCCAGCAGCACCGTGTGAAGCACGTAGCCGCTGCAGAGCCCGGCGACGGCGGGGACGAAGCTGCGCCGGCCCAGCCCCGCGGCGATGGTGAAGGCCCAGTCGGGCCCGGGCGTGCACGTCAAGGCAACGGCAATGATGAGGAAGCCGATAAGTGCCTGCGGGTCCATGGTGTTCCTGCCGTCAAAGAAGTTGGTGGTGACAGCAAGTTTAGGTAATTTGGGCGCAGAAGTGCTTACCAATTTAGGCCCGGAAGCACGCAGATGCGATAAGATTTTGCTGTGATTGACGAACTTGACAGAGAAATTTTGCGCAGGCTTCAAAATGACGGGCGCATGAGTGCCACGGCACTGGCCGCCGAGGTGGGCCTGACGGTGGCGCCGTGCCACCGGCGGTTGAAGGACCTGGAGCGTTCCGGGGCCATCAGCGGCTACCGCGCCGTGGTGGACCCGGCCTCGGTGGGGCTCGGGTTTGAGGCGCTGGTATTCGTCACCCTGGCCAAGGTGGACCGGGCCACGATGGACCAGTTTGAGGCCCGGGTGACAGCCAGCGCGCACATCACTTCGGCCCAGCGGCTGTTTGGCGACCCCGACTACATCCTGAAGGTCATGGCCGAGGACCTGCCGGCCTACCAGCGGTTCTTTGATGACGAGCTGACCAGCCTGCCGGGCGTGCAGCGGGTCAGCTCGACGATCGTCATGAAGAACTTAAAACCCGGGGCGGGACTGCCAATATAGGGAGGCGGGGCGCGTTCCGGCACAGTTTCAATGCCGAAACATTATGTGGTCAGTCCACACGTGCCCTACAGTGGGCGTTATGAAAATTGCGCTTTTTGCCACGTGCATCGTGGATGCCATGTATCCGCGCACGGCCCGGGCCACGGTTGCCATCCTGGAACGGCTGGGGCACGAGGTGGTGTTCCCTCCCGGACAGGCGTGC
>Ga0134128_10009272_pt1 | contig 11808 bp, 7 predicted proteins | sample KB31754_FD_96462 | JGI IMG/M metagenome (GOLD analysis project Ga0134128, IMG submission 96462) | Terrestrial soil microbial communities with excess Nitrogen fertilizer from Kellogg Biological Station, Michigan, USA - KB3-175-4 | ecosystem: Environmental > Terrestrial > Soil > Unclassified ...
TCAGAGAATCAACTCCGGCCGAAATGTTTACCCCTTTACACCTTTACACTTCACTTTCGCTGCCACTGACGACGTTCGCGCCAATCAGGTATGCGCGTGAGATCTGATATCACGACAAAAAAAATTGCGCGCGAATGGGTTTTGTTCCGCTGGTTTGCTGGGTACACAGCCATGGCCGTCTCCCCTCGGAAACTGTTCAACCACTTCAAAGTCAAGACTGACTCAGGAGTATTGCATGCTTGGATCACGAAGAAGCTTGATACCCCCTTTGTCGGAGTGCAACTTTCAACGGAAACGTGTTCATGCCACGTTCGCCCTGTCGACTTGAGAATTTGGCTGAGACGCCTGAAGCGCAACACGGAGATCCAACAGCGACTGGAGGCCGACCATGCCGCATGGAGAAATTCACAGTGCGCGGTGTTCAGTGACAATAAGCCGGTGGATTGCTGTCCTTGCCGCAGACACGGATCCGCATCGCCGCCTCTGACAGTCAGCCATTTCGGGGCCAAACTGCGACGACTGGTCTCGGGTACGCCTCCGAAGACGCTCCGCGTCGTCGTACCGACTTGCCGCGGGTTCACTTGGCCGAACGAACTAACCCGGTTCCTACCACGCAACTATACTGTCATAATCCTTTCTAATTGCGATGACCAAGTGACCTCGGCTGCGCGGATCGGTATGACTGGCCTGCTCAGAAACGACATCTCCCTCATCGGGGTGCCACCGTTTGAGGATCAGTCAAACGAGTCGCTCGATATTCAAGTCTGGCGCTCGTACGTCGACAGCGGAAGCGATCCGAGCCGCTGGCCCGCGATGCACATGCGAATTGACAAGGACATTGACGCGGCGCAAGTCCGGACCCTCGTCGAATATACGACGAGAAAGCCCAAGTCATTTCACGACAGGATCGATGTTTGGTGGTCAGCGCAATGGCAGGCCTTGGATTGCCTCCGGGGCTCACCTGGGAACCCTCTCCGGCTGGACCTACTCAGTCTTGAATTGATACCGACCCGTATCACGGAGGCCTGGACGCGAGTATTGCAATCCCATTCGCCGTTTCATCTATGTGCACCCCTCAAGTACTGTGAAGCAAAGACGTTGAATGTGCGCGTCAAGCCCACAGTCGGCTTCGATTTCGACAGCGCAGCGGGCAACTGGGCGCTTGGCGGGTACGTCGAGGAGCTGCATCTCACCGTGTTTTACCATTCACGCACCAAGCGCCTGTCGCGGTCAGCGGCAGCCAAATGGCATGAGAAATTATCGGCGTCGATCCATGCGATCGTGGGAAAGGGGTTCTGGGACAATGCCATCTACCGTTTACGTAAGATCAAACTCCGTACCGTGGCCCTATCGATCGACGACGAGACCTGGGACTATCAGGAAGAGGAAAAGAAGCATCTACCGATCTTGAGTGTACTGGACGCGGACGCCGCGGCGCCGGACTCCGACGTCACCGACGTGATCGACATCACTACATCTCAGCACGATCCGGTGATTTGGAGGGCACACGGAAACGCTTTAATCGCGGCCTGCTTCGTTATGGAATCCAAGGCGGCCTTGGCCGCGCCGGAACTTATCAATACTCGCCCACTCCGCGGAAAACGAAATCAGATCGGGAGTGTGATCCTCCGCTTCGCTCAGATAGGGCTACACAAAGTCGTGCCGCCACCCCCCGGGGAGCCAGGGCGCGGGAAGACCATTTACAATTGTCGTCTGATCGAGTACCTGAGATGGCAGACCGGACAGATCCGTCTGGCCATCTACGAAGCCCGAAAGCTGCACTCGGGACCACTCGAGGCACGGCTCGCTGTTGCCATCGAAGACAAGAAAAGGAAAGCAGCAGCACCAGTCCCGAGTGTGTAATATCACAAATTGATATAAATCTGTGAAGGGGTCGACCTTTTGAGCGTCCTAGGCGACAGAAACAGTCGGTCGGGATGGACTTCGTCCTCCTCGCGTTAACGGTGGCTGCTTTCGTCCACTGGATCCTAATATGGGATGTTAGCCCGTCGCCCATCTGGGCGGTTCATCTAATGTATCAGATCTACTTTGCAATCCCAGGCATCGATGGCCCGACCACGTGTATCGCCGCAGCGTTAGCGTTATTCTCGATGCGAGAGTGGCCGGATCTGCAACGACTCGCGTGGTGCACCTTGACGTCCATCTGGGACACTCTGATGGTTCTTTACGGTGTCCATCACTTCCTGGCGATCTCGTACCATTGCATACCACCGTCTGACTGCGAATACACCGCATCGGTCATAGCGATGGGACACGTAGTATTGAGTTCCGTGCGGATGTGCATCCAGGCGTACTGGATTCATTCCATCGAACGCCCCAAGACAGACTGACTCTCTCGTATGATAAACCAATCGTCTGCTAAGAGCTCTGCGACCCAGATGTTTTTTTTTGCTGTGTGAAACGAGATGAACGCGTCGGACGTGACCACGATCGCCGACTACGTCGACTATGTCGTGCTCGGACTGTTAGTCTTTCTCGCGGCTTTCATCTGGATACGGTGGTCCGAAATCGAGCAGTCTTCCATCACTCTGATCTTCATTAGCTTGATCATCTTCGTGGCCCTGCAGTCTGTTGGTAACACTTACCTCCCCGCCCAGGACGATGCTCTGGTACACGGGATATCTCTGCTCGTGGAGCTCGCGGCTTCCATTGGAATCGTCGTATGTCTCACGCACGATGGCACCAAAATCGTTTCGTTGCTGCTGGTCATGGGAAGCGCTGCCTATGTGGTCTACAAACTGCTCAAGGACAGCGTGGCGGCCACAACGGTCACGCTCGTGGTCCTTTTTTTGATCAGTATCATGCTCGCCCTGGCCGCGCGACACAAGATCAAGTATGTCCTCTACTGCATCTTCATGTCGGCGCTGTCCACCGGCGTGCTCGTCTACGGCATCTACTTCCTCCTCAAACGGCATCCGATGGACGCGGGGGAGATTGCATCAGACGCGAGTTCGATTACGTCGACGTGCTTCGAGGACTCGGACTGCAGAATCCACATTCTGTTCTGGGCCATTTTTACGGCTACGCGGCTTATCATACAGGCATGCTGCTTCAGGAGGATGCAACTACAGCCTCCGTCGGATGAAGTCAGAGCGGCGAACACGACGTGGCGGAAATTCTGTGGGTGCGGGGAGCGGGCGGCGGAGGAACTGCGACCCGACGTTGCTGCTGTGGGTAGTAAAAAAAAGAAGAAGAAAAAGAAGAGCCAGAGCAAGCAGGGAGAGGATCTTGAGGGTTTGGCGAAATTGATCGATGAGAGCGTGCAGAAGGCATTACAGAGAGCCGAACAGAAGGACGACGTGCCTCCTCCTCCTCCGCCGCCCTCAGACGGAGATCTGGGGACGTGACCGTTCGACGGTGCGCGATAGCTTGCCGTCCAGCTGGCTGTTCAGTAGGTGAGCGAGGTAGATCGACGGGATCCTCGCCAGGTGCGACAGTCCCGTGATCAGCGCGAACCCAAACAGGAACGAGTACGGCAGCCAGAACCAAACGGCGTTTTGCTGGCTCTGTAGGCACCAAATGTAGGTTCCAATGGCCGTAGAAATCAGAGCAGCGAGGAACGTATTGTAAATGTCGTGCATCCACGAATGGTAGTCGCGTCCGCGATAGCCTTTGGGGTTCGAGCCGCAGTTGGGCCACTCGATCATCGACATCCAGACCGTTAACATGACACCGGCCAGCGGTGAATTGACATACCACAGATTGCCAGTGAAGGTCGTGAACGCGCTGTCCGGATGAGAATTCTCATCGCGGGAAACGTAGGCCAGGAGGAGTATCAGCCATCCAACGAGGAAGAACGCGATCGCGTTAGCCCACACTTCAATGTACATGGCTGGAATTCGAAGGAGGTATTCCACATTGAAAACGGATGCATTGGGAATGACGGCGTTCATGGCAGAGTCGACGATATCAGATCGGCTCTGCTGAACGATAAGAGTCGCGACTTCGGCGACCTCGGCTCTCTGTTGTGGCGTGGGGTTATCAACTCGCACAGCCGTGATAGCCGGGGTCCTCTCTTGACGTTGAGAGATGGTTGCGTTGCGAAGGTCCTTGTCCTTAAATCTGGTTTCGCCTGCCAACTCAGTGGTTATGAGCCCAGTTCGCATCAAGAGGCCGCGGTGTCCGTCGGCTTGCTTGAGGTGGAAGTACCAACCGCCGAACGCCAGCATCAGATACGATGCGACGCCGGCGATCTTGAAGATTGGATTATTCTGCCAGACGGCGTAGGTCAGGAGGACGTGTCCCATTGCCAGCCACAGATTCACGAAGGTGTTGAACCGACTCCAGCAGCGCCACGAATCCTCGTCGTGCATCTCCCATGGGATCAAACCGAAGACCAGCAGAAAGAAGTAGGTCGCAAAAGCACCGGTTTGGCGCCACCACGGGTCATCCAGGAATGCATTGCCGGTCACGGCCTGCGTGTCGTGTAGCGCCCATTGTAGGACCCATAGCAGAAAGGATAAGCCCACCATAGCGAAAATCGGCGAACTGAACGTGATCGGATGATAAATCTTCCACCACGGAGACTTGACGTGGTCCTTCCAGGTGGCTGTGCCCGGAGCAGCTGTCACGACCCGAGCACGCTCGAACTCGATGGTCTCTTCTCCCATCTTCGCGCGGGACAAAATGTGATACCTGCTTCCGTCGCACGTTCTCTGCTCGGGGTACTTGTAGATCTCGGGGTTAAAGATCGGGATATGTCTCGCAAGCGGTCGGCCGAGCAAGCAGGCCTTCTGCACGAAGAGCTGGCCGGTGCAAGAACGCAGGGCCAGGGCATGCGAGAATGGAAGCGCGCCAAGCTCAGCGGTAGCGGGGACGACGAAGCCGTCCTGCGCAGCGAGCGCGTGTTCAACTTCTCGCTCGACGGCACCACGGGCCGAGTTGAGGCCGAGTCTGACCCACACGTTTCGTACGATGCTGTGGTGGCCATCTCCGAACGCGATCGCCAACTGCGACTGCGGTTCACCCAGGAGGAACGGAGACAGAGAGAAGGGGCCGTGCCCACGCAGGAACAGAAGACGCCTTCGGTCAACCCATACGCCGCCTCCTGTGCAGAGTTGCTTCAGTTTCACAAGCTCTCCGAGCAGGACAACAAGCGGGCGAACGGACTCCGCACGATGGCACAGGCCATCGAGCACCGACCGGTCAATGCCACAGCGGGGCTTTCGGGGCACCGTCGCTTCGAGAACGTGTTCGCGCGGATTAACCGCATAGCCGCGGACATGGGCATGACCCTGGAGCCAATCCAGCGCAACTTCGTCGAGAAGTTCATGATGACGTGTGCACCATTGATCTACGGGCCCGACTGGGCCTCGAGCAAGTACGAATTCTTTCGGCGCTACAAGGTCGACGACGAGGAGAAGGGCGTGTGCGTCATGACGCCGCGACAGTTCGGCAAGACCACGACGCTAGCCATCTTCGCGACGGCGCTGCTTCTGGAAGTGCGAAAGATCCAAGTTGCCATTATTTCGACCGGGAAGGACTCCGCGAAGCGTCTGCTCGACCTGGCCAAGGGGGCGTTACACAAACACGGCGATGGTGCAGATCGACAGATCACCGATTCGACGGAGCATCTATCACTGGTTTCGCCGCAGTTCCACGCGCGGTATCCTCACGCCAATCTCGCACTGAAGAAATCTGATCCCGACAAGTCCACGATCCACTCCTTCTGTTCAACGATCAACAGTAAGTACACACGCACACACACGGGGGTCGCCATCAAGTGATATCACAAAAAAGTAAGTTTGACAAGCTTGATGTGACGCGACGCGTCACTTGTCAGTCAGTGCACAACTGAAAGATGGCCGCCGTCGCCTATCCGTTTCCGGTCGCGGACACTTCGGCCACCGCTTGGAGACTGAAAATGGCTCAGGCCAACGAAGCAAGAGAAATGAAAGATCGTGCACCGGAGCATCGGATGACCCGCGGAGAGGTCGTCTATCTACTGCGCGAACTCTGGCCCTCGAGAGCGAACGGCGAGTTCGGTCAGAACCTGCGATCCGATCGGCACGAGTTCCTCTGTATGGCACTCGAGGGTCTCCCAGACGATCGGCTGTTCAGGTTGGACTCGACTACGCTACTCCGGAGACCCGTCAAAGTGCCCAAGGACTGCGCGGAAGATGATGAAGATGGCATGCTCTGTTACGAGGACTACTACGACGGCGACTGGTTCGCTAGCACCGGCAGCTGGCAAGCCGTACTGGACAAACGAAAGGCCGGCGGCCGGTTTGACGACGCGGCCGACTTTGAAAAGTTCACGATTCTGGCACTCCGAGTGGGCTATCGCATGCGGGAACGCCTGAAGCTGTCCCTCGATGTGCTGTTGTCTGCCCAAGATATGTTTATGAAGCTGATCACGACCACGGACGACGGGGTGTTCATCGGAATGGTACAGGATCTTGTTCTTATTATGCTGACTTGCATGGTCTACTGGGTGAAGATGACGACGTCCGATGTCGATGCACACGCCCGTGCAAGCAACCACGCGTTCCCGCTGTTCCAATCCAGAGCCATCGACAGCGAGGCGCTGGTCGAAATCGAAGGCTTCTTCCCCTTCGGTCAAAGCAAAGAGGCTATCTTTCCATGGAAGACGTGGAAGGATGCCAGACAGAGAGCCTTCCGGGGGTTCGACACGACTGAGGCCGATCGGATTCTGTCGAAGATGTGCACGATAGGACCACATACGGTCAATCCGCGCGCGGTGCTAGACCGCCTCGTGCTCCCAGCAAACAAGCGCATCGAAGCTCTAGACGCAGAATCGGACCCTGTAATAAAACCGTTCGCGCTCGAGGCGCATTGAATCTGTCTGTCCAGAAAGCTCAGATCACTCCATCCGAATGGCCGCGCCGGCGTCGCTCACACGAGAGGAGGCAGAGGCGGCTCAACGGGAGCGCGACAAATCCCGTGCCGAACTCCAAAAGTGGATGGACGAGACTACTGCGATATTCTCTGCGGCCAGAGCTGGATCAGCCACCGCCACGTCAGCGGCAGCGGGCTCGACTGAATCCGTGTATCCAACACTCAGTCAGCGAACATCATCCGCTGAGGAGAACAGGGGGTCCGCGGCTGGAGCGGCGGCCGCGACCGTCTCTGGGGAGGATGGCAAGCATTCGGACGAGTCTGCAGCGCAACCCACACAGTCAGATCTCGATGCCAGCCCGTCTACGCGGCCACCTGCGGCACCATCGGTCGCGACTCGTTTTGCCGCGAAAGTCTCGAAAGCTACGAAAACATTAAAAAACTTCGCAAAAAGGTTCCGCACTGGTGGTAATCCAGATCCTGCTGTCAAGGCCAGTGGTTTCGTCGACAGCGATGCTGCGACGTTGCAACCGGATGCACTCGGCGCTTCCGCCTCAGCATCGCCGGCGGTCGAAGCCACAATCAACGCCGAGGAGCGCAAATCACACCAGCGCCGGAACAGGATCGATCCTCACGCGGACGGCCCGGACGGCACGGGCGAGGACCAGATCGATACCATCACAGGGCGGATCTTCGGTGGCGAATTTGGTTATCATCGGATGTACTTCTATACGCGGCTGAAATCGGGCCATGATCTTCTGGGGTATCCTATTTCATGGTGGATTGCAGCGAGTGAGCGTACACTGCTCCAACTGTCGATCATGCAAATACACAGAAACATCCAATCCAGAACCGCTTCGCTTGATGAGGTCATCGCCCACATCGTCTACACAGCCGCCACTAGGTTGGGCGGCGTCTCAACCGAAAACTACTCCGAGCTCTTTGCGGTCGCTGTGCACGACCTGGTTATGCGAACCATCGATGGCATCACCCGGAAGCTGTGGAAACAACAAGACCCCGCGCTGTACGAACGGAGGGACGACAGTGTCCTGGTTCGACTGAAAAGGGAGCCTGAGCTGAGGGCTCTCGTCAATGCCGGGTTCCCATTGTTCTGGCTCCAGGATGCATCGACTGCTACGATCAAAGCCATTTGGAACCGCGACAGTTCATACGTTCCGAAAACTCCATACGACAAGTGGATCCACGAAAAGTTTACGAGATTCTCGGTGGCCGATTCCAATATCGCAGAAGTGGCCGGCAAGGTCGCTCGGTGGGCGTTTGCTGCGATGAGATTTGATTGGCATGACGTGGATCGTTCCGATTGGGCAGGGGCCGATATCATAGCCGACCGATTGCGGGTCGCCTGGAACACGCCATCTGAGATCACCTGGGGAGAGGATGATGACAGATTACAGACCTATCGCGCGACTGTGAACCGATTCCTTCTCAACAATATCGATGCCATCAAGAACTCGGTGCTGCGAAGTGTGGGCCGAGACGCGACGCTTCTCTCTGGCTCCTTTGATCAGTGGGACATGGACCGTGTTAGCCTCCTGGCCGACACGGCGACGTGGCGAGAGCGACTTTTTCGGATACGGCCCCTGTCTACTGACACTGCGACGCCCCAACCCGCTAGCAGCGACTCGGAGCTGGAGCGGCGGTTGAAAGCTACGGAGGCCCAGCTACGGACCGCGCAGAGTGCACTGAAAATCGTGACCGGGAGAGCAGGAGAACACAAGTCTGAACTGGATCGCGCAGTGTCTGCCCTGCAGCAAGCGCAAGGCGCACTTCGGGATTGCGAAAAGAGGGTGGCTGAATTACAGGAAAGAATTCGACACTTGGAATCAACAATCGCATTCAAGGACACGGTGATCCTCGCGAGCTCGGAACAGTCTGACGACGGGAGCCAACTACAAAGACTTCGGGGTCAATTGCAGGCTGCACAGGCCGAAAAGGAACAATTTCTACGGAGTGCCGATGACAGCGCCCGGGAGACTCGAGCGGAAATCAGCAGACTTCGAGAGCAGCTCGCCGAAGGCGAACGAGAGCGACAACGCCTCCAGAGAGAGCGCGATCAGGCCACAGCGGAACACAGAACGCGCGAAGAGCGACACAGGGATATCAATACCCAGTTGGGAGAAGCGGCGGCTTCCATCAAATCGCTTACAGACCAACGGAACGCGCTCCAAAGGCAAATCGTCCAGGAACAAGAGCAAGCACGGAAAAAGCAAGAAGCTGCGGCCGCTACCCTGTCGGTCGCACAGGAGGAAAAACGAGCGGCCGACCAAGAGCGCCAGGCGACTGCTACAGAAAGGCAGAAGTTGACTGAACTACAAGCCAAACTCGCGAAACAACAGGGTGATTTGCAACAAGGGACTGCCCTCAGGGAAGCAGAGCGCGCGAGCATCGATCAACAGCGAGCGGATCTGCGGAAGGAACAAGAAGTCATCGAAAGGGAACGAACTGGACTCAGAGAATTGAAGGCTTCCGTCTTGAGTGAAGCCGAAACAATGAGGTCCTGGACCGCCAAAGCGGTTAAGCGCGACCGGCAAGTGGACGAAAGAGCGTCCGTACTCGACAGGAAGGAACGGACACTCGCGCAACAGCTCGCAGATGCACAGCTTCAGCACAAGGCAGCACAGGAACAGCTCGCCGCCGAGAAGGCGGACTCAGAAAGACAGAAAAGAGAGTCCGGAGAAGGCGATGTGCCAATGGCCCGTCCAGCGGCCCCGGCCCCGGCTCCAGCTCCGGCTCGAGCACTGAAGAAGGACGAGGAGCCTCTGGGTGCACCCAAAGTGGCCGTGGCTGCTCCCGTTGCTCCAGCTTCAGTTCCGGCCCTGAAAAGGGAAGCGCGGCCATCCTTGGCGCAGTTGATCCGCGGGGTTCTGTCCGATATCGGTGCCTCGGGGTCGCAACAATTGGAGAGCGCATTGACTTCTGAACCAAATTTCCACCAGGCTTTGCGAACTTACCAAGCGATTTTCAGCAACGTTGGCCCATCCGCGTCGATCGAAGCCGCGAGGCGTGACATGAATGCACGCAGCGACAACGGGAGGGCGGCGATGGCATTCCTCCTGATGAGCAATTACAAAGGGACCGATCTCGCGCAACAGCTACGGCTTCTGCTCCCACCCAAAGTCAAGCCGGAAGTCGACGAGCACATGCTGGGGGAAGAGCAAGGTTCGACGGCATCGCAATTGGCTGAACAAGCTCTGGAGAATGATGGTAACTTCAGGCTATTTCTCAAAGAGTGGTTTCCAGATCTCACCTATCAAGAACTGGACCAATTCCAATTGTTATTGGACGAAGACGATGACTCGGCTTACGAAGCGTATAAAGAGAGCCATTTGAACAGGGCTGACGGCGCGGAGTTCGTACGGGCCGCACGCGATATGAACGATGTTCATTTGTCGCTCAACCGACAATTGGCCGCTGTTACTTTCCTTATCGCGTTTGGATACAGGGGAACCGATCTCAGGACTAAACTGGACCGACTCTTGGCGAATGAGGTACGCACTCGAATGAAAGGTGCTATCGCCCCGGCCACTTTGCCGAGACTCGAACTGAAAAAGCTGGATGTGGCTATTCGCGACTTGCTGCCGAACATCTCCGTCCAACTTAGCTCGGACATGGCCGAGTCTATTCAAGGAAGCGCCGATGTGGATGCCCTTCTGTACTATGCCAATGAGTTTCAAGACTCTGCCGATTCGACTGAGGTCATCAACGAAGCCAGAATGGATATGCGCGGACGCCGGGGTGTTACTCAAACCGGCCGGTACGCGGCAGTCGCTTTCCTCCTTCAATGTGGATACAACGGACCCGATCTTGTCCGAAAACTCAAGTCGCTGGTGCCAGACAAACCAGGGTTTTCCGCTACCGCCAGTCCACTTCCTTCGCGTGACGGCAGTGCGGCCCGCGCGGCACCAGCGGCGCCGGCCCAGGCTGCCAAACCGGCAGGCCAAGGACCCGGTTCGTGGTCAGATGCAGCGAAGCGGGTGAACCCGCTTGGTCACCCCGATAACCCAGCTGTTCCTGTCCAACCAGTACGGGCAGCTGGAGCTGGTGGTGGCGGATCAGGGGGCGGAGCAGGAGTGGCAGCTGGGGCGGGTAGCGGAGCAGCCCCCCCGGTTCGAGCGGCAGCGACCGCGCGACGGCAGGACGATTTTGGTCACTGGAAGGCAGCACTGGATGGATTCGAAGACGCTTTCAGACAGTCGAAGGGCAATGGTATCATCTACAAAAGGGATGAGATGATAAAGTTGATCAAGGGGATACTAGACTTACCGCAGTACAAAGCGTTCTTCGACGAAGATTCTACCTCGGCGCTTCGGCGCGCGACCGAGGAAGCCGTGCAGTTCGCCGAGAAGAATTACCCAGGTACCACAGGCCAACAGGACCCTCCGGTATTACTGGCCTCGGTGCTCTATACAGTTTTGAACGGGGGAGTCGACCCACGAGTAGTCAAGGGCCTGGCGCTCCTCTCTGGTCGAGTCGGAAACATCCGCGGCCCGCTCAAAGCAAGCGGCAGGCGCCGCCGTCGGTCCATCGGGAGCAGCACTTCGTCGTCGTCCAACCACAAGTCAGCGCAGCCCCGATCTCGCTCGGCTCACACGGCTCACTTCGACACTTCCAGGAACACCACTCATCGCTTTACGGTCAACGAGGCCAATTTCTAAGAGCGCCTACTACTCGACGCCTTCGAGATTAGATGCCTCCGCCGACGGTGGCATGAGAGCTCGCGCGGGGGGAGGGGCCGGGATGGCCAGCGGGCGCGCAGCCGCCGGGGGCAGCAGACGCCCGCCGTTGGCCTTGAGAGCTTTGGCCTTGAGTTCTTTGAGTTCATCTTTCTCCTTCTTGGTCAAGAAAAGACCAGGTTCCTGGGCTTCCACGACCAGTTGAGTGACATGATCCTCCGTGAACGGGAGAACATTTGTGATCAGTTGCACGTCACTGAACGATGCGCCGTTGAGCTTCGCGGCCACCGCGGCA
>Ga0134128_10009274_pt1 | contig 11807 bp, 15 predicted proteins | sample KB31754_FD_96462 | JGI IMG/M metagenome (GOLD analysis project Ga0134128, IMG submission 96462) | Terrestrial soil microbial communities with excess Nitrogen fertilizer from Kellogg Biological Station, Michigan, USA - KB3-175-4 | ecosystem: Environmental > Terrestrial > Soil > Unclassified ...
CCGAGCGTATCCCTGCCGGGCAGCAGTAACAGCGGCACGTACACCGTGAGCTGGACCAGCATCGGCAATGCCGCCTCCTATAACTTGCAGGAGCAAGCCAACGGTGGGAGCTGGACGGCTGTACAGCCAGCGCCGGGTGGTGCAATAAGCTGGCCTACCACAGGTAGAGGCAACGGCAGCTACAGCTATCAAGCGCAAGCCTGCAATGCCGCTGGATGCGGTCCGTGGAGCAGCGCGGCAACCATCGTCGTCTCATTGTTTCCGCCTGTGCCTGCCAATGCATTCATAAACGAAACACTGAACGGCAAGGCGGACGTCTATACCGCCACTTGGAGTGCATCCAGCACCGCGACGCGCTACGAAGTGCAACGCATCCAGACCGGCACCACCGTCTATAGCGGAACCGCGTTGACCTATCGGGTGGAAAGCGGCCTGGATCCCTACGACATGCAATACAGCTACCAAGTACGAGCTTGCAATGCGATGGGATGCTCGGCCTGGGCTTCATTTTCCGGACCGTAAGGCGCCAAGGACGACATAAGGGGAACAAGATGAAGCGATTGAACGGAACACATGCTCGTCATGTCGGGAAGCAGGCGGTGCGCCAATGTGGCGTCGCGATGCTTGCGCTCGGCTTGATTGCCGGTACTGCCCAGGCGACGACCACAATCACCTACACCTACGATGCCAGCGACCATGTCGCGAGCGTCACCGATCCGCGGGGGTTGGTGACAAGTTATGTTTATGACGGAATAGGGCAACTCTGGCAACAAAGCAGCCCGGACACCGGCACGACCAGCTATAGCTACGACGTCAACGGCCGGCGCGCCAGCATGACTCGCGCCAACGGTGTGCAGACGACCTACACCTATGACGCCATCGGCCGCGTTGCCGTGATCAGCGCAGGCGGTCAATCACAGCGCTTTACTTACGACACCTGCGCCAACGGCATCGGCCATATGTGCATCGCCGCCGATGCCAACGGCAGCGTGGGTTACAGCTACACGCCGGAAGGCTGGATCAGCGGCCGGGCGTACACCGTCGGCAGTACCACCTACACCGTGGGCTACAGCTACAACGCGACTGGGCAGGTTGTTGCGCTGGTCTATCCGGATGGCAACCAAGCGGTCTACAACTACACCAATGGCGTGGTGTCGTCGGTGAGCTTGAACATCGGCGGTGTGGGAAAAACCGCGGCCAGCCAGATCACCTATCAGCCGCAAGACAGGGCGCTGGCGAGCTGGATAGGCAGCAACGGCCTTACCACCACCTTGTTTTACGACACCGACGGAAGGTTCACGGGTGCCAATGTGCCTGCGGTGTTGACCTATGGCATTTACTACGATAACGCCAGCCGCATCATCAGGAAGCAGGATTTCATTTCGCCCGTCTTGACCGAAAGCTTTGGCTATGACGACCAGTCGCGATTGGTCTCGGTTCAAGGCGGTGCCGAAAACGAGGCGTATCAGTACGACGCCAATGGCAATCGCATCGCGCAGACGGTCAATGGCACCAGCATGAACATCGTCTACGACAGTGGCAGCAACCGGATGATCAATGCCGGCGGGGTCACCTTCGCCTACGACGCAATGGGTAATAGTACCGTTGCCAACGGGATCAGCCGCTGGCAGTTCGATCCCTTCAATCGCATGACCACGGCCTTCGGTAATACCTATTACATCGATCCGCTAGGGCAGCGGTTGATGAAGTCGGTCAGCGGCGCGACTACCTATTTCGCACCGGACGAGGGCAATCACCTGATAGCCGAGAATGACAGCGGCATGTGGGTGGACTACCTGTGGCTCAACGGCCGTCTGATCGCGCGCATGCATGGCGGGCAGGTGGAAGATATTCACGTGGATCAGCTGGGACGCCCTGAGGCCATGACTGACGCAAGCCAAAATCTTGCCTGGCGTGTGGGAAATACCCCGTTTTCGCGCTGGATGGGTACCAACAATGTAGTGCCGCTGAACATCGGATTACCTGGTCAGTATTTCGATGCGGAGTTGAGCCTTTGGAACAATGGGTATCGAGATTACTTCCCCTGGGTGGGGCGGTATCTTGAGAGTGATCCGATTGGGTTGGTAGGAGGTGTCAACACATATGCCTATGTGCATGGCGATCCTATCAACTACAGTGATCTACTTGGCCTTCGGCCCGGTGATCCGTTTCCAACGGTCAGGGCCGCCGCAATTGACGCACTCACTTACATTAATCCAATTTCGATATCCCAAAATGTAGAGTATGCGGGAGCGATCTATCGGTCCGGAAACGCTTTCTATGCGACGCAGCCTGTTGCAGGGAACTTCGAGCGCTCAGATGCTCTTAATCCAACCGCCAGACAAGAAATACACGATGCTGGAGGTATGCCTCTCGCCGATTATCATACTCACGGAAATTACACTCGATTGGTGAATGGCGAGCCGGTTCCAACGGATAAAGCGCATAGTAGCTATGCGGACAATTGCTTTTCGTCACAAGACAAGGATCTGTCCAAGCTAAGATATACAGTTTTCGGATCATGGATGTCTTATCTAGGGACGCCAAGTGGTCAATTTTTGCAATACGATCCGGGGTCTGGCCAAACGAATCCAATCAAATAGTTGAGAGTGGCTATGAAAAAAAACACTAAGTTACCTTCATTGCTTCTTGCGTCGCTTGCCATGTCCTTTCAGCTTGCTCATGCTTCTTCTCGCCAAGCGTCGATTGATCTTGGCTTTGAGCGCTCTCAGGCGATCATAAATGCGCTTGATAGGTTTAGAGGGGACGGTTACAAGCCAGACAGCTATCGAATTATTGTCAATCGGGAAGATGACGCGATCGAAGTCATCTTTGTTCCCCGTTTAACAAGCGACGATCCATGGACTGCAAAACCATCGGGTTTGCCAGAGGTTCATTACTATCTGGATCCATCGGGTAAAAGCATTATCCGACGTCTTTTGGGTAAATAGCCTCAGGTGATCGAGTCAAGATCGGAGCGTAGACTGGAATGATAACTTCCGGCAAAGGGGCGGGGCAATTAATAAGCTTTAATTACCCCGTCCCCTTTGTTGGCCTCTGAAAGGCACGGAAATATGCGCCACGTAATTTTGCTGAGTGTTGCATTGATGGGTGTTGGTGGGTTGATGTCGATTGCGCCAAGTAGTTCGGCTCAATTTGCTACGGCTCCCATCATTAAGGCGATTGAGGTCGCGAGAATTAATTTTGAGAAAAAGCTAAAGCAAAGGCCAGCTTCGGATTGGGAGTTGGAGAAATACGTTGCTGATATAAACAGCTACGCGATTGGTGTTAGTGAAGATGAAAAAATTACTATGTTGTTTTCTTGCTTCGAAATAAGCCAGGAACTCACATAAATGGTGGGGGTGGAAGATATCTGGTTGCGAAGGGGACTCTTGAGATCAAAGATTTTCTTGGCTACAAGTAACCACAGGAAAAAGGGGCGTGAGCAATTAATAAGATTTAATTACCTCCCATTTGTTTTCTATACCGAGCAGAGCATGGCCCGCCTCACGTGCATCTTGGTAGTGCTGGGATGCTAATCCCAGCTTTTCCGCTGTTTCCTGAAGCTGGGATTGCCATCCCAGCCTACGAGCTTTGGGGGCTATGAGTATGTGAGTGGTGAGATTAAGTGGGTAAACCTTTTTGAGGGAAATGGAGGGCCATCTATACCATTCTTGGGTGGCGCCAATGCTGGCGCCGGAGTCTTTCTTTCCGATCCTTCTGCTTGTAATCCCGAGGACGGCTTTTACATGCACACCTCTTTCAATTTCTTTGGGCATCATATTGCAGTTGGAGTGGGTTCCGGCCAATGAATAGGTGGACGCGACTACGAATTAACGAGGTTCCGAAAGGGGTGCAAATCACCATTCGACCACGCGAAGGGCGATTGTTGGGCATTTTGGCTGCGATTTTTCTCCTAGGGTTTGCCCTGAAAAAGATGTTGGCTGACGGCCATTTCGACCCTTCAGGTTTAAGCGACTTTATTGCGCAGTGGTTTCCTATGATTGCTTTAGTTGTTGTATTCAATTTGTGGCAGTTCTTGTGGAAGCAGAAAATATGTATTTATAGGCAAGAGATCCGCATTAATAACATGATCGGATCATTAGGCGTTGGTGATATTAAAATAATTATTTCGAATTTAATTGATTATATTCAATTGGAGGAGAGGGAGTATCAGGGAAAGGGGCGAAAACTCGTCAAGCGCACGTTGTCGTTTATGTCCAATGAACAGGTGGTGGCTAGATCGATGGAATTGTCGAAAAGCGACGCGGTGATTCTGCTAGAAGGTCCATTTAAAGATTTTAAGAAGAAGTAAAATGAATGATTAATAGCTTGCGAAAACTCGAATCGGTGGCAAAAGGGGACGGGGTTGAGGTTTCCCCACGTTTCACACACTTGGATCAGTGCGTAAGCTGGGATGCTAATCCCAGCTTTTCCGCCGTTTCCTGAAGCTGGGATTGTCATCCCAGCCTACGAGCTAAGGACGCAACCTTTTTGAAGACTGGCCGCACACACCGAGTTTGAAGAAACTTAAAAAGGGACATGTGCGTCGATGGGAAATCATGAGGGTGGACGGGGGAATTGCTTCGATCTGCTACGTCATTTCGCTGCTTTGCTAGTGCTATTCAGCCACCAATTTGCACTACATGGGCTGGCGGAGCCTGTTTATCCATTTTGGGACACCTATGGCTTCGTCGCGGTCGCCATCTTTTTTTCGATTTCCGGCTACTTCATGCCGGTCAGCTTTGAGCGATCCGGGAATTTCATCGAATTCAGCAAGCGAAGGCTGCGGCGTCTGCTACCTGCCATGGTGGTGTGTTCGTTCTTGATGACCTATGGTCTGGGTGCTGTCTACACCAGCGGAACGAAATGGGATTACGTCACGTCGAAGTTCGCATGGGTGACGTTCCTGCAGTATTCCACCTTTTTGGGGCCGGCTATTCCAGGAGTTTTTGCCAGCTACATTTATCCAAACGCGATCAACGGAAGCCTCTGGACGTTGCCCATTGAGTGTGTCTGTTACATAGCTGTCGGTGTCGCGCTGTCGTTTTCACGATCCTGGAAAGTCATTCTTGCCCTCTTTGTCGGGTCTATCCTGGGGACAGCGTCGCTTGTGCACACCGGCACCGGTTTTTCGTTTTATGGTGTCCCGCTGAATTACCTCTGCATGTTCGGGATATGCTTCAGTGGTGGAGCACTGCTTTCCGTAACGAAAGCAACTTGGTACCCAAGCAAGTGGTTACTGTTGGTGTTTGGGATGGTCGGCATGTTTCTCATGCCTGGCAAGCTCGAATGCAGCGTACTTGGGACGCTCGGCATAACCTTTACCGTTGCGGTTATCGGCGAGTCGTTCAGCGAAAAGCTGATAAACGGAAAGTTCGATATTTCTTACGGTTTATATATTTACGGCTTTCCGATCCAGCAAATCGTTATTAACGAGGTGACACATCGGTTCTGGCTTGGGATGGCGATATCCGTCCTTCTTGCAGTGTTTGCTGGATATCTTTCTTACCGCTTCGTCGAAAAGCCTTTTCTCCGCACAGGCCGCAAGGCTCAGTCGTCACACGACATTGCAGCAGTTGGCTTGCCAGACCCAGCTCCGGCGTCGCGATGACCACCGACACGCACTTACCTATACGAGCGCGTAGGCTGGGATGCTAATCCCAGCTTTCTCTGCTGCTTCCTTGGGATTGCCACCCCGGCCTACAAAGCTTATAGCGTGGCCGCTCAACTCACTTGGTCCGCTTGCGCCCCGGCGCCTCCCTTACTTCCGCCGGGGAGGAGCGGCATGCCAGCACAGCTGGGACGTGGCGCTGACCAGATGCAAGCGCGATCTGCTCCCTCCCCTACGTGTAGTAGGGGAGGGATGGGGTGGGGTGAAGCAACCTCGCGATGAAGTTCAAGCGAGGCGACAAGCGCAAGCTGTTGTCGCGCTGCCGGGAAGCCGCGTCAGGCGGCGTCTTCAGTCGCCCAGCACGCTGCGTTCGGCTCGGGTTTGGCGGTGGTTTGCTGCCGCAGCCACTCGTCCTGGATGCGTTCCGTCACCACGCATGGCTCGCCCATGCGGCATTGGGAACAGGACTGGTTGTGCAGCATCAGCGCTGCGACGACGGATGATGTAGCCATGATGAAACCCCTTAGCGCCCGCGTGAATAGGGTGCCTGAGGAACCTATCGGCCGATTGGCAGAGGGCTTTAGCCCGCCCTGGCTGCAGCGATGATCCACTGCGACGGCGGCGAAATGCCATGGTTTGCCAGCACTTCGTAGATGCGCTCGGTAACCCAGTCGTAGTGTTCGAGCGGTACGTGATCGCGGATGGCGTCGGCACGCTCCATGAATTCGATCCAGAACTCGGTGCCGGCGTTGTCCTGCAGCAGGCGCGGCACGGCGCTTTGCAAGTCGGCCAGGTGCTGCTCGATCTCGTGAAAGGTCATGGGCACAGCGTCACCGTATTCGGGTAGCCAAGGTCATCGGCCAGCCGTGGGCTGGCTTGATGAAGACGTTTGGCATCCCGAATTTTGAAACGCGGTGCGAATAGCCCCTAGGAGCCCGCCTCGTGCGCGTTGACCGCATCCATCACCCTCGCCGAGTACACCAGTGCCGCGCCGGCGTTGAGGGCGATGGCCACTCCCAATGCCTCGGCGATTTCTTCATGGCTGGCTCCGTGCTTGAGGGCTTCTCCCGTATGTACGGTGATGCATCCGTCGCAGCGCGTGGTCACGGCCACGGCCAGCGCGATCAGCTCGCGGGTCTTGGCGTCCAGGTGGCCGGTTTTCTGGCCGGCCTTGGACAGGGTCTGGTAGCCGGCGACGGTGTCGGGGCTGAGCTTGGCGATGTCGCCGATGCGGCCCAGCAGTTCTTTGCGGTAATCCAGCCAGTCGAGCATGGGGTGGCCCTCGCTATGGATGATGGCAAGGGCAGCGCCCCCCGCCGCCCACCATCATGCGCCGCCGCGCGGGCAGGCGCATGTGCGGGCGAGGCAGGCATCAATCGCCCCGTTTGATCTCCACCAGCACGACATCGTTGGAGCGCATGGGCACGACCAGGCTTGCATGGCCGTTCGCGCCGACCACAAGCCGCTGCTGCTTCGCTGCGTCCGTTGTCAGCGCTTGCAGCTTTTTCTGTTGATCGGTGTTCAACGATTTGGGCGAACCCATGCGCAGATAGGCCGTGTATGCATCGTTGGCGTCAAAACCGGTCCGGTGGAGTTCGACACGATAGGTGCCCGGATGCATGTGCTGCAGTTCCAATTTGACGTTTCCGGTCGAGTGCGATGGAAACACTTTCGTGTAGAAAGGACGATTGCTCACATCCTGCTTCGGTTGCACGAAATCCCACACCAGCGCTTTGAGCACGCCATCGTCCCAGGTCACGTAACTTTGCGCATCGCTCGTTTTCAACGCGTGGGAACCGAGGCGATTGAGATACTTGTAGGCGAAATATACCGGCTTGCGGATGCCCTGCGGATTCATCAAACCGAACCCGCCCTGGAACGGTGCGGTGGGCGGGCCTGGTTCTTCGAACAGGTCGCTGAAGGTCCAATAGCTCATGCCTTGCGCCATGCCTTCGGACGCCTTGAGCTTGCTGAGCACGTACGCGGCGCTCACGTACGAATCGTGCACCGCATCGCGCGGCGTGTAGCTGGTGCTCCACTCGGTGAAATACAGCGGCAGGCCCGGCTTGGAGGACTGCTCGATCTGCTGGCGCACACGGCGCACGTCGCCGATGATTGCATCCGGCGACGATGAAAGCTTGGTGTCGCTTTCGCCGTGCTCATCGAGAAAGCCGCCATCCACGCCATAGGTGTGCGTGCTGATGAAATCGAGTGGCACACTGGCCTGCGTGGTGTGTGCGATCAATTCCGGTACCCAGGCCGCGCCCGCCGTTGCCGGTCCGCCTACTTTCAATTGCGGATCAAAATGCTTGAGAGTGCGCGCGGTGACGTCGAAAAGTTCGAAATAGGCCTTCTGATCGGCGCCTTCCCAAAAGCCGGCCAGGTTGGGTTCGTTCCACACCTCGAAATACCAACTGCGAACTTCGCGCTGGCCGTAGCGTTGCTCCAGATGGCGCACGAAAGCATCCACCAGCGCCGTCCATTTCGAAAGCACAGGATGGGAGGTGTTGCCCTTCCAGTAGAAGATATGCTGATCGGAGGTTTTCATCGCTTCCGGCGTGAATCCCAGTTCGACAAAAGGCCGGATGCCCATCGCCAGCAATCGGTCGTAGAGATGATCGATGCCGGTCCAGTCGTACACCGGTTTGCCGTCGACTTCGTGATACGTGCCGAGCACATCATGGAAGATCGCGTGAAAACGGATATAGCGAAAACCGAGCTCGGTTTTCACCGTTTGAAGCTGGGCGAGACTGTCCTCGCGCATCAACGTGCCGGGGTAATCGGAGCCGACGGAGAAGTTGTAAAAGCGATCCAGCGGCGAGGTCGCGCTCTGCACGTCGATGGCGATATCGCGCTCGCCCGGGGCTGCTTGGACGGCGGGCATCACGAACCCCAGCGCGCAAGCGACGCTGGCAATGTGGATCCATTTGCGAAGTGTCGTTCCGCCCATTTGCGTTTCCCCTCGGTCATTGATGCGGAAGTCGAACAAACCTCGGTCAATGATTTCCAGGGGAAGCCATTTATGATTTTGACCAGCGGACATGAAAAAGCGCCGGAGCCAGCGGTTCCGGCGCTTGCGAAGACCCAGGTGCTCAGCCTTTGGGCGTGTGTTCGGCGGGCCTGACAAGGTTATGCGGCGCTACCGGCATCACCGCCACCGCGCTCACCTCCAACATCACATCCTTGCGAAACAAGCCTTTCACTTCCATCAGGCTGGCCGTCGGCAAGGGATCGTGCATGTATTCGTCACGGATCTTTCGATAGGTATCGATTTGCGACATGTCGGTCACATAGGTGGTCATCTGCACCACGTCAGAGAAACCGGCCCCGCTGGCGGCCAGGGCCGCTTTCAGGTTTTCGAAGGTCTGCCGCACTTGCGCCGCGAAGTCGCCCGCGCCGACGAGCGTGCCGTGCTGATCCAGCGGCACCTGGCCGGCGATGTAGATGGTGCGTCCGCCGTAGACGCTGATCACGTGCGTGTAGCCGTGCGGTGCGCTCAAGGCGGAAGGATTGATGTGCTGCGTGCTAGCCGGCGTATCGGCGGCGAACGATGGGCCGGCCAGCAGGGCCAGCGCCAACGCTGGAGGGATCAATTTCATCGTCAGCGCCCTCAAGGAAAGGAGATCGACTACCCGGTTCAAGCGATGCCGTGGCCGATCATACACACCAGACTCTTGCGGTAGGCAGGATGGACCCAAAAACGGCCCCGGCAGACACACCTCCTTATCAACCGTTGCCACTGTCGAGGCCGGCGCATGATCCGTATCATCTGCGTACAAGAAAGGTAGAGGGAGAATGGCTAGTGATCGACAAAATCTCGACGGGTGTCGAAGGACTGGATCATCTGACCGGTGGAGGCTTCCTGCGAGGTTCGGCGTATATCATTCAGGGGCCGCCGGGAGCGGGTAAGACCATTCTCGCCAACCAGTTCTGCTATGCGCACATTCGAGCCGGTGGCCGCGCGTTGTACATGTCGCTGCTGGCCGAATCCAGTGCGCGCATGCTCAATTACGTCGGCCAGATGTCCTTCTTCGACCAGAGCGTCGTGCCGGAGCGCATGGAGTACATCAGTGCCTATGGCGTGCTGGAAAGGGAAGGGCTGCCTGGCCTGTTGAAGCTGGTGCAGCACGAACTGAAACGTCATGAAGCCACGGCGATGGTGCTGGACGGTACCTTCGTGGCGCAATCGCTGGCCTCGGAGCAGGAATTTCGCTCCTTCATCCACACCTTGCAGGGTATCGCGGGCATGGCCAACGCGGTGTTGGTGATGCTTACGCATCAGGCGCGTGAAGCGGGCAGTCCTGAACATACGATGGTCGACGGGTGGATCGAGCTGAGCAATGAGCTCATCGATTATCGCGCGATACAGGCGATCCAGGTGCGCAAGCACCGCGGCGCGCCGATCCTGGGCGGCAAGCATCGGTTGCGCCTCAGCAACAGCGGCATCGAGGTGTTTCCTCGCATCGAGAGCTACTCCAGCGACATATCAGCGCCGGTCAGAGAGCCGACCAGCGTAAGCACCGGCATTCCCGATCTGGACCGGGTGCTGGGCGGCGGCATTCCTTCACAGTCGGCCACGCTCGTGCTCGGCCCGGCCGGCTCCGGCAAGACCACGCTGGGTGTGTATTTCGTGGCGCAGGCCACGGCGGAGGCGCCGGCCCTGATGCTCGGCTTCTACGAAAACCCCACGCGCCTGCGTGCGCGTGCTCGCCAGCTGGGCTTCAACCTGGATCGCATGGCCGACCAGAACGTGCTGCGCCTGTTGTGGTTGCCGCCGTCGGAGCTGATCGTGGATGAGGTGGTGCATGGCGTGGTACGGCACGCCAAGGCCATCGGCGCCAAACGCGTGTTCATCGACGGGATCGTGGCGCTGCGCGACAGCCTCGTGTTCCGCGAACGCCTACCCTATCTGATCAATGCATTGAGCCAGCAGTTGTGTGACAGCGGCGCCACGGTGATGTACACACAGGAAAGCGCGGAACTGGAAATCGACTGTGCCATGCCCAGCGATGCGCTATCTGCGATGGTGGATAACGTGCTGGTGCTCAACATCTCGCGCCGTCACTACGTATCGCAGCGCTATATTTCCGTGGTGAAGATGCGCGACCGCCATTTTGAATCCCGCACCCAACCGTTCCACATCGGGGAACAGGGGTTGGTGCTTGGTGTGGATACTGTCGCTTTCGATGCAGGTCAAACGGATTGAGCCGATGCTACGTATCCTCTTGGTGGAAGACGATCCTGACGTCGCCGCGGTGATCAGCGCACTGCTGGAATATTGCGGCCATCACGTCACCGTGGCCACCAATGGGCGCTATGGGCTGGAGCTTTTGCTGCAGGAACAACCTCAGCTGGTGATTACCGACTTCATGATGCCGATGATGTCCGGACTGGAAATGATCGAGCAGGCGCGCGATGCAGGCTACCAGCGTCCGATCATTCTGTGCAGCGCGGTGCCCGAATCGCATCTTCCTGCGCACCGAGGACGCTACGATCTGTTCCTGATGAAGCCGTATAGCGCCAGTACGCTGATCAAGGTGTTGGAAAACCTGCAAGGGCGTGTCTGAGTACGCTGCGCGTGTTTCACGGGCGACGAGCGGCTGGCCAGGCGTGCATGCTTGCCGCGAATCATGCCGACTGGAGCTGCGCGCGGCGCCATTCGATCAGCCGGCGCACCTGTTCGCTCAGTGTGTCCACGCTGAAGGGCTTGGACAGCAGCACCATGCCGGGCGGCAGTCCGGTTGCTGTGCGTGACAGATTGGAGTCGTAGCCGGTCATCAGCAGCACCGGTGCATGCACATCGCGATCGCGCACGGTATCGGCCAGGGTGCGTCCGTTGATGCCGGGCAGGCCAATGTCGGTAATGATCAGATCGAACGGTTGGCCGGTCATGGCGATCGATACACCTTCCAGTCCGTCGGAGGCCTGCGTCACCGTGTAACCCAGCTTGATCAGCACTTCGGTGATTGCATCACGAATGGCCGGCTGATCTTCCACCAGCAGGATATGTTCACCATGCGCAGGTCGACGCTCAACGCTGGCGCTCGTCTGGACAGGCGCTTGCACGAGGCCTGCGTAGCGTGGCAGCAGCAGGATGATGCGCGTGCCTTCACCGGGCTCGCTCTCGATCATGCAATCGCCGCCGGACTGGCGCGTGAATCCGTACACCATGGACAAACCCAGTCCGGTGCCC
>Ga0134128_10009275_pt1 | contig 11807 bp, 16 predicted proteins | sample KB31754_FD_96462 | JGI IMG/M metagenome (GOLD analysis project Ga0134128, IMG submission 96462) | Terrestrial soil microbial communities with excess Nitrogen fertilizer from Kellogg Biological Station, Michigan, USA - KB3-175-4 | ecosystem: Environmental > Terrestrial > Soil > Unclassified ...
TCATCTCGTGTGTTCTGTGTCACCAATGGGTGATGACTCCATTAGCGGTCACACACATCGATCCGTCTAAGACCAAGATTCGATGCGGCGGATAGGCTAGGCCTATATCGCAAGGCGGGAGGTCCGACGGTGGACATCAGGCAGCTCAAATACTTCCTGGCGGTGGTCGACCACAACGGGTTCAGCCGGGCCGCGCAGCATCTGATGGTGGCCCAGCCATCGCTGTCGCAGGGGATCGCCACCTTCGAGCGTGAACTCGGGATGCCGCTGTTTCACCGCATCGGCCGCGGCGTCGTCCTCAGCGAAGCCGGAGCGGCCCTCGTCGGGCCGGCCCGGGTGGTGCTGCGCGATCTGGACGAGGCCAAAGCCACCATGCGCGCACTCCAAGGACTGCGCGGCGGGCGGATCGATCTGGTCACCATGCCCTCGCCCGGCATGGAACCGCTCACCACCATCCTCACCACATTCTCCCGAGCCCACCCTGGTGTGACCGTGAACGCCGAAGCTGCCTTCACTCCCGAAGAAGTACTCGCGCTCGTCCGAACCGGCTCCGCAGAGATCGGTGTCCTCGGGTCCGCCCAGCCGACGGTGGCCGCTGATCTTGACGTCGTGTCGCTGGAACGTCAAGCCCTGGTGTTGATCTCGGGGCCAGACGATGACGGGCCGACTGACGATTCCATCTCCCGCGAAGACCTCACCGGCTGCCGGCTCATCGTGTCGCAACGCGGATCGCTGATGCGCGCCCTCGTCGACGACGTCCTCGCGAGCGGAATCGAAGTCAGCATTGTCGCCGAAATCGCCCACCGCACATCCATTTTGCCGATGGTCCTCAACGGACTGGGTCGCGCAGTGATGCCCGCGTCGTGGACCGAATCAGCCCGTCGCTCGGGAGCCCGCGTTCAAACAATCACGCCCGAGACCTATCTGCATGTCGCCGCAGTCAGCCGACGCAGTCACCTCACCACACCGGCGACCGCGCTCATGGTCGAAGCCCGTGCCTACGCCGCGCTCGGCAGCCACACCGCCGGCCGTCGCAGTGCCGCGCCAAAGCCACGTCTGTCGACTTGACCGCAACGGACAGCCCGTCTGCCATCCGGTTCAGCGTGTTGATGCCATCAACACCTTTCGCGTATTCGCAGGTCGGCACACCTTGTTCGTCCAGAACGAGCGGTACCAGGACCCCGTCATCATCGAGCGACTGGTGCGCGCCGCACGCCGCGGCGTCAAGGTGCACATCATGGCGCGTGCACCGCACCACCTCAAGGCGAACAAATTGCTGGAAGGTGTGAACGGCCAACGCATCCTCGACCACGTCGGCATCAAGATTCACCGGCTCAAGCACCTCAAGCTGCACGCGAAGATGATCCTCGCCGACCACGAACGGGCCATCGTCGGTTCGATCAACCTGTCGCCGGGCAGCTTCGACCACCGCCGCGAACTGGCGATCGAGGCAACGTGACCACCACCTCCTGAAGCGGTTGAACGAAACGGCGCACCACCAGATGGGCGCGGGCACCGGCCACAGGAGTTCCGCAGGAGCTTCCCGGCTGGAGCTCTATCCGCAGCCTCACCCTCTGCCGTGATTCACGCTCTGTGCGTACCTCTCTAATGTCAGCAAACATCACGTCGTGTACTCGGCTCGGCTCGGCTCGTGGCAACGCCCGCGCGCTCCCGCGCCGTCGGTTGGGCGCGATGCCTGCTCTGTCGCCGGTGCGGCGGTCATCGGCACCGACCGCGACGCCCGCGGCACCCGACCCGCGGAGATCGTGGCCTTCACCGCGATCGAGTTGATGGCTGCGCTGCACTATCTGCGCGGAACCAACGTCGGCGGCGAGCCGACCGAGCAGCACCCCAGGCGACGCCTGCCCGGTCCGAATCGAATTCCCTCCATCGTGGTCCACCTTCGCGGCGCGCAGGTGGACTCCGAACGCGGCGGACTGCCCAGCGGGCAGGACCTGGCGTTGAAGGCCGAGGCATGGAAGTCTCCCGGACTGTTCGGGGTGGCGGAAAAGCGCTAGCGGGCCGGGCGCGTCGTGGCCAATTCCGAACACCAAATCAGCGCACGACCCTGGGCCGCCTCGAAATGGACTGCCAGCCGAGACATTCCCGAGCCTCCCAAGGAATCCTTTCGCCAGTGGTGGATCAGAACTCACGCAGGAGCTACACCATGACCGGCCGCGACGACGCGAAGGCGGCAGTGCTGGGCCGTATCAGGGAACCGCTGGCGACGGCACCCCCACGTGGTTGTCCCTCGTGACTATGATTGCGAATCCCTTGGCGGTGCAGGCGATGTCGAGCGTTTCGCGGAAACCATCGGCGAGTACCAGGCGCAGGTGCTACGAATCGATGCCGCATCCGTCGCGGCCACGATCGCCTCGCTCATCCCATCGCACAATGGTCGGCCAACGGCGCCCTGACCGACGAGGTGTTATGCATAACAATGCAGCGCAAGGTATCTGGAGGTGCACCGGGAGGCCACGTTGATGCAGACCGCGCTGAGCGGTGAGCCGGTCAGCCCTAGCGTTGGCAGGCACAGATCATTTCCGCACGCACCGTGGCCCGGCGGCCCGGGAAACCAAGTGCCGACCGGTTGTGTTGCAGGTCGGTGCGTCAGCTATGAAGCCGGCCCGAAACCCGCTGGCGTGCTTGCGGTAACGGCCGGGGTCGCCAGGCTTGTCACAGGTGCAGCGGGAGGTGTCGTCGTCGTCGCGGTCTGCTGGGTGGCCTGCGGCGCGGCAGGAATCAGAAAGTTTCCGGATCCCGTGACACCACCGTCGCCGAATCCCGCACCTAGCGCTCCCATGGCGATCAGCGCGCTTCCGCCGATAACCGCCGAGCCCAGCTTCCAATGTGTAGCTGTCACCTTGACCACTCCATTCGGTCGGTGATCCGCTCCAGCCACCGGGCAAGGGCCAGACGCGAACCCTCTCCGGACGGGGATAACCAAAGCCGCAATCTGTGAAACCTGAAGTTAGCCAACAGTACTACTGTGGTGTTGCCTTGATCACGCCGCGAGCTCACTGTTGAATTGCTGTAAATGATGCCCTCGGGAGCGTCTAGGCGACTGTGTTGCCAAGCTTCTCAGCCCGGGATCAACCCGTGCCGGACTCAACCCCTGTTCCCTGCAGTCGCGGCCGGCCGCATCGTCGTGGTCGATCCCCGGCTTTGTTGGTCACCCGCATACAGAGCCTTAAGGCGGGTATCCGGCTGGACATGGATGTTGATCATCCTGAGTTCGACCAACGCTGGGATGACCAAGAGCACTCGGAAACTGCGACCGAGCGCTTGGACCGCAACTGGTCAAACCTGCCCCAAGAAAGACACAATGCACCACGATCGGCCACTGTCTTGCGAACCGTCTCAAGCAGATGCCGCCCCGTTCCATAATTCGTTGGTGGATATCTTGGCCGACACTGGGTACACCGTTGGTGATTACCTGCTGGACCGGCTGGCTGAGCTTGGGGTTACCGAGATATTCGGCGTGCCCGGGGATTACCAGCTGGAGTTCCTCGATCACATCCTTGCCCATCCCCGGATCCGCTGGGTCGGCGGCGCCAATGAACTCAACGCCGGTTATGCCGCGGACGGTTACGGCCGCCTGCGCGGCATGGCGGCGCTGGTGACCACGTTCGGGGTCGGCGAGTTGTCGGCGGCCAACGCGGTCGCCGGCAGTTACGCCGAGCATGTGCCCGTGGTGCACATCGTCGGCGCGCCGTCGAAGGACACCCAGGGTGCGCGACGGGTGGTGCATCACACGCTGGGCGACGGCGACTTCGAGCATTTCTTGCGGATGAGTCGTGAAATCACCTGTGCACAAGCCAATCTCGTTCCCGCTACCGCGACCCGCGAGATCGACCGGGTGCTCTCGGAGGTGCGTGAGCAAAAGCTACCGGGCTACCTGCTCATCGCCACCGACGTCGCCCGTTTTCCGGTCGAGCCGCCCACCGCGCCGCTGCCCCGCTACACCGGCGGAACCAGTCCACGGGCGCTGGCGCTGTTCACCGAGGCAGCCGCCGAGTTGATTGGTGGCCACCGGGTCACCGTGCTCGCCGATCTGCTGGTGCATCGCCTGCAATGTGTCGATGCGCTCGACGCGCTGCTGGCCGCCGATAGGGTCCCGCATGCCACGCTGATGTGGGGCAAGAGCCTGGTCGACGAGAGTTCGCCGGACTTTCTGGGCATCTACGCCGGCGCCGCTACTCAGGAGCCGGTACGTCGGGCGATCGAGGATGCGCCGGTGCTGGTGACCGCCGGTGTGGTGTTCACCGACATGGTCAGCGGTTTCTTCAGCCAGCGCATCGATCCGGCACGCACCATCGACATCGGCCCCCATCAGAGCGTCATCGCCGGGCACGTGTACGCGCCGCTGGACATGGCCGCGGCGCTGGCTGCGATCACCTCGATCCTCACCGGCCGCGGCATTACCTCAGCGCCGCTGCCCCCCACGCCTGCCCCCGCCCCGAGCAACCCGCCGCCCCGCGACCAACCGTTGACACAGGAATCGTTGTGGGACCGGCTTTCTCAAGCCCTGACACCGGGCAACGTGGTGTTGGCAGACCAGGGCACGTCGTTCTACGGGATGGCCGGACACCGTCTCGCATCTGGTGTGACGTTCATCGGTCAGCCGTTGTGGGGCTCGATCGGCTACACGCTGCCCGCCGCGTTGGGGGCGGGCCTGGCCGAACGGGACCGCCGAACGGTGCTGCTGATCGGCGACGGCGCCGCGCAGTTGACGGTTCAGGAGGTGGGCGCCTTCGCGCGCGAGGGGCTTGCGCCGGTGGTCGTTGTCGTCAACAACGACGGCTACACCGTCGAACGTGCGATCCACGGCGAATCCGCCTATTACAACGACATCGTCGGCTGGCGCTGGACGGACCTGCCCCGCGTGTTGGGCGCACACGACGTGCTAGCCGTGCGGGTGAGCACCTACGGTGAGCTCGACGATGCGTTGGCCGCGGCGGCGGGCGCACGGGACCGGATGGTGCTCATCGAGGCGGTCGTGCCCCGCATGGACATTCCGCCACTTCTCAATGAATTGGCGCAGTCGGCGGCCGCAGCCAACGCGGGGCGACAGGCCTCAGCGAGAGGCGCGCGACTCTAGCGGTCCTTCTACACCAGCATGATGTTGGCTGGCTTGACATCGCGGTGCACCACCCTTCTTGTGGGCGTAGTCAAGCGCGTCCGCCACCGAGGTGATGATCTCGACTATCTGCTGAGGAGGCATGCCCGCCGGGTGTCGATCTGTGGGAGGCGGCTTAGATCATCGCAGTCGATGTCCTCGTGCGCGGCGGTAAGTCATCGTCCTGCGTCGGCGCGCGACGGGCTGTTGGAGCGGTGATCATCACCGAACTGCGTTCGCGCGCTTTGGATTACGGACGCTCAAACTAGGCCATCCTGGCGACGCGACTTTCTGGGCCGACTTCGTGTACAACCTACCGCCGTTGGCAATGACGACGTCTGCCACGCTGTCCCATTTATCCGTCGAACCGTTAGCGGCGCATGCATCCTCGGTGAAGTGGCGTCCAACTGTTGTTTGTACGGCGACTGTGACGTGATCGAGCAGGTTGATGTACTGCCTTGGCAGACCAACCAAACCACTGTCCGCCGTCGCTCCAGACCTCACTAGTTACGGGTCGGCTCTAAGCTTTGGGCAGCCGACTATCGGGGTGTGCGGCGTACCACCCGTTCCTCGATGCGGGTCACACGGCGATGCTCCACGACGAGCCACAGCGCTCCAGCGACCGTTCCGAGCACGGCGATCAACACCGTCGTGGCCAGCCACTCGTAATGTCGGTAGGCGGCGGCTGCCGCCGTGCCGATCATCCCGAACACTGCCACGGCCAGCAGGATCAACCCGGGCCAGAAGAAGTTGTCCTTCATCGCGATACCAGCGTGCGGTTGCGTGGTCCGGGAGTGATCCGTCGGATCGTGATGCGTGTCTCCCATCACGTCTCCCTCCGTCGTCGGACGCGTTAACAAGATGCTACTCACTCGGCGGACCCGGCGAAATGCAGAATTTTGCCGCGGATCAGCGGCTCGACCGTCGAGGGAATACGGTTGGCCGCGCTACAGCAGCGCCGCTGGTGCGGTCATCGTCACCACGACCAGCGTTAGCGCGCCGAACCTGAACTCGCGCAAGAAGATACCAATGTCGACGGTGCGTACACTTCATCGAATACCCGTGCCCCGACAGTGATGCGCTCGCGTTGGAGACGGTTACGCGCGACGCTCCAGAGGCTGTAGCCGAATATGCCCGGTAGCGCCAACACACGGCTCTGACGCGCGTCCGCCTCGATTTGGTCAGGTCGAGCCGACGTCGTCGCGGGCGAACAGGTCGGGCAGTGAAATTGCCCCAATCGTTGTCACGAGCCACACCACGACCGTTGTGGCCATCCAGGATGCAATGCCGTGAATGGTGAGCCCGTGAGTTAATACCGAGGCGAGAATCAACGCGACGAGGGTCAATGCCAGGCCGGCGCCCCCAAGGAGCAGCGACGCATACTCGTGGGGCAACTTCAAGATCAACACGGACAGGATTGCCTGCACCACCGAGAACACCACCACGGCGACGATGAAACCCGACACCGACAACGAAACACGGGGAACGACCCACGCCGCCACCAGTAGTCCGATCGCCCACGATCCCAGAAGCACAACTGCCCGCAGCAGGGTTTGCCTCATGGTAATGAGCGTAGGTCTCGGGGCTGTGGCTGTGAAGGACCGCGTTGACTCAGACCCCGGATTAGGTCGAGAAGCTGTGCGCGTCGCCCAAATCGTCGGCCCCCAAGGCGTGGTCGACGTCTTGGACGTCCAACCCAGATGCTCGACGCGACGCGTCAACGGACACAACCCATCGCGTTCACAACGTGGTGACCTCGACCCCCGACGCTTCCGGTCGGTTCCCCTACCCCAACGCCACCTGCGACGCCACACCTGATGAGCGTGCTCGGGACACACTCTTCCCAAGGGAGTCCACGAACTCGGACACCCTTCCGGCGACCCCACGAAATATCCCGGGCCGCAAAGAAGCCCGGATCTGTTGAGGCGAGAAGGTGATGCGGTGCCGATACCTAGCCCAGGACACAGCGGCGGCGTGAATGTTGGGTCCGGCTCGTCGGAGCCGTGTTGCAGAGCTAATTGATGATGCTAAGGGTAACTACAGATGAGTGAAGTGACTCGTGAGGAACGGGCGGCGATGACCGACCGGGATCTTTTGGCATCTTCTCGGCCTGCCATGGCGGCGTATCCGCATGACCAAACCGACAAGGTTCGAGCGGCGCTGGAGGGCTCCGGCCGAGCCCCGCCGATCAGGGGTGCTGATCCCGTCGGTCAATTTCGAGGGCGAGTCGCGGAAATCCAAAGTAATTCAACGGATCTCGAGTTAGTAGTCTTTCCCGAGATCTATCTGTGCGGTGACTGTGATAAAGCTGTGGACGCCAACGATCGGCTGCGGTCGGCCGTCCGAACCGCTCGACGGGCCCCCGGGTGCGGGCATTGGGGGAGGCGCCGCGGAGCTCGGGATGTGGCTGATACCCGGATCGTGCCCGAGCTCGGTGACGGCGGTCGTGTGTACAACACGCAGGTGGTGTTCGATCCGACCGGCAATCTTGTCGCGAGCTAATCGCAAGGTGTTTCCGTGGCGGCCGCATGGTCGTCGGGACACGAATTCAAGGTGTTCGACATGCCGGATGCCCACCGCGCCCCGTCGGTACGGGCGGGTCGATCGTGTGCGATCCGGAGGGGACGGTGATCGGTGACCTGCCGACCGCTGAGCCGGGCGTGCTGCGCGTCGCGCTCGACCTGGACGCGGACACACGGGTGCGCGAGCACGGCACCGAAGGCTTCAACCGGATGTGGTCGCAGATGGCGCCCGATGATCCGGTGATCGATTTACGACGGTGGGGTGCTGAGTGTCGATCAGGCAGCGGCGATCATCCTCCAGGAAGAAGAGCTTCGCAGTTGGGCATGGTGCCACGACCGCGAGGTTGCGAAGCTATCGCCGGATGTGCTGGCTGCTCGGCGCGTGGCGACGTCGCGGAGAGCTCGCGGTGAAGGGGCGCCGGCCTATCTAGAGGATGGTTTCGCGGTCATGTGAATCCGGTCGAGCCGGGTGGGTTCCTGGATGCTGTAAGGCTGCTTGCTCTCGAGCATGGCGCAGAGATCCGTTGGCAGAGATCTATTGTTTGGTGCCGATCAGGACTTCCAGAGTGACCGGTTCGATGAGTAGTCCGTTATGACGGAACATATGCAGTGTGTCGGTGATTTCTAGTTCGAACGCCGGGAGCCGGTCGCCCAGCAGGCGGCGAAGCGGTAGCGAGGTCGAGTAGAGGTAGCCGATGACCTGCTCGACGGCCCAGGGACGCTCGAATTCGTAGACTCGTCGATCGACGTGCCGGAAGGCTGAACGTGCGAGTATCTGCTCGTGCGGCTGGTGGTCGGCCGGCGAGTTCATGCGACCGGGCAGCGGAGTCGGTCGCACCGAGTCCGGTGGCAGAAAGCGATGCTGGATGTCCTCGACAGCTTGCTGCCATGGGGAGTTCGGGCGCACCAGACAGCTGTCGTTGGCGAGTACTACAGCGCCGTCGTGATCGACGATGGCATCGAGGGCCGTGAGGACCTGCTCGCGATCCATCCAGTGAAACGAGCGGCCCATGATGACGAGCAGGAAGCGCCCGAAGTCGCCCGGAAGGTCCGCCGAGTTGCCTTGTGCCCAAGTCACGTTGGTGATCCCAGCGGATCGCGCGGATTTGGCGGCCTCGGTGAGCATCTCAGGCTCGGGGTCCATGCCGACTGCTTCAGCGACGTGCGGGGCCAGCGGGATGGTCAGCTGGCCGGTGCCGCAGCCCAAGTCGAGCAGGCGCCTCGTGCCATCGAGTGACAGACCCGTGACGAGGTCGTCGACGAACGCCTGCGGATAGCCCGGCCTATAGCGGGCATAATGCCAGGCGGTCCCTGCGAACAGGCCACTGTCCGGTCCGAGCGGGCTGGTCATGTTGGCCTCACTTGAAGTTGCGGTTCGACGGAAGGATCGCGATGTGCATGTTGGGGTTGTAGGGCCTGTGACGGTGGACCCGGTCCCGATACTCGTTGCGGATTTGTTTGCGTCGTCCGCACCGCGGTGGAGCCAACATGCTTGACGGGCTCGCAGAGCCACCCACGCAGCAGGATCGTCAAACGGTCGCGCTGTTCGGCGAACTCGTGCTGCCATGCCGGGTCATAGTCGACGACCTCAACCGGCATATCGACCACGGACACCCAGCGTATTTCGAGTCCGATCGACCGCTATAGGGGACCAGCTCGCGCCATCAGGCCCACGTGCCACCTCCAGCGAGGGTGCGCCGATCACCACGGGATGGGTGACTTTCCGGTTCTTCAGTGGGTGGAGCTGATCGCTTGACTCGGAGACAATCCTCCTATGCCCTTGTTAGCGCCCGACGTCGTTGCAGCAGGGACTCTCCGTGGCGCGGACTGGCGTGGGGGAGCGCACGCTCACTGGGCTGCCGCAGACGCCGTTACCGATGATCTGCTTGGCAGGGTTTCGCTGAAGAATATGGACCTGATCTGCGGTCAGGGTGAGGTGGCATATTGGACGGTGCCAGCGCGACGCCGACAGGATGTCGCATCCCGCGCTGTTGCTGCCCCGACACGGTGGGCGTTCGACGACGTCGGGTTCCACCGCCTGGAATTGACACACTCTGTGCACAATCTGCCGTCGAGCCGGGTTGCCATCGAAGCCGGCTTCGATTTCGAAGGTGTCAAGCGTTGTGCAGGCCTGCACCTCGACGGTTGGCACGACATGCATCTACACGCTCGCATCAACGACACTAAATTGGGTATGGGCAACAGCGTCACCGAGATCCACGCCACGACGATCGACCACAGTCCCGCAGTTACGCGTCTACTGGCACTCGCGATCGGCGATGACCCACACTGTCTGCAGCACGTTGTTCGACCCGACCGCGATGATCCCGCCGCGGGCCTCCTCGTCGCGGTCGTCGACCACGACACGGCCGGTGTGATCGGCTACTCGGTGGGCGATTCCCCTGTAACCCTGCTTCATATTGCAACCGCGCCACACGCGCGGAACGCTGGCGTGGGCACTCAGTTGCTCGGCGCATTGCGCCGAACGGTGCCCGCCGGGCTGTCGATTGTCGCTGAAACTGACCAGGATGCAGTGGGCTTCTATGCTGCGCACAACTTCGCCGTCACCTCTTTGGGTGAGAAATACCCTGGGGTGGAACGCTTCCGAGTCCAGCTCCGAGCCCCCACCAATCCAAAGCCAGATCCGTGAGCATGGCAGGGCGGAAGCTTTCCGAGGCCGAGATCAACGAACTCTGGGAAGCGTGGACACCCAGTGAAGTCGCACAGCGTATGTCGGGGGTGGCTGCCCAGTGGTACGTCGCGGCCGGTTGGGCGCTCGAGTTGTTCACCGCCGACGCCGCCCGAGAACATGATGACCTCGAAATCGCCGTACCAGCGGCACTATTCGGCGACATCGTGACAGCGTTTCCCGGCTTCGAATGGGATGTCGCGGGAGATGGCCAAGTCTGGCCCTACCCCGACCAGTCGGCAAACCACTATCAGACATGGCTACGCGAACCTGCGACTGGACGCTACCGCGTCGATGTATTTCGTGAACCGCACGTCGGTGATCGGTGGGTGTGCCGGCGCGACGCGTCGATCACCCTGCCCTACAGCGAGCTGATACTTCGCACCAGTGACGGCATCCCGTACGCAATCCCCGAGGCGGCGCTGCTGTTCAAAGCCAAGCAGGTGCGCGAGAAGGACGAAGCTGATTTTGAACGTGCGCTGCCCATGATGAACCGGACACAACGATCCCGACTGATCAGGTGGCTATCCCAAGTTCACCCGGGCCACCCGTGGATTACGCGACTCACATACCACGGGCGCTGACACTTCTTAGTCGACGACTGCTGAAATGGAGTAATTGCCTAGGCCGAGGACCCCGAATGATTCTTGAGCTGCCACTCACGAACCTCCGGCGTGCCTCAGATCGTCGCTCAGGCCGACATCGTCATCGCCGCCGTCGGCCGGCCTGAACTCATCAAGGGCGTCTGGATCAAATGCGGAGCGGTCGTCATCGACGCCGGATGCAACCCCGGCAACACTACCCATCGTCCTCAGCTGTTCGTGCGGCCCCTCGATGCGTCCACGTTTTTGCTTCCCCACGCTGTGCGAGGGTGTGTGGGGCATGGCCAGTACCGCAACGGCAGTGGCCACCGCGACGACGAGCACACCGGTGAACACCGCGGCCGAACCCGACTTGATGGCGGCCGGTCCAACCGAATGCACGTCGCCGGGTCCGAAGATCGAGTTGGCGATCGCGCCGAAGACGGCGACGCCCACGGCGCTACCGAGCGAGCGGGCGAACATGTTGTTGCCGGTGACGACGCCGCGCTCGTTCCAGCCGACGCTCGACTGGGCTGCGATGAGGGTCGGCACGGCCAGCAGACCCATGCCGCCGCCGATCACCAGGCACACCGCTGCCACCACCGCCACGTTCGGCCGGTGCGCGGCCGCCGCAAGCACCGCCGAGCCGGTGATCACCAGCGTGGCGCCCAATACGGCAGTGTTCTTGAACCCCCACCTCAGATAGAACCGTCCCGCGACACTCGCCGTGGCCGGCCATCCCAGCGTCAACGCGGCCAGGGCGAGGCCTGCGATCACCGGTTGGATCCGCAGTGAGCCCTCGAGAAACGTGGGCACGTATGAGGTCAACCCCATCAGGATGGCGCCGACACCGAACGCGACGATGGTGGTCGCGCACAGCAGTCGGCGGGAGAAGA
>Ga0134128_10009277_pt1 | contig 11806 bp, 10 predicted proteins | sample KB31754_FD_96462 | JGI IMG/M metagenome (GOLD analysis project Ga0134128, IMG submission 96462) | Terrestrial soil microbial communities with excess Nitrogen fertilizer from Kellogg Biological Station, Michigan, USA - KB3-175-4 | ecosystem: Environmental > Terrestrial > Soil > Unclassified ...
ACAGAATTGGGCCAACCCATTGAAAATCTTTTTGCAGAATTTGACTCTTCACCATTGGCGGCGGCGTCGATTGGTCAAGCGCACGCGGCCACTCTACGGGACGGAACCGAAGTCGTCGTGAAGATCCGCCGGCCCGGAGTGGTCGAACAGGTGAACGAGGACCTCGAGATTCTGAAGGAACTCGCAGTTACAGCGAGCCGGCATTGGGGTTTTGCAGATCGTTACGATCTAATTGGGTTGGTTGAAGAGTTCTCGCAAACTTTGCGATCGGAGCTCGACTACATTCGTGAGGGCCACAATGCTGAACGCTTTGCTACTAATTTCGCTGCCGATCCCCATATTCACATTCCGCGCGTCTTCTGGGAAGCAACAACCTCACGCGTCCTCACCCTCGAAAGAATCCGTGGCATAAAAATCAATGACCTTGAGGCGCTCGACCGGCAAGGTACGGATCGTCCCTGGCTTGCCCACTACGCGACGAATATCGTTCTGAAAATGGTCTGTGAGGACGGCTTTTTCCACGCCGATCCACATCCCGGCAATTTCTTTATTGAGCCGGATGGGACGATTGGGCTGATCGACTTCGGCATGGTTGGTGTTCTTGATCAGCGCACGCAGGAATTACTGGCGGAGTTGTTGATCGTTATCAATCGTGAAGATGCGGATCGGCTCGTAGACGTATTTCTCGAACTTGGAGTCACTCGAAAGCGAATAGATCGTGCATTCGTCCGTCGCGATATTGAACACTTACTATCAACCTATTGGGGCTTGCCACTCGGAGCGCTGAAGGTAACAGCGCTACTCAATGACGTCTATTCGGTGATGCGCCAGCACCATCTACATTTGCCGCCAAACCTGGCACTGCTGCTCAAAACCGTGATCATGATTGAGGGACTTGGCGTTAACCTTGATCCGGACTTTCAGTTCACGAACTCGCTCACACCTTACACTGAAAGTCTCGTGCTCCGGCAGTATTCTCCATTGAAGTGGGCTCGCGGGTTTGGGCGCGCCAGTTTGGATTTGGCAAAACTGGCCGCCGAGCTGCCGCAACATCTCCGCCGGATCGTCACCGAGGCTGAAAATGGAAACCTGCAAATCGGTATGCGGCCGGAAGGTTTCGATTCAGTTATTAACCGGCTCGAGAAGATCGCAAATAGAATTGTCCTCGGTGTGATGGCCGCGGCGTTTATCAATGGGCTGGCAGTGCTTGTATCGGTGTACAGGCCTCCGGGTTGGGAACGCTGGGGTTGGATCGTGTTCGCGTTCGGTTTTCTTTGCGCCTTATTGTTGGGAATCTATCTGGCCTGGAGCATTCTCAGACCGCCGTCTATGCGAAGAATTGATTAGAGTGTTGTCGGCTTCGTAAGCCACACATGTCCCAACATCGGCATGCGTTATCAGAGAATGGCTTCGGCGGGCCGCCGCCGCTTGTCCCAGGGATCTGCGAAGTAGGGATCATTTGTGTGATTGTGCTGATCGAGCGCCAATAATTCGCGATTTGCCGGCAGATCGCTTTTCGCGAATTCCGTTAATGGTCCATCAAATACAATTTTGCCACTTTCCAGCACGAGTATCCTCGTTTTTGGCAACTTCGTTGGCGGAGCTTCCGCAGTTTTCACTTCGGTTCCGGAAACTACTTCAGCCCGGAAGTTAGTCAAGTACTGGATCTCATGAATTCTCTTGGTGACGTACAACGAGGAGATTTGATTTATATCGCGTGCACGAATGACTAGATCCAACACTTTAACCGCCGCGAGCGGATCCAAACTCATTGTTGGTTCATCAAACAACATAATTCGTGGCCAGCCGATTAAGGCGCGAGCGATCTCCAGTCGTCGCTTCATTCCGCCTGAGAGTTCTTCAGGAAATTTGTTTTCTTCGCCTTCGAGGCCGACGAACCGCAACACCTCCGCAACGGCGCTACGGATCTCTTCTTCTGACCAGCCGTGCTCTTCCAGTCGAAACGCCGCGTTCTCATAGACCGGGAGTCCGGTGAAGAGAGACTCCTCTTGAAATACCATTCCCATTAAGCCACCGCGCAAATCGATTAGCTGTTCCTCGCTCAATCTCTCGATTTCTCTGCCTTCGATAAAAATCTGGCCCGAGTCGGGCTTCAATAGACCAATCGCCAACCGTAACAGAACCGATTTCCCTGAACCGGACACTCCCGTCAAAAGAATCATTTCGCCTCGATCGAGTTTGAAGCTGATGTCATTGATCACCAGATGACCGTCGAAGCTCAGAAAGACATTGCGAAACTCGATTGCGGGCGTTTGGGTGTCAGCGTTTGTGTTCATGAACATGTTCAGTGCAACGACTATGCCGCCAACTGGCTTTGCACTAGAAGTGTGCAGTTTTAGCCTGCGAAGCACGCGCAAGCATAAAGCCTGGGCGCAAGCCCCGGATCAAAGCACAACAGATTTCTCAAGCCCGCGAATGCGGGTGATAGCCGATCGAGACAAAAGCCTAATGATTTTGGCGGCGAGCTGTCGCCCATTTCATGGGCTCGCAATTCGATTTAATTCTGATCCTGGGGCTTGCGCCCCAGGCTTTATGCTCGCGCCTGCTTCGCAGGCTACGACTGCACTTTTAGTGCAAAGCGCCGCCAACTTGCATTCTGTGATAGCGAACAGGAGCACCCCTTACCTCCCGTGTTTGCGGGAATTTCAACTGACCAGTGCGAAATACCGCGCACTTCTCGCATATCTCTGCTCAGAATGGCGCCGGCCAAACAGGAACGTCACCAACCACTTTGGATTGCTTGCTCACGAGTCGATAACTCTTGCGATAAGAGAGCGAAAAATGCTTTCTGTTTGTCGCATCGATCAGCAGTTTCAATTTATGCGACTTCGAAGTGATCCTGCCGGGATAGAAGCCCAGCGTGTATTGCCCGCGAAGCTCGGTCGCGATTTGCGTGCAGATCGCTGTTAGCTCCGGCTCACTTTCACTTTCTGCTGAATATGAGATTGCGCCGCTCACGCGCGACATCTCTGCCAGCACCGCGCGCCCGATTTCAGCCTCCGAGTTGTTCAGGAACGAACGGCGGCCTGTTTGTCTGGTGAGATCTTCGAACACCCAGCGTCGATAACCGGCAAACTGATCGACTCCTGGCACGGCAATGTGGATCGTATAAATCTGTGCGTCAAACTCGCGTAGACGATTTTGGAGATCGCCGTAACGGTGCTGGCCGGACGTGCCGGCGCCATCTGAGATCACCAGCAAACTTCTTTTGACGTTTGGGGACGCGTGGAGTCTGTCTGCCGCCGCATACAACACGTCATAAAGATTAGCTGGACCACCTGGACCACTACCCGAAAAATGTTTCAGCAAGTCATTGGTTGCGGGAATAAAGTCAGCAGTTACACTGCCCTTCGTCGTGTAAGCAGTGAAGAAGACCGTGTCGCCGAGGCGGAGAACTGAGACAAACTGGTTCAACGCTGATAAGACTGCCAAACTGCGTGCAGGTGCAGTTGGATCAAACTCGTAAACGATCCCGAGGGACACTGGTGTTGGCCCGACCGAAAAGTGTGCGATCTGCTGTTTGACGTTGTCGTCATAGAGCAAAAACTGCTCGGCTTTTAATCCCCTCACGTAGCGACCTTCGCGGTCGGTGACGATCACATTTACTGTGACCAGGTTACTGCTGACGACGATGGTTTCAGGCTGTTGTTGTTCCAAAGGAATTTGGGCCTGACCAACGGCCGTAATCGTCGCCAGCAGGCTGATGGCCCAGGTCATTCGCTTAATCCATCGCATGTTATGAGTTCTCCAAAAAAGACATTAAGACAGCCCTCAATACGTGCAACAGTTATGCCTGCCATTACAACAGCCAGTGCAAATTGGCGATCACTTAACCAGAAAATTCACGCAAATCGATGCGTAAGTTTGCGCAGTCGAGTGCTCGAATACAGCCCAATCTGCACCTGATTCACGGGTATATCTCTTGCTGGAAGAGAGAGTGTGTAAAGCTGCTTTTGGGCGCGCTTATGGTCCAATCTGAGACCAGGTTCGCTACAAGGAGGCGTCTATGCTTACCGAACGGATTAATTTGGGTTTGCCGCTGGCAGTGATTGAGTTGTTGGCGAGAATTGGCAGCATCGCCAGTATCACGCTGTTGATTTTGCTTTTCATAGGTGAAGCATTCCGTCCATCGGAGATCTCACCAAATGAGTGGGTAGGACTAACTTTCTTTCCAACCGGAGTGGTGATTGGAATGGTCATCGCCTGGTGGAAGGAAGGAGTGGGATCGGTAGTGACGGTCACAAGCCTGGTTGGATTCTATCTTGTGTACGGATATCTGTTCCGAAACCACATTGGGGGCTGGGCATTCATTACGTTCGCCTCCCCTGGTTTCCTGTTTCTGCTGCATTGGGTTTTGAGTAGCGCTGAAAAGAGATACGCTATGAGTTAGGAAATTCGAAATACGCCGTCCGTGAGGACCGAAGAAAGTTCTAATGGTTATTTGTCATGCCATGCCAAGGGAAGCGCATATACTTTTCGCCGATGACATCCGCGACCTGGAAACTCTGCGACACGCACCGCGAAGAATCTGACCAACCACACGTCGCTGGTTGAGAAAAATTCAACGCTTCCTTTGTGAATTTGACGACTCGCAGTGAGAATTCGTCGTTGAGAGAGATTTCAGGATTGACAGGCCATCGGGTAATCCTGCCAATCCTACTAATCCGGTGACACTGCGCACTACCAACGCGGCTCAGAACGACGACCATAGTCGCCGCCGCCACCACGATTACCGCCGAAGTTACGTCCACCGCCACCGCCGCTACGATTTTCACGCGGCCGGGCTTCGTTGACCTTCAACATTCGACCAGCAACTTCCTTGCCGTTGAACTGTTGGATTGCCGACGCCGCTTCTTCCTCAGTAGACATTTCGACGAAAGCGAAACCTTTCGATCGCCCAGTGTCGCGATCTTCAATTATGCTCGCTGATTCAACCGTCCCCGCCTGAGCAAACAGTGCCTGGAGATCCTGAGTGGTAGTTTGGAAAGCAAGGTTTCCAACATAGAGTTTATTTGACATAGAGATATACCTTTCCTCATTTGGGAAACGAAAAGAAGCTGCGAATCAGATTTGGCTTCGGTGAACGGTAGCGTTCGAAGGGATCAGGTTCGGATGCTCTTAATCAAGAGCGGCTTCGAAGTGTAAAACAAGCCTGCTCTCGAACTATCCAAACGTCCGGCGCTGGTTTTGGTGCGCGGGGCGCATCACCGTCGATGCGCGAGAGAAGGATTAACGGAGCCCATCATGCATTATGCGGAGACAAGTTGCAAGTTCATCAGGAAGGGTTAATTAAAACGATGTGGTATACTTCAGTCCGGATTTTATCAGTTCTTTAAAAACCACTCTCGACATCGGGATCTGTGCTAGCTTGCCCCTCCTTGTGCCGTCTGTTTGTTTTCAAACCTGACTATGCCAAAGGATCCTGATGCACACAGCACCAAAACCGCATTTGAATAATCATGAGCAAGCGGAAGAGATCTCACGATTCCGAGAAGTTGTGGTAGCTGGATTGAGAGCGAAGCAACTTCTACGCGGTTCAAAACCGCGGATCGAGCCGCATCCCGACAAGCGCAAAAATACGACCATTGCAGTGGAAGAAGTCAGGCGAGGCTTGATTACTTTTACGCAACACCTTCTGTCGCATGCTCACCAGTCCATAGCCGCAACAGACGCCGGTGGGCCCATTCCGATAACCCCATCAGAGCATAGTGCATTCAGCAGCTTTAACAGCGGCGAGGGACCATGATTGGATTGCGTATGTTCATTAGACCCGACAACAGTGGTCAGGTCGAAAATAATGTTTTCTATAGCCAGCGCAGCCATGGTCCAATATATCGCTGGCATTATGAACAACACCTGCAGCGGTGGCACGTTGCGCGTGTACACGAGGTCGGCGGCACTGTGCAGGAATTATGCGCTGCGCACTGGCGTTCCGTTCCCCAGGCGCTCAAGGCGCAATTGAGCGAACACTATCTTGAATAGACGCTTTCGCGTGCATAGTTGAATGGGCTGAGAAGAGACGTGGAGGTTTAGACTCGTTCGAAATCGCCAGCAACTGCGGAAGGCCGTGACTGGGGGTCTTTACAAGACTATTCCGCGACTCTCTTTCCGCGATTATAGTGACGTTTACGAATGCGCATGAATCAGTCGACGTAGGCGATCTGCGAACAATACATCCATTTTCTGTGGTTCTATGACCGCAGTTACCTCACCTTCGCCGAACGTGGGATGTATCAGCGTCTGTCCTTTGCGATACGTTCGAGTCCGATCGTATGGGACGCCTATCCTGGAGGATGCACTGGAGATTGTGCCACCGCGATATACGACGCGTGAGGCACACATTGGACAACTCACCCGCGTGATTCTGCCTATCTTGCTCACGGAAACTACGACATGCCCGCGCTCCTCGTTACAGACGAGGCATAACTGGTCGATGCGATCTCCGATTTTGAAAAATGTCTTCTCTTCCATGATCCTGCTTAAAACCTCTCTCGAATTTTTAACCTCTGACCTCTGAACACAGATCGCTAATTGATATCTTATCATTCGTGGGAGCGGCTGTCTGTGCGCTAGGCCGCTTATAATTTGAGTTGTTGGTAGCCTCACCACCGAAGTGCTAATCTCAGAAATCTCCCAGTAAGACAATTCCGAAGTTGCACTGCGTGAACAGTGATCACGCACGGATGGATCATCCAACGGAACTAGCGAACGCCATCAACGCGGCCAAAAAGCGAATGCGACTGCTCCGATCAGCAGCGTATACGACACTACATTGTTCCATCGCAATGGCTCGCGAAAAATCAGAAACGCAAACGCTGTAAACACGGCTAACGTTATACATTCCTGCATGATCTTGAGCTGTGTCAGACTGAAGTAGTTTGAGCCGATCCTATTCGCCGGAACTTGAAATACATATTCAAAGAAAGCAATGGCCCAACTAACAATAATCGTTGCAAAGTGCGGGGCCTTTTGTATTTGGGATGTCCGTACCACGCTACGGTCATAAAGGTATTCGAGATGATTAGAAGCGCGACTGTTTTCAATACCCTGTTTCCCTTCCCGAGTTAGTTCGCGATGTTAAGACACATGTATTTAAAGCTTAGACTCACTATACGCAAACATATGTCGCAGAGCGATGTTGTCGGATGCCTCTACCCTGGCACTGGCGAAGTCAATCATGATCCATATTCCTCGACCTACAGCTCTGCGACCTCGCAGAACACCTTGATTGCGCCGTTAGGGTTCGTAAGCTTCGCGAACAACTCCTGATAATTTTCTAAGCCGCGGACGGGATGCGTCAGTAAACGCGAAAGCCAGCCGGGATACGCGGCCTCCGCTTGAGCGAGATCCTTAACGCCCGTCTCAAAGTACTCACGATTCGCATTCACAGTTCCAACCATCACTTTGTTGCCAAGCACGAATTCAAGATTGATCTTGTCAGCGGGGACCTCGATTTTCCGATCGCCGCCGGTCACGCTCGACAGCACGAGCACGCCATTCTTCCCGAGTGCTTGCATACTGTCGAAAACTACTGGCGAGAAACCGGTTGCTTCAAAGATGATGTCAAATGGTCCGTACTTCTTTGCGCCATCAAGAATCGACAGCTCGTCCGTCGATTGATACGTGGCGCCGATCGCCTCGATAAGATCAGGATTCAGGTAAGGTTTTGGCGTCTTGCCAAACGTAGTCACCTGCAATCCCTTCAGACGCAGAACCAGAGTGGCAAGCAGACCAATCGTTCCCGCACCCATGACCGCCGCACGCTTCGGTTTCCACACTCTAAGCCGACGTTGAATTTCATAAGCCTGAGCAATCCCTTTCTCAACGACGGTTGTAGGCTCAAGCAAGACGCCGACTTCCTTCAGACCTCGAGGAATTTTCACGATGAATTCAGCATCGTCGACGTAATACTCACTCATGTAACCGTGACGCAGGTTGATGCCGCGCTCGAAGTACGTATCGTCAGTCGTCATGTCGTTTGTGCCAATGAGGTCGTAGAGGCTTGAACCTGGCCGGCGTACAGTCGCGACTACGTAATCTCCAGGTTTCACTTCCGTGACGTTTGGACCAACGGCTTCAACCTGGCCAAAACTTTCGTGGCCGATGATTAGGAAGTCATATCCATGCGGCACCTGGCCATACTCAGCAGCATTGATTTCCTTGTCTGTGCCATCCACTCCCACGCGCAGCACGCGCACCAGCACACCGCGTCCATTCGGTATATCACTGACTTTCGGCGCCGGCAGCTCCGTCAGGTGGACTGTATTAGGTATTCCCGGTCTAACTGCGATTGCTTTCATGATGATTCCTCTATCTAGCTGGCGGACATTGCGAGTTCAGATTGCACTCCGATGCGGGCGAGAGCTGATAACACTCGATTAGGTTCACCGAGATCGCTCCAGCCGACCTCTCCAACCCTCATCACCATCAGATCTTCTGGCCGCACCGCGAGTACCTGATGAGAAAAGTTGGAATCGTCGATGCTGGAATAGAGTGCTGCGAGAGCTTTGTGTTCATTCGCAGTTTCGAAGGTCGGCGTGATTGCTGCGAGGGCTGTGTACAATTCCGGCATGGCAGCCCGTGTCATTTTCAATAATGCGTCAACACACCCAACCATCACGAAACTGTTCCACAAGCAGCCGCGTTGCATAAGGGAAGTTGCCAGATTCAAACTCGGCTTTTCCCAAAACTTTCGTACCCGCGTAATGGATTTTTGTGCGCTCGCGAGAATGGAAGGCTGCGGCTCAATCCAACCGTACTCTGTTTCCGGTGTCGTTGGTGTAATTCCAAGGAGCATCACAGTCGCCGGTTGGATCTCGACGGCATCAACTGCCACGTCGATGTGCGACATGAATTCTTCGTCATCAGCGAAGAAGTGGTCCGAAGGGAACAGCGCAACGACTGCTTTTGGCGATTTGGACGCGACGCGTAGCAGGGCATAAAGAATCGCCGGCGCTGTTCCCTTATTCACAGGTTGTTCGACTAGAAGATTTGGTGAGATTTCGTGGGCCAGTGGTTCATAGAACCGGCGATGCTTCTGCGTTACGACGATCAGAGTGCGCCTGGGCTCAATCGATAAGGCGACTCTTTGCCTGGTCTGATTGAGGAGCGTGCTGCCTCCGATGACCGGAACGAACTGTTTCGGGCGATTATCGCCACTGATCGCCCGCGTCATCGATTGCAAACGCGTTCCGTCTCCGCCCGCTAATATCACTGCCCATCTATCTCTCATGTTGATTGCGTCCTTTTAATGGAGTTCGTCAAACAATCATGAGTCGGGCCACGAAACGATTCCTTACAAAACAGGGCCACAAAAAGCACATAAAGCACAAAAGGCACAAGAGCGGTTTCCTGTTTGTGCCTTTTGTGGTTTATGTGCCTTTTGTGGCTCTATTCACCGCTTTGTTGAAGAAGCTTCGCGACCAGGCCGGTCCAACCGGTTTGATGGCTTGCTCCCACGCCTGAACCGTTGTCGCCGTGGAAGTATTCGTGGAAGGGAATGAGATCGCGCCAGTTGGAATCAGTTTGAAATTTTGCGGCCGCGCCAAACACTGGCCGTCGCTGATCAGCGTCTTTCAGGAAGATGCGTGAGAGTCGTTTTGAGATCTCGCCTGCGACTTCCCAGAGCGTCAGCATCTGACCAGAACCAACCGGACACTCAACTCTGAAATCTTCACCAAGATAGTGATGAAACTTTTGTAATGATTCAACCAGCAGGTAGTTCAAAGGAAACCAAATCGGGCCACGCCAGTTTGAATTGCCTCCAAACAACCCGGTGCTCGATTCCGCCGGCTCATAATCTACGCGATGCTGTGTGCCATTCACTTTCAACATGTACGGGTGGTCCTTATGGAAACGTGAGATCGCGCGAATGCCGTATGGCGAAAGGAACTCATTCTCGTCGAGCATGAATCGCAACACACTCCGAAGTTGATCCTGGCTCACAATGGAGAGCAAACGCCGTTCGGCATTTCCGGGCGTTCGCATGCACGCGACATTCGCTGTCAGGTCGGGTCGGTTCTGGATGAACCATTCCATGCGTCGCTTAAAATCCGGCAGACGATCCAATAGCTCCGGTTCCAAAGTCTCGACTGCAAACAACGGAATCAAACCGACCATCGAACGAACCTTGATCGGGAACGGTTTGCCTTCCGGCAAATGCAGTACGTCGTAAAAGAAGCCGTCCTGCTCGTCCCACAGTCTGATCTCGTCGTCGCCCCGGTTATTCATCGCGTGTGCGATGTAGAGAAAGTGTTCCCAGAATTTGCTGGCCACGTCTTCATAGGAAGGATCTTCTTTCGCGAGCTCCATCGCGATTGCAAGAAGGTTGAGCGCATACATCGCCATCCAACTCGTGCCGTCTGACTGAGCGATATGGCCGCCGGTAGGCAGTGGTGCACTGCGATCGAAAACACCGATGTTATCGAGACCGAGAAAACCGCCCTGAAAGATGTTCATGCCATCAGCGTCTTTCCGATTGACCCACCAGGTGAAATTCAACAGCAGCTTTTGGAAGACCCGCTTGAGGAAAACCGTATCGCCCACTCCACGTCGCTTCTTCTCGATCTTGTAAACGCGCCACGCAGCCCAGGCGTGAACTGGCGGATTCACATCGCCAAACGCCCACTCGTATGCCGGTAGCTGGCCGTTCGGGTGCATGTACCATTCGCGCAGCATCAACACCAATTGCTCCTTGGCGAACTCTGAGTCAACCAACGCCAAGGGCACGCAATGAAACGCAAGATCCCACGCCGCGTACCACGGATACTCCCACTTATCGGGCATCGAGATAACGTCGGCATTGTGGAGATGTTTCCACTCGTGATTGCGACCGCGTACGCGCTCTGCCGGAGGCTTAGGTGTTGCCGGATCACCATCCAGCCACTGCTCGATGACGTAGTGATAGAACTGTTTCGACCAGAGCATGCCTGCGAATGCCTGACGCATGACGAGCCGCGCATCGGCCGAGAGGTGTTTGGGAATTACACTGGCGTAAAACTCGTCGGCTTCACGAAGTCGATCGGCGAAGATCTTGTCGAACTGTGCGAACGCTGGTCGACGGTCGAGTTGCTCGTTCGTTAATCGCAAGCGGATTGTTGCAGATGCACCGGGCGCGATGGTCAGCTTGTAATTTGCGGCGGCTTTGGTGCCTCGCTGCTCAGGGTTGACCGACTGGTGATTGCCGTGAACGATGTAGTCGTTGATGGCGTCTTTGAAATAGCGCGAACCATTCGTGAAGTTGAAGAGACGCTCAGTGTTCGTATCATTTTCTGTAAAGAGCAGCTCGGGCGTGCCATCACAATACAACCACCGTTGGGCAAGCTCGACATCATTGAGTTCGATAAAATCTTCGCTCGTGCTGCGTAAGGATGGCTTCGCTGTCCCATTCTGATTCCAGGACCATGTATTGCGAAACCAGATCGTCGGCAGCAGATTCAGCGAAGCGTCTTCCGGGCCGTGATTCGTCGCCGTGATCTTAACGAGAATATCCTCGACATCAGCTTTCGCATATTCGACAACGACGTCGAAGTAGCGATCACCATCGAAGATACCGGTGTCGACCAGCTCAAACTCGGGTGCAAGCTTTCCTCGCTGCCTGTTTTCTGCGACCAACTCGCCGTATGGAAACTCTCCTTGCGGATACTTGTACAGATACTTCATGTACGAGTGAGTCGGAGTTGAATCGAGGTAGAAGTAATATTCCTTGACGTCTTCTCCGTGATTTCCTTCGTTACCGGTCAGACCGAACAGTCGTTCTTTCAAAATCGGATCACGACCGTTCCAG
>Ga0134128_10009279_pt1 | contig 11803 bp, 9 predicted proteins | sample KB31754_FD_96462 | JGI IMG/M metagenome (GOLD analysis project Ga0134128, IMG submission 96462) | Terrestrial soil microbial communities with excess Nitrogen fertilizer from Kellogg Biological Station, Michigan, USA - KB3-175-4 | ecosystem: Environmental > Terrestrial > Soil > Unclassified ...
CGCCGACGAACTGGCCTTCGAAATCGACGACCTCTTTCCCATCGTCGAAGCCGCGCAGCTGCTGGGCTTTCTCAAAGTCGAGGAGGGCGACGCCGTCATCACTCCGGAAGGCCACGCGTACGCACAGGCCGAAATCCTCCAGCAGAAGGAGCTCTTCCGCAAGGCCGCGCTCGCTCACGTGCTGCTCCTCCGTCAGATCAGCCGCGCCCTCGCCAACAAGAGCGACCACTCCGTCTCAGAAGAATTCTTCCTCGACATGATGGACGAGCAGTTCAGCGAAGATGAATGCAATCGTCAGCTGGAGACCGCCATCAACTGGGGCCGCTACGCCGAGCTGTTCGACTGGGACGACGGCCGCCGCCGCTTTGTGCTCCACCAGCATGAGGGAGAGGAAGTCGCTGAGCCTGCGCCGGAGCAGGCCGGATGAAACGCCCGGCGATTCCGAAGGTGACCGGGTTGAGAACCCTGGGACGGCCGCGGCTGACGTTGGCCGGCACGCTGGTCGTCGAGCGTACCTGGCCCTTCTTCATCGATATCGGCGTGGCCGCCGCTCTGCTCGCCGGTTTCTGGGCCATCCTCTGGATCGCGAAGTTCTGGTTCAGCTCCGCCATCCCTGAAGTCGAAATCCATCGCTCGCCTTCGCACCTGCCGCTGTACGCCTTGTATTCGCTCGTCCGCATTTTTCTCGCGTACGCGCTCAGCCTCATCTTTGCCATCGCCTACGGCTACACCGCCGCCTACAACAAGCGCATCGAGGCGCTGCTGATCGCGATGCTCGACATCCTCCAGTCCATCCCCGTGCTCAGTTTTCTGCCCGGCGTCATGCTCGCCATGATGTCCCTCTTTCCCTCGCGGCAGATCGGCATCGAATTCGGCGCGATTCTCCTCATCTTCACCGGCGAAGTATGGAACATTGCGTTCAGCTTCTACACCTCGCTCAAGAGCATTCCCCGCGAGCTCAGAGAAGCGTGCGACATCAACCGCTTTTCGCGCTGGCAGCGCCTCTTCCAGTTGGAGCTGCCCTTTTCCGCCATCGGCCTCATCTGGAACTCCATCGTTTCCGTCGCCAACGGCTGGTTCTTTCTCATGGTCTGCGAGATGTTTCCCGTTGGCACGCGCAACTTCCGTCTGCCCGGACTCGGCTCGTACCTGCAGACCGCCGCATCCAGCGGCGACCTGGTCGCGGTCGGCTGGGGCCTCGTCACCATGATCCTCATTATCGTGCTGACCGATCAGCTGCTCTGGCGGCCGCTCATCGCCTGGAGCGACAAGTTCAAATTCGAAAACGTCGAGAGCGCCAGCCGCGTCACCTCGCCCGTTCTCGATGCTCTGCGCAGTTCAAAGATCGTTGGCGTCATCAATCGCTACACCTTCCGTCCTATGACCGAGCGCCTCTACACCGATCTGGCGCAGCGCCGAATTAAGCGCGGCCCCGCCGTGGAGCGTCGCGAGTCGAGCCGGATTGCTGCCGCTGCCTGGCTGATGATCGGGGCCGCGTTGCTGGTTGTCATTGGCATCGCAGCGTTCCATGCAGTCATGCTGCTTCGCGAGATTCACCGGCACGAGTTGCTCCATCTGCTCGCCGGAGCTGGCCTTACCTTTGCCCGCGTCAACGCAGCCCTCCTCATCGCCGCCCTCTGGACCATTCCCGTCGGCGTTGCCATCGGATTCAATCCCCGCCTCTCGCCGATCGCGCAGCCGCTCGCGCAAATTGCCGCGTCCTTCCCGGCCACCGCGCTCTTTCCGCTCATCCTCGTTGCCCTCGAGAGTGTCGGGCTCGGCCTCGGGCTCGGATCCCTGGCGCTCATGCTGCTGGCCGCGCAGTGGTACATCCTCTTCAACGTCATTGCCGGCGCGCAGGCCATCCCCTCGGACCTGAAGGAGACCGCAACGCTCTTCCGCTTTTCCGGAGTGCAGCGCTGGACGACGGTGATCCTCCCCGGCATCTTTCCCTTCCTGATCACCGGCCTCATCACCGCATCCGGCGGCGCATGGAACGCCTCCATCGTCGCCGAATACTTCCAGCTGAAAGGTCACACGCTCAGCACCCTCGGACTCGGCGCCGAGATCAGCGCCGCCAGCGAGCACGCCAGCTATCCCGTCCTGCTCGCCGCCACCATGATCATGGCGCTGATGGTGGTCACCATCAATCGTCTGGTCTGGCGTCCTCTCTACCATCTCGCCGAAACCAAGTACCGGCTCGACTAAACACTCTGCGTGTCCTTGCCCGGCCGGCGCTTTCGTTGACCGCCTGCAAAACGGCACGCTAGCATGGCGGGAAACAGGAGCAGCGAGTGATTGGGGAAACCCTCGGCCACTTTCGTATCGTGGCGAAAATCGGCGAAGGTGGCATGGGTGTGGTGTACCGCGCGGAGGATGAGCTTCTGCACCGCCAGGTCGCGGTCAAAGTCCTTCGCAAGGATCGGGTTCTCGACCTCCCGCCTGGCCACGATCTCCTGAGCGAAGCGCGCGCCTCCTCCGCTCTGGCTCACCCGAATATCTGCACCATCTACGAAGTCGGCGAGACCGGGGGCGACCTCTACATCGTGATGGAACTGGTGGAGGGCCGCTCTCTGCGCGAAATGTGCAGCACAACCGGCATTGCTCCCGAAACAGTGCTGCGCTACGGTGCGCAGATCGCCGCCGCCCTGGCTCGAGCGCACGACCGTGGCATCGCTCATCGCGACCTCAAATCCGCAAACGTCGTCATCACGCCGGAAGGTCTCGTCAAAGTCCTCGACTTCGGTCTCGCCAGGCAGCTGGAACGTCGTGGTTCCGAAGAGCCAACCCGCTCCCTGTCCACTTCGCCGGAGAGCGGCAGCGTGAGCGGCACGCTCCCTTATCTCGCTCCCGAAATCCTGCGCGGCGAGCCGGCCGACTACCGCAGCGACCTCTGGGCCCTCGGTGTTGTTCTCTACGAAGCCGCTTCCGCACGCCTCCCGTTCACCGGGCGCACCGGTTTCGAGATCAGCTCAGCGATCCTGAATGAAATCCCCGCCCCTCTCGGGCCTCCGGTTCCTCCCGGCCTCTGGTCGATCATCCAGCGCTGTCTGGCGAAGGAGCCGGCGCAGCGCTATCAGCGTGCCAGCGAGGTGCAGGCCGCTCTAGAAGCCGTGCAGTCGGCCGCGATTCTCGCCCACGATCTCGGCGCCGACCGCGGTGGCCCCAGGACCACGGTTCTGCATTCCGTTCGTCACATCCGCTTCAGCCGCGGCGATTTTCTGCTGCTCGTCGGAACGGTGAAAGGCCTCTTCATCCTGCGCTCGAGTGAGAAACGCAGCCGCTGGGAACTCGGCGGCCCCTACTTCCATGGCAATAACATCTTTGCTCTCGCGTATGACAAGCGCGGCGGGCGCCAGCGCATCTGGGCCTCCACGCAAAGCTTCTGGGGCGCCACCCTGCGTTCCAGCGACGACTTCGGCAAGAGCTGGACGAACCCGCCCGAAGCGCCCATACGCTTTCCCGCCGACACCGGCACGTCGTTGAAGAACATCTGGCAAATTGCACCCGGCCGCGACGACGAGCCCGACACGCTCTACTGCGGCGTCGAGCCCGCGGCCCTCTTCGAAAGCCGCGACGCCGGCGAAACATGGTCCTTGAACCGCCCTCTCTTCGATCATCCGCACCGCACGCGCTGGCTGCCCAGCAACGGCGGCCTCGCGCTCCACACCATCGTCCCCGATCCGGGCGACAAGCAGCGAATGTACATCGCCGTCTCCACCGGCGGTGTGTACCGCACCAGCGACGGCGGCCAGACGTGGACTCCGCAGAACCGCGGCGTGCGCGTCACGTTCGCGCCGAACCAGTATCCGGAGTTCGGCCAGTGCGTGCACAAGATCGTCATGCACCCCGCGCATCCGCAGCGGCTGTTTCTGCAGAATCACTGGGGCCTCTATCGCTCCGACGATTGCGCCGAGACCTGGACCGACATCGCGAACGGCGTCCCTTCCGACTTCGGCTTCGCCATGACCATTCACCCCGACCACCCCGACTGGGTCTACATCGTTCCCGTTGACTCGGACGAATTCCGATGCTCCTGCGAAGGACGCCTGCGGGTCTTCCGCACCCGCAATGCAGGCCAGTCCTGGGAGGCTCTCTCGCGCGGCCTTCCGCAGAAGAACGCCTTTGAAACGGTTCTGCGCGACGCCATGACCACCGACAACTGCGATCCCGCCGGCATCTACTTCGGCACGCGCAGCGGAGAGCTGTTCGGCTCTCTCGACGACGGCAGAACCTGGCAGAAGATCCTTGAGGGCCTGCCTTCCATCCTGTGCGTTCGCGCCGGGTCCACGGGGCACAACTCCCGGCCCTCCCATCAGGCGGCGGCAGCCGACGCGTCGCCTACGTCTGCGGCTTCCGCGCCCTCCACTCGAGCTCGAACCTCCCGCTCTGCGAACAAGAGGTAACCTCCGTGATCTTCCATATCCCCGCAGCTCTTCGCGAATTCGCCGGCGGCCGCAGCAGCGTCACCATCGAACATGGGCCGGCAATTCTCAACGATGTGCTTGCGGAACTCTGGCGCGCATATCCAGGCCTCCGCGACCGCATCATCACCGAGCAGGGACAGGTCCGCCCCCATATCAACATCTTTGTCGGCGATGAGAACATCCGCTACCTCGGCGGCCTTGCAGCCCATCTCTCTCCCGACGCAGTAATCTCCATCATCCCGGCGGTTAGTGGCGGAGCGAACCAGGTGCCCCTCCAAAGGCATCAGGCAGGATTGAGCAGAACGGCCTCGCGATCGTGCAGAGTCGCGCGAATCGCTGCCAGCCCTGCCTCGAGATCAGCCAGCCCTTTCAGAATCGTCGCCGGATCCTGATCGGCGACAGCGCTTCGCAGCAGTTCGCACTGACCGACGAGGCGTTCATCGTAGCTCAGCAGCTTCCCGAGCGTTGGCCCTTCCTCGCGATACCGCTGCGTCATGCGGTCGTTGCCGGGGACCGGCTGATGGTGCAGTGCGGCCTCAATTGCGCCGATGGCGCGCGCCAGTCGCTCCAGGCGCTGGGCATCGGCCACCGCATCGGGGTCGGGGAAGGGTTTGGCCCGAGTCGGCGCCGGCAGAAATTCTCGACGGAACGCGGACTCCGCAGAGCACACGCTGCTCATAGTCTCACCTAACAGAGACGCAGCCTTGCTGCGCACAAACTGGTCGTCCGTGCGCAGCTGGTTTTCCACTCGATAGAAGTTATAGCCGCAGCCGTAGAAAAGATTCGTTGCAAGCTGACGCAGCAGGGAGGCGTCGTAGAATCTCTCGCCCGCCATTACTTGCCTCCGTTCAATCCGGCCTCGGCGCCCACCGGATAGAACCCTGTTGCCGGACCAATGCTGAAGGGTAGCCCGGCCGCGGCGTTCGGCGCGGAGACCAGTCCCTTATCCGCCATCTTGAGCGCAAGGTAGTACCGCACCGCTTCGATGGGAGTCAGCCCCATGGCCTGCAGCGAAATCAGTTCCCGCATGCGCTCATCTTTCGGCATGATGAGAATCTTCAGATCGTTCAGAGTAATGCCATAAGTCTTCAGGAAATCGGAGAGGTGGTTCTTCACCAGCTCGCGCACTTCGTTGATGTGCTCGTTGATGTCCTCCATCTTTGTAACCTGAACGATCTGGTTGATGGACTGTTCGATCGCGGGTCCGGCATATTCGGCAACCTCACGCGTATCGATGCTGTTGCCGTTGAACGGCAGGTGCGTAATCAGATCGAGCGCAGCCTGCTTCGTGTCCACGTGGATGTAGTAATCCACCTGGTAGGCCATTTCGGCCATCTCCTCACTGGTCGCGACACCTTCGCTGCGCACAAGAAGCTTGGAGCGATTGATATAGATGACTTCATAACTCCAGGGCGAGTTGCCACCGAAGAAACCCTGTGCGATCGAGCCGAGGATCGGCTTGTCGGGCGTGGTGAGGGAATACTGGCCCGTTTCATACACATTAAGAACGGCGCCGCGGGATTTCAGAACGCAGAAATGATTGCTTTCGACCGTTAGCAGAGAGCCTGACACGATGTTTTCATCTGCGATTTTGACGGCGAGAGTTTTGGTTCCGAGCATGTCGGTGCCGTCGTGCATAAGAGACGTGATGACCTGCCGTGCGATGGCCATGAGGGTGCCTTTCGAGGTGAATAAGTTGGATAAACGCACACCAGCTTACTCTCGACTCTTACGGCTGCCAACCGGCACAGGATGAAATATTGTGGATCATCAGCGGAAACCTGGAAACCGCTCGGCAAGCTGCTCAGGATCACTTATCTGCCGCTGGGCTCCGCCAGCAGCCGTCGCCACGTCCGCTGATTCCGCCGGAAGCTCTTCTTCAGCTCTTCGAGAATCCGCTCGAAGTCCGTGTGTCCCTTTAGCCGGCTCCACGCCGGATTCTTCGAGAACCACGGATAATTCTCATTGCCGAGATAGATCGCCCGCCGCAGCCAGTGCAGCGCTTCGCTTTCATCGCCGTCGACAGCGAAGTAGGTGGCCAGCCGGTACGCCATCTCGCTGTCTGCCTCAGCCGCGGCGATCGATTCTTCACCGATCAGCGTGGTCGCGCGCTCCCGATCCCCCATCTGCACGTAGCACATCGCGAGCGTCGGCACCGCAATCCGCATCGAGCCGTCATCGCGGATCACCGTCTCCAGCATATCGATCGCCTGATGCAGATCTCCCTGGCGCATGCGCTGATACGCGAGCGAAGTCCGCAGCAGCGGATGCCGCGGCTCGAGCGTCAGACCCTTCTGCAGCTCTTCTTCCGCCAGCTCCAGCTGATTCTGATACTGGTACACGCGCGCGCGATGGTTGTAGAGGGTTGCAGCGTTTGCTGGATTCAGGCTCAGCGAGCGATTGAACTGCTGCAACGCCTCCTCATACATGCCATCGAAGCGCAGCGTAAGGCCCGCGACGAAGTGCACGTTCCAGTCGTTCCCCGCCGTCTGCAGCAGATGTTCGATACCGTGGCGCGCGCTCTCTTTCTCACCGCGCGACAGCAGCATGTAAACGCGATAGAGATTCGCTTCCACTGACTCGGGATCCAGCTGCAGGGCGCGATCCAGCGCCTTGCGTGCGGCCATCACGTGCAGCTGTCCGCCAAAACCGTGCCGGATGTACTGCAGCTCCGCGATGCCGAGGCCGCTCCACGCCGCAGCGAAGGTCGGATCGCGCTCCACCACCGCCTCAAACAGCTTCTGCGCCCGCTCCAGATCCGCGCGGCTGCCCGTCCGCTGCATGAACCCCGACAGCAACGCCCGCGCCTGCAGGTACTCCTCAGAAAGCTCCTCTCCCAGATGCGCGGTGCGCGGCGCACTGCGCTCCGCCGCCGGATGCAGCTGGCCGATGCCCTGCAGCGAAGCGAAGACCTCGTTGCAGATCTCTGTCTGCACCGCGATCAGATCGAACGACGGCACGCTGATCGCCCCGCCCCCGTGCACGCTCTGCCGTTGCACATCGAGCAGCTGCCAGTTCAGGTCGAACCCATCCTGCGAACGCAAAAAGTTTCCCGTCAGCACCCAGTTCACCAGCAGCTTCTGCCCAATCTCCAGCGGATCCATCTGTCCAACCGGCACGTACATCAGTGCGCTCGTCGGCCGCACCACCAGCGACGACATGCGCGCGATGCGCGCCGCGATCGCATCCGCAAGGGCGAATCCGTACAGCGGCGCCGTGTCCTTCGCGCCGAGGTTCTGAAACGGCAGCACCAGCATCGTGTTCTGCCGCGTGCTCTCCTCCGCCGACTCGCGAAAGCGCTCCGCCAGCATCGACAGCAGCCCGGTCGTGCGCTTCTCCTGCTCGGCCGGAGTGGAGGGCGGCAGCACCGCTGCAGCTTCGCCGGGGATGATTCCCGTCTCGAACTGCAGCGCCTTCATGATCGTCTTCAGTGCCTCGCGCACCTCTGCCGCGCTGCCGTAGCGGTCCAGCGGATTCTTGCTCAGGCAGCAGAGAATCACCGAGTTCAGCTCCGCCGGAATGCCCTCAATCGGCGGCGGATCGAAATACTGAATAGCGCGAATCGCCTGGAACTCGTCGCCATCCGGGCGCGCAAAGGGATGCCGTCCGCCCGCCAGTTCATAAAGCACCACACCCAAAGCCCACAGGTCGCTCTGCACGCTGCTGTGCCCGGTGACGAACTGCTCCGGAGCCATATACGCGATCGTGCCGCCCCGCGCCGTATAGGTCGCAATCGGCCCACCCGCCCTGCGCGGCGACGCCTTGCCCGGATCGAACTCCATCTCTTCCGGCGGCAACCTGCGCGCCAGGCCAAAGTCCAGAATCTTCGCCAGCCCTCCGTCGGTCAGCATCACGTTCGCCGGCTTCAAATCGCGATGGAAGATTCCCAGCGAATGCGCTGCGCTCAACCCATCCGCGATCTGTATGCCCACGGAGAGCACCAGTTGCAGGCTGGAAGGGCCTCTGGCAATCAGCTTGTCCAGCGATTGCCCGGGCACATACTGCATCACGATGTAGGCTTCCTCGCCCTCTTCGCCCACCTCATAGATCGCGCAAACATTCGGGTGCTCGATGGCCGAAGCCATGCGCGCCTCGCGCAGCACCGTGCTCCGCATCTGCTCCACCGTCAGCGCTCCGCGCTTCAGCACCTTCAGCACCACGGGGCGCATCAGCTGCGTGTCGTTGGCCAGATACACGACTCCGCTGCCGCCGGTGCCCAGCTTGCGCACCAGCTCGTAGTGCTCAATCGTTCGCTTCATTCTGTCTTCAGTTTAACGGGCGCGGAGAGATGGAAGGGCGCAGGCCAGGCTCTGCGCTGCGCCCCGGAGATCTTCGATGAAAGGGAAGTGAACGCGTTACTGCTGGTTCAGCACGCTGCGCAGGCGAATGCCCTGCTTGTTCAGCTCATCCACGAAGTCTTCAATTCGGGCCAGAAAATCATGGCTCGACCGCATCAGCCGCGGCATGGCTTCCCACGCATCCTTGATCGCTTGCGGATTCTCCAGCAGCGCTACCGTCGCTCCGGCAGCCGCCACTGCAATGCCCGAGCGCCGCTTCCCGCAGATCAGCAGGATCGCTCCCGCCACCAGCGTTCCCGCCGCCACGCTGCGCGGCCAGGGAGTTTCGGACAAAGCGGACCCGACCCGCTGCGGAAACTTCATCACCTTCGTCTCGCCTTCCATAATGACCTTAGATGCACGCTCTTCAGCAGCCATATCGGTTCAGTCCAGATCAAATTCGCGCAGCGGCTTGCCCGTGTCCGGCGTCTCCTGCGCCTTCTTCACGGCCTCCGCAAAGCGCTTGTTGAAGACATCTTCCTTGTTCTTCTCCGCCTCCTGCGCCTGGCGGAAGAGGCTTTCCCGGCGCTCCTCGGCCTCCCGCAGGTGGCGCGTCGCCGCGTCGAAATCCTCAAACGTCCGCTTGCGCGGAGCCGGCGTGTGCGCGATCACCGCCCGCGAAGCCGTATCGATCTTCAGCATCGCCCCGCAGTCGGGACACGCCACTTCGATGATGGAATCTTTTTTCCCAGCCATACGGCATTCCCTGACAAGGGAGTGTACCGCTCAGCCGCAGAGGGACGCAAAACACCGAAAGGGAACTACAGCCAGATCGCCTTGTGCCCCGGACAATCTTGGCTCGCCTGCTCCACCAGCGTCTCGATCAGCGCGCCGCCGTAGCGCGACAGATACGCGATGCCGCCGATCACCCGCTCCTGCGGATGCCGGTCCGGGAACAAATTAAACGACAGCGTATCCACATGCCGCCGGATGCTGGCCTCCCGCTGCAGTTGATAATTCGCCGCCAGCCGCCGCAGCCGGTTCATCTGGTATCGCATCTTCGAAGCCGCCACACCCGCCGCGCGCGCCAGCCCGGCATCCAGCGACTGCGTCCAGGCGAGCAGCGCCTCGAGTTCGGCATCCAGCGCGTTGCCGGTCGCCGCCAGCCGCTTCTTGCCCTCAATCGGAATCGCCCGCGCGCCCAGCCGGTGCGCCAGCTCATCCGGATGCCCCTCCAGAATGTCGGTGAGCGACAGCTCATGCTGCGCCATCACCTTGGCCATCGCCGGTTCGATCAGCGTCGCGCTCAGCCGCGGAAACACCGGCGTGGTGCGACCCAGGATCGCCTCATAGACCACCCGCGACTGCGCGAAGTACGCCACCTCCGCCGGCCCGCCGATGTACGCCATCGTCGGCAGCACCAGATCCTGAAAGACCGGACGCAGCAGCGCATTCGGGCTCAGCCGCTCCGGCGTCTCCTCCAGGATGCGCAGCAAATCCTGTGTCGAATACGTGGCCTTCCCCGCGAGCCACGTTCCATTCTTCCGCCGCAGCGGCACGCGCGCCCCGTTCTCGTCGATCAGGAACAGCAGGCTGCTGCCCGTCGCCACCAGCACCTGCGCGTGATACCCGCGCTCCGCCAGAAGCAGGTCGCGCTGGTGCAGCACAGTCTCCAGCGCTTCCGCATGCTCAATCGCATACCGAAGCACCGGCGCGCCCAGCGCATGAAACGCCCGCGTCGAAGCATCGATAACCACCAGCCCGTAGTCGGCGAAAATTCCCGCAACCAGCCGCGCAAACGCCGACGCAAACGTCGCATCCGGCGCATAACTCGCCGCCAGCAGATCGAACTCCGGAGTACCGCCGATCAGCTCCGCCGCGCGATCCAGCACCGCTGTCACCTGCGCACCCAACTGCAGCGGCCCCACAGGCTGCCCCGCGTGCGCCTCCTCCCGTTCCAGACGCAACGTGTGCAGCGCATGCCGCGACGGCAGCGTCACATGATCGGCTTCCGCCAGATCATGATCCTCCGTCGCCAGCCAGAAGACAGGAACCGCGCCTGCCGCGCGTGCCCGCTCAATAATCGTCGCAGCCTTCAAAATCGTGAACAGCGGACCGCCAAAGAGCGCCACCTGCTGCCCGGTAACGACCGCACCGGCTCCGTTGCGGAGCCGCTCGATATTCTCCAGCGTTTTCGCGCCCGCGCCCCACGATTGGTTCTGCTCGCGCAGCGCGTCGGCCATTGCGCTGCGACGATCCTCGTCCTGCGCCGGCACTGCGTCCTTCCACGCATGCGACCACGGCGTCGAAACGAAGAACGGCGCAATGGGCTCATGGCTGGAGGTGTAGTCCAGAAACAGCCGGCTCTGCCGCGGCAACAGCGAGATGGGATAACAGTCGACCGTCACTGACTCAAGTCTCTCACGCGCTTCTCAACAAGCAGGCTCAGCAGGCGGACCGCTGCCCGCGAGCGTAGCAGGGGACATCTGCGTCTTCCGATGCCCAAAGCCGCAACGAAGATGCAGTTTCCTGGCCGCGCCTCCGGAGCGCCCGGCATTCGCCCCGATGGTACCGTAGGAAAAAGGAGCGACACGACGCATGGCGAAAAAGCAAAAGAAGGAGAATCCCCACGCAATCCCGGTCCTCAGGAAGCTGAAAGTCGATCCGGGCAAGCCCGGCAAGGTTCTCTCTTCGCGTGTCTCCTATCAAGGCCCGCTCTTCCGTGTCCTGACCGATGAACTCCGCGAGCCGACCGGCAAGAAAGTCACGCGCGACATCATCCGTCACAACGGTTCCGTCGTGATCCTCGCTCTCGAAAAATCCAAAAGCAAAAAAGACCCGCTGGTCCTCATCGAGCGCCAGTTCCGTCACGCCGCGCAGCAATACCTCTACGAAGTTCCCGCCGGCACCATCGATCCCGGTGAAGATCACCTGGAAGCTGCGAAGCGCGAACTGCTCGAAGAGACCGGCTATCAGGCAGGGAAGTGGACCCCGCTCCTCCAGTACTTCGCCAGCCCCGGCTTTCTCGGCGAGTGGATGCAGATCTTCCTCGCCGAAGACCTCACCCCAGGTCCGGCCAGCCCCGAAGAAGACGAGTCC
>Ga0134128_10009281_pt1 | contig 11803 bp, 12 predicted proteins | sample KB31754_FD_96462 | JGI IMG/M metagenome (GOLD analysis project Ga0134128, IMG submission 96462) | Terrestrial soil microbial communities with excess Nitrogen fertilizer from Kellogg Biological Station, Michigan, USA - KB3-175-4 | ecosystem: Environmental > Terrestrial > Soil > Unclassified ...
CGATGCCATCTGCTGAAAAACCGTGCGGGCGACGAGCTTGATCAGTTCCTCGGAGACGGCCATCGGCGCGTCTCAGCGCAACAATATGCGGCCGCCGACAAAGCCGATGGCAAAAGCGATCAGCACGCTTGCCAGGGGCTTCTCCTCGACCGAATGCGCGAGCGCAGCCGCTTGGCGTTGCCCCTCGGTAGTGAGGGTTTCATAGAGGCGGCTGGCCTCGCCGCTCACCGTCTCGGTCGCCCCTGATTTCAGGTGCTCGACCAGCCGGGCCAAGTCTTCTTTCAATGCCTGGATGTCGCTTGAGAGCCGCGCGAGATCGCTATCGGCGCCGTTACTGTCCGCCATGTCGCCTCCTCCGGAGAAAGTACGCGCCAAGCAAAACGTTGGGCCGCCGCCTAGCGTTCCGGCGCCGCCTTCGTTAGGCCGAATCGTGTCCCCGGCCGAGCGAATGTCAACCGGTCGATCGCCTGGCGCAAAGCACCGTTCAAGGCGGCGAGGACGGGCCGCGCGTCACCATGGATGCGACCAGCGAAACGATGAACAGCACCAGGCAGATGAAGAACACCAGCTTGGCGATTTCGGCGGCCGCGACGGAAATCCCGGTGAACCCGACCAGGCCAGCAATCAGCGAGATAACGAAGAAAGCCGCAGCCCAATAGAGCATGGCGTCGTCTCCCTCGATGGCTGGGCGGCTTTTTTGGCGCCGCCGGGAGACCGGTCCCCATGACAATCCGGTCATCGACTGGTAACGGAGTCCCGCAGCGGAGGTTGCCGCAGCCCGGCACGGGCGTCGGGCCCGCCCATCGGCGCGAAGAGCTCGTCCAGCTCAGGCTTCCAGAGATGGATGCCGCCGGTGATGCCGTTGACGTTGGCGGCGAGCTTCACATGCGGCGGCAGCTTGAAATCAATCCGCTGGGCGTTGCCGCCGCCGAGATAGAGCATATCGTAATTGACCAGAGTCGTGACGATCACCAGCGCCTTTTTCAGCCGCGCGTTCCATTTCTTGCGGCCTTTGCCGCGCCTGACGGCGTCGCCGAGGTAGCGATCGTAAGTCAGGTCGCGGCGGATCGGGTGCTGGCCGAGCTCGAGATGCGGCAGGAGCCGGCCGTTGTAAAAGAACGATGATCCGATGCCGGTGCCCAAGGTCAGGACGCATTCGAAGCCTTTGCCGGAAACGACGCCCAGCCCTTGCACATCCGCATCGTTGAGGATGCGCGCCGGCTTCCGGAAACGGGCGGTGAGGGCGTCGGCCAGGGCAAAGCCCTGCCAATGCTCGGTGCCGAGATTGGGCGCGGTGTAGACGACGTTACGCTTCACATAGCCCGGAAATCCGGCGGAGATTCGCTCGAAGGCCGGAAGCTGGTCGGTAAGGCGCGCGATTGTGCCGAGCAGGGCGCGTGGGGCCGCCGGATGCGGCGTCGGCTCCATGACCTCGGGTGCCAGCATCTTTCCGGCGAGATCGAGCACCGAAGCCTTGATGTGCGTGCCACCGATGTCGATGGCCAGGGTGCGCGGCGGTGCCGCGGACGCGCGCTTCCCCCGCCGGTCGCTCATCGCGCGGCGGCAGATGCGGCAGCGCGGTCGAGGAACCAGCGCAGGCGGCCAGCAGGATGAATGCGCGCGGCGGGCAGCTCATCATTTTGCGCCAGCTGCGCGACGATCGCGTTTTTTTCCGCGCCCGTGACGAGGAAAGCGATCTCGCCGCTGCTTTCGAGGATCGGGATCGTCAGCGTGACCCGCGGCTCGGGCACGCTCGGATCGCTGACGCCGACGGCCCAGCGTTTGCGTTCGGCGAGAACCGGGTTGCCGGGGAAGAGCGAGGCGGTGTGGCCGTCATTACCGAGCCCGAGCAATGTCGCCGCAAAGAGCGAGCGATTGGCCGCCAAGCGGTCGGAGCCATAGAACTTTTTGAGTTCCGCTTCGTAAGCCGTCGCGGCCTCGACAGCGTTGCCGGATTCCGTCGCGACGGGATGGATATTCTCCGGTGGGATCGGTGCGCGATCGAACAACGCCGCGCGCACCATGTGGTAATTGCTGCGCACATTGTCGTGCGGCACGACGCGTTCATCGCCGAAAAACCAATGCACGCGCGCCCAAGGGAAGCGATCGCGGAGCGGCGGATCGGCGAGGATCTCGTAAACCAGCCGCGGCGTGTTGCCGCCGGCGAGACAGAGCGCCGGCGTGCCTTCGACGGCAAGTGCGCGCTCCAGCAGCCATTCGGCGACGACGCGCGCCGCCGCGCCCGCGTTGGGCAGAACATGCCGCTCGATTTGCGCCGCGCTCGCCATGCAAATCCGTGCGTTGATCTTCATGGGCGATTCCGGCCCACTTCGATACGACGCCAACGCCGGCCGTCGCGGGCCATGAGATCATCGGCGCTGGCCGGACCTTCGCCTCCGGCGGGGTAAATAGCAAGGTCGCGCGCCGGCGCTTCCCGCCAATCGTCGAGAATAGGCTGGACGATGCGCCAGCCGGTTTCGATCTCTTCGGCTTGCTGGAACAAAGTCATGTCACCGACCATGCAATCATAAAGCAATGTCTCGTAACCAGTGCTGGGCGCCGCATCAAAATAATCCTTGTACTGGAAATCCATCTGCACGCCGCCGAGCGCAAGTTGCGGGCCCGGAATCTTGGCATTGAACTGCAGCGCGATGCCCTCGTCCGGCTGAATGCGGAGCACGGCAAAATTCTCGCCGAGCGTATCGATCGGCGTCTCGCGGAACGGCGTGAACGGCGCCTCCTTGAATTTGATCGCGATCTCGGTGCGGCGCGCGACCAGCGCCTTGCCGGTGCGCAGATAAAAAGGCACGCCGGCCCAGCGCCAATTGTCGATCATCAGGCGAAGCGCAACGAAGGTCTCCGTCGTGCTCCCGCGCGCCACATCGGGCGCCTCGCGATAGCCGGCGACATTTTTCCCGCTCACGTTCCCGGCGCTGTATTGCCCGCGCATCACATCGCGCATCGCGCTGTCGGCGGTGAAGGGATGCACCGCGTGCAGCACCTTGGCCTTTTCGGTGCGCACCTCGTTCGCGACGAAACTGGTCGGCGGCTCCATCGCGACCAGCGTCATGAGCTGGAAGAGATGATTGGGGACCATGTCGCGCAGCGCGCCGGTCGAGTCATAAAATTTGCCGCGGCTCTCTACCGAAACGGTCTCCGCGGCCGTGATCTGGACATGATCGATGCGATCGCGATTCCACAGCGATTCGAAAATCCCGTTGGCAAAGCGCAGCGCCATGATGTTCTGCACCGTCTCTTTGCCGAGGAAATGATCGATGCGATAGATCTGCGCGTCGGAAAAGACCTTCAGCAGCTCGCCATTCAGTGTTTTGGCCGAGGCGAGATCGGTGCCGAAGGGCTTCTCGACGACGATGCGCCGCCAGCCGTTCTCTCCACCCTTCTCCTGTGCCATCCCCTTCTCGCCCAGCCGTTTAACGATCGGGACGAACGAGGCCGGCGGCGTCGCGAGGTAGAAGAGGCGATTGCTCAGGATCTTGCGCTCCCCTTCGATGCGCTTAAGCACCTGGTCGAGCCGGTCATAAGCCGCGGGATCCTCGAACTCGCCTTGGACATAGCAGCTGCGCTGCATCAGCCAAGCGACCGTCTCGGCATCGGCCTTCTCGCTCACATGCTCGTCGAGCGCCTTTTTCAGCCCGCTGCGGAATTCGTCATCTGAGCGATGTGAATGCGCGAGCCCGATGATCGCGAAGCCATCCGGCAAGCGCTTCTGCGCCGCGAGACGATAGATGGCTGGCATCAGCAATCGCGCCGTCAGGTCGCCTGAAGCGCCGAAGATCACGAAGCAGCACGGATTGGCCTGGCGAACGGCGCGCGCTTCGCGACTACGCGCCATGGGATTTTCCCGAGGCGCCGGAGGCGCTCGTAGCCTTCGGCTCGACATGGCCACCGAAGCCTTTGCGCATCGCCGAGAGCAGCCGGAGCGCGAAGCTTTCCGGATCGCGCGAACGGAAGCGCGCGTAGAGCGCGGCCGAGAGGACATCGGCCGGCACCGCTTCCTCGACCGCGGCGTGGATGGTCCAGCGCCCCTCGCCCGAATCCTCGACATAACCGGTGTAGTTGTCGAGGCCCGCATCCTCCGCGAGGGCGGCGGCGGTGAGATCGAGCAGCCAGGACGAAATCACGCTGCCGCGGCGCCAGACCTCGGCGATGTCCGGGAGGTTCAGCGTGAACCGATGCTCGGGCGGCAACCCCTCGCTTGCTGCTTTTTGCAGGATCTCGAAGCCCTCGGCATAAGCCTGCATCAGCCCATATTCGATGCCGTTATGCACCATCTTGACGAAATGGCCGGCGCCGACCGGGCCGGCATGGAGATAGCCTTTCTCGGGCCGCGGATCGCGCTTTTCGCGCTGGGGCGTGCGCGGGATATCGCCGCTGCCCGGCGCCAGTGTCGAGAAGATCGGATCGAGACGATCGACGACGGCTTTGTCGCCGCCGATCATCAAGCAATAGCCGCGCTCCAAGCCCCAGATGCCGCCGCTGGTCCCGGCATCGACATAATGAATGCCTTTGGGCGCGACCTGCTGGGCACGGCGGATATCGTCTTGCCAGAAGGAATTGCCGCCATCGATGATGACGTCGTCACGCTGGAGAAGCCCGTCAAGCGCGGTGACGGTCTCTTCCGTCGCACGGCCTGCGGGCAGCATGATCCAGACGGCGCGCGGTGCTTGGAGGCGTTTGACGAGATCATTGAGACCGGCGGCGCCCGTAACCTTGCCGCCGGCGAGTGCATCGACCGCCTTCGCATCGCGATCGAAGACGACGCACTCATGACCGTTCACGGTAAGACGGCGGGTGATATTGCCACCCATCCGCCCCAAGCCGATGACCCCGAGCTGCATCACCCGCCCCCTGCGTTACGGCTACGCAGCTTTCGCACCGTCCTCGACACGATGCAGGTAGCTGCGGAGCATCCAAGCCTGCTTGGCATGATACTGCATCCGCCGAATGAGGATATCGCCGGTTTCGACGTCGCCCGCCTCCTCGGTCTGCTCGAACAATTCACGCATCCGGCGCACGACATGCTCGTTGTCAGCCGAGGCTTGCTCGATCATCCGTTCGGCCGAGAGGACGTCTTCTTCGTCGGCGATTTTCGACAGCTTGCGGAATTGCGCAAAGCTGCCGGGCGCGAATTCGCCAATCGCCCGAATACGCTCGGCAAGCTCGTCAACCGCCATGGCGAGGTCGCCATATTGCTGCTCGAACAGCGCATGCAGCTCGCCGAACATCGGGCCGGTCACGTTCCAGTGGAAGTTCTGCGTCTTCAGATAGAGCAGATACGTATCGGCCATCACGCCGGCGAGGCCCGTCGCTACCTTCGCGAGCTCCTTGGGCTTCAACCCGAGATCGGCGGCGACGCTTTCCGTCTTTTTGTTGTGGCGCACTGCTACATCCATGACCCACTCCCTTGGCACCCAATGGAAAAGCGGCGAGCGCGAAAGGCGCTCGCCGACGTGCTTCTTGAACGTGCAAGCGGTGCGATCGTTCCCAGCATCAGGCGGCCGCCGTGCCGTGATGACGCGACATGTTCTGGGCGACGAAGTCCCAATTGATCAGCTGCTCCATGAACGCCTTCACGAAGTCGGGACGGCGGTTCTGATAATCGAGGTAATAGGCGTGCTCCCAGACATCGCAGGTCAGGAGCGGGATGGCGTGCGCGGACAGCGGATTGGCCGCGTTCGCGGTTTTCATGATTTTGAGCTTGCCGTTCTCGAGCGCCAGCCAGGCCCAGCCGCTGCCGAATTGGGTCTGCGCCGCCTCGGCGAATTGGTGCTGGAATTTGTCGAAGCCGCCGAATGCCTGATCGATCCGGGTGGCGATATCGCCGTGCGGCTTGCCTCCGCCCTTGGGCTTCATGCAATGCCAGAAGAAGTCGTGATTCCAAGCCTGTGCCGCGTTGTTGAAGAGCGGGACCTTCGATTCGTCCTTGGCCGTCGCGCGGATGATGTCCTCGAGCGACTGGCTCGCCAGCGGCGTGCCGTCGATCAGCTTGTTGAGCGTATCGACATAGGTCTTGTGGTGCTTGTCATGGTGGAATTCGAGCGTCTTGGCAGACATAGCAGGCTCGAGCGCATTCATCGCATAGGGCAGCGGCGGAAGCTGGAAGGCCATTACATCCTCTCCGGTTACATCGGTGTCAGTATCGGGCGCGCCCCACCCCGGCACCCGGGAGGTAAACCAAGGAATATCGGCTCAGTTCCGGCAGAATTGTGAACTTTGCGCCATCGTGGCGGGTTCAATCCAGATCACTGCTTCAGCTCGAGGAAATGCCGGAGGACACCATGCCGCAGCCGGGGAGAAAGACCCACTCGCGTGCCGGCCGGAGATGGTCGGCCCGCGTCACCCGTGACAGCGATGCGCTCGATTTGCGACGTCGCGTCTTCACCTGGCGCGATCCGAAACGGATCGCGCGCTCACTGAAGCGCTCCGCCGAGCACAGTCAGCGGCGCAAGGGGCGACCGTTTCAGTCGGCGATGTCGATGCTGAACTTCTATGTCAACCGCGCCGGCCGCAATCTACCGGCGGAACGCCGCCGGGTTCTCGCGCGTGCGAAGGGCGAGTTGCGTCGTCTATACGACAGATAACGAAGCGGCACCACAACCACAAATGAGGCGGAAACACGGCTTTACCTGTTTAACCCGCTCTGTGGACAAGTCCCCGTGGCCATGGTTTTTCTTGAAGCGGTCACGGTTTTGCCCCCTTCGCACCTGCATAATTTTTGCCGGTGATCCTCGCTGAAGGGGTGTGTGTTTAATGGTCCGGCTGCGTAACAAAAAAGCCCAAAATTCCGCCACTGCTTTCTTGCCTACCCGCGTTCTACTCCTTGGTGCCAGTGCGATTACGCTGGCCGCAGGTGCCGCGCCGGCGCTCGCCCAGAGCTCGCCAACGACGGGCTTCTACATCGGCGGTGCCGCAGGCGCGAACATCATGGAGAACAATCGCTTCCGGAATGGCGGCGGCAACAGCACCGATAGCTACAAATTGGGCTACGCGGCCACATTCGCTTTGGGCTACGGCCTCGGCAACGGCCTTCGGTTCGAACTCGAGCCCGGGTACCGCAACAACGCCATCGATCGCGTCAACGGGATCCGAGCGAACAGCCGGATTCAGCAGGCGACCCTGATGGGTAACGTCCTCTACGACATCTATCAATTCCAGACGCCCTGGCTTCCACTGACGCCGCATGTCGGCGGCGGCATCGGCTATGCCCATGTCTGGGATCGCTCGGCCGCGCCGAGCGGCAATAACGTCTCGGGCGATACCAACCGCCTCGCCTTCCAGGCGATCGGCGGTCTCGATTACGCGCTGACGCCGAACCAGAAAATCGGCATCGATTATCGCTACATGGTAGTCCACGACGCGTCTTTCCCGACGGCCTTTGGAGGCCGGAGCGCCCATGCGGGTGATCTCAACAACCACACCGTACTCGCGACCTATCGCTATGAGTTCAACACGCCGCCCGCCCCTCCGCCGCCGCCGGCGCAACCTGCGGCAGTGGTGACGCCGCCCCCACCGGCGCCGCCCCCGGCCGCGCGCCCCTATGAGGTCTATTTCGAATTCGACCGGTCGACCCTTACCCCGGATGCGCGCCAAGTCGTCCAGCAAGCCGCGCAGAATGCGCGACAGGGCAACGCAACGCAGATCGTCGCGACCGGCCATACCGATACGGTCGGTACCGCCAGCTACAACCTGTCGCTGTCGCGGCGCCGTGCCGCCGCCGTGCGCGCCGAGTTGATGCGCGACGGCGTGCCGGGAAATCAGATCTCGACCTCGGGCGTCGGCGAGAACGATCTCGCCATCCAGACGGGGCAGAATGTGAACGAGCCGCGCAACCGCCGCGTGGAGATCACTGTGCGAGCGCCAGGCATGTAGGGCCGACTTGGGACGGCAAGCCGGCCAAACGGCCGGCGGGCTGACTTTGTCTGGCGCTAGCACCGGGCGCGACACAAAGGGCGGGGAGCACCGGGCGCTGGGACAGCGTGGAGGGAAAAAAGAACATGCAAACGATACTGATCTCTAATCGGATTGCCGAGCCGAGCCGTGGCGGCGCCATGCCTGGAGGCTTAGCCGCCGCGCTCTATGCCGCTACCGACAAGAATGGCGCCTGGTGGATTGGCAGCAGCGGCAAGCACATCAAGGAGAACAGCAACGAATCGCCGATCCATATGAAGACAATCGGCGCCGGGAAGCTGGTGACGGTCGACTTCCCCGCCCATCTCTATCGCAATTTCTATAACGGCATGTCGAATTCGGCGATCTGGCCGATCCTCCACGATCGCGCCGACCTATTGCATTACGACGAGCGCTTCTTTCACGCCTATAGCGAGATCAACAACCTGATGGCCGATGCCATCGCGCGCCTCGCCCAGCCCGACGCGCTGATCTGGATCCACGACTATCATTTCTTCATGCTCGGCGATTGCCTGCGGCGCCGCGGCATCACCAATCCAATCGGCTTCTTCCTGCACACGCCTTTCCCGACCGCCTCGGTGCTGAGCTGCATGCCACAGCACAAAGCGATCATGAAAAGCCTCGCGGCCTATGACCTGATCGGGTTCCAGACCGGCAACGACCTTTTGCGCTTCCGCGATTATGCGACCACCGAGCTCTCGGCCACGCTGACCGGCCAGACCACGCTCCGCTTCGATAAGGATCGGGTGCAGACCGGTGTCTTCCCGATCGGCATCAATGTCGAGCGCTTCGGCGAGGCCGCCGAGCGCAATCTCAAGACCCGCCGGCTCAACCGCATGCGGCACGATCTGCATGACGGCAGCATGGTCATCGGCGTCGATCGGCTCGATTACAGCAAAGGCCTGCCGCTGCGCTTTGAGGCCTATGAGCAGTTCCTCACCCTCTATCCCGACGAGCGCAAGCGCGTGTCGTTCCTGCAGATCACGCCGCCCACGCGCTCGGAGGTCGAGAGCTACCGCCGTATCCGCGGCGAGCTCGCTGCCAAAGCCGGCGACATCAATGCACGCTTCGGCAGCGTCGATTGGATGGTGCTGCGGTATGTCAATGAGAGCTTCTCGCCGGACGAGCTCGCCGGCTTCTATCGCATGAGCAAGGTCGCTTGCGTGACACCACTGCGCGATGGCATGAATCTTGTCGCCAAGGAATATGTCGCGGCACAGAATCCCGAGGATCCCGGCGTTCTCGTCCTGTCGAAATTCGCCGGTGCCGCGCAGGAGCTGAACGCGGCGCTACTCGTCAATCCCTATGACACGGAAGAGGTCGCGCGCTGCCTCCACCAGGCGCTCTATATGCCACGTGCCGAGCGGCTGGAGCGTTGGGAAACCTCGATGCGCGTGCTGCGCAAGGCCGATCTCCAAAGCTGGTATGATTCCTTCTTCGTTGCCTTGCGCAGCGCGTCAATCAAGCCAGCGAATAGCACGACCCTGAGCGTCGCCTGAGGCTGCAGTCGATGCAGTCCCAAACCGACCCAGCGTGCGCGATCGAGACCAAGGCTAAGCACATTGACCCCACCCTCCGACATCGCCAGCGCAGCCGCGACGACCGCTAGCTCGAACACCCGCGAATTCGCCGCCGGGCGCGGGCCAAAGCGCGGCGCGCGGATCGTCATCGAGCGGCTCTACCCCGAGCTCGATGGCGGCCGGTACGCCATCAAGCGCGTGGTCGGCGACAAGCTCGAGATCTGGGCCGATATCTTCCGTGACGGGCATGATGTGCTTGGCGCCGCCATCCTCTACCAGCCGGAAGGCGCGTCGCGCTGGCATTCGGCGCCAATGCGCTTCTTCGACAATGATCGCTGGATCGGCACGATCGAGCTGACCGAGAACCGGCGCTATCGCTACACGATCGAGGCCTGGACCGATCTCTTCGCCTCCTGGTGCGACCGCATGCGGCGCAAGCGCGCCGCCCAGCAGGACCTCACCCTCGATCTTCCCGAGGGGCGCGCGCTGGTGCATGCGGCGGAGGCGCGCTCCGGCCGGACGATCGCGCCGCCGGACGCCGGCATCGACGCGCTGCTCGCCGAGTCTGTCGTCGCGGCGATGGCCGAATGCGGCCCGCGCGAGGATGTGACGCGGTTTGATCGCGTCCTCGAGATCATCGTCGACCGCAAAGCCGCCTGCTTTGCCGCGTGGTACGAGATGTTCCCGCGCTCGCAAGGCACGGCGCCGGGCCGCAGCGCGACATTCCGCAATTGCATCGCGCGGCTCGACGATATCGCGGCCATGGGATTCGACACGATCTATCTGCCGCCCATTCACCCGATCGGCGAGAAGAACCGCAAAGGACGAAACAACAACGTTGAGGCGCAGCCCGGCGAGCCCGGCAGCCCCTATGCGATCGGCAGTGCGCTCGGCGGTCACGATGCGATCCATCCCGAGCTCGGTACGCTCGACGATTTCCGCGCTTTCGTCGCCGCGTGCGCGGCCCGCCGGATGGAGGTGGCGCTCGATCTCGCCGTGCAATGCGCGCCGGATCATCCCTGGGTCAAAGAGCATCCGGAATGGTTCGAGTTCCGCGACGACGGCTCGATCCGCTATGCGGAAAATCCGCCGAAGCAATATCAGGACATCGTCAACGTCAATTTCCGCACGCCGGCGTGGCCGGCTCTCTGGCAAGCGATCTACGAGATCGTCACCTTCTGGATCGCCGAGGGCGTTCACGTCTTTCGCGTCGACAATCCGCACACCAAGCCTTTCCCGTTCTGGGAATGGCTGATCCGCGAGGTGCAGAGCAAGCGGCCCGACATCCTCTTCCTGTCGGAAGCCTTCACGCGGCCGAAGGTGATGCGCAATCTCGCCAAGCTCGGCTTCACCCAATCCTATACCTATTTCACCTGGCGCAACGACAAGCACGAGCTGACCGAGTATTTCACCGAGTTGACGCGCGAGGAGGCGCGGGAATATCTCCGGCCGCACCTTTTCACGAATACGCCCGATATCCTGCCGCGCTTCCTCCAGGATGGCGGGCCACCGGCCTTCCGCATCCGCGCGGTGCTCGGCGCGACGCTCGGGGGACTCTTCGGCATTTATAACGGCTTCGAGCTGTGCGAGAACCGCGCGCTGCCGAATTCCGAGGAATATGCCGATTCGGAAAAATATGAATACAAGGTCTGGGATTGGGATCGCCCGGGCAACATCAAGTCGCTGATCACGAGCCTCAATCGCATCCGGCGCACGCATCACGCCTTCGAGGATTGGCGCAATCTCGAATTCCACCCCTGCGATAATGACCGCGTGTTGTTCTACAGCCGAGGCAATGCCGTCTTCGTCGCCCTCAGCCTCGATCCGTTCGGGCCGCAAGGGACGACCGTCGATCTGCCCGTGCATGCGATGGGCCTAAGCGAGAGCGATGATCTGCGAATCAACAATCTTCTGACGGGCGGCACCCTCCATCTGGTCGGCGCCCGGCAGCGCATTCGCCTCGATCCCGATGCGCCGGCGATGATCTTCACCGTGGAGAAGCTGCGGTGAAGAATGCGCCGATCGCCGACCGTCCGGATTGGTACAAGGACGCCATCATCTACGAGCTGCATCTGAAAGCGTTTCACGACGCCAATAATGACGGGGTCGGCGATATCCCGGGCCTTATCGCGAAGCTCGACTACATTCAGGAGCTCGGCGTCACCGCGATCTGGCTGCTGCCGTTCTATCCCTCGCCGCTGCGCGACGATGGATACGATATCTCGGACTATCGCGACATCCATCAATCCTACGGCAGCCTATCGGACTTCCGCCAGCTCGTGCGCGAAACGCATAAGCGCGGCATGCGCATCATCATCGAGCTGGTCATCAATCACACCTCCGACCAGCATCCA
>Ga0134128_10009287_pt1 | contig 11800 bp, 10 predicted proteins | sample KB31754_FD_96462 | JGI IMG/M metagenome (GOLD analysis project Ga0134128, IMG submission 96462) | Terrestrial soil microbial communities with excess Nitrogen fertilizer from Kellogg Biological Station, Michigan, USA - KB3-175-4 | ecosystem: Environmental > Terrestrial > Soil > Unclassified ...
ACGGGCGCGGGCGCCACATAAACCGGCGCCGGCGCCGCGAACACAATCGGAGCCCGAACCGTCACCACCGGCGCCGGGATCCCGAAGGAAAACCGAACGCCCGCGTTCGCCGTCGATGCTCCCATGACGGCCAATCCCATTACTGCCACTGCTGCTAAAATGATTTTTTTCATATTTACCTTTCGTTACTACTTCGGCCTTTTCGGCCATATCTTTCAGACGCGGGCATTTGCTTTTTATTCAATGCGCCTGTATCAGTAATCTAAACAAGGTAGGGCGGCGCTGCCGCGCCGCCCCATATTCCGTCGAGCGCAACGCGCGAGGCGAAGGGTGGGAAAAGAAACAATTTACTCGGACAAACATGCCAAGACCGCCGGGACAAAAAAAGCAGCCGCTCCCCAAATCCTTCAAGGACCTCACGCCCGCCAAACATTTCAATCCGCGCACATTCTTCCACGAAATGGTTTGGAAAACGCTGCTCACCCGCCGCACCGGGCAGCATCGCCGGCCCATGTTTCCCAAATTGAACCATGGCGAAGTCGCCATCACCTGGATCGGCCATGCCTCGTTCCTGATTCAATTCACCGACCTCAACGTCCTCATCGATCCGAATTTCGCCAACTGGCTCTTTCTCCTCAAACGCATCAAACGTTCCGGCCTGAAAATTCGCGACCTTCCCCCCATCGACCTCGTCCTGCTCACGCACGCGCACTTCGATCATTTCCACAAACCAACCCTGCGCCGGTTGCCGCATCCGAAAATCGGCATCATGCCCTGGGGCGTCGGCGACCTCGCGCTCAACCTCGGCTTCGAACGCATCATCGAACTCGATTGGTGGGAAAGTTTTTCGAACAACAACTGGAAGGTCACCTTCACGCCGAGCAAACATTGGGGCGCGCGCACGCTGCGCGACCAGCACCGCGGTTATGGCGGCTTCATTCTCGAACACCAGGGCCGCTGCATCTATCACGCCGGCGACAGCGCCTACTTTCACGGCTTCAAAGAAATCGGCCGCCGCGTCGCGCCGGAAATCGCGCTGCTGCCCATCGGCGCGTATCATCCCGATTCGTTCCGCAAAGTCCACATGGGTCCCGACCAGGCCATGAAAGCCTTCAAGGACCTCCGCGCCAAACAATTCGTGCCTATGCATTACGGCACGTTTAAATTGTCGTTCGAAGAAATGGACGAACCCCCGCGCTGGCTCCTGGAAATCGCCGAGAAAGAAAAGCTCACCAACTGCGTGAAAATTTTGGACGAAGGCGCGCCGGTGGTGTTTTGAAAACAGCCGCACCGACGTCTTGGGGTGCGTGCCGCAAACTTTAAATTGGTGGGGCGAGACTCCGTCGAGCCCTGTCCCACCGCTGCACGGTGATTCAATTTTCAAAGAACATACACCGTAAAACCACCGAAATCGTCATTTCATGGCTTGTCCCGTTCCCCCATATGGTCTTTAGCCCCAGAAGGCCCGAGAAGCCCCGATTTTGGCACGATTGGGGCCCGATTTTGGCGCTACTGAATAGCCGGCTTTCAATTCCATGAGGTGAATTTCCCGGTTGCGGGTGTGGGAGTTTTGCAGGCGGCAGAGTTCCTGACAGAGGCGTTGCAGACGTTTGGAACGTGCTTCGCGGTCGGTCATGGCGGAGAGGCGTTCCAATTCTTCGGCGAGTTCGAGCGCGAGTTGTTCCTGGGTGAAGGCGGTGATGCGATGGGCCCGCAGGGCGGGATCACGCTCGGGGCATTGATCGGAGAGTTCGCGGAGACGTTCGCGGCGTTCTTCCTGGAGGAGCCACTCTTGAAAGCCACCTTGGCGCCACGCGGAAATATTATCTTCAGTGATGGGACGGCTGGCGAAGCGATGCGCGAGGACGCTTTGGATTTCCGGGAGGGCATTCAACCACGGTACTAATTCCCTGCCGAGCGCGCCGTTGTTCAGGCGACGGTTGAGTTCGTGACGAACGGGCGCGGGAAGGCGGGCGATTTTTCCGGTTCTTGCTCGCATAATTTTTAACCGCGGATTTCGCGGATGACACGGATGAAGGACAGAAACGACGAAAGGGACGTAAGGGACATGCCCCGGACAACCATTGGCATTTGCACACTCCTTTTCATCTGGGGTGGTTATAGCAGAAAACACTTACGCGGAAAAACTTACCGAACATTTTTAGTTGGAAGTCTTTGATGGAGAGCGCAATTGAACTGAAAAACGGCGGTAAATGAGCGGGAAAAATCGACGTAAGTAGTGCTGCCTTATTTATCTCCAAGGCACAAAAGAGTGAGGAAGTTGGTTACTGGCCGCTTCTACTGCAGCCGCAGGCGGTAAAACCCATTTCGATTCGTGATGGCGCTCGGATCGTGAAAGTGCAAGGGATTGGAGTCAATCTCGTTCGTCAAAATGGGCTGCCAATCGATGAGGTTTGTGGAAGTCTCGATGATGATCGTTTGGCCGACGTTTGCGGTCAGGTCAAAGGCGAAGCCGTTAAGGGTGCGATCGAAACTTGAACTGCCATTAACAATGACTGGCGCCGGCGAGGAGGCGGTAACAGTGAGCGTGGCCATCAAATTCGAGATGCTCCCGGCAGCATTGGTCGCCACAAGCCAATATGAGCCGCTGTCTGCAACGGTGATGTTGCTTAGGGTTAAGGTGCCATTGGTCGCCCCGGAGATGTTCGTGTTATTGGTCAGCGGTAAAGTTCCGTTGAACCATTGATAAGTGAGCGGCGCGGCACCAATGACAGTAACGGGGAACGACACCGTGGCTCCGGCGTTGGTTGTGACGGTTAAGGGTTGGCTATCCAGCCAGGGGTACGACGGGCTCACAATGGCCACCGAACTGGTGACGGAACCAAACGCATTGTTCGCGACCAACTGATAATGCCCGAGTTCGCCAGCGCCAGCGGTTTTGAGGAAGAGCGAACTGGTTTGAGCGCCGGTGAGTTGGCCACTGGGATAATTCGTTACGACTACGCCGTCTTTAATCCATTGGTATGCGATGGGCGGTGTGCCGGTGGCCCAGCCGTCCAAGGTCGAATTAAAGACGTTCGTCACCCCGACCGGGTTCATCAGGAAGAAAGGCGCGCCCGAGCGGGCCTCCACGATCCATCCGGAACCATTGTGATAGCCGCCGGCGACATAACCTCGCGCGCGAATCACGGATGAAGCGGGCACGCTGACGCCGTTGATCTGCCACGCATTGTTCGTGTAAATGCCCAGTCCGAGCGCGGACCAATTGGTCCCGTCCGGCGAGGCTTCAAACTGAACCCACGAACATTCCGGAGCGGGGCCGGTGCGGGTCCAGGTCACGGTCGAGCCGTTGTACGAAATCAGATTCGATACGGGTTCGGTATTTTTGAAATGACCTGAAGCATTGGCGGAATGGCTGGTGGGAGAGGAGTCGTACAGCAGACCAAAAAATCCGGTCAGCAAAATGCCGCCGTCGAATTGAATAGCAAGCGAATCGACGGTGGAGCTCGCGCCACCGATGAATGTGAAATCCGTGGTGCCGTCGCTCTTGACCCGGCCAAAGTTCAGATGGGAGTTTGTCTGGCCATTCAGCGCATTAAAGCTGCCGCCCAACAACACTTTGTCGTCCGATTGAAGAACAATGCTGTTGAGGATGCTGTTGGGAAAAGCATTGAAGGTGGTGTCCAAAGAGCCATCGGGATTTAGCCGTACCACGTAATTATCCCAAAACTCGCCATCCACGACCGTGAACCAGGAGCCACCGGCCAAAATTTTTCCATCCGGCTGAACGGCCACGCTGGTCACGGGGTTATTGAAGAAAGCGAGAAACGTCGAGTCCAACGAGCCGTCCGAATTCAAGCGGGCCAAATTTTGGATGGGCACGCCGTTTACATTCGTGAAACTACCGCCGATGAGGATTTTACCATCGTTTTGCAGGGCGACGGTGCTAACGACATTGTCGACTGCAGCGTTGAAATTCGTGTCGAGAGTTCCGTCAGCGTTGAGGCGGCCAATCCGGCTGTGCGATTGGTTGCCAATAAGACCGAAAAGACCGCCAAGGATAATTTTTCCGTCCGGCTGCAGAGCCAGGGCATTGACCTGCGCCGACGGTTTATTGGTAAAGGACGCGTCCAATGTGCCATCGGCATGAACCCGTTCAATATTTAACACGGGCACTGAACCCGAAGCACTGAACGATCCTCCCGCCACAATATCGCCATCCGGCTGCACAACGATGCAATAAACGGTCGTGCCTCTTACCAAAAAAGATGGATCCAGGGTGCCATTGTAGTTCGCCCGTTCAAGTCCAAAAAAGCCGCCGACGGTGGATAAACTTCCGCCGAAGATTTTCCTGCCGTCGGCCTGAGAAGCGACGGTGTAAAATGTCCCTATGTATCCGGCGCCGAAGTCATTAGTGATTGGAGCAACCATCTTGAGCGACGCGATGCGAGAGGTCACGGCTCCAAAGGAATTACTGATGATAAGGGCGTAATTGCCGATGTTCGTCGTGGTGACGTTGCTCAGCACCAGGGAGGCGTTGGTGGCACCGGAAATTTTCGGGCCGTTGATCAGATTGGTGCCGTTGAATTGCCACTGGTAAGCGAGTGCCGGTGTACCATCCGCGGTTGCGGTGAAGACGACATTGGATCCCGGCACGGTTTCAGCGCCGGCGGGTTGGCTAATGATCACCGGAAGGCCGGCGATTTGCTGGAAAAAGGAACATCCCGTTCCCGAAACCCCCGAAACTCCGGATGTGGCAACGGACCCCAACGCCCGGACAGAAGCTTGCGCGGGGATGGATAGACCACTGGCTTGCCAACCGCCCGTCACGCGGGTGCCATTGCCAAGATAGAACCAATCCGCGCCATTAGTGGAGAATTCAAAACGTGCACCGGCGATTTCCGAAGCGGAGCCGGAGCGCAACCACGTGATGGAGGAAGCGTTGAAACTCAATGATTGCGTGGCTGTGTCATTATTCAAAAGGCGTGCGATGAAATTGCGAACGCCTCCGGCCAGGTTCGTAAACATCCCTCCCACCACAATTTTGCCGTCCGCTTGGAGAGCCAGAGAATAAACATTGGCGTCGGCTCCCGGATTGAAAGTTAAATCCAAGCTTCCATTGGAATTCAGGCGGCCGATATGATTGCGAGTGACGCCAGCCAGATTGGTAAAGCTGCCACCGACAATAATTTTGCCGTTGGCTTGTAAGGCCATGGTCATTATGGCGTTGCTGGCACCCGGATTGAAGCTGGAATCAATGGAGCCGTCCGTGTTGAGCCGTCCGATGCGTGCGCGTGGAACTCCGGCCAGGTTTGTGAAACCGCCGCAGACGACAATCAGATTGTTGGACTGGACAAGAATTTGCAGCACAGAGTTGTCTGCGCTGGAATTGAAGGAATGATCGATCGAGCCATTGGTATTCAATCTGCCGATGAAATTGACAGCCTCTCCGTCGAGATTGGTGAAATTACCTCCGACGAGAATTTTGCCGTCCGGCTGGAGGGCAAAACTGCGAACGACACTGTTCGCGCTGGCATTGAAATTGGTATCAAGACCCCCATCTGAATTCAGGCGGCCGAGTCGAGTGCACGGCTGGCCATCCAGATTGGTGAACACACCAGATACGAGGAGGCGACCATCCGGTTGCAGGAGAGTGGTTAAGATAGTGCGGTCCGAAGAGGCGCTAAACGTGAAATCCAAAGTGCCATTCGCATTGAGACGCCCAATATTGGTGCAGGCGCGGCCAGCCAAATCGGTAAAACTTCCGGCGATAATGATTTTACCATCGGGCTGTACCGCGAAGCTGCCTCCGATACCAAACGTACACGGATTAAAAATCGAATCCAGGCTGCCGTCGAGGTTCAGGCGTGAGAATTGATCGCGGGGCGCATCGTTCATTAAAAAGTAGTCACCGAGGGCCAACACGTCGCCGTCGGGCTGGAGCCCCACCAGACGAACTACGTCGGTCGCATGGGCGGTGAAGGCGGTGTCGAGAGTCTGGGAATGGAGGGCCGTGGTGGACAACATCAGACTACAGAGGACCGGAACCCAGAGTTTCATTGAAATGCAGATCCTTTAGTGATTATGCGGTTGTGGGTGCTGTTTTACATTATTTTAATGCTTAGGCAACTCAATTTGAAGCGTTTGGCGCTTTTCCCCCGGCGACGAGCACTGGACACTCGACACCCGCAACACGGGCGATTAACAATTCTTCCCAAGCCGCCATGAATCTCCAACGCTTCGAGGAGAAATATCTGCAATCGGTGCTTCGGTTGGACACCATCAGTTCGGCTTGGCGAACAAAAACAGCGCGGGATCGAGCGCACCAATCGTTCCGGAGCAAAAAGAAAGGAGAATAACATGAAGGCCTTTTCGATCGCCTTGTTCAGAGCGCTGGTCATTTCCGGCTGCGCATCGCAGCGCACGCTCAACTCTCAAAAGGATTTATTGGCAAGGCGCGACGAGGTTGAAGTTCTTCAGGACGAGCTGGACGTAGTCACCCGGCAATGGAATAGGGTTCAAGAAGAACTGAGGTCAAAAGATCTTTATACCGCGAACGACCAGATTAGAGATTTGGATCAATGCCGGTCGATACTGCTAGAGGCACGCAACAAGATGATGGCTGAAACAAAGCGACTTCACGATAAATACGGAATTGATGACGGCCCTTATTGAGCGCTAAACCAATGCACCCGCTGCTTGCAGACTTTGAACCCGGCACTTTGGCGGCGTTGTACATTTTCGCCATCGCAGGGCTGGTCATTGCGGTGGCGCTGCTGGGGTCGGGGCTCGGGACGCGCAAGAAGGATCACAAGGCGGCGCGGTTTTATTTGATGGCGGCGGCGGTGTGTTGCGGGATTTCGCTGTTGATCATTTTGGTGGCCATGGCGTTTGGAAAGGATGTGCAATGAAACCTTGCCGCGCGGTGCTCTTCGATTTTTTCGGGACGCTGGTGCCGAATTTTAAGCTGTCGGAGCATAAAGCGCTGCTGCGCGAGATGGCGACTACGGTAGGCACGCCGGCGGAGCCGTTCGTGGAGCGTTGGTTGGCGACGTTTGAGGAGCGGGCCACGGGTGTGTTTCCCACGGCGCGCGAAAACATTTTCGCGGTCTGCGAAACGCTCAATGTCACGCCGACGGAACAGCCATGTGCCGAGGCGGTGCGCTTGAGGCTGGCATTTGAGAAACGGCATATTGTGCCGCGACCGTCGGCGGTCGCGACATTGCGCGCGGTGAAAGCGCTGGGTTTGAAGACCTGCGTGGTTTCCGATTGTTCGCCGGAGTTGCCGCAGATTTGGAAGGAGACGCCATTTGCGTCGCTGTTCGATGCGGCGGTTTTCTCGTGCGAAGTCGGCGTGCGTAAACCGAATCCGAAAATTTATTTGGAGGCTTGTCAGCGCTTGGGTGTGGAACCGTCCGAGTGCCTGTTCGTCGGCGATGGTGGCAGCGGGGAATTGACGGGCGCAGCGACGGTCGGGATGCGCGCCGTGCTGCTGGCAGTGCCCGAGGAGCAAAATAACGCCGACACGCACCGCATCGATGGTGAAGAGTGGCGCGGAGTGAAGATTCACGCGTTTGACAAGTTGCGGCCACTACTTGAAAACGAAAAGGCCCTTAAGACATGAAAACCAGCGCGACAATCAGCGCCGCGGTCGCTGGAATTGTTTTGGTTATCGGTGCCTTTTGGGTCATTGATGACTCTCTGGCACCTTTGTTTCTTAATTCCCGAATCGAACGGCTCGGCGAGAAAAACCTGCCGAGAATTCTGGTTGAGAAAAAAAATACCATCTATTGCAGAATGAAGGCTGATGATTTCCGGTTTCCGCTGCCACCCGGGTCCCATGCCATTAATCCAGTTGCCACGGGCGGATTTGATTCTGTCGATGGAATCGTCGAAGCGCGATTCGTGGAATCGAACCACTTCACAGCGGATCAGTACAACAGATGGCTGTCGGGAAAAATTCCTGATGGAGGACAAATCACTTCCGAGTCGATCCCTGGCGGCATACTAATCAAGTTCCACTATTTTGGTGACCGGTGAAGTGCTAAACCACCTAGTTTCCAAAACTCTTTGAGTCACAACTATTTCTACTGTAGCCGGCGCGTGACTTTGTCCGGTTTGGAAGCGCAACTGTTCCAAAGCCGGTGTACAGAGAAATAGCGCGACCTTTTGGCGGCCTCGCAAAAACCCGTAACTTTTTCCTGTTGGGTGAGGGAGTTACGCCCCTAAAATGTCATCCTGCAGCCGCGCTGCAGAAGCCAGCGCAGATCGGCTGCGGTCAATGCCTACCAGGCGGCTCCATACGCTTTCGTATCGCAGCCTCGAGCTGACTACAGTCCGCTAAAAAGTGTTTAGCGAATTCAACGGACCGATCCCGAATTTCTGCTTCTTTTTGCTCCTCTCTAGGATTCAACGGGGTAGAGCAAGGAATCGGGTTTTTCATGGCAGCTAAAAGTTTAGTTTTGAAAATCTCTGACTCACCCTCGGGGCACCGGGCCAGATTGTTGGCGATGATTGTGCGCTGGAGGTTTTCTATTACGGCCATCCTGGCACAAAGTTCTTCAAGCGCATTTAACATAAGAGTGAATTAGACAATGGTTCAAGATCACGCGTTGGCCCGAGCCGGAACCAGATGAACGTTCTTCCGGAACACGTCCACCATGATGTGATGGAAATCCGCATTCTCCCGCGCGTGCTTGTTCATGGCGTCCCCGTCGCTGAAGAAATTGACGCTAATCTTGGGCGATCCGGATGGCGCTGATCTTCCGCTAGCGGATGTGCGGGTGAGATTGACAAGGCGGGCGGTGTCATCTGCGTTGAACACCCTGGCTGATTCATTTGGTACAATGATTTCCTCCCCGCGCTCACCGACTCGATAAGGCATCCCAGGTTGAACCTCGCCGCCGTGCTCACGGGCGCTCGCGTTTTCGATGTTTGCGATCTGCGCAGCGCCGGCCGCTACTGCGGCACCCGCTGCGGCAACCGCGAGGACGGGACCAACATACGGAATGCCGACTACGGAATTGTAAGCGGCAATAGCGGCCTTGGCTGTATCGATCGTCGCTTGCGCAATGCCGAAGGCTTTGTAGACAGCCAATCCTTTCTCACCATACGCTTTCGCTGCGGTCGCTATATTTCCGAGCATGTTATATACAGCCTGCTCTCGTTCTGCATCGATCCGATCCTCAGTCTGTTGCTGCTCTTTGGTAAGATTTTGGCGTATCCCGAACATTTTCCTAAAACCCATCGTGATCGATTGAAATTGTTCGGCCTCCTTATCCGCCTTCAAATCAGCGTCGGTTTTCGCCTTTTCCAAATCTGCATTCCGTGCTTTTTCGATCTCCTTAATCAGTTGGAGCTGTTTCTCTAATGAGATATTGAGCTTTTCGACGGCTTTAATTTCCGCGTCATACCGTTGGTTGATTTCAACCTCCTGGCGCTTTAGATCGGAAGTGCCGGCGAGTGCCAGCTTGTTACGTATGGCCTCGATAGTGTGTTCCTCGTTCATCGCCGCGTTCAGTCGTTTTGTCGTCGCTTCCTTGAATGCGTCGGTGAACTGCTCCTCAGTGATTTCCCCAGAGTACAGTTGCTGAGTCAGTAGTAATTTTCTCTTCGCAAATTCCTCTTCATATATCTGCTCCCGTGTTCTCCATTGCCGGACAGCGCTCAGAGACAAATCGCGCTCCAAATCTTCATTTTCTTTGCGGACTTGCAACGCAGTCAGCCGCTGGCCTTCGATAAATGCCGCGTCTGCTTTCGCAAGCTCTTCCTCGCGTGCCTTCAAATCGATTGCTTGCTTGGCTCGCTCCTCGCTTTGTGTCGATTGCGCGATAGCCGCTTTGTTTTGGGATTCCTGCCCTGGCGTCAGCAGCTTACCCATCGATTTTGACACATCTTCAATGTCCTGCCGCTCGGCTTCGTACTTGTCGTGAATTTTTTCCTTCTCTTGCTCGATGTCTGAAAGTGACTCCTGATGAATTTTGTTTCTTAAATCCTGGACTTTGTTTTTTGCCGCGATTTCATTCTGATCTAACGCGCCGGGAACGTTCAATTGATCGTTGATATATTTCTGAACCTCGGCGGCCGTCGCGAGCTGATTCTGGACTTGCTTCATCACCCTTTGCTGAATTTCAACAGTAGGGTCATTAGGGCTGGACTTCGGAGCAACGACAGTAGCGAACCTAGGAACCATCGAAGTTGGCGAGGTTGTAAGATTCCCATCTTCAGCGCTCTTATACAGCTTCGTCTTGCCCGTCAGCAGATCGAGGTTCTTTTTCGCCGCCGCTGGCGACAACAGCCCCGCCTTTTGTAGATCGCGCAATTGAGAAACAGTTTTTGCGATTCCTTCCATTTCCTCGTGGAGGTCCTTCGCTGCCTTTTCTGCGGCGCGTGTGGCGCTCGTCCATTCCCTCCAGACCAATACTCCACCGCCCACAGCAAAAGCGATGGCCGCGATCACGGGAACCATGGTGCTCAATTCGACTCCAGCCATCGATGCCGCCTGGGCTATTCTCGGCATTTCCATTGCCAACATCCGAGTCGGATTTATGCCGGCGCCAACCCTTCGGCTGTGGACCTGGCTACGTGCCCCAGTTCCATCATTGCCAGTCGAGTATTGACAGATTGCGCCCCCATTTCCTTGAGGACCTTTACCGCCGGCGTATTAACAGTGGCTGTCTGTTTTGCCGCATTCGCAACCTGCTCAATGGCTGGCACGATCTGCTTTAAATTCTGTATGGCGTCCGCCGTTTCAGCGGTGACAATGATTTTAACTGGATCGCCCATGGAAATTAGTGGTTAGCGGTTTCGGTCTGCTGCCGGCGGCCGCCGGCGGTTAAAAGGTTTTCCGTAGTGCGGCTGCCGGCGAGTTGCAGCGCCGGCGTTTCATTACTGCTGGCTTCCGGCAGTGCGGCTGCAGCGGGCTGGTCAGTTTGTTTCTTCGCATCGCTTGCCTTCTTTTTAGGGAAAGCCCTTGCAAGAGCATTTTCGTTGGGTATGCGATCGATCGTATAGGCCTCCCTCAAATCCTTAAAGCTGGCGACAGTCCTGCCGGCTTTCTTCGCTCTCAGATTTGCATCTTTGACCAAATCAAATAGTGCGGACACGTCACGCTTAAAAGTGCCGGCGTAGTTTACTGCCAGCTCTACTCCCTTTTCCCCCACACCAGGCAAAACCTTTTGCGTAAGAGCAATCAGATCTTTCTCACTTGTTTTGTTATCGAGCTTTGTCCAGCGACGAGCGAAGCGCCGCTTGAATTGATCCGCATTATAAGTCGTATCATTCTCGAATTCAGAAAGGCGCGGTCCAAATTGGGGCGTTGATAGGAGTGCAACTGGAATACCGTGATTACACAACGCGGTATTGATCCAATCTATTATCGCTGGCCGGCCGCGCTGCGCACGTTCGGGCAAGGCAAAATGCGCTTCATCTATTACAACCGTCAGGCCAGCGCGAATGATTACATCTTGAACCCGGTACCGGATGTGTCCCGGCGAATTGGAGTGAACATGAGAAAGACCCCATGATTCAGCCAGAGCGGCGAAGAATTCTCTCTGCGTGGAAATTCCGTAAAGCGTTGTGTATCGAGCCTGGCCGCGATGCGCATTGCACCAAGCCTTTGCTGTTTCAGATTTTCCGCGTCCCTGTAGCCCCTCGATGAATACCGGCATCTGCTCGTCAAGACATTCATCCAACTGAGCCCAAACGGCGCGGCCAATATTGGTTAAATAGATACTTTCCCGCGCCTCCTTTTCCGAGCGTTCCATGTGGCCGTACAGAATTTCTCGCAACTTGCTGCCCGTGCGAAACCCGTAACCATATTCTTGCAAATATTCAAAAC
>Ga0134128_10009288_pt1 | contig 11799 bp, 11 predicted proteins | sample KB31754_FD_96462 | JGI IMG/M metagenome (GOLD analysis project Ga0134128, IMG submission 96462) | Terrestrial soil microbial communities with excess Nitrogen fertilizer from Kellogg Biological Station, Michigan, USA - KB3-175-4 | ecosystem: Environmental > Terrestrial > Soil > Unclassified ...
CCGTAGCGATCGGCGATCGCCGGCCAGTAGCGGACGCCGGCGCCGCCGAGCGGATCGACGGCGAGCTTGAGGCCAGAGCCGCGCACGACGTCGAGGTCGAGCACCGCGGCGAGATCACCGACGTAGCCGTTCAGGAAATCGTGGCGCCCGGTGGTCGGCGCGATCAACGCGCGCTCGTAGGGGATGCGCTTGACCTCGGCGAGCCCTCCGGCCAGGAACTGGTTGGCGCGATCCTGGATGACGGTGGTCGCGTCCGAACCGGCCGGTCCGCCGTGCGGCGGGTTGTACTTGAAGCCGCCGTCCTCGGGCGGGTTGTGCGACGGCGTGACGACGATGCCGTCGGCGAGGCCGCGGCTGCGATCGCGGTTATAGGTGAGGATCGCGTGCGACACCGCCGGCGTCGGCGTAAAGCCGTCGTCGGCGGCGATCCTCACCGTGACGTGGTTGGCCGCGAGCACCTCGAGCGCGCTCCGCTGCGCCGGTTCCGAGAGCGCGTGGGTGTCGATGCCGAGGAAGAGCGGACCGTCGATCCCCTGCGCCGAGCGGTAGCGGCAGATCGCCTCGGTGATCGCCAGCACGTGCCATTCGTTGAAGCTGGAGGTCAGCGACGAGCCGCGGTGGCCGGAAGTACCGAAGCTGACGCGCTGGCTCGGCCGCGACGGATCGGGCCGCAGCGTGTAGTAGGCCGCGATCAGCCGCGGCAGATCGACGAGCGAGGACGGATCGGCGCGCATGTGAGGGCTCTGACGACAAGATGTAGCACGGTATCGATCAGGACGCCGACGTAAATCGGCGCTGCTGGATCTTCAACGGCTCGATCGCGAGCTGGTGGCACCGCGCAAGTGCGCGTGGCTGAGCCGGGTGGCGCTCGACACGATCGTCCAATGGATCGCCGGCTGACCCTGTGCTTCAATAGGCGCGCCCGGAGGTACGCACGTGGCGCAGGTGTTCGACGTCGTTTGTCTCGGCGGGGGTGTTGCCGGTGAAGCGATCGCCGCCGGCCTCCGCGGCAGCGGGCTGACGCTCGCGGTCGTCGAGCGCGAGCTGGTCGGAGGCGAGTGCCCGTACTGGGGCTGCATTCCGTCGAAGACGCTGCTGCGCTCCAGCGAAACCCTGACCGAGGCCGATCGCGCTCGGGTGCTGGCCGCCTCACGCGTCGAGTGGACCGTCGATTTTCCCAAGGTGTCGACACGCGTGCTGTGGATGGCGCGCGACCTCGACGACAGCCGCCCCGCCGCCGCCATGGAGGCGACCGGCGCCACGCTCGTCCGCGGCGAGGGCATGCTCACGGACCTGCGCACGGTTGCCGTCGGCAGCGAGCAGCTCGTCGCGCGCCGCGCCGTGGTGATCGCCAACGGCAGCACGGCGGCGATCCCCGCCATCGCCGGCCTCGACACCGTGGACTTCTGGACCAACCGTCAGGCGGCGATTCCACGGGAGCTGCCCGTCTCGCTGGCGATCCTGGGTGGCGGCGCCATTGGCGTCGAGCTGGGACAGGCGTTCGCGCGTCTCGGCTGCCGCGTGACCCTCGTCGAAGCCGGGCCGACGTTCCTCGGCCTGGAGGAACCCGAGGCGGGCGCGGCGCTACGGCCGCATCTCGAGTCGGACGGCATCATGCTGGTGATCGGGGATCCCTGCACCGCCGTCGAGCATCCGATGATGGGACCGTCGGGTGAACGCTCCTCCGTCGTGGTCCATTTGAAATCCGGCGCGACCATCCGCGCCGATCGATTGCTCGTGGCCACGGGCCGCCGCCCCAACGTGGAGGCGTGGCGCGGCGTGGGGCTCGCCCAGACCGAGCGCGGCTGGTTGAAGGTGGACCCGCAGACGTTAGAGGCGCAACCCGGCGTCTTCGGCGCCGGCGACGTCACCGGCCTCGGCGGGTTCACCCACGTGGCCTATTACCACGGCCAGGTGATCGCCAGGCGATTGCGCGGCGTGGACGCGAGGGCGGACCATAGCGCAGTCCCCCGCGTGACATTCACCGATCCCGAAGTCGCGTCGGTCGGCCTGTCGGAAGCCGCCGCGCGCGCGAAGGGGATCGACGTCGCCGTCGCCAGCGCCGACCCCGCCGAAACGGCGCGCGGGTACATCCACGACTTCCATCGAGGCGCGCTCAAGCTGGTCGCGGACCGCCAGCGCGGCGTGCTGATCGGCGCGACCCTGGTGACGCCGCGAGCGGGGGAGATCGTCGGTGAGCTGGTGCTGGCCATCAAGCTGGGCACTCCGCTCAGCACGCTCGCCGACGTCATTCACCCGTTCCCGGCCTTCAACCGGGTGCTCGGGGAGAGCCTGAACGAACTCGCCGCGAACGTGGCGCAGCCATCCGCGGCGCTTGCCTGAGGAAACGCCCACTTACTGACGGAGGCTACGATGATCACGCAAACACAGAGTGAACACGCCGCCGGCGTCGCGACCGCCGCGGCCGTCGATCTGAAACTCGAAGTCGTCGTCCTTCCTGTGGCCGACGTCGATCGCGCCAAGCGCTTTTACCAGAGCCTCGGCTGGCGGCTCGACGCTGATTTCGTCAACGGCGATACCTGGCGCGGGGTGCAGATGACGCCTCCAGGTTCGCCCTGCTCCATCCAGTTCGGCAAGGGGGTCACGCCGGCCGTGCCAGGCTCGGTGAAGAACACCTATCTGGTGGTGTCCGACATCGAGGCGGCGCGCACGGAGCTCGTCGCGCGCGGTGTCGACGTGAGCGAACCCTTCCACTTCACCGCCATCGGGGGATCAGTCGTGCCGGGCCTCGATCCCACGCGTGCCTCCTACGCGTCGTTCGCCACGTTCAGCGATCCCGATGGCAACAGCTTTCTGCTGCAGGAGATCAAGACGCGGCTGCCCGGACGCGGGCTCAGCAGCCCGGACGTCGCGTCGCTGACCGAGTTGCTGCGAGAGGCCGAAGAGCACCACGGCCAGTACGAGCCGACCGCGCCGAAGCACCACTGGTCGGACTTCTACGGCGCCTACATCGTCGCGCGCGAACAGGGGAAGACGCCGGAGGAAGCCGCCAGCGACGGCGCGCGCAACGTGGAGCGTGCCGGCCGGTGAGGGCGGACATCGTGCCCGGCGGGGTGTTCCCCGACTACTCGCTGTCGGACCACCGCGGCAGGCATCGCACGCTCTCAGAGCTGCAGGACGCCGATCCCATGGTGCTGGTGCTCGCTCGAGGAGGCTTTTGTCCAAAGGACAGGCGGCAACACGAAGGGCTCCTGCAGCTCGACCGCGAGGTGCAAGTCGGCTATTGCCGAATGGTGACGATCTCGACCGACAATCTGCTCGAGACGAACGAGTTCCGCGCCGCGGTCGGCGCGCGCTGGACGTTTCTCTCCGACGCCGGACGAAAGGTGCAAAAGGATCTCGACATCGCGGAGTACACCGACCCCACGCACAATCCGATGGTTCCGCACACGCTGGTCCTCGAGCCGGGCCTCCGCGTCTACAAGATCTACAACGGCTACTGGTTCTTCGGCCGGCCGACGGTGGAGGAGTTGCGCCTCGACCTGCGCGCGGTGCTGCAGCGCTGCCGTCCAGACTGGGACATCAGCACCCCGGAGCACCGCGCCGCTTGGGACAAAGGGGACAAGGCAAAGTTCTTTCCGTACGGAAAGACGCAGGCGCAGGTCATCGCTGAAGAGGACTGATCCCGGCACCCCCTTGGGATACGCTCCGGGAATGATCAATGGCTTCAGGCGGGTGGCGGACGGGGCCGCATCAATTGCCGGGTCACCATGGGTGTTCGCCGCGACGCTGATCGCGACGGCGATCTGGCTGGTGCTCGGACCAGTCTTTCATTTCTCGGATACCTGGCAGCTGACGATGAACACGGCGGCCTCGCAGCTGACGTTTCTCGTCGCGTTCCTGCTGCAGAACAGCCAGAACCGCGACACGCGGGCCTTACAGCTGAAGCTCGACGAGCTGCTGCGGAGCACGAGCGGCGCGCGGCCGCAGCTGATCAACCTGGAGGAGCTCGACGAGGAACAGCTGCAGGCGCTCACCCGGGAGTTCGAGCGGCTGCGCCAGCGCCGCAGCAGGACGCCGGAAACGAAATAGCGCGCCCCGTCCCGCCACGGACGTCGTATAGTCCAGCTATGCCGTTCTCCGACAGGCCACCCTTGACCCGCGACTGCTCGGACTGCGGCTTGCCGGACGGGCTGAAGCTGCAGAATTACTCCCGCACCAATCCCCGGAACATCCCGCTGCTGTACGTGTGCATCAAGTGCGGCGCCTCGCTGACCATCCCGCCGCCGGCCAGCCCGCTGCCGAAGGTCTAGGCGCACCGCTTTATTGCCTGAAAGCGAGGATGCTCACCGCAAGCAGTGCGATCGACGCGGTGAGCAGCGTGAACCACAGAAGCATTGACCGGCGCTGCGCCAGGGCTGCCAGCGACTGGAGGACCAATGCTCCGGCGAGCAGCACCACCTGCAGCGGCTGGAATCCCCGTTGAAAGGGCAGCCATCCGCGCCAATCGGCGAAGGCATACGCGAACAACGCCAGGTTGAAGACCAGGAAGATCTTCTCGATGACGTGTGAGCGCCGTTGGTACGCGGTAAGCCATGTGACGGTCATGCGGATCCCACCAGCAGCGCGCGCGGGGGCACGCCGCCCATGCTGACACTGGAGTCTGTTTCCAAGCGCTTTTCGTCAGGCACGTACGGGGTGCGCGACGTCAGCCTGGTTGTGAACGGGGGCGTACTCGGCCTGCTCGGTCCCAATGGCGCCGGGAAGACCACGCTCATGCAGCTGATCGCGACGGTCAGCCGGCCGACGCAAGGACGCATTCTGTTCCAGGGCCATGACGTCGTCGCGGAGCCCGACCGTCTGCGCCGGCGCCTCGGGTACCTGCCTCAGGACTTCGGCGTCTACGACAATCTTACAGCGCTCGAATTCCTGGAGTATTTTGCCGCGCTGAGGGGGGTTCACGACCGCCGGCGGGTGCGCGAGATGCTCGAACTGGTCAACCTGCACGGCGTCGCCGATCGCACGGTCGGCGGTTTCTCAGGGGGCATGAAACAGCGCCTGGGCATCGCGCAGGCACTGATCAATCAGCCCGAGCTCGTCATCGTCGACGAGCCGACGGCCGGGCTCGATCCGGAAGAGCGCGTGCGCTTCCGGAACCTTCTCTCCGAAATCGGCTTCGGCAAACTCGTCATCCTGTCGACGCATATCGTCTCAGACATCGAGTCCATCGCGACGCAGATCGCGATCATGCATGCCGGGCAGCTGGTCACCGTTGCGACGCCCGAAACTCTGCTGCAGGCCGCCTCCGCTTCGGTGTGGGAGCTGGTGATGCCGTCCGACGATTTCGCTCGTGACAGGACGAGGCTCAGGATTTCGAGCGCCGTGCGACAGGGCGACGGCGTGCACGTTCGACTCGTATCCCGGATTCAACCCTCCACCGCGGCGCGACCGGCAGCTCCGACACTCGAGGACGCGTATCTCGTCGCCATTCAGTCGAGCACCCCGCGTGACGAGAGTGGTCCGTGACCGCTGAATCGTCGCTCGTGTTCGGGGAACGGCTGCGACGCATTGCCGCGATCGTCAAGGCCGACGTCTTCATCCGCATCAGACGTTCGTCGACGCTCGTCGTGTTCCTGCTGCTGAGCGGCCTCGCCTATCTTTCGATGCCCGATCCGGCGACCGGCAGCGCCCTGATGATCGTCGACCATCGCCGGGCCCTCTACAATTCGGCGGCCATTGGCCTGGCGACGGCGGTCCTCGTCTCCGTGTTCGTCGGCCTGGCCGGTTGCTATGTGATCTCGAATGCGGTGAGCCGCGACGTCCGCTCACGGTGCGGTCTCGTCATCGCATCGACGACGATGCGCAGCGGCGAGTACGTGGTGGCGAAGGCCGCGGGCAACCTGGTCTTTCTCGCAGTGTTCACGACCGGGTTCATGGTCAGCTCGATGGCCATGCTCCTCGTGCGCCATGAGGCGCCGCTCGAGCCCTGGGTGTTCGTGAAGCAGTACCTGTTGATCGTGCCGCCCGCGCTCGTCCTGGTCGCGGTCCTGGCGATTGTCTTCGAGTCGGTGTCCTTTTTGTCCGGCCGATTCGGCGACGTCGTGTATTTCGTCCTGTATCTGGTGTGCCTCGCCCTGCCGCTGAGCCTCACGATCACGTCTGACAGCCCGGCATTCGCACGCTATATCGATATCTCCGGGATGGCCTTCACGTTCGAGCAGCTGCGGCCGTTGATCAAGGGCGACAACCTCGCGATTGGGCACAGCCCCTTCGATCCATCCCAGCCGCCATTCGTGGTGCCCGGGTTTTCAACGAACGCGGACTGGGTCGTGGCGCGCCTCGTGTTGATGGCCGCTCCTCTCGTGCTGCTCGTCGTGGCGGCGCGCTCGTTCCACCGCTTCGATCCGGCGCACGTCAGGAAAGTGGAAGAGCGGAGCCGCCGCGGTCGCCTGGCCTCAATCAACCGGACACTGAAGCCGCTGCTGCGCGCGCGGGTGGCGTTTGCGCCGCTCGCAGGGAGAACGTCCCTGCCGGCGTCGCTGCTCCGGGCCGCCGCCGCTGATGCCCGCATGACGTTCGCGTGCTACCCAGTGCTCCTGGCAGCCGTGCTCGCGGTCGCTGTCGGGGCCATCGTCTGTCCACCGGCAGCTTTACTTCCGGGCGTGCTGCCTCCCGCGTTCTTCATCGCCGCGCTCGCGATTGCCGACATGCCGTGCCGGGAGCGGCGTTCCGGAACGCTGATGATGGTGTACTCGACGCCCGCACTGAAGTCGCACTTCGTCTGGTGGAAGCTGATCGGGACCATGGTGGTGGCATTCGCAGTCGTGTCGGTGCCGCTCGGCCGCGTGGCATTGTCGCACCCGGCATCGGTTCCGTCCGTGGGCGCCGGAGTGTTCTTCGTCGCGGCGACGGCGACGGCGCTGGGCGTCATCAGCGTCACACCCAAGACGTTCACGCTGGTGTTCCTGACGCTGCTCTACGGCGCCCTCAACGGCGGAGGGGCCTCGCCGGTGCTGGACTTCGGGGGATTCCACGGGAGCGCCGCGCCGCTCGTGACGCTGTCCTATATCATCGCTGCCGCAGTCCTGGTCCTTGCCGCTCAAGGTGTCCACTCCGTTCGACTGCGGCAGGACAGCTAGTCGGCGCCCTCGCGGACCTTCGGGAACTCCGTGATGCGAATGTTGGTGCAACCGTACGGGATCAGGGCGATCGTCTCGACGGGCTGATCCCATTGGACCGCGTTCGGATCCGCCTGCGCGACGTCGGCCGGCGACAGCTCACCCGCCCACCCGTTGACGATCGTCCATCGTGAAATGCGGCGCCCGCGCGCCGTGGCGACGACGCCGGCGCCGTCCGGCGAGAAAGGCCGCTCGCCCACCGGGCGCTCTTCGAACCGCAGGCTGGCGCCGGGATCGCGGGAGTTGACCACGAGGCCGTAGTTCCACGGCGTGGCCGGCCGGACTTCGAAGTCGCCGTGCGGCAGCTCGCGGTGCGGCTTGTCGGCGTTGACGCGCGTCCACTGCTCGCCGATGCGCAGTGAGTAGACGAGAGGACCGCGCTCGACGGCGACGGCGTCATTGTAGCGAACCGAGATGGCCGGACGCATCGGGAAGCGAAGGCTCAAGACTGTCGGGCCGTTCCACGTTCGCTCGAGGCGATGCAGCGCGCCGGCGCGCATGCCCTGCGGCGCCTCTGAGCCGATGCGCACGGTCGCGCCGTCCGCCCACGCCGGGACCCGCAGGACCAGCGGAAACCGCATCGACCGGGACGGCGTCACGGTGATCCGCACGGCCTCACGGAACGGGTAGTCGGTGTCGACCGCGATGGACACCGGCGCATCGTGCAACCGGGTCGCGATCGCGCACGGAGCGTACGACGCCGCGGCGATGCCCTCGTCAGGGGTCTTCATCCAGAGATGGCTGACGAACTTGGGCCATCCCTGGTGCATGTTCGACGTGCAGCAGCCGTAGTTCGGTTCGAGCCCGAACAGGTTCGACTCGGGCCCGTTCGTCGACCAGCCGTGGTCGGGATTGATGGTGCACTGCGGCTGATTGACCTGCTGATCGTACTGGTGCGACCACATGTCGGGCGCGATCGCCGCGGGCAAGGCGTTGAACGCGACGCGCTCGAGGCGATCGGCGAAGCGGGGGTCGCCGAACACGGAGAAGAGGTGCTCCAGCGAGTACATCAGCTCGACGACGGCACAGAGCTCAGTGCCCTGTACGGGATTCCGGCCGGCGAGGCATTCGTCGCCGCTGAACATGCCGGTCACCTGCCCATGCCAGCGATCCAGGATCTCGAACATCCGTGCCGCCGACGCGGCGTGCGCCTCGCGCGGATCGAGCCGCCAGCTGAGCGCCGGGGCCTTCGTCGCCATCGCCGTGTTGACGACGTGCTTGGTCCATTTCCAGAGGCCACGCCGCGGCGTCGGGATGGTGATGTCGTCACCGGCGAACAGCGACTCGAAATCCGTCCCCTGCGTCCGCAGCGTGCGCGCGAGATCGAGCAGCCACGGCTCGCGCGTGTGCTCGTAGGCGTGGAAGATCGAGACCAGTCCCTCGTACCACCGGAACTTGCCCCAGTCGTAGAGCGGCGTCCGTTCGAGACCGAGAGACATCGCGCGCAGGCTCTTGACGAGCGCATCGAGCACGCGCGCATCGCCGGTCGCATCGTGGTACTGCGCCAGCACCTTGTCGGCCAGCAGGATCGCCCACATGTCGTAGCGCTTCGTGGACGCGTTCTCCGGATAAGGACTGAACCATCCGTCAGGGCGCTGATGGGTGACGATGAAATCGAGGTAGCCGCTGATTCGCCGCTTCAGCGGCCCATCGTCGAGCAGCCAGGCGAGCGGGATCGCGCCGTCGAGCCAGTACGGCGCGCGTTCCCAGCCTTCGGCCGTGCCGCCGAACCACTGGCTCTGGCCGACGTCGGGCCAGAACTCGTCGAGGTGTCCGCTCAGGCCGTCCGCCTGGATGCGCAGTTGCCGCGCCAGCCAGCCCGCCGGGCGGATCTCACCGAGACGCAACGGGCGGAACGCCGGCTCGGCGAGATCGCCAGCCGCTCCACCCGGAAAGCTGGCCGCGGTCTCGCCGCGGACGGAGAGCGCAGCCGCACCCATTCCAGCCGCAACGCTGACGAGAAACGATCGGCGGTCGACGCTGCTCATGCGCTCTCCCTCGGCGCTTCACAGTATAGGCGGGCAACTTGCGCGGACGTGGTGTCAAAGCGGGCGGAGGGATCATGCAGGTCCAGGAACCCAGGGGTCGACGAGTGTTCTGGCTCTTCTGGTCAGCGCTGACGGTGGCGGCTGTCGTGGTGACGTGGAACGTCTTCACGGCCATGGGTTGACGCGTCGTCGGCGAGGCGGCAGATGAAGCCCCAACCGCCGCCCAGCTCGCTGACCGCGAGCAGCAGCTCGTTGCGCCCCTTCTTCAACGGCAGATAGACCGTGTCGTTCTCCGGGTTGACGATCCCCAGGAATGCCGGGTCGCGGAAGTTCTGCGCGCTGCGGCCGCGATAGAGGATCTGGCCGTTGAGGAAGACGCTCACCTCGTCGCTGTAGCCGATCGACAGCGCCCGGACCCGATCGCGATCAGCATCGACGAACGTGCGCGCGTAGACCACGGCCGCGCCGGGCTGCGGCTCGAGGCGCTTCGACCAGTCGTTGGCGAACGAGACGCGCGGATGCGGGCTGGCGCGATACCGGTTGATGACGACGAAGCCCGGCGGCTCCGCCTCGACATCCTGCCACGCCATCGCGTCACGCTCGGCGGGCGCGAGCGGACGTTCGAGGTCGCGCGCGAGCGCATCGTAGGACGGCGACAGGCTCCAGGACGTCAGGGTTCCCGGCGGCATCGGCGGCAGGCGCCGCTCCCACGGCGCGTCGGCCATTGTCCGCACGGTGAAATTCGAGAAATACGTCGCGCCGGTCAGCACGGCGAGCGCGATCTGTCCTTTCTGAACGCCGCTTTTCAGGTCGTCCATCACCAGCGCCGGCGCCGCGAGATCCTTCACATAGAGCTTCGCCTGCGCGCCCTTGATCTCGAGCCGCAGGTGGAACCACGTGTCGCGCGGAATGTCGACCGCGGCGGTGAAGCCCGGTCCGTTGTAGATCTGCCAGTTGAGACCGGTATTCAGCACCGGCGTGTACTGCATGGCATCCGGCTGCGCCGACTTGTGCTGCCGCAGGTAGACCCACTCCGCGGTTGCGCCCTCGTCCGCGATGCGGAACTGGATGCCGAAGAAGCCGCGCGCTGCGGGCGTCGCGACATCCACGTCGACGAGGCCGTCGCGCATCTCGAAGTCCTTGACGACGGCGGCGCCGCCGTCGAGAAGCAGGCACTTGCGTCCCAGGTATTCGGCGGGCTTCGCTTCTCCCTCGAGCTGCCACCGCGGCGAGTCCGGCGACAGCTCGAGCGGTGGCCCGGCCTGGAACCGCGACCCGGCTCCGGTTCCGGCCACGAGGGCGAGCGCGCAGACGGTGAGGAATCGGGTCACGGCAGCCGGGCGGCATCGTAACGGCGCGGCGTGCGGGCGCGGTGGCAGGACGTGACGAGTCAGCCGGGATGCGTGACCGCAACGCGGAGACGCCGTGACGAACGCCCGGCCGTCATTTCAGGAACGTCGCGATGCGCTCGTTCAGGAACCGCAGGTCCGCGGGGTTGCTCGCCGCGCCGGCGGTGTGCCCCCATAGCGAAGGAATCGGCGTGAAGGTGACGCGCGGAATGAAGGCCTGCTCGTAGCGCGCGTCGGTCATCGGGAAATAGAGATCCGTCTCCGACGGCATGTAGAGCACGCGCGCCTTGATCGAGCGCAGCGCCTTCCCGACGTCGCCGTCGAACCCCGGCGTCCGCCCGACATCGTGGCGCTGCCACGTGCGCGCCTGCAGGATGTAGTCGTTCGCGTCGGCGTTGAACCGCTTCCTGAACGCCTGCCACGCCTGGTCGAAGGTCGTGCCGGGCGGCGAGCTCGTCCGCCACAGCTCCTGGCGCCACCACTCCTGCGAATACAACCACGCCGCCCAGACCACGCCGAACGCCTCGAGCCCCTTCGCCGGCGGCGACGTGTAGTCGCCTCCCTGCCAGGCCGGATCCGCGGTGAGCGCCGCGATCTGTCCTTCGAGCCTGACGTAGCCGTGGCCGTAGCATTTCGCCGTGCCCGAGGTGGCGACGATCGCGTCCATGAACGCGGGATAGCTGACCGCCCACTGGAACGCCTGTTCCGCGCCCATCGAGAAGCCGACGACCGCCTTCAGATGCTTGACGTGCAGCTCGTCGACGAGCAGCCGGTGCACGGCTTCGACGTTGTCGCGGATGGTGGTGATCGGGAAGCGCGGCCCGTGGTACGGCTCCGGCGTGTTGCTCGGCGACGAGGATCGCCCGTTGCCGAAGAGCTCGGTGAGGACGAGAAAGTCGCGCGCCGGATCGAGCGCGCGATCCGAATCGGCGCCGCGGATCAGCCAGTTGTAGCCGTTGAAGTTGGCCATGTAGTGCGACGGCAGCAGCACCGCGTTGTCGCCGCTCGCGTTGAGTGTGCCGAGCGTCGTGTAGACGATGCGCGCTTCGGGAAGAGTCGCGCCCCCCTCGGTGTGAAAACCGCGGATGACGAACTCGTGGCGCTCGAGCGCCGCGCGCGGCTGCGCACCGACGGTCAGCCCCGCGGCGAGCAGCAGCAACGGCAGCGCCAGCCATGCGCGGATTCGCTTCATGTGTTGCTCCTCGCCGGGTCTCAGCCGATCACTTCTATGCGAGCGCGGTGTCCGGGCGCCCTGCCGAGTGGATGGTCGCAGGTCACGATCGGCGCCTCGAGCGCTTCCGCGAGGGCGACATACATCCCGGC
>Ga0134128_10009290_pt1 | contig 11798 bp, 7 predicted proteins | sample KB31754_FD_96462 | JGI IMG/M metagenome (GOLD analysis project Ga0134128, IMG submission 96462) | Terrestrial soil microbial communities with excess Nitrogen fertilizer from Kellogg Biological Station, Michigan, USA - KB3-175-4 | ecosystem: Environmental > Terrestrial > Soil > Unclassified ...
ATCGTCCCCCCGCCTCATGGGGTTCACGATGCCGACGCACACACACCCGCCTGTCCTCTTTTCCGCATCGGTGCAGCGATCGCTGCGCTCGCTTCCCGTCATCGGCGAGCAGCGCGACATCACGTACTACGCCGCGCCGGCCCGGAGCATCCTCAACAATCCGGATGTCACCGGAATGGAGGGGTTCTGGTCCATCAATCCCTACATCGGCTGCGCCTTCGGGTGCGCGTACTGCTACGCGCGCTACGCGCATCGGTACGTGATGGAGCGCGCGGCGGCGGATGACCGGCTGGCTGGCCGCGCGGAGCACGACGCCGGCCGCGTGCCGCCGTGGCTCGCCTTCGAGCGGCACATCTTCGTCAAGCGCAACGCGGCCCGGCTGCTCGCCCAGGCGCTGCGCCAGGGGAGCGAGCGGCATCTCGCGCTCGTGCACGGCGACGGCATGGTGATCGGCACGGCCACGGACCCGTACCAGCCCGCCGAGCGGCGCTACGGCGTGACGCGCGCGCTGCTGGAGGTGCTCGCGGAGCATCCCGGGCTGCGCGTCACGATCATCACGAAGAGCCCGCTCGTCACGCGCGACGTGGACCTGCTCGCGCGCATCGCGCGGAATTCGTCGCTTTCCGTACATATTTCGCTCATCACGCTCGATCGCGCGCTGGCCCGCCGCCTCGAGCCGCGCGCGCCCACACCCGAGGCGCGGCTGCGCGCGGTGCGCCGGCTGCACGAGGCGGGCATCGATGTCGTCGTCAACTGCATGCCCGTGCTGCCGGGCATCACCGACCATCCGCGCGATCTCGCCGCGCTCGTCCAGCGCGCGGTGGAGGCGGGCGCGGCGGATGTGGCGACGGATGTGCTGCGCCTGCAGCACGAAGCACGCAAGCGCTATCTCCCGTTCATCGCGCGGGAATTCCCCGAGCTGGCCGGCCGCTACGCGCGGACGTACGCGCAGGCGTCCGTGCCCGGCGAGTCGTACCGGCAGGGGCTGTCCGCGCTCATGGAGCGGCTGCGCCGCGCGCACGGCCTCCGTCGTCGCCGCTACGGGGAGCGCGACACCGGCGCGGGTGCGCCACCCGGCGCCGCGAGCGCATCGCTCGCGGATATCCAGCTCGTTCTTCCGCTCTGACCCCGGCCGCTCGCCCCGCATGCCCACGTCCGCGGCCGCGCTGTCGTCGCTCCGGAATCACCTCGCGGTCATCACGAACGCGAAGCCCGATGTTCCGCCGGGGCTCGTCTCGGGAATCACGGCGCTCGATGCCGCGCTCGGCGCGCGCGGCGTGCCGCGCGGCCGGCTCACCGAAGTCGCCGGTGTACGCGGGAGCGGCAAGACGACGCTGCTGCGGCGGCTCGTGATGGAGACCGTCGCACGCGGCCATGCCGTGGCCTACGTGGATGCCGCGCGCACGCTCGCGCCGCGCGACTGGGCGCGGGCGGCACGGACAGCACCGGCAGCCCGGGCAGCCCGGGCAGCCCGGGCAGCGCGAGCCTGCGGCCAAGGCGGCATGAGTGACGACCGCAGCGGCGGGAGCAGGAGCCGCGGAACCGGCAACGACCGGTTCTGGGCCATTCGTCCCCGGGATCCGGGCAGGGGCGCATGGTGCGCCGATGTGCTGTTGCGCAGCGGGGCGTTCGCGCTCGTGATCCTCGACGGCGCGCCGCCGCTCCCGCGCGCGGTGGCGGCCCGGCTCACGCGCCTGGCGCGCGACGCGAACGCCGCGTTCATCGTGACCAGTGACGGCGATGCCCCCGCCACCCTGCTCGCCGCCGCGCTCCGGCTGCGCCTGGCGCGCGCGCGGCGACACATGACGATCACCGTGGAAAAGGGAGGCATCCGCACCATCGTGGAGGTGGACTATGCCGTCAGCGTGGCGCATCGCCTGTGTACGCATCCCGAGGTTCCCGATCGCCGCGGTGTGGCGCGCGCGGGAGGCGACACACCGGAGCGACAGCGAGAACAGCACCAGTCTGTCTCCGTCCCCGTCCCCGTCTCCGTCCCTATCCCCGTGCCCGCCTCCATCGCCGGTCCCATCGCCGGTCCCATCGCCGGTCCCGTGGGAACAGTTCCCGGTCGCGCTGCTGAACGGCACGCGGCTCGGCGCGACCTCGCTGGCCGCCACGCGGGCGGGAGTCCGCGCGGGCATGACCGTGCCCGAAGCCCGCGCGTGCTGTGCGGCGCTGGAGATCATTCCATGGGATGATCATGCAATTGTCCCGGCCATCACGACGGTGAGCGCGGCGCTGCTCGCGGCGAGTCCGCGGGTCACGCCGGTGGCGCGGGAGCCGGGGCTCTGGTGGGTGGGCGCGAGCGGATTCGGCGCACTGGGTGGCGAGCCCGCGCTGGCGCGCGCGCTGCTCGCGATCGCGCGATCGTGGCACCCGCTCGCGCGCGTGACCGTGGCCGGCTCCTGCGTCGCCGCGCGCGCCGCCACCTGGAGCGCCTCCGCGCGCGCGAGTGGTCTGGTGATCGTCCCTCCCGAGCGCGATGTGCGCTATCTGGCCGCCGCGCCGCTCGCCCTCATCCCCATGAGCGAGGAGCTGCGCGAGACGCTCGCTGCGCTCGGCATGGGCACCGCCGGCGCGTTCGCCGCGCTCGACGCGGACGACGTGGAGCGCCGCTGGGGCGCGGAGGGGCTCGCTGCCTGGCGCCTGGCGCGCGGCGAGGACCGGCGCCGCCCCGTGCTCGCGCGCGTGGACGAACCGCGCGTGGTGGATGCGGAGCTGCCCGCGCCCACCTCCACCATGGAGCCCGTGCTCTTCCTTGCGCGCGCCGCCATCGATGCGCTCGCCACGGCGCTCGTGCACGACGGCCGTGCCGCCGCGGCCATTGCCGTCACCCTCACGCTCGACAGCGCGCGCAGCGCGCTGCCGGAGGGCGCGCCACCGCACACCGTGACGCGCGAGGCACGCTTTCCCCGCCCCACCGCGCGCGCCGTGCACCTCTTCGACCAGTGCCGCGCGCTGCTCGAACGCTGGCCGCTCACCGCGCCCGCGTGCGGCGTCAGAGTGGCCGTGGTGGCCACGGCGCCGCTGTCCGGCGAACAGGGCGACCTGTTGACCCCCGAATGGCGCGATGCCGCGGCCGCCGACGCCGCGCTCGCCCGACTGCGCGCGGAGCTGGGCGCGGGCACCGTCGTGCGCCCCGTGGAACGCGACGAGCACCGGCCGGAGCGACAGGGCGAATGGGAGGAAGAGCACCAGGCTGCGGGCAGCCGTCAGATGGCAGGCGACGATGAGCTGCCCACGCCAGGCAGTGGCCCGTCCACGTCAGATGGTGGTCCGCATACGTCAGACGCCAAAGAGCTGCCCGTAGCTGCACGCAACCGGGCAGCCGCCGTACTCCGACTGCTCGAAGCACCCGAAGCCGTGGAGGTGGAGCGTCGCAGCGGACGCCCCGCCGCGGTGCGGTGGCGGGGACGGCGTCACACGTTCGCGCGCCTGCATGGCCCCGAACGCCTCTCCGGCGACTGGTGGCGCGACGACGGCTACCGGCGCGAATACTGGCGCAGCGAGGACGAGGACACGGACGATCTCCTCGTGTTCGAGGAGAACGGGACGTGGTACGTGCAGGGGTGGTTTGATTGAACGGCGGTTGCTGGTTGTTGGTCGTTGGTCGGTGGTCGGCGGTCGCTGGTCGGTGGTCGCTGGTCGGTGGTCGCTGGTCATTGGTCAGTGGTCGCTGGAAGGGAGTGGGGCGTCTCGCTATCGGCGACCGCCGTCAAACGATCCCATCTGCATTCCTTGGATAACGCTCCCGGGCAGTGGCTACCGTACATTTGGCGCAACTCCACTGACGGAGCGGCGCCGTGAAACACAGAGGCTATCAAGGACTTGAAGCCTGGCAACAGGGAATGGAACTGGCTGCTGAAGGTTACCGCGTCGCCGCCAGATTGCCTGACAAGGAACGTTTCGGACTCTGCGACCAGATCAGGCGATCCGCAGCGTCAATTCCCGCGAACATCGCTGAAGGGCAATCCCGTGAACGTCCCCGGGAGTTTGCGCGCTTCCTGCTCATTGCGCGAGGTTCCGTGGCAGAACTCGAGACGCATGGTCTCCTCTGCGTGCGCACGGGTTACTTCACGGATCAGGAGATCGAGCCACTGATGGCACTCGCCGGAACCACGGCCAGGCTAATCTCCGGGTTGCTCAGGCATACGCGGCTTGTCGCCGGTGGAGGGCAGAGAAATTGACTACTGTCGTTCGTTTGACGACGGTCGCTGGTCGTTGGAAGAGAGTGGGGAGTCCAGCGACCAGCGACCAGCGACCAACGACCGTAGTTAAACCAGCGACCACTCACCAGCTACCGAAGTACCCCTCCATCTCAATGCGCAACGCATCCTGATCCGCCGCGGGCTGCCACTCGAGAAACTCCGTGAGAATCTCCGGCCGTTCGTCCTCCGGCCGCCAACGTTCCACGAGCCGCGCCGCCACGTCGATGATCCAATACTCGGGGACTCCCTGGCGCTGATAGAGCCGGCGCTTGACCAGCCGATCCGCCCGCGCCGTGCCGGGCGAGAGAATTTCCACGGCGAGAAGCAGGCGGCCGGCCTCTTCCCACGAGCGCGGCGAGCGCCCCTCGATGAGCGGCACCACGAAGAGATCGGGCTCCACCATGCGCTCAGCGCTGAATTCCACATCCGCCGGTGCATAGAACACGGCGCCGAGTGCATGCGCAGAGACGTAGGAATGCAGCCGCAGAAACAGCGCCTTCGATGCCGCCTGGTGCTCCCATGTTGGCGCCGGGGTCACGAACAGCTCTCCGTCAATGACCTCGTAACGCTTGCCGTCATCCGGAAGCGCACGCACCATGTCCGCCGTCCAGCGAAGGGTAGCCTGTGCCATACCCATACTCTTACCCTCCGGGGAAAAGCCACGCAACCGTGCATGGCCCATGATGCCGCGCCCCGGACCGGGCTGCGTCATCGTTCGCGTTCGGGCCGCATCACCCGCTTGCACGCCGGCCGAGGCGCTTACATCCCGCGCACCCGCTTCTCCGTCCTCCCGGACTGGAACTGCATGTTCTCGATTTCGGACTTGCCCACTTTCGTCTGTGTAGTGAGCAGGCAGCGGTTGAACGCGCGATTGTTCGTGTTCTCCAGCAGCGTGTCACTGCCAAGGTTCACCAGTACCCAGCGGCCCACGCTGAGGTTGAGATCCGCCTTCGGCACGAACTGCGAGCTCACGTTCTTCACGAGGAAGGCCTGAGCGTTCACGCCGTTGTACTCGCGCGCTGCGTCCGCCGGTAGCACCTCCAGATCGAACGCCACCATCGTATTGATGTTCGTGTGCGTCGCATTTCCCGTGGCGTCGAAAATCACGCCGTTGTAGTTGCAGAAATAGTGATCCGTGAACTTGAACATCCGGAGCGCGGAGTACGGGTAGTTGTGCGTCATGACGTTCCCGACCCATTTGGAGTCGATCACATCCTCCGGCATGGTCACGAAGTTTCCCTTGTACCACGTCTGCCCCTTGGCATCTTCAGCGTTCCCCTTCCGCATTCCTTCAATGCCCAGGACGCGTGTCGCCATGTAGGCGAAGTTGTCGTTGAACCCGCCACAGGCGCAGAAGTTCGCCGCACCCTTCACCAGGCCGCCGTCCGCGACCGCGCCGGTGGAACTGGCCGTCCACGACCAGTGGGCGCGCCCGTACGTCCAGAAGTTGAGCATCAGGTCGGTGAGCAGCTGCGGCGCCTGCACGGTCCCATCACGAAACGCCGTCTCGAGATTGTTGGGCTGCGTGATGATGGTCCGGGCCGGCGCGGTGGCGGCGAAGCCCAGCGCCGTCAGCTTGTCTGCCAGGGGCGTCGCGCCGCCACCGCCGCGAGCGAGGTATTCCCGCCGAGTCGTCCAGGTCATGATCGGAGTACTCCGTGAGCGAAGTATTTGTCGAACATCCTCCGGGCGACGGCCAGCGCATCGCCGTGCGGTGCCGTCGGGAATGTACCGGTGCGGCGCGACCAGCGCTGCTCCCACCGGCACATGTCCGCCGCAAACGGCGCACGGTCGAACGCCGTCCCGTCATCCAGCGAGCGATTCAGCCGGCGGAAGAACTCGCGCCAGCGCGGGAGATAGTAGTCCGCGAACATCCCCTGCCACTGCTTGTAGGCGTACAGGTTGAGATCATCGTTCTGCCCCTCCGTGCACTTCGTTCCCCAGAGCGTGATGATGTTGCGCGCGTTCCACTCGTAGAGGCGCCGCTCCGCGTCGGTGGTCCCCCAGCGCCGCGCGTCCGCGAGCCACGGACCCAGCAGGAACTCCCGGCGCGTGCCCACGAGCGTGTCGAGATCCTCCAGCAATCCGGTCACGCGCCCTTCCGCCCTCACGAGCGCTGCCCGGTCCTTCCGCTCGTAGGCCTGCTGCACCGCGTTCACCAGGGGCAGTCCGAGCTGCCCCATCACCTGGCGCACGAGATTCACGACGTCGTAGCGATACGCGTCGTTCGCGCCCAGGCGCGGCGCCGCATCCAGCAGCAAGCGCGCCGCCTGCACGAGCTGCGCCGTGTCGTACGGCGCCACGGGCGACGTGCGATACGCACTGCCCGCCTGCCAGAATCCCGGTCGCTCGGCGAGAAACGTCCCCGTCTGCGGCGCGGAGCGATAGGCGGTCGCGAGCAGGATCCGCCATGCGGCCCACGCCGACGAGTCGCTCTGGCCATAGCGACGACTCACGTAGTCGTGCACCCAGGCCTCCAGCGATGGCACGCTGTCACGCCAGCTCATGTCCAGCACGAAGTCGGGAATCACCGGGTTGTAGCCCAGTCCCTCCATGGTCATGCCGATCCCGTCGAGACGCCCGTGTACCGGACTGGCCAGCGCCGCCTGGAGATTGCGCGCCATGGCCGGCAGGTCGCCGCTCACGCTCACCTGGCCGCCAAAGTTGTAGAGCACGTTCCAGATCCATGGTTTCCCATAGAACGCATCGCGCTCGGACCACACGGGGTGCCGATCGCCGTACAGGTCGAGCACCAGCATGTGGTCATCGGGCACAGCGCCGAGCAGCGCGCGCGCCTGCGGCTCCTTCCAGAAGCCGGCCTGGTAGTAGAGGAACCACCCCTGGATCACCCACACCGCCGCGCTGTCGGCCGCGTGCATGGGTTCGTAGATGGCGCGCCCCATCCCCGCCAGGAATGTGGAATCGTTCGTGGGCGGGTTGATTTCGTTGAACGGATCGGCCGCGTAGACGTGATCGGTGCCATAGAGCTCGCGCTGGCGCCTGATGAAATCCGCGCCGATCCGCTGGAAGAGCGGGTCTCGCGGATCGAGAAACCAGGTACCCGGAAATCCGGCGGACCAATCGGCGGTCTGGTGAATGTGCGCCGCTGGAATGACGCGCGTGATGGACTCCGGGACGTGCCCGGTGAAACCCTGCAGCACCGGCGTCATGCCGAGTGCGCGCTCCCGCGCCAGGATCCGGCGCTCGAGCGCGATGTGCGTGGTGATCCAGTGCTGCGGCAGCGGGCCGCCCAGCCCATCGATGTTGCCCATCCACCCCCAGGGCAGGTAGGCCGGCCCTACGAGAAAGCGGCCAATCTGCGCATCGGTGAAGCCGATGTCCCTGAGCACGAGCTGCCAGGTGGCTTCCTGTCCCGTGATCGCGAGCGGCAGATTCACGCCCTTGAGCGCCATCCAGTCGATCATCCGTTGCCAGTCGGACCAGTCCCACCACGCCATGCTGTACGAGAACGTGCAGTAGTTGAAGAAGTAGCGGTAGCGCCAGGGCGACGTGATGCGCACCGCGTGCTCCACGCGCGGCAGCGGCACCGGCAGCCGAACCGGCTGGAGCGGATTGCTCACGTTCACGCCGGCCGCATGCTCCAGGTACCAGTCGAGTGCCGACGCCAGCGCCACGCCGCTCGATCCGCGCAGCACGACGGTATCGGCGCGGTTCTCCACCTCGAAGACATCCAGGCGCCCGGCGCGCGGAATCATCTCGAGCGCGAACAGGTGCGCCGCATCGGGAACGACGCGCGCGACCAGCGCGGCCGCGGCGCGGCGCTGCTGCGCGGTGTCCGCTCGCGCTGAGTGCTGTGGCTGCGCCAACGCGGGAACCGCGATGGCGGCGAGCAGGAGAACGGTGGCGCTCATTCTGAGCGAAGGGCGATCATGGGATCCGCGCGCGTGGCGCGCCGCGATGGGATGAGGCTGGCCATGCCCGCGACGACTATCAGCGTGAACGTGACGCCGCCGAACACGAGTGGATCACGCACCGACGTGTCATAGAGAACCGACGCGATCAGCGTTCCGGCGACGAGCGCCAGCGCGAGGCCCGTTCCGATTCCAACGAGTGTAACGCGCAGACTCTGGCGGAGCATGAGCCGGACCACATCATCCGCGCGAGCGCCGAGCGCAATGCGAACGCCCAACTCGTGCGTGCGCTGCTCCACCAGGTAGGACACCACGCTGTAGAGTCCCACCGCCGCCACGAGGAGCGCGAGCAGGCCGAATGCGCCGAACGTCGCCACGCCCAGCCGCCAGGGCCGCAGCTGCGGGTCAATGTGCTGCTTCAGCGTTTCCACATCTATGCGCACGTCCTGTGGGAACTCGCGCGCCAGGACTGCTCGTACGGGACCCACCAGTGTCCCTGGATCGCCGGACGCGCGTACTATCAACGACCGCGCCAAAGCTCCGCGTTTGTGCTCGAGCGGAAGCGGCTGATAGATCTGCATGAAAGGCTGTTCAATCACACTGAGTTGATGCGTGTCGTGCGCGACGCCCACGACTTCCGTGCAGGGCATCGTATCGGGCGCAAAGCCGAGCTTGACGCATCGGCCGAGTGCGGACGTGCCAGGCCAGAGAGCGCGCGCCATCGTCTCGTTCACGATCGCCACGCGTGCGCCGGCCTGGTCGTCCTGCGTAAACCCACGCCCATGCACGATGCGCGTGCCGACGGTGCTAAAGAAATCAGGCGTTACATAATTGCCCGATCGCGGCAGGGGTGGCAGCGAATCGAGACCAGGCACGCTCATGGACGCTCCACCCATCCCGAAGAGCGGCGCGACCCACGAGATGGCCACGTTCGCGACGCCCGGCAATGTCTGAATGCCCATCATGGCATCTTTGAGACGGACATAGTAGTCGACCGGCAGCTTGCCGTTCCCCTTGCGCAGATCGGCGGAAATGCTGGCCACAATGAGCCGGTTCGTGTCGACGCCGAGATCAATGTCACGCACGTGCACGAGGCTGCGCACGAACAATCCTGCTCCGATCAGAAGCACGACGCTGAGCGCCACCTGCACCACCAGCAGGGTGGCTCTGATCACCGGCGGCCGGCCCAGATTCGCGTGCCACCCGGCCTTGAGCGCCACAGTGAGATTCGGGCGGGTTGCCTGAATCGCCGGCAGCATGCCCGCGAGCATGCCCGCCACGATGGTCACTGCAAGAGTGAACGCAACGATGCGCCCATCCACGGGCGGCCCGGCCCACGCAATGTCGGGCACGAGCAGCGCGCGCAGCAGTGCTCCGCCCCACGAAGCAATGAGCAGTGCCGCGGCGCCGCCCAGCAGAGCGAGCAGCATGCTCTCCGTGAGCAGTTGCGCCACCAGCCGGCGCCGGTTGATGCCGAGCGCGAGCCGTACCGCGATCTCATGCCGGCGGCGTATGGCGCGAGCGAGCAGCAGGTTGGCGATGTTCGCGCACGCGATCAGCAGCACGATGGCCGTCACACCCAACAGCCGCGTCGTGATCGCCGTCTGCTGTCCCAGGTGCCCGGGTCCGCGCGTGGCGATGATCGATCCCATGCGCGCACTGAGCCCCTGCGTGTATCGCACGACCCCTCCGGCGTGCTGAACATCGAGCGTGGCGGCAGCACTCGCCTGTCCCATTGCGACCCCAGCATGCAGTCGTGCGACCACGAGATACGTCTCGTACTGTAGAGGCGCTGCGCGATGGTTCGGGCCGAACGCCACACCCACACCGGCCGCAATGGGAATCCACGCATCCGCCGCGGCGAGATCAACTCCGTTGAAGTGCCTCGGCGCGATGCCGACAATGACGTACGGTGACGGGTTGAACCCGGGGAATCCTGCTGAATCGAGCCGTACCGTCTTCCCCAGCACGTCTGGATTGCCGCCGAACTGGGACTGCCAGAGCGCATAGCTTAGCACGATCACCGGGGTTCCATTGGGCCCGCTGTTTTCATCCTCAGCCATGAAGCGCCCGAGCGCCGGCCGCACCTTCAGAACGGGGAAGAAACTCGGCGTCACCAGCTCGACATTCACGCGGCGAATTGCGCGGCTATCACTGGTCGCAAGCGTCAGCCTGGCGGGCCCCAAATACGCGGCCACACCGCTGAACGCGACGGTGTCGGCCCGCAGTGCAGCGTACTCTTCATAGCCAGTTCCCGGCGAAGCACGCTCACCCATGATGGGCGAACGTTCCACCGTATAGAGTCGCGCGACGCCATCCGGCTCGTGCACCCCAGCCGGCGCTCGCAGCAGCAAGCGATCCGCGAGCGTGAACAGCGCGGCGTTCGCACCAATGCCGAGCGCCAGCGTGACTACGGCAAGCACGGTGAATCCGGGACTGCGGCGGAGCGTGCGCACGGCGAAGCGCACGTCCTGCCTCGCGGCATCGACAAGCGACAGCGTGGTCATGCAGCACCTCTCGTTTCCGGGTGTGAACGTTGTGCCTCTCAATCACGCGACAACGGTGCGACGAACCGCGCCCGCGCGGCTGCTTGCACCAGATTCACCACCGCCATATTAGATTTCCCGCCCACGTCAGGACAAGCAGGAGAAGCATCCCATGTGGCGATGTTGCCACCGCTGTACCGCGCCGCGCAGGTTCGCGGTGCCGCTGATCGTCGTGCTGTGTATCGCAGGTCCCGCTTCAGGGTGGTCGCAGGGGTTGGGCAGCATCACTGGGGAAGTCCGGGTCTCCGGCACGAGCATTCCACTCCCGGACGCTGCTGTGACTGTATCGGGCACCGCTGGTGTCATCCGATCCGGCAGCGACGGCCGATTCGCCATCACATCCCCCGCCGGTGTCCCGCGCGTGCTGATCGTGCGGCGCGTGGGCTATCGCCCCGACACGCTTTCCGGCATTGTGGTCGCGCACCGTCACGTCAGGCACGTCGTCGCGCGGCTCGAGCGGCTCGATGCCATCCTCGACACGGTCGCGGTGCGCTCGCTGGCAGCCGGCATCGACCCCTCGGGTGCCGTGCCGTCCACGCATCTCTCGCGCGATGACATTGACCGCACGCCGCAGGTCGTGGACGATGCCTTTCGCGCCGTCACGCGCGTGCCCGGCGTCTCGGCCAGCGACCTGTCGGCGGGCTTCCGCGTGCGCGGCGGCGCGAACCGCGAGGTGCTCCTGTCGCTCGATGGCATGGAGCTCTACGAGCCCTTTCACCTGAAGGATCTCGACGGCGCGCTTTCCATCATCGATCCCGCCATCGTGGGCGGCGCCGACATCAGCACCGGCGGATTCGGCGCGCGCTATGGCGACCATCTCACCGGCGTGTTCGCCCTGCGCTCGCGCGATGAGCCCATCACCGGCGTGCGCGGCAATCTCAACGCGAGCCTGAGCGGGGTGAGCGGCGAGGTCATGACCCCGCTTGACGGTCGGCGTGCGGATCTGCTGGTGTCGGCCCGGCGCGGGCTGCTGGGTACGGCGCTGTCCCTCGCCGGCGAGGGCGGCGTCATCGCGCCCCGCTACGACGACAGCTACGCGCGACTGCAGATCCGTCCCACCGCGCACGACCGGATCACCGTGAGCGCGTTGCGTTCGCGTGACGGGTTGTTCTTCGATGAGACCGACACACCGAGGCTCGCCAGCGCGTACGGCAGCAGCTACGTCTGGGCGA
>Ga0134128_10009293_pt1 | contig 11795 bp, 11 predicted proteins | sample KB31754_FD_96462 | JGI IMG/M metagenome (GOLD analysis project Ga0134128, IMG submission 96462) | Terrestrial soil microbial communities with excess Nitrogen fertilizer from Kellogg Biological Station, Michigan, USA - KB3-175-4 | ecosystem: Environmental > Terrestrial > Soil > Unclassified ...
CCGGCGTTCGGGCGGCAAAGAGGGAATGACGCTTTCCAGCAGCAGCCGCACCACCAGCCCGCCCATGGAATGGGCGAAGAATGTGATGCTGGTCACCTGCGGGTCGGCGGCCCATTGCGTCACCTGCCGCTCCAGATCGCGCGCCGCAGCGAACAAATCGACGCGCCAATCATAGGGGACCGGCAAGTAGGGGCCGTCGTCGGAACCGTTGATCTGGTTGCAAATATCTCTGAGATCGCCTTCTATGACGCTATAGATGGCGATAAAGGGAAATACGACGTAATCGACGATCTTCCCGACGCTGACCCGCGCGGGATCGCTGAGTTCGTCTATTTGCGTATATCCGCCGAGATCGAACGGTCCGGGCGGCCAGATTTGCGAAGCGCTGTTATTATTATAATACAGCTCGCTGCCGAAAATCCCTGGCACAAAAACAATTCCCTCCATGGTTATGTCCTTTTTTCCAAAATGAATTCTCGCGCGTGAAATTGTTGTCAGTGCAACACCATATTCCGCGCCCGCGGAACTCTCCTATCTCGCAGGCATTTCGCGCCAGCGTCCGCGAATTGCCGGCTCGCAAACCGCGGGACTACGGCTGAAATTTATAAATAGCCTGCTCGCACTTGAGGCGAGACGCGGGGGATCCGAATTTAGCGAATACTAGGTATACGCGGACATCAGAGCGGTTGTCGAACAGATAGAATCGGCGCCCCGTCATGGCGAGCGCGGCGAAGCCATCGATCTCGCCGAGATCGCAGGCTACTCGGAACGCTCAGCCCATCGGAAGCATGGATTACCGCGCTTCGCTCGCAATGACGACGGCTCAATTTGATCGGTTACTGCTCCAGCGCAAAGCATATCGAAGGTAATAGCGAAATAATTAGGTCTGAAAATAGTGCGGCTCCTCCAGAAAGACTATGCATTTCCGCTCGCGAGCGCAATCCGATTGACCTGCATAGCAGCCCGCAGAGCCTAATATTTCAAACCTGACGCATGATACCCAGCCGCCGGTCACGTCCGATGCCCGCCGTCGACCATTTGCGGAACAGCCGCAATTGCCGCCAACCCCACAGGCTGGCGCGTGTGGCGGCGCAAGCTGGAGCGTGCTTCGAGGGCCGTTTTGCGGCCACCAGCACGAGGGCTGCGCCTCGCGCAAAGCCCCTTACCGCCCATTCGCGACCGGGCGCCGAGCGTCGGATTCGAACCGCTACGGCTTCAGCGCCCGTTCGGCGTTCACCCGCGCCAGGAAGCCGGCGAGGTCGTCGGTGACGAAATCGACGAAAGCCGGCGCGGCCTCACGATCGCGCGGCTGGCGGTAGTCGATGTGGCCGGGCTTGCCGGTCACCAGCACCGTCGTCATGCCGCGCGCGCGTGGCGTGGCGAGGTTCTTGGCGATGTCTTCGAACATCGCGGCTTCAGCCGGATCGACCGCGTGGGCGGCCAGGAAAGCGTCGTAGGCCGCCTCGCGAGGCTTCGGGATGAGGCCGGCGGCGACGATGTCGAAGGCGTCCTCGAACAGCCCGCCGAGGCCGAGTTGTTCGACGGTGGCGAGCGCGTGCCGGCGCGAACCGTTGGTGAAGATCAGCTTGCGTCCCGGCAGCTTGGCGATCTCCTCGGCGAGCGCCGGGTTCGGCGCGAGATCCGAGCGATCGATATTGTGCACGAAATCGAGGAAGTCGTCGGGCGCGATGCCGTCCTCGTCGACGAGGCCGCGCAACGTCGTGCCGTGCTCATGGTAATAGTAGCGTTGCAAGGCGCGGGCCGAGGCGCCGTCGAGCCCGCTGTGCTGGATCAGGTACAAGGTGATGCGATCCTCGATCGCCGGCCACAGCCCGCTGTCGGGAGGATAGAGCGTGTTGTCGAGATCGAAGATCCACGACGTCACATGGTTGAATTTGGCCAGAAGCGGAAGGCGGGCGGAGGCGTTCATTGGGGCGGGTTTCGCTGCGGATGCGGCGACACTATGGCCGATTTTCGTTTACCGAAACGTTCGGCCTTCAACGGAGCGCTTTCGCCGCCGTTACGCCCGAACGGATCGCCCCCTCGATGGTCGCCGGCAGCCGCGTCTGCGTCCAATCTCCCGCCAGCGCCAGGTTGCGCCAGCGCGTCGCCGCGCCGGGCCGCAGCGCGTCTTGGGCGGGCGAGGCGGCGAAGGTGGCGCGGCGCTCGCGCACGATCTGCCAGCGCGGCGGCTCGCCCGAAAGCCCCGCGACCTTCGAAACGTCCGCCCAGATGCGCTGCGCCAGTTCCTCGCGCGGCGTGTCGAGGCAGGCGTCGCCGTTGCTGATCGTCACCGACAGCCGGTCGGGAAACACGAACAGCCATTGCGCGAGGCCGCCGACGATGCCGGTGATCGGCGGCAGACTTGGCGGCGGCGCTGTGCGGTAATGCGCGTTGACGATGGCGCGGAACTCCGTCGGCGTCGCAAGCTCGGGCACGAGCGGCCCAGCGACCTGCGGCGGCGTCGCCAGCACCACCGCCTCGCCGGGCTTGACCTCGACGTGCGCGTCGCCGAAATCGAGCCCCGCCACCCGCTCGCCCTCGAAGGCGAGCGCGCGCAGCCGTCGCCCGAAGACGACGCTGCCGCCATGCGCCTCGATATAGGCCAAGGCCGGGCGCACCAGCGCGTTGGAGAGCCCATCGCGGGCGACCAGCGGATGGTAGTTGCGCCCGCCGGCGGCCAGCGTCTCGCGCACCACCTGCCCGGCCAGCGCCGCCGAGCCCTGGCTGGCCTCGATGTTGAGCGCCGCGACCAGGAACGGCTCAACCAGCCGGTCCCATAGCGGCCCCCGACAGGCCAGCGTATCGCCGATGCGCGCCCGCCGCCCCGCCCGCAACAGCTTGGCCAGTTCCAGATATTCGCGCAGCCGCGTGCCGGGGACGCGGCGCGCGCGGCTCAGCATCCAGAACGGAATCAGCCCCTCATTGGCGCGCAGCGTCCAGCGCGCGCCGCTGGCGAGATCGACGAACGGGAACGTCGCCGAGCCCGGCCCCACCAGCCTGTCGCGGGCGCCGATGCGCTGCGCGTAGGCCAGCGTGGCGCGATTGCCGGAGAGCACGAGATGGTTGCCGTTGTCGATCTCCATGTCGAGCGCGGCGTCGAAATAGGAGCGGCAGCGCCCGCCAGCCTGCGGGCTCGCCTCGTGCACGACGACCGCCCGGCCAGCGGCGACGAACTCAACTGCCGCCGACAGGCCCGCCAGCCCTGCGCCCATCACATGCACCAGGCTCATGCGAGAAAGCAGCGCGCGACGATCAGCAGCAGCCGCATCTTGCCGAGCTTGAGTGGCGCGCGCGGCGCCTTCCAACCGCGGGCGGTCAACCGGTCGAGGATGTGGCGATAGGCCTCGCCCATGATGCGCGGCGTGCGCGCCACCGCCGCCGGCGTGCGGTCAAAAACCTCCTGCGCCGCCGCGAAATGCTGGCGCGCCCGCGCCGCGACGGCGAGGCAGGCCTGCTCGATATTGGGATCGTCGATCGTCGCCTGCGCCCCCGTCGCCGCGACGCCGGCCTCGCGCAGCGCCTCGACGGGCAGGTAAAGCCGGTCGATGGCGGCGTCCTCGTCGATGTCGCGCAGGATGTTGGCGAGTTGCAGCGCCCGCCCGAGATGATGGGCGAGCGCTACGCCGTCGGCGGCGTTCATGCCGAACACCGGCGCCGAGAGCCGCCCGACAGCGCTCGCCACGCGGTCGCAATAGAGATCGAGCGTCGCCCAATCGGTGGCGCCGGCGCCGACGGTGCGCTCGACGTCCATCTCCATGCCGTCGATGACGGCGAGGAAATCCTCTTGCTTGAGGCCGAACTGCGCCACCGCCTCGGCGAGCGAACCGAGCCGGGCCGGGGCCGAGCCAGCGTAGAGCGCCGCCAGATCGTCGCGCCAGCCTTGCAGGCCCGCCAACGCCGCCTCGCGCGGCGCGCCGTCGTCGGCGATGTCGTCGACGGCGCGACAGAACGAATAGATCTCGAACATCGCCTGGCGCTGCGTCGCCGGCATCAGCCGCATGGCGAGATAGAATGAGGATTTCGCCGCCCGCGCCTGCGCGGGCGGCGCGGGCGCCGGCGCCGCCAGACTCAAGAGCGAGCCTCCGCGCGCCCGACCGCCGTCGATTGGAAAAAGCCGCCGAGCGCGGCGCCGAGCGCCACCAGCCCCATGCGCCAGCGCGGCAGTTTCGTGCGCTCGCTTAGCGGGTCCATCGTCATCAGCCGGTCGAGATGCGCCTCGGCCAGCGCATAGATGACCTGGATTTCGAGCCGCAACCGCCGGTCGGTCAGGTCGCCGGCCAGCGCCCGCCCCTCGCGCAACAGCGCGCGGGTGCGCTCAGCAAGCTCGACGATGGTGGCCCGCAATGCCGGCGTCGCCTTGGCCGCGCCCAGCATCTCAGTCGTCGCGCCGTGGGCGGCGAGGCGGTCCTGCGGGATATAGACGCGGTCGATCTTGGCGTAATCGTCGGCGCAATCCTGAAGGTGGTTGATGATCTGCAACGCCGAGCAGATGGCGTCGGAAGCCGGCCAGCGCGCCTCGTCCTGCCCGTGCACGTCGAGCACGAAACGACCGACGGGATTGGCGGAATAGGCGCAATAGCTCATCAGTTCCCACCAATCGGCGTAGCGCAGCTTGGTGGCGTCGGCGCGGAAGGCGATCAGCAGGTCGCGGGCGTGGCGGGCGCTCATGCCGCGCGCTTGCAGCGCCGCGCGCAGCGTCTTGGCCTGGCTGTTGGCGTCGGCCGCGTCGTCGCCCGTCAGCCCCGCCTCCATATAGTCGAGGCGGGCGACCTTCTCCTGCGGCGAGAAATGGGCATCGTCGGCGATGTCGTCGGCGGCGCGGGCGAAATCGTAGAAGGCCATGATGACCGGCCGGTGCTCGGCGCGCACGATACGCGAGGCGACCGGGAAATTCTCGGTCTGGTGCGTTTTGCCCGAACGTGTCGATCCGGTCTCGCTCATGGCTCCCGCGCGTCGATACAGCCGCTTACGGCCGACGCCGCGTTAGCACATCGCCCGGCTGGCGTCGATGAAGCGCGACAGCCAGCCGGGATTATGGAAAACGTCGGGCCTGCCCTCAAACACTTGCCGCTCAAAGCGCGACGATGCGCCCCTGCCGCTCCAGCAGCGCGATGACCTCGTCGGCGAGCGCCTCGGGGCTGCCGGCGGCGGTGTCGAGGCGCAACTGCGGCGCTTCGGGGGCCTCGTAGGGCTGGTCGATGCCGGTGAAGTTCTTGATCTCGCCGGCGAGCGCGCGCTTGTAGAGCCCCTTCGGGTCACGCTTGATCGCATCCTCGATCGTGGTGTCGACGTAAATCTCCACGAACTCGCCCGCGGCGGCGATCTCGCGCGCCAGACGGCGCTCGGCGCGGAACGGCGAGATGAACGAGGTCAGCACGATCAGCCCGGCGTCGGTCATCAGCCGCGCCACTTCGGCGACGCGACGGATGTTCTCGACGCGGTCGGCAGCGGTGAAGCCGAGATCCTTGTTGAGCCCATGACGCACGTTGTCGCCGTCGAGCAGCGCCGTATGCACGCCGCGGGTGTGCAGCTTCTGCTCGACGAGATTGGCGATCGTCGACTTGCCGGCGCCCGAGAGCCCGGTGAACCACAGCACCGCCGGCTTCTGCGCCTTCAGGCTCGCATGCGCCTCGCGCGAGACGGCGAAGCCGTGGCGGTGGACGTTGGTGGCGCGCCGGAGGCCGTGTTCGACGATGCCCGCCGCCGCCGTCTCGTTGGTGCGCCGGTCGATGAGGATGAAGGCGCCGAGATCGTGGTTTTCGCGATAGGGGTCGAAGGCGACCGGCATCGTGGCGGCGAGGTTGCAGAGGCCGATCTCGTTGAGCGCCAGCGTCTTGGCGGCGAGCTTTTCCTGGGTGTTGACGTCGATGCGGTGCTTCAGGTCGGTGATCTGGGCGGGGACCGTCTTGGCGCCGATCTTGAGCAGATAGGAGCGGCCGGGCAGCATCGGGTCGGCGCTCATCCAGATCACATGCGCGGTGAACTGGTCGGCGACCTCGGGCCGCGCCTGCGGCAGGCACAGCACGTCGCCGCGCGCGATGTCGAGTTCGTCGGCGAGCGTCACCGTCACCGCCTCGCCGGCCTCAGCCGTCTCAGCTTGGCGGTCGGCGACATAGAGGCTCTTGACCTTCGAAGTGCGGCCGGAATTGGCGACGACGATCTCGTCGCCGACACTGACGCGCCCGCCGGCGACCGTGCCGGCGTAGCCGCGGAAATCGAGGTTGGGCCGATTGACCCATTGCACGGCTAAGCGGAACGGCGCCGAGACGCGCTCCTCCTCGACGTCCTGGGCTTCGAGATGGGCGAGCAGCGTCGGCCCTTGCCACCACGGCGTGCGCTTGGAGCGGCTCGACACGTTGTCGCCGTAGCGCGCCGACAGCGGGATCGGCTGCAAGGTCTTGAAGCCGAGCGGTTCGGCGAATTCGCGATAGGCAGCGACGATGGCGTCGAATGCCTGCTGGCTGAAATCCACCAGGTCGATCTTGTTGATCGCCAGCACGACGTGGCGGATGCCGAGCAGCGAGACGATGAGCGAATGGCGGCGCGTCTGCGCCAACAGGCCCTTGCGCGCATCGACGAGCAGGATGGCGAGATCGGCGTTGGAGGCGCCGGTCGCCATGTTGCGGGTGTATTGCTCATGGCCGGGAGTGTCGGCGACGATGAAGGAGCGCTTCTCGGTGGCGAAATAACGATAGGCGACGTCGATGGTGATGCCCTGCTCGCGCTCGGCCTCCAGGCCATCGACGAGCAAGGCGAAATCGATGTCGGGACCGGTGGTGCCGTGTTTCTTCGAGTCCTTCTCTAGCGCCGAGAGCTGGTCGTCGAAGATCAGCTTCTGCTCATAGAGCAGCCGCCCGATCAGCGTCGACTTGCCGTCGTCGACGGAGCCGCAGGTGAGGAAGCGCAGGGTGGGCAGGGAGGTCATGCGCTCAACCGAACCTTGTTGGAGGAGAAGCCGCGGCCGCGCCGCCCCCTCTCCCCGCGCTTCACGGGGAGAGGGCTGGGGTGAGGGGCCGCGACGCGCAGCCACGCCGCGAAACCAAGCGCTGTGTCCAAGCCGGGCCGCCCCTCGCCCTGACCCTCTCCCCGTGAAGAACGGGGAGAGGGAAACGGGCCGCTTTCGCGACGGCGCGCCATCAGAAATACCCCTCGCGCTTCTTCTTCTCCATCGAGCCGGCCTCGTCGGTGTCGATGAGCCGTCCCTGGCGCTCGGAGGTGGTGGAGGCTTTCATCTCGGCGATGATCTCGTCGAGCGTCTCGGCGTCGGATTCGACCGCGCCCGACAGCGGATAGCAGCCAAGCGTGCGGAAGCGCACGCGCCGCATCTGCGGGACCTCGCCGGGATGGAGCGGCAATCGCTCGTCATCGACCATGATTAGCGTGCCGCCGCGCTCGACGACCGGACGAGCCTTCGAGAAATACAACGGCACCACGGGGATATTTTCGTATTTGACGTATTCCCAGACGTCGAGTTCGGTCCAGTTCGACAGCGGGAACACGCGCATCGATTCGCCTTCGCGGATGCGGGTGTTGAACAGCCGCCACAGCTCCGGACGCTGATTGCGTGGGTCCCAGGCGTGCTGGGCGGAGCGGTGCGAGAAGATGCGCTCCTTGGCGCGCGATTTCTCCTCGTCGCGGCGCGCGCCGCCGAACGCGGCGTCGAACTTGCCGGCGTCGAGCGCCTGCCGCAACCCCTCGGTCTTCATCACATGCGTGTGAAGCTGGCTGCCGGAGGCGATCGGGTTGATGCCGCGCGCCAGACCGTCCTGATTGATGTGGACGCGAAGGTCCAGCCCGTAACGCTTCGCCGTCTCGGCGCGAAAAGCGTACATCTCCCTGAACTTCCACGTCGTGTCGACGTGCAGCAGCGGAAACGGCAGCGACGCCGGATGGAAGGCTTTCAGCGCGACGTGCAGCATCGCGCTGGAATCTTTGCCGATCGAATATAACATCACCGGTGCGCGAAATTCCGAGACAACCTCGCGCATGATGTGAATAGATTCCGCCTCTAACCTGCGCAGATGCGGCGGTAGTTTTCCGGGCATAGACCACTCCAGACCGGGGCGACCCGACGCCGCCCGCGCGGGGCGCCGCCGCAAAGCCCGGCGCCGAGGTCTGCGACGTAGGGCGGCGCGGCGGCGGCGTCAAGGCGCGGCCGGGCGGCGTTCACATCCGCTCGACTTGCGTGTCACATCCGCTCGATCTTCTTGGCCGCCTCGTCAAGGGCGTCGGTAATCGCCTGAATCTGCTCGCCGGTCGCGTCCCGGCCGCGCAACCTGAGCTTGACGGTGGCGCGCAGGTTCCACATGGCGCGGATGACCGGCGCGGCGCTCGACCAATCGGCCTCGTTCCCGCCGGTCAGGCGGGCGAAGATGGCGTCGACCTGCGCCTTGTTTTCGTTCAGGAAGCTCTGGCCCTCGGGCGTCACCGCGTAAAGCTTGCGGTTGGCGGCGTCGACGCTGGCGCTGGCGTAACCCATGTCTTCGAGCAGCGTCAGCGTCGGATAGACGACGCCGGGGCTGGGGCTGTAGTCGCCGCCGACGCGCTCGCCGAGCGCCTTGATGACTTCGTAGCCGTGGCGCGGCTTCTCCGCGATCAGCGCCAGAATGACGAGGCGCAACTCGCCGCTGTCGAACGTGCGCCCCTCGCGACCGCCGAAACCGCCGCCGTGGCGCCAGCGTCCGAACCCTTCGGCCCCGTGGCCACCGCGCCGAAACGCCTCGTGTTGATGCAAGTGTCTGAAAAGCATGCTTTTTCCCTTTCAATATGACATATCTAAGATATCTCTTCTGCAAGATAGTCTAAGATATATCTTTTGCAAGCCCGGATTCGCACTTTTCCATCAAACCCGCGCCCCGCCCGGCCGCGCTAACCCCCCGGCAAGGTTACGCCGGCCTTAAAGTAAAGAATCGCAAGCAATTTGCTTTCAATTCGTCGATGCCCTGTCAACGTTAAGAAAAATCGCGACTTACCTTAAGTCACTTAGATAAAATTGCGCGCTTTTTTTTCCGCCGTAGCCAATACGCCGCAGCGATCCTTGGACCCAACAAAGGGACTGGGGTCGTAATGTTCAAATCCGTGATTGTCGCCGCTTTCGCCGCCACGTTGTTCGGCGCCGCCTTCGCCAGTTTCGGCGAGGCCTCCGAGACCTCGCTGCCACGAGCCAGCTACGCCGCCGTCGGCGGCCCGACGTCCGTGCCTTACGGCTGGGTGGACTTCTGCGGCCGCCGGCCCGAGGAATGCGACCTCGGCAAGCTGCAACCGCTCGACATCCGCATGACCCGCGCCACCTGGAGCGCGCTCAACCGCATCAACCGCCGCGTCAACGCCGCCATCGAGCCGATGACCAACCTCGCCCATTGGGGCACCATGCTCGACCATTGGGATTATCCCGTCGACGGCAAGGGCGACTGCAAGGTTTATGCGCTCTACAAGCGCAAACTGCTCGTCCAAGCCGGCTTCCCTCGCCAGGCGCTGCTGATGACCATCGTCAAGGATCTCGAGGGCGAGGGCCATGCCATCCTCACCGTCAAGACCGATCGCGGCGAGTTCATCCTCGACAACCTCACCGACGACATCCGCCCCTGGAACGCCACCGGCTACACCTACCTCAAACGGCAGGCGCAGTACGACCCCAACGTCTGGCTCAACCTCGGCGGCGTGCGCGGCCTGCCCTCGGTGGCTTCCGCGCAAGCCGACGGCGGTTGAACGCCGCCTTGCGCCGGCCGGGCGCCATCGCTTAAGCCGGTTAACGGCCCAGGCGACGGACGCGAGCGCATGAAACGATGGCAAGAGGGTCTTTGGGCCCTCATCGGACTGGCGACCGTCGCTTTCTCGGCCTTTCTGCTCCACAGGGAGTTGCGTTCGCATTCGCCGGGCGAGATCGTCGATGCGCTGAAGGCGATCCCGCCGCTGCGCTGGGCTTGCGCGATCGTCTCCACCGGTCTCGCCTACGCGGCGCTGGCTTGGTACGACCAGATCGCGCTCAAGCATCTCAAGCGGCGCTTGAGCTGGCGCTTCATCGGCGTCGTCTCTTTCGTAACTTACGCGCTCGCCCATAACATCGGCGCGACGGTGTTCTCCGGCGCCGTGGTGCGCTACCGCGCCTATTCGCTGAAAGGGCTTTCGGCGGCCGAGGTCGGCGTCATCGTCGCCTTCACCTCGATCACCTTCACGCTCGGCGCGATGCTGATGGGCGGGCTGACGCTGCTGGCGCGGCCGGAAGTGCTGAGCCGCTGGGTCGAAGGCCCGCATTGGCTGGCGCCCGCCGCCGCCGCGGCGCTGCTCGCCGGCCCCTGGCTCTATATGCTCGGCGCGCTGCTGCACTTCCGCCCGGTGAAAGTCGCCGGCTTCCGTCTCGTCTATCCGCGCCCGCCGATCGCCGCGCGGCAGATGATCGTCGGCCCGATCGAGTTGATCGGGGCAGCGGGCATCATCTATTTCGCGCTGCCGGCGGCCGGCAATCCGGGGTTCCTGGCGGTGCTCGGGGTGTTTCTGGCCTCCTTCACGGTGGCGCTGATAAGCCATGCGCCGGGCGGGCTCGGCGTGCTGGAAATCACCTTCCTGAAAGCCATGCCCGACGAGGCGGCGACCGACGTGATCGCCGCGCTGCTGGTGTTCCGCCTGCTCTATCTGATCGTGCCGCTGATGGTTTCGCTGGTCATAGTCGCCGTCTACGAGAACCACCGCCTGTTAGGGGCACTGCGGCGGCCTCAGTAGCCGCGCTGGCGCTCGGCCAGATGGCGCAGCGGCGCGCCGCGCTCGAAGGCCGCGATCTCGCCGGCGATGAAGCGCGTCACCGCCTCCGGCGCCGAGATCGCCGCATTGTGCGGGCTGATGAACACGTCGTCGCGGCCCCACAGCGGCGAATCGGCCGGCAGCGGCTCGGCCTCGAACACATCCAACGACGCGCCCTTCAGCACGCCGGCCGCGAGCGCCGCGACGATGTCGGCCTCGACCTGACTGCCGCCGCGCCCGCCATTGACCAGCGCCGGGCCGACGCGGCCATCGCGCGGCAGCTTGGCAAACAATTCGGCGTTGAGCAGGCCGCGCGTCTGCGCCGTCAGCGGCAGCAGCGACACCAGAATGTCGCTGCGCGCCAGCAGCGCGTCGAGCCCGTCGCCGCCATGATAGGTCGCCATGCCGGCGACCGCTTTCGGCGAGCGGCTCCAGCCGACGACGTCGAAGCCGAGCGCCTTCAGCTTGGCGGCGGCGTCGCGCCCGAGCACGCCAAGGCCAAGCACGCCGACCCGCACCTCGCGCGCCGCCGGCTGCGCCTCGTCCTCGCTCCAGATCTTGGCCCGCTGTTGGCGGTCGTAGCGGCGGAACTGGCGATGATGCAGCAGCACCTGCATGACCGCCCATTCGCTCATCCGCTGCGTCAGATCGGCATCGACGACGCGCACCACCGGCGCGTCGGGCAGTCGCCGGTCGGCGAACACATGATCGACGCCGGCGCCCAGCGAGAAGATCGCCTTCAGCCCCGGCAAGCCTTGCAGCGCCCCTTCGGGATGGCGCCAAGTCAAAGCGTAAGCCACGCCGGCGCGGTCTTCGAGCGTCTCCAGCGTGTCGATGCGCCGCCCCGGCAACAGCGCCGAAAGCTTGGCCTTCCAGGGCGCCGGGTCCCAACCGCTGATTGCCAGCAGCAGGTTCATGCGACGATCCGCTCGATCACCGGCGGCCGGCTTTGCGGGGCCTCGTCGGCGAGATGGTAAGCGGCGGCGAGCCGCGCGGCGGCAGCCTCTGCCGCGGCTTCGTCGCGGGCGTGAACCAGCGCCAGCGGCCGCCCGGCC
>Ga0134128_10009294_pt1 | contig 11795 bp, 11 predicted proteins | sample KB31754_FD_96462 | JGI IMG/M metagenome (GOLD analysis project Ga0134128, IMG submission 96462) | Terrestrial soil microbial communities with excess Nitrogen fertilizer from Kellogg Biological Station, Michigan, USA - KB3-175-4 | ecosystem: Environmental > Terrestrial > Soil > Unclassified ...
GGATATCAGGGTCCGTGACGATGCGCTGCGCTGCGCCGTGCGGCGCTTCGACGTCCCGGCTCTGGCGGCGGCCACTGACACGTGAGCTCCTGTCTCCTAGCCGCGGTCGCGGCTCAGCCAGAGGTAGGCGCCGGAGAAGGCGCCGAGCACCAGCAAGAGCACCACGCCGAGCGCCGAGGCGCTGTTGTAGTTGCTTGAGCCACTCATGGAGAACGCGTACATGTAGATGAGGTCGACCACCGACAGCGTGTTGTTGTTCACTCCTGGCCCGCCGGTCAGGATGAAGGCCTCGATGAACATCTGCATGGTGGCGACGATCTGCAGCAGCAGCAGCGTCGAGAGGATCAGCCTGGTCTGCGGCACTGTGACGTGCCAGATCCGGTGGAACAGCCCGGCGCCGTCGAGTTCCGCGGCCTCGTACAGCTCGCCGGGGATGTTCTGCAGCGCGGCGAGGTAGATCAGTGTCGCAGCGCCCATGTTCATCCAGGTGGCCGCGATCACCACGGAGATCATCGCAATGGTCGGCATGCTGGTTCCTGGCGACTGCACCCACTGCGAGGTCGGCAGGTGCAGGAGCTGCAGGATGCGGTTGAACAACCCGGTACTTGGGTCGTAGAAGTAGGCGAAGAGCAGCAGGGCCGAGGCCGGCGGCAGCATCACCGGCAGGTAGACCAGGACCCGGAGATAGCCCTTGGCGTGCCGCAGCTCGTTGAGCAGGATCGCGGTGAAGAACGGCACCGCGTAACCGAAGACCAGTGCGAGCCCGGTGAACTCCAGCGTGTTGCTCCAGGCTGTCCGGAACTCCGGATCGTGGAAGATCCGGCTGTAGTTCGCCCACCCAGCCCACGTGGTCACGCCCAGGTGGGTCTTCTGGAAGCTCATGATGATCTCGCGCACCATCGGGTACCAGGAGAAAAGCGCAAAGCACAGCACCGCACCGATGAGGAATCCGTGCGCGGAAAGGTTGCGCCGCAGCTGCTGGCTCCGCCTGCTGCGGACGGCCGGCCGCGCGACCCGGCCAGGGCTGCCCTTGGCCTTGCGGAGCGGGACCGCGGTGTCCGTCATCGATTCTCCGGATTCTCCTGGGACGAGGCCAGCTAGCAAAGGCGCGATGACTCCGCTGGGGTGCGAGGGGCCGGGCTGACGCGCAATCAGGCGCGCTGGCGTCGGGACTCGCCGCGGGGGCCGGAAGCCCGGCCCCCGCGGCGGCCGCTCACCCGCCGCTGTTGGCTAGGAGGGTGTTGACGTTGGCCGCTGCCGCTGAGAGCAGCTTGTTGTAATCAGGGTTGGGTTCGGTGAGCGCGTCGAGCATCGGCGTGTTCAGTGCCGCGTATAGCGCCTGGGCGTCGGGCGGCTCGCCCATGCCCTTCTCGTGCGCGTTGGCGAACGTCGAGTAGTAGGACGTGTGGATCGTCGCGCTGGCCTCCTGCAGCTTCTGGTTCTTCTGCTGGGTGGCGCCGGTGAACAGCTGGGGCTCGGGGAAGCCGACCGGGAACCCGTCGGCCTTCTGCCGCGCGTAGTTGAACTGGCCCAGGCCGGGCGTCAGGTCCTCGAAGTTGAGCCACTTGATGCCCGCCCGGATCTGGGCCGGCGTGTCGCTCTTCGCGAACATGTAGCCGTTGCCACCCGACAGGGAGCCTGCGGGCGTGCCGCTGGTGCTGGGCAGCGGGCCCATGCCGTAGTCGTTCACGTTGCCGTGGTCGACCGGGACGATGGTGTTGTAGATGTCGTCAGGCGCCGCGATGTACATTCCGAGCTTGTTGGCGGCGATCTGCTGCTGCAGGGTGCCCCAGGCGAGCTGCTGATTCGGGCTCATGCTGTGGTCGACAAACCGCATCTGGTGCAGGGACTGCAGGATCGCCGTGGCCTGCGGTGCGCTGGCCGAGCTGTTGAAGGCCGCCTGGCCGTTGGCGCCCACGATCTGGCCGCCCATCGCGTCCACCTCGGAGGTGAAGTGCCAGCCGCCGACCGGGCTCGCACTGTAGTCGCCGTAGCCGTAGATGCCGTGGCCGAGAGCGGCGATCGCCTTGGCATCCTTCTCCACCTCGGCCCAGGTGGTCGGGGGTGTGTTGGGGTCGAGCCCGGCCTGCGTGAACAGCTTCCTGTTGATGACCAGGCCCTGCGTGTAGTTGGACGTCGGCAGTCCGTAGAGCGTCTTGCCCGCCGTTTCCGCGGCCATCGCCGACGGGACGATGTCGTGCAGTGCCGGGACCGTCTTGGTGTTCACGTAGGGGGTGATGTCGGCGGCCTGGCCCGCGTCGAGGACCTGGTTGAGGTCGGTGAAGTAGGCGTAGAAGAGGTTGGTCTCGGTGCCGGCCTTGAGCGTGGCGGTGAACTGGGCCGGGACTTCACACTGGCCGGTGTAGGTGACGCTCTTGATGGTGATGTTGGGGTTGGCCTTCTCAAAGGCGGCGACGTCCTCGTTCCACTCCTTGCGCTGAGCCGTCGCGGTGGCCGGCGGTTCGCAGTTGACGCTGATGGTCACGTGGCCATCGCCCGAGGCTCCGGAGGAGCCGCTGCTTGAGCACGCGGCGGCGGTGAGTCCCAGAGCCGCCACAGCGGCGACCCCGGCGATCGTCCGGTGGCCGGGCCGCCGGCAGAGCTGTCTGTTCGTGGTGCCAAATCTCTTCATGACAACCTCGATGTCGGGTGGAGCGGTGAGTTGGGCCAGGGGTGATGTGAGCTCCGTCACCAGGTACCGCAGACGGTATATGTCCTTCCATTTACTGGCAAGACTTGAACTATTTTTTAAATGATAACGACTTCACAACGCACGACATGGACAGCCCTAGATCACAGGTGGTAACGCCGTGTTTGGTCCTGACCTGCGGGAAGTGGTTGGGCAGCCCCAGGCCCGAGCTGCGGTCCGAGTCGGGGACGCCCGGTGCAGAGCAGGCGATCGGATATCGAGCAGAAAAAGTCTTACTCAGTGCTGCAAGCTCTTGCAAATACTTGCGGCAACCGCCGTATAATTACGTCATGACACGGCGGCTTGCGGATGTGGCGAAGAAGGTCGGGGTCAGCGAGGCGACGGTCAGCCGGGTGCTGAACGAGAAGCCGGGCGTCTCCCAGACAACCCGGGACGCCGTGCTGACCGCGCTGGACGTGCTCGGCTACGAGCGGCCCACCCAGCTGCGCGGCGAGCGCGCCCGGCTAGTCGGGCTCGTCCTGCCCGAGCTGCAGAACCCGATCTTCCCCGCCCTCGCCGAGGTGGTTGGCGGCGGCCTCGCCCAGCGGGGGTTTACCCCCGTGCTCTGCGTCCGCGGGGCCGGTGGCCTGTCCGAGGACAGTTACGTCCGGATGCTGCTCGACCAGCACGTAGCCGGGATGGTGTTCGCCGGGGGCAACTTCGCCGAGGCCGATTCGCCGCATGATCACTACAAGCTGCTGCTGGAGCGGGGCGTGCCCGCCGTGCTCGTCAACGCGGCAGCGGAACACCTTGGCTACCCGCGCGTCTGCGTGGATGACGCCGCCGCCGTCGAGCAGGCCCTCGGCCACCTGCTGTCGCTGGGCCACCGCCGGGTCGGGCTGATGATCGGGCCGGACGACCACATGCCGTCCCGGCGGAAGCTGGCCGCCTTCACGGCCCTGGCGCAGCGGGCGGGCATCGACACCGCCGATGCGGTCGTGCACACCATGTTCTCCGTGGAGGCCGGCCACGCGGCCGCGGCCCGCCTGGTGCAGGCCGGCATCACCGGCATCGTGTGCGGCAACGACCCGCTTGCACTGGGCGCCATCCGGGCAGTGCGCCGCCTGGGTATGTCCGTGCCCGGCGATGTCTCCGTGGTGGGATACGACGACTCGGCCCTGATGACCTGCACCGACCCCCCACTGACCACCGTGCGCCAGCCCATCGACGCGATGGGCCGGGCAGTGGTGAGCACGCTGGCCCAGCAGGTCGAGGGCAGCACCGTCGCCTCGGCGGAACTGCTCTTCGAACCCGAGCTCGTGGTCCGGGGCTCCACGGCCCAAGCTGCCACAAAGCACTAACTTCCGGCCGGGGCTCAGTCACCGGCACCGGCAGCGTCGTGCTCGACCTGCCAGGCAGACTGAGGCGCCTGGGCGGCCGCTAGGAAGACTGATATGCGGAAGGCATGACTCGATCAGCCATCCCGGGCATGGCGTGGCCGACCGCACGATTAGCCGCGGGCGCGCTGTGAGATGGCACAAGGTCTTCCCGGCAGAGAAGATCCGATCGGCCTGGTACGCATCTTGTCGCCGCGTTGCTCACCAGACCGCGACGACATCGCGCACGATCCTGCGCTGCAGGACAAGGCCTTCGGGCACGTCGTTCCCGGCGTGATATTCACGCTCATCGTCGGCATCCACGCCGTAGCGGGTGAGTACCGGCGGCACCATCACTGCCACTTACCTGACCGGCGCGGCCGCCACCAGCCGTTTGTGGTAGCCGGGCTGACACGGCAGGTACGGAAACAGGTGCCCCAGCCGCCCGTAGCACATCCGCAGCGAGTGATGCTCCGACCGGGCGCCCAGCAGCACCTGGGCAACCGCCAGCTCGGATTTCAGCTCGGGGGTGAGCTGGAGCCCGCCATCAGTTCGTTGCCGCACCAACGGGAATGACTGGTGCAGCCGCGCGGGTGGGTATCTCGATGACGGTCCTTGCCGCAGGCGTGTGGATCGCCGCGTGGTGACGCTGCTGGACGATCCATGTGGTCGATTTGCGGATCGGCTATTTGTTTCCGTGGATGGGCTGGAAGTAGTGGCCCAGTGTCCATGCGGCGAGCTGCCTTCCGATCTCCCTGGAAGTGGTGTCGGCGGTGCGGAAGTGGATCCCCAGCCATACCCGGGCGTCCACGACGTCCTGCAGCAGTGAGCTGCCGGAATCATAGAAGCGCTGGACGCCAGGTACCGCGGTAGAGATGAGCGTCAGCTGCACATGCCGTGTGTGGAACAGGTTCTCCACGCCATGGGTCAGGGTCGAGTTGTAAGCGTTGTACCCGCTGGGGTACTCCGGATAGTTAGGTGTCGCGATCAGTGGCACCCAGTTGGGGTCGGCGACCGTATTCGGGTTGCCGTCGGTGTCGGCCAGGTTGATAGCGGTGATGGGCCGCCAGAAACCGTCGACATACTTGGCATGCCACACCGTGATTTCCGCGTCCGCGACGCTCATATTGATCGCGGCGAACATGCGGGCGGCATCGACGATGTCCAGGTGCCGCACGCTTACCTGGTCGCGCAGCGCAGCGTTGTACTGCACCAGGGCACTGCCGGAAAAGAACAGTGCGGTGCTTGTCTGCGCCGCGGTCCGCTCTGTCGAGTTAACCGAGCCGAGTGCCTTGACCTCGTTGAAGTCGCGGGTGTAACGGGCCGAGGTGAGTGCGGGCGGCGGGTGGGGCGGCCCGAACTGGGTGGCGCTGTGCACCAGCAGCGGCGTCACGAATCCCAGCCACGGCGCCGACATGGGCAGGAACAGCGGCGGGGTGGGCCGCCAGACACCCGGCGCCGGCGGCTGGGTGAACTGGATATTGGCGTTGCGCCCGTCGTGGGCGCGCAGCCGGATCAGGCTGCCGGCGGCGCGAGTGCCGAATGCGATGCCCTGGGTCTTCGCCCGGCCATCGGGGATCTGCGCCAGCGACGCGGTGTAGTCAGCGTCAAGGGTCGCCTGCGCGGACGGCACATAGGTCACCAGCACCTCGTGGGCGGCGGCCACCGCGGCCGCCTGGGCCGAGGTGCCGCGCGGCGCGTGGGCGTGGAACCGGTACGGCGCGTAACGGCCGTCCACACCGACCACGGCGTTATAGACGGCCGCCTGGACGAACCCCATGTACAGGATGTCCTCGACCGGCTGCTTCGTCGTGTCGCCCGCCAAGGTGGTCACGGCGATCGCGTTCCAGTCGGAGATGGCGGCCGGATCGCCGGCCGATGCCGGTGACGGCATCGTTGCCGCAGTGGCGGTACCGGGGGCAAGGGCCACCGGGAGCAGCACGGCCGCGCAGGAGGCGAGCCACCTGCGGCCGTGAACAGACTTAAATGGGAATGATGACAAGAGTTTATGGAACGCGTGCATTTCGCCCCCCGCGTTCGGCGGATCACCGTAGTCGAAGACGGTGACTCCAACCAACTATTCTGCTCCATTGGGTAAAGCTAGGCAATACCCATATTTCTCACAGACGTGAACGTGGCATCTCGGTACACCGCGATGCCTGATTCCATTCCTGGTGGCAGGCCTCTGGCAACCTGGATAGGCTTGCCGCAGACAGAAATGAGACAAACGCACCATGCGAACCCCTCCCACCATCAAACCCTCGCGCAACTCCTTGTTAAGCGCGAAACCGCTAGTGTGCAGGATGAGGGTGCTACCGGCATGGCATTGATCAGCCCAGGTCGTACGATATGAGTGGGCCACCAACCTGAATGACTATAAATCATCACATTGCAGGAAATGAACACATTTGCGCATAATTCGCATGAGACGTGAGCCTAATCACGGCGTTTTCCATCACCCGGTCAGCCACCTTACTCCCGCTACCCAGCAGGCAACTTGAACTAATCTTTACATAAAACTGACCGAAACATTACATCTACAGCTGCGGGTGTGAGGTCAACGCCGGGCGCGCGTTCGTCGGCGGCGATCTCACTCTCAGCGTATGGACACCGTCCTGATCGCGGCCTTCGGGGGCACAACGACCGAATCGGCAGAGCTCACCCAGCTGACCATGACCGGCGACCCCGGGTCGGCGCGGGGCGCCGCCATGGACTTGGGCTGTGACCGAGCAGCTTCCTCTGCCTTGATAACCCGAACAGAAGGCGCCCAGGCTTCCAGTCACGATCGCGACTTTGGGACAAGACATCGAAACCATGCGTGACCCGCATCCGGAAGCCATCGTGCGCACGCAGATCATCCAGTCCTACGCACCCGCTCACGGGTGGGGTCACGCCCAATCAGGTGTGCAGAACGGCGGCTCGGGGTGCGGTTATCAAGAGCTCTCCGCGCCATTGGCAACCGCTGCACGGCCGAACATGCAGGCCGTCAGGCCGTATGTTTATGCACAGCGGCCCGGTCCCATAAAGCGCACGGTTCTGCCGCGATCCGCGCTTGGTCAGCCGTGCTGGTGTTAGTGAGTTCGGCGGCGGGCGGGCTCGTGCGTGCGAGTGTGTCGGCGCGGCGTATCGCGTCGGGCAGTCGATGCTGTCCGGCCATGTGCCGCACCAGGTCCACTGCTTCGTCTCGCGGCATCCCGGCCGCGGTGACGAACAACGGGCGCACCGAGGTTCCGCGCAGCACCGGCACGGCATGGGTGGCCGTGGGGAAGGCGGACTTGGCCACGCCGATCACCGGGACATCGAACTCAGCGTGCGCGTGCGCGCCCAGGCCAGGACGGCCGCCGGAGTCAAGGTCGACGTAGCCGTCGACCACCAAGAGGCTCAGCCCGCTCAGCCCGCTCAGGACCGCGCGGATCGGCGGGAGTTCACGCAGATAAAAGTCACCAGGCCGGTAGGGCAGCACCTCCGCCAGGACTTCAGTGCGTTCAGCCACTACCTCTGAGAAGCGGTCATCGGCAGTCACCACGGCTGCGGCCCGTGCACCCCCGGAACCCAGGCAGTGCACGTCCACGGCCACGAACGCGTGGCCACCCGTTTCCATGTCCTGAGCTTGCCTGACCTGACGACGGTAGCCAACCGAGGCCGCGGACACCGGCCGAAAGAACACCGCCAGACCGCCACGAATAGTGACCATTCCCCGCGGCCACGCGCATGTATACCGCGGTGGGCGGCACGCCCTGGAGGTGCAGGCTGGTGCTGACCGAGATGGGCAGATGCCCGGCTACAGTGCCGTGAGTCTGGGCCCCGGCCGTCGGCTGGCGGGCCCCCAGTGAGGCCGGAGCGGTGGAAGATCGGCGAGCCCGGGGTCGGTGGCCTGGGGTGAGTCGCCGTCGTCGCCGTCCCACCGGCGCCGGTACTGGTCGGGAATGTCTCCCCAGCCCCAGTACGGCAGCGGTTTGCCGGGAAGGATCCCAAGCGCCTCGACCGGGTCGATCCGCTGTGCGCCGACCGTGCACAGGTGTGCCCAGTCGTCGCCCAGGTCGAATACGTACACGAACTGTTCGCCCGGCCCCAGCCGCGACAGCTTGACGCGCTGATAGTCCTCGGTGATTTCGCCCTCGATCTCCCAGTCCCGGTCCGGCCGGCACAGCCTGGTCTGGCCGGCGAGGGTGAACTCCTGCAGCTGGGATCGGTCCCATCGGGCGAATGCGTCGTCGATAGCGTCGGCGAGCTGCCCGAAGGTGTGGCTACGCGCAGCCGCGAAGATCCGCCCGGGCCGCGGCCAGTACTGCTCACCGTGGCCCTCGACCAGGTCCACCCGGATCGACAACCAGGTCCGTGCCACGGTGCACCTCCACTGCGGTCATCTGCTGCCGGGCCCGGCAGCCGGTTTGCTTAGGCCCTGCGAGCCCGACTCGTCAGCAGGCATCGAGTGAGGGTTTCATCCGGGCTGCGGTCCGGTGCGCTGGGCCAATTCCTGGCATACCCGGCACGCTGGCTTGGCTGGCCGCGGCGCGGATATAGACGACCGCCGCCCACAGGGCGTACTGCCAGAAGTCGTCGGTTTGCCACCAGGTTACCTCACCGAGCAGGTCGGGCTCTGCCCCGCCACGCAGCGCCGCCACTGCCAGGACAGTGAACTGAAGCTTCTTGTTTTCCCGGCCGCGGAAGGCGCACTCTGGCGGGAACCGCTCCGACATCCCTTCCAGGGCCAGCGGGTCGGCGCGGCTGGCCCCGCACCACTCCAGCGCGTCGGCGGCGACCCGAAGGAGGACCTCGCCGGGGAAGGTGTTGCCGCGCGGATGCAACGGCGCTAGCTCGCCTGCCAACTCGGATACCCCGGTGTCCCGGGCCATCCCGTCGAGCAGGATCCGGCGGGCGGTGGCCGCGTCCTGGGGGTGGGCCGCTTCCTGGCAGGCATACCCAGACGGTAGGGCAGAACCGGCCCGGCCGCTTCTCCCGGGCCGCTGACCGGGCGGGCAACGTCGGCGGATGACTTGGTCGGGTCGTGGCGGACTGGAATGTGTCCTCACTGCCGATCTGTCGCCTTCAGCACGTCTGGGCGTCCAAGATCTTGGATGGCCGCCGCCACCAGGACAACGGCGAACCCGACCCGCGGAGGGTACGACCTCGGCTGTTCAACAAGAGCCTTCGCTGCGCCGGACCGGCGTGTTATCGAGGGTCAATCCGTGCGGCTGAGTGCCAACTGTCGACGTCCAGAACGACGGTCAAGTGATCTTGAGGCAAACCTCAGGCTGATCAGAAGACCGGCCTGACCTGCAATTTCCTTGAGCCCCCTTACGGAATCGAACCGTAGATCTTCTCCTTACCATCTAGGGGCAGGAAGGTCACTCTAGGCCGTTGACGCAGCTCGTTGGCCTGCAAGGGTGTTGAGGATCGATAAAGGTCGCTGCGGTTGCTGCACTTTGCTGCTGCACACCATCACCGCTAGGGCACCGACGACTGCTTGACCCCAGGCATCCTAGCGAACGAAATTATGTACGAAAACATAGCGCTGAGCTGTGACGGAAGGTGTGGGTACGTACGGGGGAGTTTTACCAAGGTTCGGGCCGATTGTCACTCAGTTGGTTACTCAGGGCTGTGATCCCTTGCCAGGGGACTGTGCTTCTCGCTCGGGGTTGAGCCGCAGGGTCGTTGCGGCGGCTGAGGCGGTCACCATGGATTCGCTGCCGGCGCTTCCATATTTGGTGCGGTAAGCGGTGTCGACGCTCTCGCCGAGTTTGGCTGGGCTTTCGCCGACGTCCTCGACGGTGACGTCAGCCTCCAAGCCCGGGACGCGAACGCGGGCCCGGTGCGAGCGCAGTGCTTGACCGAACCATCCGGTGTCGCGCCGGTACCAGGTCCGCACGTATACCTGGTCATTGGCGCAGACGACCCAGATCGGTGTCCAGCGGCGCAGGGTTCCGTCAGCGCACTTGGCGGCGATATTCAGTTCGCGGGACTTCTCAATGCACTGCAGCTCGTGCGGGGACCATGTGGCAGTCATGATGCGAAGTCTTCTTCAGCGGTGGGCGAGCGGAGGACCGGTCACCAGGGTACGGGTCCGTCGGCGTCGAATTGCTGGCCAGTCGGGCCGTCGTCGGGCAGCGTCGCGAGCCAGATCGCGACTGCTGCGCCTTGCTCGGGGTGCTGGTGCCGGAGGAGTTGTTGAGGTCGGTCGGGCGTCGCGCCGGGACGGCTATCGGCGCATCTACATGGAGAAACGGCTGCTTGGCTGATCCGGCCCGCCAGGCCGTCCATAGTGCGAAGGCATGAGGACCCGGACGGGCACCTCATGAGAGAAGCTGCGACCTCTTGACCCCAGGCAATCACGACGGCCGAAAGCACGTGCGGTTTTACTGAGTTCAGCTGCTTTGACTGGTACGTTGCTGTCAACCGGAGCCCGCCAGTGTCCGTGCCGGTTGTCACTCAGTTAGTCACTCAGGCGCACCGGTGGGAGCCACGCCGGAAGCCACGGCGGCTTGTTCGGGCGGCCGGTGCCTGCCTCAGGGACGCGGCGTCAGCCCGGCGGTTGCAGTTGCTCGGCGTCGTGCTGCCCATGTCCGGTCGAGGAGCACCGCCAGCGTGGCGGCCACCAATCCGGCCCCGACGGCGATCAGGGTGATCTGCCAGCTGGGCATGCCGCCGATTACGACGGTGTAGATGTGGGCAGGGGTGGTTGGTGCATGCTTGACGGGATGACCGAATGGCCCGCCCGGTGGCGGCACGCGAACTGCGAACGCGGCCGGGGCCGCAGCGGTCAACGCAAGCAGCGCACCGGTGGCCGTGGCAAAGGCGACGAGGGTGCGGCCGATGAGTTTCATGGGGTGCCTCCCTTTATCGGGGCAGTGCGCCGGTCATGCGAAGAGCCCACCCGGGGACTGTGGGCAGCCATCACTGCGAGGACGCGGCGTGCGAGAACTGCGGCCGGGTAACCGAGCATGAAGTGCCTGTGCGACCCGCGGGCGGATCGGGCGGCCCGGGCCATGCCGTCACGCTCCGCCTGCCGGTGCAGGTCAGCGATCCGGGCTCTGGCGAGTTCACCATGGATGATCGGGTGCATCGGCTTTCCTTTGATGTGGCGTGTTGGGTTAGCTGCCAGTGTGTGCCGGTTCCCGCTGCGGCCACCATCTGACGTTCTGCATATGCCAAGGGGTCTGGAGCTGGGTTAACGTGGGATACGCACGGGGGGAAGGAGCGGGTCATGGTCGCTCCGGTGACAGTCAGTGAAAAGGACCTGCGCAGTTTGCTCGGGATGGTCAGCGATGATCGCGCCGACCTCCCAGCGGAGGGTGGGCTGCCTTTGTCGCTGCTGGCTGACCTGATGGGCCAGATCCGCTGCGACGCGGTGTCCTTCGAAGGCCTCGACAGCGACGTGCAGACGGAATGGTTCTGGCAGGGCATCCCCGACTGGGACGATGATGACGAGGACCTGAATCAGGCCGACGAGGTGCACTGGGAGCACTACTGGGACTGCCAGTCTTGTAGCTACGCCGATCGCAGCGGCGACCTGCGCGCGATCACGAAGGTCTCGGATTTCTACTCAGTCAGGCAATGGCACAGCACCGGTATGTATTGCGACTTCTTCCGGTTGCTCGGCCGGGAACACCAGCTCGTTCTGGCCCTGCCCGAGGCGCCCAGCCGGATCGCCAGGCCGGGACGGACTGTCCGGCTGGTCTTCAACCGCGGGCCGGGCCCGGATTTTTCCGAGCGTGACCGCGCGCTGCTGGTCCTGCTGCGCCCCCACCTGCACCAGGCTTACCTGGACGCCGAACGCCGCCGCCACCCCA
>Ga0134128_10009301_pt1 | contig 11786 bp, 10 predicted proteins | sample KB31754_FD_96462 | JGI IMG/M metagenome (GOLD analysis project Ga0134128, IMG submission 96462) | Terrestrial soil microbial communities with excess Nitrogen fertilizer from Kellogg Biological Station, Michigan, USA - KB3-175-4 | ecosystem: Environmental > Terrestrial > Soil > Unclassified ...
CGGCGACGGCGACGTCGTCACGAACAATCACGTCGTCGAAGGCGCGAACGAGCTGGCCGTGTCGCTGCCCGACGGCTCGATCCGCGGCACGAAGCTGGTCGGCGTCGATCCCGATTCGGATCTCGCATTGCTGAAGATCGATCCGACCGGGTTGCACCCGATCGTGATCGGGGATTTGAAGAATGCCGCGGTCGGCGACGTCGTGCTTGCGGTCGGCAACCCGCTCGGCGTCGGCCAGACGGTCACGCAAGGCATCATCAGCGCGCTCGGTCGCAAGGGCATCGGCATCAACCCGATCGAGAATTTCATCCAGACCGATGCGGCGATCAATCCGGGCAATTCGGGCGGCGCGCTGGTGGACACATCCGGCCGGCTGATCGGCATCAACTCGATGATCCTCTCGCGCGGCGGCGGCTCCGAAGGCATCGGCTTCGCGATACCGATCGATCTCGCGCAGAAGGTGATCGCGAGCCTCAAGAAGAACGGTCGCGTCGCGCGCGGGTGGCTCGGCGTGTCGACGATGCAGCCGTCGCGCGGCCAGCAAGGCGCGCTCGTGGCCGCCGTGCAACCCGGCGCGCCGGCCGATCATGCGGGGATCAAGCCGGGCGACGTGATCGTCGGCTTCGGCGACCACCGGATCGAGCAGCCCGAGGACCTGGCCGGTGCGACGCTCGAGCTCGAGCCGGGCACGCACGTGACGCTCGACATCGAGCGCGGCGGCAAGCATCGCAACGTCGACGTCACGCTCGGCACGCGGCCGGCGCCGCGCCGCGAACTGAACCGCTGACGCTACGACGTGCCGGCGAGCTTGGTCACGAGCGTCGCGAACCGGTCCATGTAGGCCTGCAGGAACTCGCGCTTGCTCTCGTCGACGAAATGACCATCGTTGTCGACGGGATCCGGGCGAAAGGAGATGTAGGCTTCGCCCCCCATGACCAGCACGCCCAGGATGCCGAGGATCTGCCGCAGATGCTGTTGACCGACGGCCGTTCCGATGGCACCGAACGACGTCCCGGTGATCGCCGCCACCTTGCCGCGCCAGACGTTCTTGTCGGTCGGCTTCGACCCCCAGTCGATCGCATTCTTCAGCACGGCCGGTAACGAGCGGTTGTGCTCGGGCGTCACGAAGAGCAGCGCCGGATATTGCCCGACGTCCGCGGCGAAGCGGCGAACGGTCTCGGGCCGATCGGCCTCGAGATCCTGGTTGTACATCGGCAGATCGTCGATGCCGATCCAGCCGAAATCGAGCCGATCCGTTTCGAGATTGGCAAGCGCTTTCGCCAGCCTGCGATTGATCGATTCGCGGCGATTGCTGCCGACGATGATCCCCACTTTCGGTTTCGTCATGGCGTTGCCTCCCGGCCGGTTGATGGAAGCGCTCATCGCGCCGCGGCGCCGAGATAGGCGCGCCGCAGGTCCGGATGATCGCGCAGTTCGGATGCGCTACCTGCCGCAACGATGCGGCCTTCCTCGATCAGATACGCGCGATCGGCGATGTCGAGCGCCATCGCGACGTTCTGCTCGACGAGCAGCGCCGCGGTCCCGGCCGCGTGCACGTCGCGGATCGCGCGGAACATCGCCTGCACCATCAAGGGTGAAAGGCCGAGCGACGGCTCGTCGAGCAGCAGAAGCCGCGGCTTCGCCATCAGCGCACGGCCGATCGCGACCATCTGCTGCTGGCCGCCCGAGAGCGAACCGGCCGGCGCGTCGAGCTTGTCGCGCACCGCGGGGAACAACGCGCAGATGCTTTCGATCGTCGCATTGCGCGTGCTGCGCGCCGCCGCGCGATACGCGCCGATCTCGAGGTTCTCGCGCACGCTCATCCGCGCAAACAGCCGCCGCCCCTCGGGAACGAGCGCAATGCCATGCTCGCAGTAGCAGTGCGGCGGAAGGGCGATCAGATCGTTGCCGTCCATCGTCATTCGCCCGGCGGCCGCCCTGTGCACGCCGGCGATCGCATTGACGAGCGTCGTCTTGCCGGCGCCGTTCGGGCCGACGAGCGAGACGAGTTCGGCGGCGCCGATCGCGAGCGAGACGTCCCGCAGTGCCGGCGCGGCGCCGTAGTTGACGCAGAGACCGCGCACGTCAAGCATGGGCGACGCCGAGATACGCCTCCGCGACGTCGCCGCGTGCCATCACGGCCGATGCGTCGCCTTCCGCGAGCACGCGCCCCTGGTCGAGCACGACGATGCGATCCGACAGCGCGGTGACCACGCGCATCACGTGCTCGACGAGGACGATCGTCGTGCCGCCTTCGCGAATGCGCTCGATCAGCGCGACGGCATCGTCGATCTCGGCGGGCGTCAATCCGGACAGCACTTCGTCGAGCATCAGTAGACGCGGCTTCGCGGCGAGGGCGCGTGCGAGCTCGAGGAATTTCGTCTGGTGCAGGTTGAGCGCCCCGGGCAGGAGGGCGGCGCGTGTCGAAAGCCCCGTGAACGCGAGCCAGTGCTGTGCGTCGGCATTCGCCTGCGGCCGATCGCGCTTCGCGGCGCCGAACATCGCCGTCAGCGCGACGTTGTCGCGCAACACGAGATGGGCGAACGGACGCGGCACCTGGTAGGTGCGCGCGATTCCGGCGCGCGCGATCCGATGCGCGGGCATGCCGGCAAGCTCGACGCCGGCAAAGCGGACGCTGCCGGCATCGGGGGCGTAGTGGCCGCTGACGACGTTGATCAACGTCGACTTGCCCGACCCGTTGGGGCCGAGCACGCCGAGGATCTCGCCGTCGCGCACGTCGATGTCGACGCCGTCGAGCGCGCGCACGCCGCGAAACGATTTGCGCAGGCCGCGCACGACGAGAAGCGGCGCACCGCGGTTCGCGCGCACCGTGCGAACCGCGATATCGGCGCCCGCGGTCGCTGGCGGCATCGCGGCCGCTTCGCGCGGGGCGCGCGGCGACCTGCGCCATACGCGACCGAGAATGCCGTTCGGCATGAACAGCACGGCGCCGACGAGAATCGCGCCGGTGATCGCCTTGCCGGCAACGGCGTGATCGGCGGCGGTCGATGCGTACAGCAGTATCGTGATGATCAACGCGCCGAGCGCGGGTCCGGCGAAGTGCCGCGTGCCGCCGAGCACGCTCATCAGCACGACCGTCAGCGGCACCGTGATGTTGAACGTGCTGCCGGCCGTCACGTACGAGACGAACAACGCCTGCATCGCACCGGCCAGGCCGGCGAGCGCGCACGAAACACCGAAGGCGACGAGCTTGCACGCGTAGGTCGGCACGCCCATGACTTCGGCTGCGTCTTCGTCGTCGTGGATTGCGAACAATGCGAGGCCGAGCCGCGACGTCGCGATCGCGCGCGCGAGCACGAGCGTGGCGACGGCGAGCGCGAGCGCCATCAGGTAGAACGCGCCCGCCGCGGTGGGCGCGATCGCGGGCACCGGAACGGTCGAGAGATAGACGCCGGGACCGCCGTCGATCGGGGTGTTCTGCACGATCGTCGCGAGCACGAACGTCACCGCGAGCGTCAACAGCGCGAAGAGCTCGCCGCGCACGCGGCGCACGCGAAACACGACGGCGCCGAGCGCGACGCCGAGAAGCGCTGCGACGAGTGCCGCCGCGGGCAGCGTCCACAGGAATGGAACGCCAAACGTGCCGGCCAGCACGGCCGCCGTATACACGCCCGCGCCGTAGAACGCACCGTGGCCGAACGAGAAATACCCGGAGTAGCCGGACAGGATGTTCCACGACGTCGCGAGTACGATCCAGTGCAGCACGAGGTAGAGGAACGACGCGTAGAACGCCGGAAGCGGCAGGAACGCAATCGCCGCGAGTGCGCAGCCGGCCGCGACGACGGCAACGATCGGACGGTCGAGCTTCAGGTTCGGCCCGGCCGCAGGAGCAAGAGCGCGATCAGCAGCGTGAACGACACGATCGGCGCCCACGACGGCGAGGCCACCGCCATCGTGATCGCTTCCGACACGCCGATCGCCGCACCGGCGAAAAGGGGGCCGAGCGCCGATCCCAGTCCTCCGAGCATGACCGCGGCGAACACGACACCGATCCATGCGTACATCGACGACGGCGTCAGCGTGAACGAGAGCGCGAGACAGACGCCGGCGATGCCGGCGAGCGCGCCCGACACGCCGGCGATCGTCAGCGCATGCGCTTTCGCGTTGATGCCGAACGCCGCGGCGATCGGCGCGTCCTCGGCGAGCGCGCGCAACGCGCGGCCGAGCCGCGTGTAGCGCATCGCGGCGTAGATGCCGAACGACAGTGCGACTGACAACGCGAGCGTGATCAGTTCCGGTACCGGTACGAACAGTCCGCCGATGCGAAGCTTCTCACCGGCATAGACCGATTCGAGCCTGCGGAAATCGGCGGTCCAGTAGCCCTGGATCCCGGCCTCGACGATCGCGGTCATACCGAACGTCGCGAGCAGCGAATTGAGCGGCGACAACGAAAAGCGCGCGAGCAACGCTTGCACGGCGATCCCGAGCGCCGCGAAGAGCGGCACGATCAGCACGAGCGTCAGCAGCGGATCGATGCCGCCAACGCCCGCGAGCTGGTAACAGAGATACGCGGCGAGGAAGGCGAACGCGAAATGCGCGAGGTTGATGACGTGCAGCAGCCCCCACGAAAGACTGAGCCCCAATCCGAGCAGCCCGTAGAGGCTGCCGATGAAGACTCCCGACAGCGCCGATTGCACCAGGAGGGTCGCGCTTGGGAGCGTCATTGACTTGGATCACGCAGCGATGCGTCGGCGTGGCACGCGGCAGTTCACAAGCGGTGCCAGATAGAAATGGTGCCTACTGCACCCGCAGCGTTGCGCCTGGCGCAGCATAGGCCTTCGGGTACACCGTCACCCAATGCCCGTCCTGCACCTGCTTGACGCGCATCAGGTCGTCGCCGTAATTGTGCGGGCCGTCGAAGCGCAGATGCCCCTGGATCGTATCGGCGCCGTTCTTCTTGAGGTAGGCCGCGATCGCCTTGTCGTCGAGGCTTCCCGCGCCTTTCACGCCGGCTTCGAGAATCTGCCACGCGCTATACGACGCGGCGGCCTGCACTTCGACGGAGGTGTCGGGTATGCCCACCTTCGCCGCGCGCTCGTGGTAGAGCTTGATGAATTGCGCGGCGCCCGGCGCGTTCGTGAACGGCGGGTGCTCCTCGAACATCGTCATCGACAGCGCATCGTTCGCGAGCGGCGACTTCGACATGGGCCCGGGCGCCGGATACATGTAGAAGTGCTCCTTCGGCGCGTAGTCGATCTTGTGCATCGCGTCGAGCAGTTGATTGCCTTCGAGACCCAGTGCGCCGACCCACAGGAAGTCGGGCTTCGCATCCTTGATCCGCGCCGCGATCGGGCCGTAGTCGAGATTGCCGAAGTCCCATTCGAGGAACAGCACTTCCTGCAAGCCGCGCTTCTTCGCGACTTCGCGCGCACCGAGCGACATGAAGTGCACCGACGGGAACTTGCTCGTGACGATGGCGATCGTCTTCGGCGGCGCGGGCGATGCGGCGAGCGCGTCGAAGACGGTGTTCGGCACCGTCGTCGCCGGGTCGGGCCCCAGCGACCACGCCGGAAACTGCATGTCGTAGTTCGCCATCGACGGGATGCCGAACGTGTGGTGAACGAGCACCTTGTGGTAGCGCTGCGCGACGCCCATCGCCGAGAGGATCGCGCCGGTCGCGTACGGGCCCATCAACAGATCGACCTTGTCCGACGTGACGAGCTGTTCGTAGAGCGTTCGCGCGAGATCGGGCTTCGATTGGTCGTCCTTGACGATCCATTCGACCTTGCGTCCGAGCAATCCGCCGCGCTCGTTCAGCTGCTCGACGTAGATCTCGCCGACGACCTTGTGCACGAGGCTCGTCGCCGCCAGCGGACCGGTCAGTGCGAGCGTGCTGCCGATGCGGATGGGCGGCTGCGCGTTCTGCGCAAGCGACGCGCCGGCCATCATCGACAGCGCGCAAAGCGCGACGGCCTGTCGCGCGATTCGTCCGATGCTCATGCTTCCTCCGTTCACGTGCGTTGCGTCATTCGGCGGCGTTCTTCTTCAACCATGAATGCGGCGCTTCGTCACGCCGGCGCCTCGTGGTTGACGACGAAATCGTCGGGCACCGCCGGTCCCCAGACGTAGAACGAGTCCTCGGGCGGATGATCGCCCGGCGCCCAGTCGACGTCCGCGGGCACGAAGTCGATGTCGAACGAATATTCGGCAAAGCTTCCCCACGGGTCCTGTACGTAGTAGAAGTAATTCGAGCCGAGCACGTGACGCCCGACGCCCCAGCCTTTCGCGTAGCCGGCGCCGCGCATCGCTTCGGCACCGAGGCCGACGTCGTCGAAGCTGTCGACGTCCCAGCTCGAGTGGTGCAGTCCCGGCGCATGCGACTTCGCGAACGCGAGCACGTGGTGATCGCTCGCGTGCGGCGCATGCAGGAATGCGATGATGTCGCCCGAGCGATCGGACAGCCGCAGGCCCAGCGTCTGCGTGTAGAACGCAAGCTGATGCGGCACGTCGGGCGTGAAAAGCAGCACGTGCGAAAGGCGCCGCGGACGTACGCGCGCGGCCGTCTTCCGATTGGGTGCGGCGCCCTTGCCCGGCGCGGCGGGCGCCGGCCGATCGGCGGTGCGCTTCGCGTGCGCCGACACCTTGGGCCCGGCGACGAGTTGCACCGGTGTACCGTCGGGGTCGCGCGTCCAGACGCCGGCGCCGTCGGAAAGGGGATGCGGATCGCAGCTCCCGGCGCTGCGCAAGCGGGCGGCCAGCGCGTCGAAATCGTCGTCGTAGGCGCTGAAGCGCAGATACTGGAGCTTTTTGGGCTGGCCGTTCGCGAACACGCTGCCCCAGCAATGCGCGCTGTCGCGCGCCAGCAGATCGAGGCGGTTTGCGTCGCGGCGGGCGTCGAGCCCGAAGCTCGTGTAGAAGCGCTCGGCGGTATCGAGATCGGGGACGCTGAAGACGAACCGATCGAGCGAATGCACGCCCAACGTGTCGGGACGCCGATGCGCGGATGGCGAGTTCATGGTCGAGACCTGGTAACGGCGCGCGGCGCGCGGTAACGGACGATAGCAAAATTGGCGGCGCGGGAGGAAGTGCTGGCCGCCGTCCGGGACATCGGCGCGACCGTGACCCGCGTCTCGCACGAGAGGAGCTTCGTGGAAACCGACATCGAAACCGTGATCATCACCGGCGCCACCGGCAACCTGGGCCGCGCCGTCGCCGACGCATTCGACGTGCGTGGCGCCAATCTGGTGCTCGTCGGTCGCTCGCGCGACAGCCTCGCCAGGCATTTTGGCGACGAAGGCCCACGACGCCTGTTCGTCGCCGCCGATCTCGTCGCACAGCAGGACGCGAACGCGGTTGCCGGCGCGGCCGCCGCCCGATTCGGGCGGATCGACGTGCTGTGCAACCTTGCCGGCGGTTTCCGCATGGGCGAGCCGGTCCACGAAACGTCGGACGAGACGTGGCAGTTCCTGTTCGACCTGAACGCGAGAAGCGTGCTCGACATGGCACGCGCGGTCGTGCCAAAGATGCTCGCGTCGGGTGGCGGCCGCATCGTCAACGTCGCGGCCTATGCCGCATTGAAGGCATCGGCGAACGTGGGCGCGTATGCGGCGTCGAAATCTGTGGTGATCCGACTCACCGAGGCGATGTCGGCCGAACTGCGCGCGCATGGCATCAACGTCAACTGCGTGCTGCCAACGACGCTGGACACGCCGCAGAACCGGCAGGCCATGCCGGACGTCGATCCCGCGCGCTGGGTGGCCCCCGCAGACCTTGCGAGCATAATCGCGTTTCTCGCGTCCCCTGCAGCCCGGGCGCTCCACGGCGCGGCGATTCCGGTGAGCGGATTGGGCTAGGTCAAGCAACGGAGGAAGCTCTCAAATGTCACGGAAGTACAACATCCTGATCTTCGGCGCATCGTACGGCTCTCTGCTCGGTGCGAAGCTTCTGCTGGCGGGCCACGACGTACGGCTCGTCTGCCTGCCCGCCGAAGCGGAGCTGATCAACAGCGAAGGCTTTCGCGTCCGACTGCCGGTCAGAGGATCGAGCGAGCAAGTCGAGATCGACACGCGGCGCTTGCCCGGACGCGTTTCGGCGAGCGGCGCGAGCGACGTCGATCCGGCCGGTTACGATCTCGTCGCCCTGGCGATGCAGGAGCCGCAATACGCGTCACCCGGCGTGCGCGAGTTGCTGCACGAGGTGGCGCTCGCCAAAGTGCCGTGCATGTCGATCATGAACATGCCGCCGCTGCCGTATCTCGCACGAATTCCGGACCTCGAAACGGCGCCGCTTCGCGGCTGCTACACCGATCCCACTGTTTGGCACGCGTTCGATCCGGCGCTGATGACGTTGTGCAGTCCCGACCCGCAGGCGTTTCGCCCCGCCGATGCGAAGGTCAACGTGTTGCAGGTCAGCCTGCCGACCAACTTCAAGGCCGCGCGCTTCGTCTCCGACGCGCATACGGCGATGCTGCGCGAGCTTGCCGCGGACATCGATGCGAGCCGGTTGCAGACCGATCATGGTGCCGTCGAGTTGCCGGTCAGGCTCAAGGTGCACGATTCGATCTTCGTGCCGCTTGCGAAGTGGAGCATGCTGCTGACCGGTAACTACCGATGCGTCGAGCGCGACGGAATGCGCTCGATTCGCGATGCCGTGCATGCCGATCCTGCTGCGTCGCGCGAGGTCTACGAGTGGGTCGCGGACGTGTGCAAGGCGCTCGGCGCGAGCGACGACGATCTCGTCCCGTTCGCCAAATATGCCCGAGCGGCGCAGGGACTGACGAAGCCGTCGTCGGCGGCGCGCGCGCTCGCCAATGGCGCACGCAACATCGAGCGCGTCGATCAACTGGTGCAGACGGTCGGCGAGCAGAAGAGCCTGCGGCTTGCCGCGGTCGATCGCATCGTCGCGCTCGTCGACGACTGGCTCGCGCGCAATCGCAATGCCGATCGCGCGTCGCGGGCCGCCGTGACGACGCCTTAGCGCGCCCTCATCGTTCCTGTCGAAAACTCAAGCTGGAGTCGAACGTGCCCGGACTGCTTCCCGACGTCGATCCCGACGGCCTGCTCGAATACTCGGTCGTCTATACCGACCGTGCGCTGAATCACATGTCGCGCGCGTTCCAGCGCGTGATGAACGAGGTCGCCGATACGCTCGAATCCGCGTATCGCGCGAAGGCCGCGGTGATCGTGCCCGGCAGCGGGACCTTCGGCATGGAAGCGGTCGCGCGGCAGTTCGCGACGCGCAAGCGGTGCCTCGTCGTGCGCAACGGCTGGTTCAGCTACCGCTGGTCGCAGATCTTCGAAATGGGCGACATTCCCGCCTCGACCACCGTGCTGAAGGCGCGGCGCATCGGCTCGGGACCGCACGCGCCGTTTGCACCAGCGCCGCTCGACGAGATCGTCGGCATCATCAAGGGCGAGCGGCCGGACCTCGTGTTCGCGCCGCACGTCGAAACCGCGTCGGGCATCATGCTGCCCGACGCGTATCTGCAGTCGATTGCCGACGCGGCGCATTCGGTCGGCGCGATGTTCGTGCTCGATTGCATCGCCTCGGGGACGCTGTGGGTCGACATGCAGGCGCTGGGCGTCGACATCCTGATCAGTGCGCCGCAAAAGGGTTGGAGCAGCGCGGCGGGTTACGCGATGGTGATGCTCGGCGAACGCGCCCGCGCGGCGATCGACCCCACCACGAGCACGAGCTTCGCGTGCGACCTGAAGAAGTGGCTGTCGATCATGGATGCGTACAAGGGCGGCGGCCATGCGTATCACGCGACGATGCCGACCGATTCGCTCGCGCAGCTTCGCGACGCGATGCAGGAGTTGGAGCGTTTCGGCTTCGAGCGCGCAAAGGCGGCGCAGACCGATCTCGGCGCCAAGGTGCGGCGGCTCCTCGCCGACCGCGGTATGCCGAGCGTCGCGGCGAAGGGCTTCGAGGCGCCGACCGTCGTCGTCAGCTACACCGACGACCCCGGGATCCAGTCGGGCAGCGGCTTCGTCGGTGTCGGCTTGCAGACGGCCGCCGGGGTGCCGCTGCAATGCGACGAACCGGCCGACTTCAAGACCTTCCGCATCGGGCTCTTCGGGCTCGACAAGCTCGGACACGTCGACAGGACCGTGCGCATCCTCGCCGAGGCGCTGACGCAGCTCGGACGATAGCGGCTTTCGCGGCCGGCCGCTGCGAGCATGGCCGAATCGCAATCGAAGGTCGCCGTCTATGCCGGCCTGATCGGTAATCTCCTCGTCGCCGTGACGAAGGGCATCGCGGCGGCATGGACCGGCAGCTCGTCAATGCTGTCCGAGGCCGTGCATTCGCTCGTCGATACCGGCAACGGAGTGCTGCTGCTCTACGGCATGCACCGCGCGAGCGAGCGTCCCGATGCGACGCACCCGTTCGGCTACGGCCGCGAACTCTACTTCTGGAGCTTCATCGTGGCGCTGCTGATTTTCGCGCTGGGCTCCGGCGTGTCGATCCTGCAAGGCATCGCGCATATCCGCGCACCCGAGGAGATCAACGATCCGATCGTCAACTACGTCGTGCTCGCGTTCGCGTTCGTGTTCGAAGGCGCGTCATGGACGATCGCGCTGCGCAAGTTCCGGGAAGTGAAGGGCGACCTCGGTTACGTCGAGGCGTTCCGCCGCAGCAAGGATCCGCCGTCGTTCATGGTGCTGTTCGAGGACAGCGCCGCGCTGATCGGCATCGTCATCGCGGCGATCGGCACGTTCGCATCGGCGCATCTCGGCGTGCCGACGATGGACGGCGTCGCTTCGATCCTGATCGGCGTCGTCCTCGCGGTGACGTCGATGCTGCTCGCGCGCGAGAGCAAGAGCCTTTTGATCGGCGAGCGCGCGCGCCAGTCGCTCACCGACGCGATCGTCCGCGTCGCCGCGAACGAGCCGGGCGTGAAGAGCGCGAACGGCATCATCACGACCCAGATGGGACCGGATCAGATCGTCGCGGCGCTCAGCATCGATTTCGCGAACGAGTTGACCGCGCAGGACGTCGAGCGGATCGTTGCGGAGATCGAGCGCAAGGTTCGCGGCGAGCATCCGGAAGTCGTCACGCTGTTCGTCAAGCCGCAAAGCGACGCCGCGTTCCGCGAAGCCATCGCGCAGCGCTACGGCGACGGCCAGCCCGCGTAGCGGTACCGCGGGTACGCTCACTCGCTACGGCAACGTGTACGAGGTCTTGACCGTCGTATAGAACTCGGCCGCGTAGCGTCCCTGCTCGCGCGGACCGTAGCTCGAGGCCTTGCGGCCGCCGAACGGCACGTGATAGTCGACACCGGCGGTCGGCAAATTGACCATCACCATGCCGGCGTCGGCATTGCGCTTGAAGTGCGTCGCGTGCTTGAGGCTCGTCGTGCAGATGCCGGCGCAAAGGCCGAACGACGTGTCGTTGGCGAGCGCGAGCGCTTCGTCGTAGTCGCGCGCGCGAATGACCGCCGCCACCGGCCCGAAGATTTCCTCGCGCGCAATGCGCATGTCGTTGCGCACACCGGTGAAGAGCGTCGGCTGGACGTAGAAGCCGGGCGTTTCGCGCTCGATCGTGCCGCCGCCTGCCGCGAGATGCGCGCCTTCCTTGCGGCCGACGTCGATGTACGAAAGGTCCTGGTCGAGCTGGCTGCGATCGACGGCGGGTCCGATGTGCGTCCCCGACTTGAGGGCGTCGTCGGTGACCAGCGCCTTCATCCGCGTGGCCGTCGCCTGGACGAAGCGGTCGTGAATGGCTTCGGTGACGATCAGCCGCGACGACGCCGTGCAGCGTTGTCCGGTCGAGAAGAACGCGCCGTTCACCGCGCATTCGACGGCGACGTTCAGCTCCGCATCGTC
>Ga0134128_10009302_pt1 | contig 11786 bp, 12 predicted proteins | sample KB31754_FD_96462 | JGI IMG/M metagenome (GOLD analysis project Ga0134128, IMG submission 96462) | Terrestrial soil microbial communities with excess Nitrogen fertilizer from Kellogg Biological Station, Michigan, USA - KB3-175-4 | ecosystem: Environmental > Terrestrial > Soil > Unclassified ...
CGTGACCCGGACAGAACTGCCGGGCATACCGCTGGAATTGGTAACCTGTACCCCCGCCACGCGGCCGGACAAGGCGTTGACCACATTGTCCTGTTTGGCCTCGACCAGCGTGTTGCCGGTCACCGTTTGCTGGGAATACGTCAACAGACGTTTGTCTCTTTTGATACCGAGTGCCGTAACGACGACCTCGGAGAGATTGGCATCCGTTTGTTTAAGGGAAATAGTAACATTGTTCGTTTCGTTGACGGCATAATCTTGCGTCTGATAGCCTACGCCGCTGATCTGCAGAACGGCATGGACCGGGACCTTGAGATGGAATGCGCCATTGGCGTCGGAGGAGGTGCCGCCTCTGGACCCTTTGATCCGGATAGTGGCGGCAGGGATCGGCGCCCCTTTGGCGTCGACGATAGTTCCAGTGAGTTCCCGGGTTTGCGCAAATGCTAGCACAGTCAGTACCAGCATTGGTAATAACATAAGAATTCTTCTCATGTGTAGTGTGATGTTTTGGTTTGAAAATGAATAGGTTTTGCGTCCGTTTGGGGGAAAATAGAGTGTAGTACTAAGGCATGTGTGACATGTGTAGTTTGGTTATAAAAAAAGTGTTGGTGAAAGACTCAGAGCTCAAATCTAAGGTTTTTTGTTAAAATCTCATTAAATCTACGGAAAATGTTGGAAATGTAGGAAATAGCAAAGGCCGTTCTGCAACAGAACGGCCTTTTAAATGAGATCCGGCAGGGTTCAACACATGGATTCAAAAGGTATCGGATATGCGCCGAGTCTTCAGAGCCGGATGGTCTTTTGATTGGATTTTGGATTTCAACGCATCAAAGATGCGCCGAAACTGGCGCACGAGATAATTTTGGCGTCCCTATTCTCAGGGATTTAGTCAATGGCGTAGCGGGGTTTACGAAGAAACACTTAGGGTTAGTAAGGATACTAACCCCTAGACGCGTATTTTTACGATCGCTTTAAAGCGTAATGACCTGGTGGAGCATCGCCAGATCCATCAATTCCTTGATATTACTCGTTTGGGTTCGCTCGAAGATGCGCGATTTCAGCGTAGAGATAGTGCTGACGCTCAGGTTGAGTGTTTCGGCGATCTCGCCGGTACGCCAGCCTTTGAGCATATATTGCAGGACATCGATCTCGCGTGCCGGCATGCCGGCAAAAGGGATCGGCGCATCCCGATAACGACCTGCCACGAGATCTTTTTTAATAACGGTATCGGCTATTCGATGTTCATTGTGTAGGAACTGCCGCAGGAGCTCCATCGTTTCCCGTTCGGACATACCCTTCGAAAGGACGTAGTTGATGCGGTAACGGACCAACGCCTTTCGGTACAAGGCGGCCGGTTGCCCCGAAAATACCATGATCTCCAGCGCGGGGTAGATATTGCGGATGGTAGGGATGACCTCCAGCGCGCTCCCGTCCGCCAACTCGGGAAATTGTAGAATTATTGCCCCCTAATTCAACACGAGATCGATCGACTCCGTGAGCTGGGCTTTCGTGAACGGCTTGCACAGGAATTTATCCGCCCCCGTAGCCAATGCCGCATCTTCGGCGGCGGGATCGACACCCGAGATCATGATGATCTTGGTCTGGGGATATCGTATCTTGACAAAGCTGATGAAATCGATCCCCAACCCATCCGGCAGCCGGTTGTCCAGCAGGATTAGCTCGGGCTGTTCTTTTTCGAGGAATTCGCGGGCGTCACAAAGATTACGTGCGGTGTCTACGGTCATCTTGTTACTATCGAGCAGGAGTTCAAGCAGCAGTGCAATATCTCCTTCGTCTTCGACTACCAGGACCTTGGTTACTTTGTTTTTATGGCTCATATTTGATAATTTACAAACCCTATGCCAACGCAATTACCACCCATCGAAGCCGATTTTTACCATTTAGATCATTTGCTTACTCCTGAACAGCGCGGGCTGCAGCGCAAAGTGCGCGCGCTCATGGAAAACGAGATCAAGCCCCTGATCAACCGTTACTGGCTCAAGGGCGAGTTTCCCCACGAGATCATCCCCCGGCTGGCCTCATTGAATATCTGCGGCGTGACCTACGAGGGGTATGGCTGTCCGCATCTTCCGTTTATTATGGAAGGTGTCCTCACCATGGAGATCGCCCGCGTCGATGCCAGCATCGCCACCTTCTTTGGCGTCCAGAGCGGTCTGGCTATGGGCTCGATCTATCTATTGGGATCGGAAGCACAAAAACAAGAGTGGCTGCCGCGGATGCAATCGTTCAATGCCATTGGCGCCTTTGGGCTCACGGAGCCGGAGGTGGGCTCGGGCGCCGCAGGCGGTCTCACGACGACGGCGCGCCGCCAGGGCGATACCTGGGTACTCAACGGACAAAAGAAATGGATCGGCAACGCCACCTTCGCCGACGTGACCGTGATCTGGGCCCGCGATCTCGAAGATAACCAGGTCAAAGGTTTCCTCGTACGGAAGAACGCGCCGGGATTCGACGTGGAAAAGATCGAAGATAAAATGGCCTTGCGGATTGTACAGAACGGGCTCATCACCCTGCGCGAATGCGCCGTTCCCGAATCGGACCGGCTCCAAAATGCCAATAGTTTCAAAGATACCGGCAAGGTGTTGCGGATGACACGCGCCGGCGTCGCCTGGGAGGCGGTGGGCTGCGCCCGCGGCGCATACGAGAATGCGCTTGCCTATACCCGCAAAAGGCAGCAGTTCGGCAAACCCATCGCCGCCTTTCAGTTGATCCAAAACCATCTCGTCGAGATGCTGTCGAATCTTACCGCCATGCAGACCATGGTATTCCGCCTCTCCCAACTGCAGGACGACGGAAAGCTCACCGACGAACACGCCTCGCTGGCCAAGGTCTTCTGCACCCTCCGGACCCGGGATATCGTCAGCCGTGCCCGCGAGGTCATGGGTGGCAACGGCATCCTGTTGCAATATGACGTGGCCCGCTTTGTCGCCGATGCCGAAGCCATCTATAGCTACGAAGGGACCAAAGAGATCAACAGCCTCATCGTCGGCCGCGCCATCACCGGATTCAGCGCTTTCGTGTGACGGGCCGGCCTCAGCCACTCCGCTTTCGTGTAAACAGCGCTTTCAACCTCAACCCCTTACCGGGCTTGCCCGAGCGGCCGAGTAAGAACCCAAAGGCATGCAGGAACCCGACCTCATCGCAGGCTATCTTGAAGATGGCGAGACAGGGGATCGCGAGGATCATCCCCGGTATTCCCCACAACAGCTCGCCGGCGATCAGACACACGATCGTAAATAACGGACTGAGATTGACCTGCGCGCGCATCACCAGCGGGCTCACAATATAGAACTGCGTGAACTGGATGACACAATAGCTACCGATAATAGCGATGACCATGTGGACGCCGCCGCCCTGCGACAAGGCCATGATACAGGTGAGGGTGCTGCCGGTGATATTACCCACAAAAGGGATGATCTCGAGGGTGCCGCAAAGGATGGCGAAGAAGACGGCATAGCGGACGCCTATGATGGAGAAGGCGATGCTATAGCAGATCCACAGGTAGAAGATGATGATCATCATCCCATAGATATATTCCTGCGCGACCTTGACGCTCCGGCGCATCACCAGTTCGATCCGCGGTTTGTTGGGTTCCCGCACTAACTTTAAAAAAAAGGCATGGATATGCGACCGCATGGTGAGCAGCATGATCATATAGACCACGATGAGGATCAGGTGGATCAGGACGGCGATCACGACGCCGAGCACGGAAGTCGTCATCTTCCCTGCGGTGGCCATGTCGATCAGCGGCTTACCTGATTTGCCACCGGGGACCCGCAAGCCCCATTGGGATTTGAGGAACTGCCGGGCTCCATTCAAGGCATCGGTGACCTTTTTTTCCAGCTGCGGCAGATCCATGGCAAACCGATGGATATACCAGTTGACCAGCAGCACTACGCCGGCTACCAACCCCGCGAAGACGACTCCGCTCAGGATCGCCGTCACCAGCCGCGGCACCCCGCGACGCTCGAACCAGCCCGACGGCCGCATAAAGACCAGCGCCAGGATGCCGGCCAGGGCCAGGGGCATAAAGATGGGACGGGCAAAGTAAAGGACGATGCTGGTGAGGATCACTGCGAGGAGGATGGAACTATAGTATATCCAAAAGTTGTTCATGCTCAGGAGCTAATCGAAATCTTGTGCCAATGTCTTCCCGTGGCATAGTTTTCGTTGCGGCCAACGTATGGACCCTCGAATCCTCATTTGCGGGGCTGGCCCTACTGGTCTCGTCCTGGCCATCTGGCTCGCTAAAAGGAAGATCCCCTTCCGCATCATCGACAAGGCTGCAAAACCCGGGACCGCTTCCCGCGCACTCGTTCTCCATGCGCGAACGCTCGAATTTTATCGTATGTTGGAAATTGACAAGGCCGTCACGAATGCTTCTTTACACCTCGACGAGGCGAAGCTCTGGGTACACCAGCATGTCGCCGGAACCGTTAGATTCGGCGGCGTGGCCACCGATACCAGCGCCTTCCCCTATGTCCTTGTTTTTCCACAGGATGAACACGAAGCCCTACTCGAAAAAGAGCTCAACGACCTGGGTAGGAAAGTAGAACGCGGCACCGAACTGCTGGCTTACCGGGAACATCCGGGCGGTATCGACGTGCGGCTGAGGAAAGCTTCGGGCAGCATCGAAAACGCCGACTTCTCCTGGCTGGCAGGCTGCGACGGCGCGAGCTCTCGGGTGCGCGAGCTTACAGGCGCAGACTTTCCCGGCGGTACCTACGAACATATGTTCTATGTAGCGGACATCACCGGTTCCGGCCCGATGATCAACGGCGATCTCAATGTCGCCCTCGACGACGCCGATTTCCTCGCCGTATTCCCGCTCAAAGGGGAGGGTAGGGCTAGGCTCATCGGCACCGTAAAGGACCAAAAAAAAGCGGGCCCGGGAAAAGCTCCGGACCCACACAAAAACACCCTCCCGGCTGCGCAAAAGCCCACGGTCCCAACTTCGATCCTTGTCTCTACCGCAAGCGAGACTTCCATCTCCTCGTCTCCGATCCCCGTCCTGGGCCTGGCCGCTGCCGGAAGTACGAGTATAACAACCGCTCCGCAAGCCGCGGCACTCACCGTCGAAACAGCTTCAACCGTTGCTGCCATCCCCTCCTGGTCGCCCGAGCCCCGCCCGGCGCCAGCCGGATCACAGACACCACAAGAGACCGCCGGGGACCAGCCGCTCCAATGGGAGGACGTCAGCCACGACATCCTGCGCCGCCTTAACCTCGACATCCGCAATGTCAACTGGTTCAGCACCTACCGCGTGCATCACCGCGTAGCCTCTTTCTTCCGCAAAGGCCGTGTCTTTCTGCTCGGCGACGCGGCGCATGTCCACAGTCCATTCGGCGGCCAGGGCATGAACACCGGCATCGGCGACGCCATCAACCTGGCCTGGAAATTCGAAGCGGTCCTCCGCCGTGGCGCCCCGGACAGTATCCTCGACTCCTACGAGCAGGAACGTATCGGCTTCGCCCGCCGGCTCGTCGATACGACGGACAGGGCCTTCACCTTCATCAATCGTAAGAGCGCGCTGGCGACCGGTATCCGCACCCGCATCATACCGCTGCTGCTCCCGCTGATCTTCCGCCGCCCGGTCTTCCGCCGCCAGCTATTCCGCATCCTGTCACAGACGCGCATCACCTACCGGGGCACACCCCTCGGCGCTGGCGTCGTCGGCTCAGTCCACGGCGGAGATCGCCTCCCCTGGCTCCGGCATGCGGACAACTTTGCCCCTTTGAAAAATCTCGACTGGCAATTGCACTGTTACGGCGATGCCAGGATGGAACTCCTCTCCTGGTGCGAACGGTATAAGATCCCGCTTCACTTTTTCGTTCCCGCCGAACCCTTTAAGCCGGGCACGCTCTGTCTCGTGCGGCCCGACGGCCACATTGGCTGGATCGGCCATTCCTCCGACCTTTTAGCGCTGGGCCGCTATGTCACCCGCTGGCGTATCGCGTAAACCTTATCGCGGCGTCGCTGCCTTGTATATCGTATCCTTCGTGGTGGTATGCACACTCGGGGAAGCCATGGGATTCACACTGCCCGGCCGGGCGGTATCACCCGGGGCGACCGCGCCGCCGGATGGGGTGGAGCCGCCCACGCCACCCTGCACGGTTCGTTGTTCCAGTGATTGCTCATAATTCTTCTTATCTACCGTCCCTTGTATCCAATGTACCACCAGCGGGCTGAGGATCGCCACAAGGATGCACAACAATAGCCAATGCCGCTCCGGAAAGGTCAAACCGCTTTCTGCTGCTGAATTTCTTTCTTCCGCTGTATTTTCTGCCATAAATAAAAACTTTAGTTATAAGCATGGCTGAAAACAGCGTGCCAGCCCCTCCGAAAAAAAGGCGTTCCAATGGCATGTTTTTTTCTTCAGGATATAGTATGATCATCGATGTGCTTATATTCTTTTTATTCGTCGCCATCATCTTTGGAGTGGGGCTGCTATTTACGTATGCTACCCGAAAGAAACGCCACCGGACCAGGGAAAAGATGGATGAAGGCAAATAATGCTTCCGCGGTACGTCTAATCGCGATGGATCGACAGTTGCTAAAAATCTTGGCACAAGCGAAAAAATTCCCTAATTTTGTGAGCATGAACCTGTTTAGTGATACCGCGCTGTTCGACGAAGGGAGGAAACGGTTTACCGATTTCGGGCTTCCGGAGACCGACTTGCGTCTCTGGGAACAGTTCTTAACAAAAAAAGATGCCGACACATATTTTACCCTCTTGCGGGAGACCACGCCGTGGCAGCAGCGTACGCGGAAGATGTACGACATAGTGGTGCTGGATCCCCGCCTGACGGCCTGGTATGGCGGGACTAACGGTCTGGAATGGACGCCGGAGTTGCTCGCGATCAGGCGGGTGGTGGAAAAGGAATGCGGCACCTCGTTCAACAGGGTCCTGCTGAACTACTATCGCGATGGGAACGATTCGGTGGCGTGGCATAGCGATACGCTGCCCGCCGATGGGAAACACCACGCGGTCGCCTCGGTGACCCTTGGCGATACCCGTTTGTTCAAAGTGCGGCACAAGATGCGCAAAGACGTCATGTTGAATATCCCGCTTACCCATGGCAGCTTCCTGCTGATGGGGGAGACCATGCAAGACCATTATGAACACCATGTGCCCAAGACCAGCAGACCCGTAGGGCCACGGATCAATCTGACCTTCCGCATCTCTACCGGGGAGGCTGCCTGAGCTAGCCGCAAGTACCGCAACGGGAGCATGATTCGCGGGAATCGGAATGCCAGCATAAGCGTCCGCCCGGACCGGTGGCATAATTTTTCCTTCGGTGTTGTACAAAAACTTTCATTATGCCACAAAAGCAAAACACCGCAAAAGATGCTTTGAACAGCAAACTAAAAGAATTCTTTCTCGACCAGCTCCGCGATATCTATTGGGCTGAAAAAAAACTGGTGAAGACACTCCCAAAATTATCGGAGGCCGCGCATTCCGAGGAACTCCGTGCCGCCTTTGATAGCCATCTCACCGAAACGGAGAACCATGTTACCCGGCTGGAACAGGTCTTCGATATGCTCGGCGAAGAAGCCAAAGCCGTGGAATGCCCGGCACTCAAAGGAATTGCCGAAGAGGGCGAAGAGATCATCGATGAGACCGAAGACAACACCGCACAACGCGATGTCGGTCTGATCTTCGCAGGACAAAAAGCCGAGCATTATGAGATCGCCACTTATGGCTCGCTGGTGCAGCTGGCTAAAGACATGGGACAGCAGCAGATCGCTGACCTTCTCAGCCAGACATTGCAGGAAGAAAAGAAAGCCGATGACAAACTAACCGAATTGGCCACGAACGGCATCAACAAACAGGCCGCGCAGGAAGTCTAAAATAAAAAAACAGGGTTCACGCCCTGTTTTTTTTTACATGAAATTGAAAAAATTACCGGCTGGCGACGTCCTTGTTCAATACAGTGGTCACTTGCCACGTGGCGGAGTGATTCGTGCTGAGCTTCAGCGTCTGATCGGCATTTTCCAGGGTGAGATAGTAACAAACCTTACCATCGGCAGTGGCCTTGTGCAGGTCCGTGATCCAGTAGGTTTTGTACTTTGTCTTGATGGGATTTAACAGTCTGGCAGGCAATTGAGTGGAGAGAATGTTCCGAACCGCGGTAGAAGTTGTTTTGCGGTTGGTAGTGTGGTCGCCGGCGCCATTTTCGGCCCGGGTGATCGTCATTCCAAGTAAAAATACGACCGAGAGAATAGTAGTTTTCATTCGGATTTGTTTGATTTTAAACGGTCGAATGCAGTCGCATTCGCTCGTGTCATAAGAATTTGCGCTGTGCGCGTTTATTGCGCCCTATAAACGCACAACTACTTTATTTTATTGCTCTCCGCGTATGTCCTTGTCCGTCAAATACAAGGTGGGGTGATTGACAAAAAAAGGGATCAAAAAAGCCCCCAGCACCCCTTCAATGATCTCCAGTCCTACCACGAGCCCCCTGAATTCATCCACCAGGTGATCTGTGCGGTCGCCCGTATACCGCGTCAGGACAATACTGATCACCGTTGCCAGCAAAAAGACGAGGATGAATGTCCGCGCTCCTTTTTTGTGATTATGGACAAACAGGAAATAGAGCGCACCTATTCCCAAATTGAAAAAGGGGAAGGCGGTAAAGATGCTGATCGGCATCACCACGGCAAAGGCAATGAGATTGGTCGATCCACGATAGATCACGTTGAAGACGATGGCGACCACCGCCGCTATAATTCCCGTAAATAGGCCCCCCATTATACAACGATCGAAATTGATGGGCACTAATGTTCTCATAACTGCCTTTTCGACTAAGGCAGCAATTTCTGTACCTGTAGAGACTATTAGGAGATAATGCTCGAGCGGTGCAGATAACGCTCGTTGGGAGCATAGAGGAACAGACAGCTACCTCCCTTGATCTCGTCGATGATAGGCTGGTCGAGCGCTTCAGGAATGGCGGGACAACCTTCGCTCCGGCCCAGATAGCCATAGCGATGGATATGTTCTTCACTCACATAATCGGCGGGATGCATGATGATCGACCGCGAAAGCGCATGGTCGTTCCAACCATGTTCAACGCCCTCCAGGCGAAGCGAATAGCCGTTACGTCCCATAAAGGGATCGCCCGTTACATAAAAACCCAGACTTGTCATAAAACTGTTAACCCTGTTCGAAAAACGCGTGGCCATGAGGATCCCCGAGTTGCGGCCATGGGCGACAAACGTATTGAATAACAAACGGCCGTTTTGCATGTCGATGATAAACAGGCGTTTCGCGGTGCTGGGGAGCGAGAAGTCGATGATCGACAACACCTCCGAATTGTGGACAAGCCCATTCGCCTGTAGGGCGAGAAAGCCTTGTACCGCGTATTCGTAAGCGTCGCGCGAAAGATTCAGCGCTTCGAGCCCGAGACTATCGTATAAAAGATTGAAATGAGCTGCCGCCTTCGCTACAAGGGCATGCGCGCTTGTAGTCGTGCTGCTTTTGTTACTGCTATTTGTGTGCGAACCCGAAAAATGCGACCGGAAACTAAAAAAAGGGATAACGAGGAAGAAAAGGACCAAAAAAGAAAGGAATTTGCCGATACCGGGTCGCGTTATTTTCATGATATGGATTTTGAAATGCCGGAGTTGCGCTCTACCGGCGGTTTTTATGTTGCAAAAATAGCCCATCAGGCTAGGAATAGAACGACGATAAATACGTGCAATTGTAAAAAATTCCTTAAAATCTGTCCCTTTATAGGAAACCCTTAAGCTTTGCTTTCCCATAGCGAGAGCAATTTTGCCGGGTACAAAATTGTAACGATCTGCATATCAGCTGTTTGTATTCTTGGCATTCGATTAGCTCTATGACAGTCATCTTTCCCGCCGATATCCTTTCGGAATTGCCAACTTTCTTTCTCTCCAATCTCCGCCACTCCCATCATCCTAAGAATAGCTGCGAAATCCATCCTAAGCGTTCGACACAGCACATTTTCTTCCTATAAACACGTACCATGAAACGCTTTTACGCAGTAGTCTTCACCACCTTCACCTTTGCAGGCTTCGTCCATGCCAATGGTCCCCAATACGCTTACGCAAATGGTCTCGTCCACGCAAATGATAATGAAACTCCCGCTTCCAAGGCTCCCAATGCCCGCGAATGGCAGAAAGAAGAAGATCACATCAATGGTCATATCCGCGCGAACAAGCTGACTGCGATGAAGAATATCTCTTCCGGCATCATCAGCGTATTCCATGATTCGATCCTTACGCAGGATGTCAACCCGGTGTGGCATGGTGAATATTTCCCCGCCGTGAATGGCGGCCCTCAGGTTCACTTCGGTGTTCGCTGCATCTTCAACAACGACGACAATACGGCGACCGATAATGATCTTACTGTTTTTGCGAACGACATCACTCCGCTGCTTGGTAATCTAACCGTAAACGGCAATAACTATACCACTGTAAAGGCCGCCACGACGGTCAAAGGCAATCAATATTTCGAGTTCGATGCAGAGAACAACCTCAAGGTCAAGGCCTGGTTGGTCGTTGCCGATGGCGCTGCAATGCCTTATATCCCGGTAACCCGCAAGGAGTACCTCGAGCAGGCGCACAACGAGCTGGTCAGCCTGCGTAAGGCCGTCGACGACGAGGTTCGGTCTAAGATCGTCGTTCGCAGCGCCGCTGTGCAGGAAGCCGAGAAGCAACAAATGCTCCAGCGGCTCCGCGATAACTATTCCGGCGCCGAGCTGGAAGCCCGCACCCGCGTTTACCTCCAGAATTATATCAAAGACGAAGATCTCGTCGCTCGTACCATCGCTCGCAGCACCGCCGGTTACAATGGCACCCTCGCTCTTGTCGACAACCTCCTTCACACCAGCAGCGCTCAAATGCTGGCGCAGCCCGCCGTGGTCTCCGTAACGGCCGAGGATTTCGATGGCTTTGAAGATGGTAAGGCTAACACGACCACCCTTGTCCGCCTCAATCCCGCTTACTTCACAGGCAGCGATGCACAAGCGCCCAAATGTCTCCTGATCTGCTGGCGCTATAACCCAGCCGATGCGCTGTCTACGGGCATCGACAACCAGCTCAACGCGAATTTCGCCGCCGAGTCCTTTCAGAATTTGTTGGCCAAGTAGGTCAGTTTTACGGGCCCGCGGCCTTTTGCGTTGTCAGGTACGGCGGAATTGCGGCGCGGGAGGTCTTCCGCGAATCGATGACACGCCATGAACTAACGTAAATGCACATACTTTTTTGAACAGTCGTCTCGGGCAGCCGCCAGGGCGCCGTGACGCGTGATAAGAACGCCCTGGCACAATAATTTCTACGCTACGGGGTAAGCCCATTCATATGGAAAAAGGAAAGGATACCGGCGCAAGCGGAAAGGAAGCCGGCACCACACGAAGGGAATTTCTGACCACACTGGGTCTCGCTGGCGCCGGCTTCGCCCTCGCGCCTTATGCCCCGGACGACGAAAAAGATAAACACGCACCCATCCGCTCCAGCCAGCCCACAGCCACCGTCCTCACCATCAACGGCAAGCGGGTAGAGCTGGTGCTGGCTTCGACCACGACGCTGCTGGACGCGCTGCGCGATCACCTAAAGCTCACAGGCACGAAGAAAGGCTGTGATCACGGTCAGTGCGGCGCCTGTACCGTGCTCGTCAACGGCCAGCGTATCAACTCCTGTCTGCAGCTCGTAGGGCTATGCCACGGGTCGGGCGTGGTGACCATCGAGGGTCTCGCGCAGGGCGATCAGCTGCATCCTATGCAGGCTGCCTTCCTGAAACACGA
>Ga0134128_10009303_pt1 | contig 11786 bp, 8 predicted proteins | sample KB31754_FD_96462 | JGI IMG/M metagenome (GOLD analysis project Ga0134128, IMG submission 96462) | Terrestrial soil microbial communities with excess Nitrogen fertilizer from Kellogg Biological Station, Michigan, USA - KB3-175-4 | ecosystem: Environmental > Terrestrial > Soil > Unclassified ...
GCCGGACAGTATGCTATTGATCAATCTACTTTAGATATAGAAGTTCTGCTCAAAGCGATTGCCAAAACAGTGCATGTTCTGGAACGTTAATGCTCAATCGCTAGCGAGCCCCGTCCGAGTCGCGCTAGCGGGATTGAGGTAAATTCTATAAACCATGATTCATGTATTTAATGGATTATACGTATAATACGGGATATGTTGTTTTATAGGAGGATTCCATGACTAAAGTCAGTTCAGGCGAGTTTACCCGGGAATTCGGGCGTTACCGCGCCATAGCTCACCGTGAGCCGGTTATCATCACAAATCATGGGCGTGACGACGTGGTGCTGCTCGCGGTGGAGGACTATGCCCGCCTGCGTCGCTACGAGCAGAAGCCCTTCCATGTCTCGCAGCTCCCGCAGGGCGTGGTGGATGAGTTCGGTACGGTTCCTCTTCCTGCCGCCGCATCGGAGTTCGACCACGAGTATGAGCCCTAGCGTCTCATGGCAGTGCTCAAACCCGAGATCGGGCTGGTTATCCGCCACGTCTATTTATGGTGGAACGAGGCACGCTCAGGCCGTGAGGACGGATTCAAGGATCGTCCCTGCGTGATCGTGCATACCCGACAGAATGAATATAGGGAAACCGAAGTCTATATTTCTCCCATCACCCATACGCCCCCAAGGAATCCTGAGCGTGCGATGGAGATTCCTTCCGCCACCAAGGCGCGTCTCGGTCTCGATGCCGAGCCCTCGTGGATCATCACCACCGAAATCAACCGCTTCATCTGGCCTAGTCCTGATATCCGCCCTGTACCGGGCGATGGTCCGGCTTACGGACTGCTACCTGCCGCTATGACTCGGGACTTGGTGCAGCAGACCAAAGATAACGCCCGTGACCGCTTGCTGCTTGTTACAGAACGTGATGACCCAGTCTTGATTGCAAGAAGTCGTCAGCAGAGAAAATCAGATAAAGAGAAAGACCGGGAGCGCTAAATCTCGCGCTCAAAGCCCCGTTCATATGTTTGCGCCGGACGGCTTCGCTCCAAAGCCGTTGCCTGGAAAGGCGACCTTAGGTCTGGCAGCTCTCTCCCGGCCATCTTCATGTACGCGACGTCCCAGTTCAGACTTTCTACCTGTTTCATGTTTTCCTGCTTGGCCAGCACCCACTGACGATGGAGGAACTGCTTTTCTTCCATGTGCCGAAAGATTAGAGCATCCTTTTCCGCCCGGTCGCGCTGCATGGCCTTCAGGGTTTCCAATTCATTCTGTCGCCGAATTTCGCCATATCTGCCAGTCAACCGGTCCCATATTCCCCGAAAGCCAGTTGATATGTGCTGATTGCGCTCAAACGTCTCCTTCTCCCAACGCATGATGTGATCCTTTTTCAAGCCGGGTACGTTCTTCGCGCTGGCGCTGCACGATCTGATTCCTGCGGAATGCGATGGAAGCAGACTGGAGACGATGGTGGGCTTGAATTCCTGGATGTGCGCTTGAGCATCGCGGTCATCTGATGCCGAAATCGTGCTTTTGGCCTGTTCTATCGAGGGTAGGTCTTTTTCATCCCCCAGCCTGTCGCACACTTCCCGAGTCTTAATTCCTGCATATTTCGCGATAGCGTAAACCTCGCCCCGGTAGTCCACGACGCATAGTCGCGCCGGTCGCCTCCGCGAGAGTATAGCCACATGCCTGGATCGCTGCAGTGAATGCCTGGCGTGAATCGGAAGTCGGCACCCTGCTACCTGAATTCAGGGGCAGGAAGAAGCGCACCTTATTCCCCAAGGGATATGCGGGGAAATTTACCGCTCCTGCTCATGGGATTTTTCAGGATGGAGATCGAAGGCGCGCTCGACATCCATGTTAGGGTGTAGTAACCGTAGAACAGTAATCCCATCTTTCCGGGGAAGATAGAAAGCAATATGAGAGGCGACGTTAAAGGAGCGTACTTACGGCACGATCTCCTCCCGTTCAAGGCCGATGCGAGGCGAAGGCTCAGTTTTTTCAGGGCAAGTTCGAGTTCTTCCCGGTAACGACGCGCCTGCACAACGCCCCCGGCTTGCTTCGTATAGCGACCAATCTCCCGCAAGTCCTCGACAGCTCGCGCTGTGAACTCATAACGGGGCATTTAATCTGCTAATTCTCTATCAAGTTCCGCAAAAGCCTGTTCCGCCGACAGAATATCCCCTCGCCCTGCTTCCTCCAGGCCTTTACATACCTCCTGTCGCAGCAACTCCAGTTTGAGCCGCTGATGTTCCGCGAAGGCGGTAGCCGACATAACAACCGCAACGGCGCATCCGTTCCTGGAAATCGTCACAGGCTCGCGCTGGGCCTTGTCGAGCAGAGCACCGAAATTGGTTTTGGCCTCGCCAGCCGGAATGGTATTCATGCGAATTCTCCTTTCTATCATCATTTTGATCAATTCAATTAATAACATCAAATTGATCGTAATGATTAAATCGGGGTGTTTGGCCAGATTTTGCATAGGAAACATCTTCAACAAAGCGCCTAGCTAAATTCCTCAGGATATATAGGCATAGCCCAGACTGGGCAATACTTTCAAAGAAAAATGTGGAATGCATTTATTGCGTGTAAACCAAGGGGCATCCTTTCCATGGGGCTGGGGGGAATCGAAAATACCAATCAGCGTATTTCAACCGATAAGGTCAAATACGCTCTCACCCAAACGCTATGATGGAATACGTGAGCTGCACAGTTAAATAAAAGTCTGACCAGTTATGTTTCTTCTGCAGCCTGGTCCAGATATCTCGCTCCTTCCACCGGTTTGAGGAATTACCAGAATCTGTGTGCTGATGCGCTCCTTGAGAGTCGGGACATGCGAGATCACGCCGATCAACTTACCGTCCTGCTGCAGGCTCGCAAGAGTTTCCAGAGCAGTATCCAACGCTTCTTCGTCCAACGTGCCGAAGCCTTCATCCAGAAAAAGCGAATCCACGCGGACATTTTTGCTGGCCATGTGAGATAGCCCCAACGCCAGCGACAAACTGACGATGAAACTCTCGCCACCTGAAAGGTTTTTCGTGGATCGAATTTCACCCGCTTGATAGTTGTCAACCACGTTGAGTTCCAAGGGCTGAGTATCATCCCGAATCAGCAGGTAGCGATCGGTCATTTTCTGCAGTTGACGGTTAGCATGGCCAATCATCATCTCGAAGGTCAGCCCCTGGGCAAAATTCCGATATTTCTTTCCGTCCGCTGAGCCAATCAATGCGTGTAGATTTTCCCATCGGCGGCACTCTATTTTTTGAGCCTCGATAGCCGTTTGCTTTGCTTCTAGCCGTTCTTTGGCAGCAGTATTCTCGCTCAGCTTGTGTTTGACACGGCTTATAGTATCCCGCAGCTGTTTCAGGGACTCCTCGTAATCCTTGAATTGCGGTTCCAGTTCCTCAACAGATTTGTCGGTAACCTTCCTGGCAGCTTCCATAGCCAAACGTGATTCTCGATCCTTTTGCCTGGCCTTGAGATCTATTTGGCGAACGTCCAGCTTCTCTGCCCTTGCAGACAGCGCATCCCTCTGTTCAACAGTGAGTCTAGCTTCACGAAACTGTTTTTCATCCGAAAAACCAGCTAGTCCAAGCGCCTCTGTAAATTCGGCTTCCAGTTCCTTCAGTTCCGGGTCTCTTCGATCAATGCGCTTTTTCAGAGAATCAATTTGAGTCTTTGCAGTGTTCAATTTCTGCTGCAGATCATTATGCAAGACTCTGGCCTTCCTTTCGGTCTCCTCTGAAACGGAAATACCCTTGTTTAAACGAAGCTCTTCATCCTCAGGATTTTTATTACCGTACAATTCTTTCCGCTTATCACATCCAGCGGCGTAATCCTTTTTGAGGGATTCCAGATATTCCCGTTTTTCATTCAATGCATTGCTTTGAGTTTCAATGACTGCATCCAGCCGTTTCAACTCGCTATCGAAATCTCCAATCTGCTTCTCGATATCAGTCTTTTTCTTAATCTGTATCTGCCATGCTTTCAGGCGCTCTCGAAGTGATTCCAGCAATGACAAAACATTGGAATCTGGAATTTCCGCAATGCGGAGCGGTTGGAGTTTGGCAGATACAGTCTGCTTCAGTCCGGTAATATCAGTTTGGAGTTTTCCCAAACATTCCTTCAGCTCGACAAGAGCTTGCTCGGCATTTTTTTTGTCATTAACTGCTGTTATCTCCTGTTTTTCACCGTCCGCCAGATTTGTACGGGCTCTGACCTCAACTCCTTCAAGTTTCTTGATGATACCTTCCTGATCTTCAGCCTTGCTTATCAATCTAGTGAGCTCCCCGATCTTCTGTTCGATTTCATCGGGAACGGAAATGTTACCTTCTGCAAATGGATGTTCTGTCGCACCACAAAGCGGGCAGGGTTTGCCATCTTCCAATTTAGCTCGGTGATCTTCAAGTTCCGCTATTTTTTTCAGAAAAACCATTTCTCGAAGCAGGGTTTCCTTTTCTGTGCGGTATTCCCGCAGCAACCGGTTACCCAGCAACTGGCTTAATTTATCTTTGCCTTGTTGGAGATTCTTTGATGCGTTCTCCAGTTCCTGTTTCCAAGTTATACATTGCTTCTGGCAGCCAGCAAGTTTTTTTGTTGCCTGTTCCAGAGCCATCACTGCCTTCTCTTTATCGGCCTCTTTTTGAGCTATTTCTTTCTGCCTGGAGAGCAAATTGCCCAGTTGTTCCTCAACACCGGCTAGACCGCTTATCAACCACTCATCCTGAGCGTTCTCCTTGAGATAATCTTCAGCAACCTTCAGATTCTTTTCAGCATTGGCGCGTTTTACCTGTTCTTTCAGCTTGGCCTGCTTGTCAGTATCGATCTTTGTCGTGTCTTTCCTGCAGCTGTCTTCATCTTTCGAAATAGCCTTTTTCCGGTCAGCAAGCGTCTGATCGAAGGAACGGACCTTCCTGATGAGCGGCAAAGCAGCTTCCAGCTCCGCTTTGGCTCCAATGAACTGCTGCTCAGCCGATTTCAGTGATTCGGACTGTTCCCTGGCGGAGGATGCCAGTTCAGGAAGGACTGCTTCCTCAGTTTTCAGTGACTTCTGCTCATCCAAATGTTGTATTCGGAGTGCTGTCAGCGTCGCGTAGGAACCCTCCAGTGACGCTGCCTGAATTGCCCGGTTGAGTTTGTCACGCTCTGGTTTAAAAATGTCGATGTCGGCTTGCAGTTTGCCCGCTTCCGCTGTCAGGTTGCCGATTTCCTTCTTCAGTTCATTTATGGCCTTCACCCACGTAATGGCTTTGTCCGTATCCATTAATTTTCTGATCAGATCGAGCTCTTCTTTCTGTTTTGACTCGAGTTCCTGTTGAATATCTTTTTCCTGTTCCTGCTCCAGAATCACGATACCTGCTGTTTCAGCCTGAAGCAGGTTCAGTTTTTCCCGCTCTTCACGCTGGCGTTCATGGACGCGGATGGATATTTTGCTATAAATCTCCGTGCCCGTTATCTGCTCCAGGATCGGCGCCCGCTCATCAGGTAACGCCTGCAGGAATGCGGCAAAGCCTCCCTGAGCCAGCAACATGGATCGGGTGAATTGGTCAAAATCCATACCGGTAGCCGCCTCGATCTGTTCGGCGACCCCCTTGATCCTGGATTCGAAAATCGTCCCTGAATCGGCATGAGCAATCTCATGCCTCGGGGCCTGAAGTTCGCCATCCGGTTTTTTACGTGCCCGATGCTGGCTCCAGTGGCAACGAAAACGACCAGTCTGCGTTTCGAACGTTACTTCAGCAAAGCATTCGCCAATCTGACGAGACATTATCTCGTTTCCGCTTTTGGTGACCTTGCTCAGCCGAGGCGTCCGCCCGTAGAGAGCGAGGCAAATGGCATCGAGGATGGTTGTCTTCCCGGCACCGGTCGGACCGGCGATGGCAAAGATACCGTCGGAGGTAAAGGCCGGGTGCGTCAGGTCGATTTCCCATTCACCCACCAGCGAGTTCAGATTCTTGAATCGTACCTGCAGTATCTTCATCGACAGCCTCTATTCCGCTTGCATGTCGTCCTCATAGAGAGACGAAAGTGCTTCCTGATAAGCACGAAATAATTCTGGTCGCTGATCTTCAGGCACTTCATGTACGGTCAGGCATCGCTCGAATACGTCGTTCACACTGAGATCGTCCAGTGTTTCTTCTTCATGGATTTTTCCAAGGACACGATCGATAATATGATTGTTCTTCACCCGCAGAATTTCCATTTGAGTGCCGGTAATGGCGATTTCCAGACGCTCACGCAGATCGCCGATTACTTCTTCACCTTCGTAGATGACTTCGAGCCATGCTTGAGAGCTGGTCGCTGACAGTTTACGAATCTGGGTTGAGATACTGCCCCAGTCTCCCTTGATACGTTCGAGCTTCTGAAACACTGGCACATCGATCAATTGAACAGACGTCGCAGTACTGTGGAATTCAACCTGGCAAACGCTCTTCTGTTGTCTGGCCTCCCCGAACCCCATGGGTAGAGGAGAGCCACTGTATCGCATGATTTCGGAGCCATTCACCTTCTGCGGGACATGGAGGTGGCCAAGCGCCAAGTAGTTGAAGGATGCAGGAAAAATCCCGGCACTCACATGCACCAGGGAGCCGACATATAGATCCCGCACGCCGTCACCCTCGATGGTTTGCCCTCCAGCGGCGAAAAGGTGGCCCGTGGCAACGATGGGAATATCTACCCCGAGCTCCATGCGCTTCCGTTCGGCCAGGGCGGCTATGGCAGCGTAGTGATTGCGTATGCCGACGAGCAGCTTCCGTTCTTTATCCTCGACACTCTCGCCGGCTTCCGCCACGCGAATGTCTTTGTCACGCAGATACGGCACAGCGCAGACAATCAGCTCGGGCACATCTTGCTCATTTCGGAGCACCAGTACTTCATCTTCAAGGGATTCGGACGCGCTACCGGTCACATGGACATCAAGGGCTTTGAGCAACTCCTTGGGTGCATTGAGAAATGAAGGGGAATCATGGTTACCCGCGACGATGATCACATGGCGGCATGATGAAGCTGCTACCTTCCACAGGAAACGATAATAGAGTTCCTGGGCACGATTGCTTGGGGCGCTGGTATCAAAGATATCACCGGCTACCAGGAGGATATCGATTTCATTACTCTGAATCGTCTCTGCCAACCAGGTCAGAAACACCTCGAATTCCTCGTACCGCTTTCTACCATATAAGGTCCGGCCAATGTGCCAGTCGGATGTATGGAGGAGTTTCATGCTGTTATCCAGCCGTCGACTTAACAAGATTTCGGCATGTTCAAAGTCGCCGTTTTCAGTTGCTTTCTTTGCATTCTGGTACCGCTGATTTATAAGAGTATTGAAAGCGGTTTTAATATCACTCGGTGACAGAGGGATAGAAGCTGGTTCACCGGTCCCCTGGATTCTAACTTATACAACTGGTACTTCAACCGGATGCACAAACCGCTCAAACTGATCTAATGGCAGAGGCCGGCTGAACAGATAACCCTGGTAAGCAGTACAACCGTGGCTAGCAAGAAAATCTTTTTGTGCCCCGGTTTCCACCCCCTCGGCAATTACCGCCAACCCCATGCTTTTTGCAAGGAGCAAAATCGCACGGACGATCGTTGCGTCGTTATTATCGGTCAGCACGTCTCTTACAAAAGACTGATCAATTTTTACCCAATCCAGCGGCAGACGTTTCAGATAGTAGAGTGAGGAATAGCCGATGCCAAAGTCATCCAGGGCGAAGCCCACGCCCTTGGCTTTGAGTGCCATCATTTTTGCAATGGTATCGTCCATGTCGTGGACCAGGATGCTTTCGGTAAGCTCAAGCTTGAGTCTTTGTGGATTGGCGCCGTTGCGGTCGAGTATTGAAATTATTTGCTCGACAAAATCGGGCTGGCAAAACTGGAGAGAACTGACATTCACGGAGAGATTGAGCTGTGCTGTCTCCGGCTGAAGTGCCCAGCTTGCCAGTTGGCTGCATGCGGTTTCCAGCACCCACTCGCCCAAAGGAAGAATCAGGCCGGTTTCCTCTGCCTGTGGAATGAATTCGGACGGAGGCAAAAGACCCCGGCGTGGGTGCTGCCATCGCACTAGCGCTTCTGCGCCGATAATCCCGCGGCTATCCACCTGCAGCTGATAGTGGAGAACGAACTCGTTTCTCTCCCAGCTTTTGTATAACTCCGACTCCAGAGTAGCTCGGGCATTCATTTCTGCTTGCATGCCCGGATCGAAAAAACGCATGGCATTGCGGCCCGATGCTTTTGCCTGATACATAGCGAGATCTGCCCGCTTCAGCAGTTCATTTGTTGTGTGGGACTGATCGTTAAACAGTGCAATACCGATGCTGGGCGTAATGTGATGTAGATATGGAGCGAGATTAAACGGCTGAATGAAAGCGCTGCGTATCCTTTCGCAAATGGTGCTTATCTGAGTAAGAGCCTCATCATGATCTTCGCTAAAGTCACTCATCAATATCACCACGAACTCATCGCCGCCTAGACGGGCTACTGTATCGCTTTCGCGTACGCAAGAGGATAAGCGCGGCGCGACCTGCCGAAGCAATAGATCGCCCATGTCATGCCCGAGCGTATCATTCAGCAGCTTAAAGTTATCGAGGTCGATAAACAGTAATGCGCCCATGCGATGGTTACGGGCACTGACCGCTAATGCATGCCCGAGGCGATCCAGCAAGAGCCGTCTATTGGGCAAACCCGTCAAGGAATCGTAGAAGGCGAGGTGCAGGATTTCGTTCTCAGCGCTCTTGCGCTGGGTAATATCTGTATTGATCGCGAAGATAGACTGAGGCTCTCCATCGTCATTTCTGACCAACGTCCAATGTGCTTCCACGATCAGCGTACTTTCGTCCTTGCGTCGCTGCGTAAGTTCTCCTCTCCATTCGCCAGCACTGAGGAGCGACCGGTTTGCTTCGTCAAAAACGGCAACATTGTCATATAACATGTCAGCCGCTCTTCCCATCACCTCTTCGGACCTCCATCCATAGAGCCGTTCCGCACCCCGGTTCCAGAACTGAATACGATGATCAATGCCACGTACAATGATTGCATCTGTCGCCTTGTCGAGCAGAGAAGCTTGTTGGCGAATGCGGGCATGGGCTTCCTGCCGCGCCTGCTCAGACTCCTTGCGTTCGGTAATATCGCGGAAATAAACAGTCAAGCCTTCTTCGGACGGATAAGCGTGCACCTCGAGCCATCCATCTAGTGGAACGTAGAATTCCTCGAACATTACAGTCTTGTTTTCCTTGAGTGCCCGATGGTATGCACGGTCGAAAGTTGTTCCTACTGCCTCTCTGAATTCTTCCCAGATTACTTTACCCAGAAGCTCGCTGCGTTCACGGCATAACAGATTCTCCGCTTCCTTATTCACGTAGGTGAAACGCCATTCCCGATCCAGGGTATAGAACGCATCAGTTATACTTTCCAAAATCCTCTCTGTGCGAAGCTTCGCATTTGAAAGCTCGTGTGTTGTTGCCTTCTGCTCCTCCATGGCCAACAGCAGTTTTTTATTTACACGTCCCAGTGCGGCAGCCTTCTCTTTGTTCCCCGAAAGGACAAAGGAAACCATGGCAGTCAAGATACTGACCATGATTCCACTTAGTAGTACAAGAAGTGCCTCATGGTTTTTTATGGCGTTTTCAAATGCAGGGCGAGAGGAAGCCTCAATCACCCATGTCTGTCCATATAGAGACATAAATATGACGCGTTTAAATACAGGCATGGACAATGGTCTAGACCGGTATTCCACGCTATCGAAAAGAAGAGAATCTTCTGTCATTGCTTCCCCGTCGAAAATTCTCAAATCGAGGATATCAAGCTCGACGCGAAGGGCAGCGCGTATGAAGTCATCCATTCTGAGCGGGGCATATACATAGCCACCAAGTGATGCGCGTCTCTCTTGCACTGTTTTGGGCAGATTTGATCTCCCATAGTACGGCAAATACATAAGAACCCCCGCCTGGGGATCCTCACCTGTTTCCTGTATGAGCTTCACCTTACGGGTAAGTGCAGCTTCTCCGGTATCGCGCGCGCGGGACATGGCGGCGCGTCGAACAGGATTTGAAAACATGTCGTATCCAAATGCACGCAGATTTGAGCCCGTAAAGGGTTCGAGATATATGATCGACGTGTACTCTTGCCGCGGAGTTTCAGGCCAGACTTTATAGGATGGGAAACCTTCCGCACGTACTTCTTCAGTATGGGCGGCAAGCCGTGACGGTGGGATATATTTGGCGAAACCGATACCGTGAATGCCTGGATACCGATCGTTTATTCGGAGCGCATTCACGTATGTGCGCCATTCGTTCCGCGAAACAGAGGGGGAGGCAAGCAGATGGCCGAGGCCGCCTTTCAACACCTGCTCGTACCCTGAAAAGTGATGCTCGATCTTATGGATAGCTTCTGCTATCACCTTATCGAATCGAGAATTTTCATGCCGTTCCTCTAGATCCTGTACGACAGACCAACTCACCAGGGTAAGCGACATAAAAATCACGAAGGTGAGAGTGGCGATAGCCGCCCGGGGGAGCGTGCGACCGCCAGGGATATGTGTTTTGTGGATTTCTGTATCCATCGCTCAAGGCTGATGCTTCAATAGTCACGCTGAAATTCCTCAAGCTAGCAATCTAACCGACATTGGGTTTTACGGATAAATGGATAAGGGATACTAAAAATGCCAAGTTTTACGTTTTGCGCGGCCCGTCAATTTGTTAGAAATATCGAACTGGCTTAACAAAAAACCCCAAAAAACCCGCCGAAGCGGGTTTTGAGAGGAAGCGGCAGTTACCCCCGCTTGAGGCGGAGGTAACCGAAGCGGAGGAACAGCATCTCTAAATCTCCACTCTCGCCCCTAGTTCAAGCACACGGTTTGCCGGCAGTTTGAAATATTCCGCGGCGTTGCTGGCGTTGCGCACCATTGCCGCGAATAGGCGTTCACGCCACAGGGACATGCCGGCACCCGGACTGGGCACCACGATCTCGCGGCTCAGGAAGTAGGAGGTCCTCAAGGGTTCGAACACGAGGCCATGCGGTTCACACAATTCGAGTGCGTACGGCAGATTCGCTTCATCCTTGAAGCCGTACCGCACCGTGATCTGGTAACAGTTTTCCATCAGGGGTTTTATCGAGATGCGCTGTTCTACGGGCACCCAGGGAGTTTCCTGGTATGCCACCGTGAGGAAAACCACACGCTCGTGCAGGACCTGGTTATGGGCAAGATTATGCAACAGGGCGTGGGGTACACCATCAGGATTGGCCGTCAAGAAAACTGAGGTACCCGCGACCCTTGTGGGGGGATGTGCGATAAGCGATTCGAGGAAGGATTGGAGCGGTATGGCAACGGAGCGCAGGTGATCGACCAGCATTTGCCGTCCATGACTCCAGGTGATCATAATGAAAAAAATGACGGACCCGATTACGAGCGGGAACCAGCCTCCCTGGGCAACTTTCAGTATGGTGGCGGAGAAGAACGCGCTGTCGATCGTCAGGAAAAATGCGGTTACCAGGATGCCCAGGAGGAATGGATAATTCCAGACATAGCGGAGCACGAAAAAAGTGAGCGTAGTTTCGATAACCATCGTGGTCGTGACTGCTACGCCATATGCCGAGGCAAGATTGGAGGATGAACCGAATCCCAGTACCGCCATGAGGACGACTGACAGCAGAGTCCAGTTGACAAACGGGATGTATATCTGCCCGATCTTCCGTTCCGAGGTGTGCCGGATCTGCATGCGCGGCAGAAAGCCCAACTGGATGGCTTGCCTGGTCACCGAAAAAACGCCGGAGATGACGGATTGCGAGGCAATCACGGTGGCCGCGGTCGCGAGC
>Ga0134128_10009304_pt1 | contig 11785 bp, 5 predicted proteins | sample KB31754_FD_96462 | JGI IMG/M metagenome (GOLD analysis project Ga0134128, IMG submission 96462) | Terrestrial soil microbial communities with excess Nitrogen fertilizer from Kellogg Biological Station, Michigan, USA - KB3-175-4 | ecosystem: Environmental > Terrestrial > Soil > Unclassified ...
AATGGTAAGAGTCGAATTCGTCATGCCGGAAATATTCCGGCCGTTTAAGCGCCATTGGAAATCCGGCGCCGGCAATCCGCTCGCCGCGGCGGTGAACGTGATGTTAGTTCCGAGCCTTACGATTTGCGGCACAGGATTCGTTGTGATGACCGGCGCAACGGCCGGCACTTCCACGCGCACATTATCGACCAGGCCGAAACTTAAATTGTTGTTGTCGTTAAGCGACGCGAACGGATCCCAAAAGCCAACGAACACGTTGCTCGCGGTGAACGTCGCGTTGGAAATCGTGGCCATGCGCACGCCGTCGACGACCCAATCGACGGTATTGCCGCGTCGCGAAATAAGGACGTCGTGCCATGCAAAACCAAACGTCCCGCTGTTGAGCGCGCCCGTTTGTTGCGCGTAACTTGATTGTTGCAACGGTGGGGCCGATTGGCCGGCGCCAAGACCGGATATATAATAGGCATTGGCGTTGTCGCGCGCATCCGTTCCCGTGCCCGCGCGATAGGCGCCGGAACTTGTGCCGACGGCTGTCGCGCCCGTGTAAGCGACATAATCTCCGGTTGTGGCAGAAGTGGCGCTGACGCCGCCCTCGCCATTGGCGGAAAAATAAAATCCGTCGGCGGTCGAGCCGTTGCCGGTCCATTCGGTGCGATTGCCCGCGGTGCCGATGCCCGCGGTCAGGAATTCCGTCGACCCCGCGCCGCCGTTCGGGAATGGGCCGTTGACGTTTATCCAACCATCAAAATGCAACCGGTAATCGCCGACAAAAGTCTTGTTGGCGGGAGATAGCGAAAGCGCCGCGACTGCGCCCAATGAAAGATTCGCTTTCATTTGAACGCCATGTGTCGTGCCGTTGGCAGAATGCGGCGCGGATGGAATACCAAGCGTCGAATAATCGAAATTAAAAGCCACGGCCGTGTCGGTGGAGCTTTTGTTGATGGTCCAGTTTGCGGCGGAATTGGTTTCGAAATCGTCGGCAAAAACAACGGCCTGCGGGGGATACACCGTCAGCGAGACGATGCCGCTCGTGACGCTGCCGAACGTGTTGGATACCATCACCGAATAATTTCCCGCGTTGGTCAATTGCGCGCTGGCGATGATGAAGGTTGTATTCGTTGCCCCTTGGATTTTTGTGCCATTGAAAGTCCATTGATAGTTCAAAGACCCTTTGCTACCGGCAGCGGCGGAAATGTTGACGGCTTCGCGGGTATCGGCAGCGAGAGCGTTTAGCGTTTGGGAAAAAATATACGGCGGAGTGTCGAGCCCGCCGATGACCAGCGCGCCAAGCCCGTCCGCCGTGCCGTTGAACACATCCGCATCGCCGCCGGACCAATTCGTGTCGGCGTATTGCCAGATCGTCCACGTCGGCCACGGATAGGTGGAGGGCGGGGCGCCGGATTGCGCGTTGGGAATGTTCGGATAATACGCAATCCACGCGGGCCAATTAGTCACGGTATGATTCAGCCCGGGATAACCGTTCGCGGGATTGGAATACCAGGTGCCGGTGTAAACGATCGGGCGAATCGTGACGCCGTTCAGTTGCGCGAAGTTGGAAACCGAGTTGCACCATTCATTCACCCAGGCCGACATGTAGGCCGTCGTGAATCCGGTGATGCCATTGAAGCCGTTCGTCGCATTGGGATCTTCCCAATCCAGCATTGGCACGAGGTAGCCATCTGCGTTCTTTACATAATCCCCGGCGACACTCCAGAAAAAAGCCGCTTCGGTGTCCGCGCTGAAGGCCCCGGTGAGATTGGTATTGATGCTTGGGCGCGCGAAATGGTAGGCGCCAATGTAAATTCCCACGGCGTGCGCGCCGGCCTCTTGCGAAAAAAACAGGCTGTTGGTAAAGGAAGCGCCCTCGGTTGCCTTGGTCCACGCGAAGGTCACACCGCCATTCTTCGTCGCCACCCAATCAACACTCGGTTGATACCCGGAAACGTCTGTGCCCAGCGGACGCTGCGCATGAGCCGCAATCGCCGGAAGCAACAGCGCAAAAAGCAATGCGAGACGCAATCCAGCATGTTTTCGGGAAGTAGAATTCAATGGAAGCAACGGAGTTTCGCGAGAATCTCTTGCACTCACTTCAACTAATGCGCCGCTGCTCACAAGACCGGGTTGGAACCGCGGCCACCGTAGCAAACAACCCCGCCGTGTCAATCCAGGAACAAAATTGAGAGTGGCCAAATCCGATTTTCGCTTGCACAATCGCCGCACAACCAAGCCGCACCTTGAGAAATATAAAACTGCATCCGCATTTTTGTTTTCTGTTGGCGTTTCATTTTTTCGCAGCGATTCCAGCCTTTGCTCAAACCAATGGAGCTACCACCCTCAGTGAATTAACCCGTCGGATTGAAGCGCACATTTCAGACGCCCGTTTCAGTGGCGCGTTGTGGGGAGTAAAAATCATTTCCTTGGATTCCGGCAGAACGGTTTTTGAAAGCCACGCGGATCGATTGATGAGTCCGGCGTCGAACAGCAAATTGTATGCGGGTGCGCTGGCGCTGGCTCGATTCGGCCCGGACTATCGCATCCTCACACCCATTCTCGCGTCGGAGCGCCCGAATTCGCGCGGCACCCTGCGCGGTGATTTGGTGATTGCGGGACGCGCGGACCCGAGTTGGAACGCGCGCCACGCGGGCACGAATTTTTGGGATTTATTTACGCCGTTTGTTGCAGCCATCAGCAACGCCGGCGTGCGTCGCGTCACCGGCGATTTGATTGCCGACGCTACTTTCCTCCATTCGCCGCCCAATGGTTCGGGTTGGGCCGCCAGCGATTTGGAAGATTATTACGGCGCGGAAATTTCCGCCCTGACGCTCAATGACAATTACACGCAAATCGCCGTGACACCGGTGGCAAAGGCAGGAGAATCCTGCAAACTCGCGGGGGTCGATCCCTGCACTGGTTTGATACTGGACAATCAAACCATGACAACGCTCACGAACGTTCCCAAGCACATCGAGGCGCATCGTTTTCCGGGCGAAAAGATTGTTCATGTTTTTGGCAATCTGCCCGTTGGCAGCGCACCGGAAATGATCGATATGACCGTGCCGCGACCGGCGGAATGGTTTGCTGCGGCGTTGAAGGAAGCATTGCGGCGAAACGGCATCAAAGTGGGCGGCACCGCGCGCGCGGTTTTTTGGCCGGCGCCTGCGCCGAGTGCGACGGTCAAATTGGGTGAAGTGGTTTCGCCGCCCTTGCGGGAAATGCTTCACGATTTTTTGAAGCCGTCGCAAAACCTGGAAACGGATTTGATTTTTGAACATACCGGCGAAATGAGCCGGCCCACCAACGCGCCGCCGTGGGAGACTTCGGAGGATTGCGCGCTCGACGCCTTGCATGATTTTTTAGCCACCAACGGTTTGCCCGCCAACGAGGTGCATTTTGACGAAGGTTCAGGTCTGTCCCGCAATAATCTGACAACCGCAAATGCCACGGTGTCGTTGCTGCAATTCATGTCCAAACTTCCCGCCGGAAAGGATTACATCGCCGCGTTGCCGCTCGCGGGTGTGGACGGCACGCTGCGCCGCCGCATGAAAGACACACCCGCCGCGCAAAATGTCCACGCTAAAACCGGCACGCTGCGCTGGGCGCATTCGCTTTCGGGTTTCGTGACCACGGCCGCCGGCGAGCATCTCGCGTTCAGTCTCATGCTGAATCGCTACGCTGCGCCGCCGGATTTAAAGAAAGCGAATGACTTGGACGAGATCGTCGTCGCTCTCGCGGGTTTTTCCGGCCATGTTGATGAACCACTGCCGGCTCTATACGCGCCGTTTGGAACCTTGATCGTCACGCAATTCGTAAATGCGCCGTTTCCGCATCCCGCGCGAGCGAATGGCCACACCTATCACGGCCAATTCTTTTCCGCCTCGGAACATTATTCGAACAGCACCGTTGCAATGTTCGTTCCGAAAAATTTTCGGCCGGCGGAAAAAGTCGATTTCGTAATCCATTTTCACGGCTGGCGGCATGAAGTGGCGGGAACATTGGACCAGTATCAACTGATTCAGCAATTCGCCGACAGCGGCAAAAACGCGGTCCTGATTGTTCCGCAAGGCCCGTATATGGCGCCGGATTCTTTTGGCGGAAAACTGGAGGACATGAACGGCTTTGCGGCTTTCATGGGTGAAGCGGTCGATAAATTGCGGGCCAGCGGCGCTCTGGGACAGTCGCCACTTGAAATCGGCAATATCATTTTGTCGTGCCACAGCGGAGGATATCACGTCGTTGCAGCCATTCTGGATCACGGCGGACTTCCGGAAAAAATTAGCGAGGTTTGGCTCTTCGATGCGCTCTACGGCAATACGGAAAATTTTGTCGGCTGGCAGAAAAACCAGCAGGGCCGCCTGCTCGAGATCTATACCGACCACGGCGGCACCAAGGAGGAAACGGAAAAACTAATAGCTGCGTATAAAGGCAGCGGCTCTGAGTTGCTCGCGGCAGAGGACGGCGACGTGAATACGGAATCGCTCCGAACAAACAAGCTGGTTTTCCTCCACAGCGACCTGGCGCACGACGATGTGATCGCCAGCCACCACACCTTCGAGCAATTTCTCCAATCAAGCTGCCTGCAAAACAAATGAACGCGCGCATCTTTTCCATCCTCGCCGTGCTGCTCGCCGGCTGCTCATCTATGCCCACGCAAAAAACCATCGCCACGCGTCCGCCGGTGAAACTCGGCGTCGAAATCCTGTTCGCAAAACACGCCGATCTGATTCGCGGAAAACGCATGGGCCTGATTACCAACCCGACCGGCTTGGACAGCCATCTCGACAGCATCATCGATCGCTTTCGCGCCGAGCCGGGCGTCACGCTGGTTGCGCTCTACGGTCCCGAGCATGGCGTTCGCGGCAACGCGCAAGCGGGTGAATACGTTTCCTTTTATTACGACGAACATCTCAAGTTGCCCGTGTTCAGCCTTTACGGCCAGACGCACAAGCCGCCGGCGGACATGATGACCAACATCGATGAATACATGCGTTCGTTCGACACCAAGCACGAAGGCAAGCAGGTCGCGGCGGGCATGATGCAGTCGGTCGACGTGATGGTGTTCGATTTGCAGGACGTCGGCACGCGTGTTTATACTTACATCGCCACCATGGCCTACGCGATGCAAGCCGCGGCAGACGCGAAAATTCCGTTTATCGTTTTGGATCGGCCGAATCCGATTAACGGCGTCACGATGGAAGGGCCGATTCTCGAATACCCCAAGCACAGCTCGTTCATTGGTCTGTATCCCATTCCGCTGCGCCACGGCATGACCGCCGGCGAATTAGCTCGTTTGTTCAACGACAAATTTTTGACGAACAAGGTGAATCTCACTGTCGTGCCGATGGAAAATTGGTCGCGCGATGAATGGTTCAACGAAACTTCGCTGCCGTGGGTGATGCCATCGCCGAATTTGCCCACGCCGGAAAGCGCGACGGTGTATCCGGGGCAAGTGATGATCGAGGGTACCAATCTTTCCGAGGGCCGTGGCACCACCAAACCGTTTGAACTTTTTGGCGCGCCGTGGATTGACGGTTTCGTGCTCTCGAAGAAACTGAACGATTTGCACTTGCCCGGAGTAAAATTCCGTGAAGTGTGGTTCACGCCGACGTTTTCCAAATTCTCCGGCCAGCAATGTGGCGGGTGCCAGTTGCACGTCACCGATTGTGACGCGTACCGGCCCATCGCCACGACGCTCGCGATTCTGTCGGAGATCAAAAAGGAATACGGCAACAAATTGGAATTTCACGCCGCATATTTTGACAAAGTGCTTGGGACTTCGAGCGTGCGCGAGGCGTTGGAACGCTGCGAGTCGGTGGACAAAATCGTCGCCGGTTTCCAGCCGGGCCTGGACGGTTTCGCAAAACTACGCGCGCCATATTTATTATATCATTGATATGCGCGCGAATTTTTTCTCAAAAGAAATCCGCAAAAAGGTGGGGCAAACCTGCCGGTTTGCCACGAATCCCCGCAGGGATTCGCCACCTTTTTGCGGATTTCTTTTGAGAAAAAATCTAGCTCTGGCCGCAGCCTGGATGCTGCTCCCGGCCCAACTCATTGCCGGCTCGTTTCGCGCGGATAAATTGAGTGAGATGGATGCGGCAATCAACGATGCCATCGCGCAGCACCGATGCCCAGGGGGTGTTTTGTGGCTTGAGCACAACGGAGAGGTTTACAAAAAAGCCTACGGCTCGCGCGCGGTGGTGCCGACGAGCGAACCGATGACCGAAGACACAATCTTTGACGCCGCGTCGCTTACGAAAGTTGTGGCCACGACACCGGCGGTCCTGTTGCTGGCCGAGCGCGGCCTGGTGAAATTGGATGAGCCGGTTTGCTCCTACATTCCGGAATTTAAAGGCGAGGGCAGGGAACTGGTTACGATTCGTCAACTGATGACCCACACTTCGGGGTTGCGGGAGGATATTGAAACCAAAACCGATTGGCACGGTCAGGCCGAGGCGATCAAAAAAGCGTGCGCGGAAAAATTGCGGACGCCGCCGGGCACGAGTTTCAAATATAGTGACATCAATTTCATTCTCCTCGGCGAAATCGTGCAGCGGGTCAGCCACACGCCGCTGGAAGTTTTTGTGCAACGCGAAATTTATGGGCCGCTGAAAATGAAAGACACTGGCTATCTGCCATCGTCTGAAAAATTGCCGCGCATCGCGCCGACGGAAGTGGTGGACGGCAAGCCGTGGCGCGGCGTGGTCCATGATCCGACCGCGCGGCACATGGGCGGCGTGGCGGGACACGCGGGCCTTTTCATCACCGCCGCCGATTTGGCGCGTTACGCCCGCATGTTGCTGAATCTCGGTGAACTCGACGGCGTGAGAATTTTAAAGCCCGACACAGTGAAACTGATGACCTCCGTCCAAACCCCTCCCGGCATTTCCGCCAAACGCGGCCTTGGCTGGGATATTGATTCGGCGTTCAGCGGACCGCGTGGAGAGCGCTTCCCGGTCGGCTCTTATGGTCATACGGGCTGGACGGGCGGTTCGCTGTGGATTGATCCCTCGTCAAAAACGTTCATCATCTTTCTCTCCAATCGAAATCATCCAACTGAAGCCGGAAGCGTCATCGCGCTGCGGCGCAGGCTCGGAACTTTGGCGGCGGAAGCGTTGGCGGATGTGCATTTTCCGGAAACGAACCTCCAGCCACGAGAGCACGGCGCTGACGCCACCCGATAGCATGTCCCTCCCGTAGTGGTGTGCCTTGCTCACTTGGCCACTGGCTGTGGATAAATAAGTTTTTACTGGCGTTCACGCCTAACCCGTTGATTTTTCTTGATTTTACGAATCGGCGGGTGAATACTCGCCGCCACACCCAGAACAATTAACACCACCCCGTGGTGCGCATTCAGAACGTCCCGCCCCGACGTAGCGAATGCCGGCAGAGCAGAGAAAATGATGTATCAGACGCTCAGTTCATTGCGTGTATCAGGGTCGCTTCGTTCGCGACCGACCGAGAAGTCCCAATCAGTTATCCTACCGGCGTTTTACGTCGCAGAGTTTTTTTGTTCAACGGAGTCAGGCAGATACCAATCAAACTATGAACTCGCCTCTAAAATCCATGTCTAAACCCTACAGAATAATTGCAGCGTTGGCTGCTTCGGCTCTGGCTGCAGTGTTTTCGATGCAAACTCTGCAAGCGACGCCGTATGCCGCCTGTCTGACCAACAACGCCGGAACCATTTCCTTTCGGTTGAATGAGCGAGCGAACGCCGTGGCCGTGATGTACACGAATTTGACCGGCGATACAATTATCACCAACCTGGGAAGTCAGGCTGCCGGCTTGATCATCACCAATCTTTCCATTCCAGGAAATTTTACGGTTGCCGTCACGAACTCTGCCGCTGCCGGCTATCTCGGCGGCGCGACGTTGCAGATTAGCAATGATTCCACGAACGGAACATCCACGAACACTATGAGGTTCAATGCGCCGCGCGGAGTGGCGGTCAATACCAACCCGGCCAGTCCCTATTTCGGGCGCATTTATGTCGCAAACGCCATCGCCGGCACCGCGACTCGCCCTGTCCAGGACGGAATCTACATGCTGAACGCCGACTATTCCGACGCTGTTGGTCAAGGCACGAACGCTCGCACCGGCGGCATTACGGCTTTCACCAACAACATCCCCGGCTCGACCGACGATGGAAATACACCCTGGCACCTGGAAATCGGTCAAGACGACCAGCTCTATATTGCGGATTTTAGCACCACCAACGGTAATATTTATATGACTGACCCGGACGTGACGGTCGGCACGAATCTCCTGGTTGGGTTCGGCGCGCCGGGAACGCCCAACGCTTCCCCCCATCACGGGCGCATTGGCAGTTCTGTTATCACCGCAGGTTCCCTTACGAACGGCACTCTCGTCGTTTACGCGATTGATTCGGACATTGGCTATGATGGCGGCGGCGGTGCTCTGGGGGCAAACCACATTGTGAAGTGGGAAATCGGCGCCGGCCCGTTGCCGGTGGATATTGCCGTCACCAATGTAGATAACGCAACACTGTTGCCTGACGTTGGTGTCACCGTGGACTTGGATCGCGGTCCGGACGGCAAGTTTTACACCATGCAAAACCGGTCGGTCGGATCGGAAGGCGGCATTTTTGTGGTGGACCCTGCGGTGGACGGCGGGCCGTTTTATCCGGTATCCGACGGTCTGTGGGACGAGGTTTTTGATTCCCGCGCGGCCACGATCGGAGTCTTGAACGGCGGCGCTCAAACGAACGACCTGCTTCGCATTTCCCGTGCGGTTAAAATTTCTCCGGACGGTCAATTGATGGCAATCATCCGTGATGACAATCAAATCTGGGTGATCAATTTGGTCAGCGGCATTCCGGATTTGACCACCGCCAGGCTCATTGCCACTTCACCGGCGACCTCTATTGGCCGCGATATTTGTTTTGATGCGGCGGGCAATATCTACACTGTCAGCAGTGGCCAGGCGCTTCTGCGGGTGTATTCACCGGGCTACAAGACGGTTGCGCAAACCAGTTCTCAAGGGACGTTCAGTGTCGTGAACACGTTGCCGGACAATGCGGTTTCCATCAGCGCCACCGATCCGGATGCCGCTGAACCCGGGGGCCTCAATGGCGATACCGGCACTTTCACGTTTAGCCGCACTGGCGACACGTCGCAACCTTTGACGGTGAATTACACCGTTTCCGGCACAGCCACGCGCGGCGTCGATTACGTCACCAACGGCGCTTCCGGTTCCATACCGGTCATCAACGGCGCCATCACTTTCGCCGCCGGCGATAGCTCAACCAATGTCACCGTCGATGTCATCGATGATAGCCTGGCCGAGGCGCCGGAAACGGTGATTTTCACGCTGACAGCAAGCACCAACTACGCCAGCACCTTCCCGAACACCGCCACGGTCACGATCGCGGATGACGGCGACATCCCGTCCATCAATATAACGAACCAAGGCATCGGTTCTTATGAACTGATACCCGGCCGGCCGGCGAAATTCAACTTAAGCTCGCCGCTTGCTTATTCGACTCCTTTGACGGTGAACATCGGGCTTTCAGGGACCGCGGTCAGCGGAGTGGACTATACCAACGCGTCCACGTTCACGGTGACCTATGCGGCTGGAACCACTTCCACCAATTTCACGGTTACCCCGGTGGGGAATTCTTTGACCAACAGCAAAACAATCATTGCCACGATTCTGACTGGCACCGGCTACGTCGCCGGTTCGCCGTCCAACGCGACAAATATTTTGCGCGGGGACTATATCGCGCCGACCACGACGTTGTTTGCCGATAATTTCGACACGGACACAACGGCAAATTGGGTGACCAACGCGATCAACGCCGACAATGATGCCACGTTTAATTACGACTACAGCGCCGATGGCGTGCCGGCGGCGCCGCATACTGTTGGCGGTTCCACCAAAGGCTTGCGGTTGCGTTCGCATCTGGGCGCGCTGGCCGGGGCGACGGCCATCAGTGTTTCTCCGATTGGCCTGAGCCTCCCCGGCGATTATCGCATCCGCTTTGATCTCTGGATGAACTTCAACGGCCCGGCTCCCGGCGGTGGCGCCGGTTCCAGCGAATACTTCACCACCGGCGTGGGTGTTTCTGAAACGCACACCAATGTCGCTGGCGAGAGCGCCGGAACGCCGATTGCCGCCTGGGGTAATGCGGCCGGTTCCTGTGTTATATTCGCCGTGGACGGCGACGGCGGATTTGCCGAATCAACGGGCGATTTCATCGTCTATTCCAACAACGTCGCCATCACCGCCAACACCAACGTGTATCCGGCGGGAGCGCGGGACAATTTTGCGTCTTATTACGCGGAATTTGGCGAGATTGCCCCGCCGCCCGCACAAACGACCGCGTTTCCCACTCAAACAGGCTCGGACAATGTGGGCACGCTAAGTTATGCCTGGCACGACGTTGTGATTACCAAGCAGGGGACCAATGTCACTTGGACCATTGATGGATTGCCGATCGCCAATACGACTTATTCGCTGCCCTTTGCGGGCTCGAATTTCTCGCTGGGATATGAGGACATCAACAGCAGCGTTACAGCGATTCCCAGGATGAATATGGCGATTGTTGACAATTTGACGGTGCAAACTCTCCCATTCACTGGAGTGACCATCACGCAGATCACTCTCATCAATGGGGGCGCCAATGTTCAGATTGACTTCAACGGCAATGCCGCTGACCTGCCAGCAGATTATGTGTTGCAGAGTTCCGCCGATCCCCAGGGGCCGTATACCGATGTTTCCTCGGTTAATACGTCCACCGGCACCGGAACATTCCGCGCCTTGGCCGCCTCACCCGTTTCGGGCACCCAACAATTCTATCGGATCAAGCGTTGATGTGCTACGTTCCGGTCTGAGCCTATTCAGGCCGGAACTCTCTTGCGGCCATGAGAGAAATTTTCTTAAACACCAAATCAAAAAGGGCGGCAGGATTCACCTTGATTGAGCTTTTGGTGGTCATTGCCATCATTGCCATCCTCGCTGCCATTTTGCTCCCGGCCTTGAGCCGCGCAAAAATCAAGGCGGAAGGAATTCGCTGTATCAGCAATATGAAGCAGATCCAGACAGCCTGGCTCATGTACTCTTCGGATAACAACGATTTCATGGTGCCCAACGCGCCGTCTGGCGTTCCGCCGCCGCTGTACACTATATACCCGTGGGTCAATCCCAGCCCCGAGGGGTGGGGGACTCAAAATGCAAACACCAACGTGATAGCGTTAAGAAATTCTTTGTTAGCTCCGTTCTTAAACTACGGGGTCGCCGTGTATAAATGTCCTGGCGACAAAATCCCTTCCGATAATGGGGATCGCGTGCGCACCGTGTCCATGAACAGCCAGATGGGGGTTATACCGTACGGCAGCCCATTTTTTTACACACCGAGCAATAGTCTCGCCGTGGGGTATCGCGCATTCAAGAAGACGACGGAATTAACCGGCCCTTTCCCCCCAGTTCAGGCATTTGTATTTCTGGATGAATCCACCTGCACAATCAACGACGGGTATTTCGCCGTGGATATGAATCATAACAGTCTCAACGATATTCCCGGGTCCTACCATGGCGGGAGCGGATCTTTCTCATTCGCCGACGGCCATGCAGAAATCAAAAAATGGTTGGGGGGGGAAACGAAGCAGCCCGTGGCTCACGGCTACACCACGCCTCCGACTGGCATTCCTTTATCAACACCGGAAGCACTTGCGGATCACGACTGGTTGTGCAGCCGTACCACGTTTAAATGACCAAGAATCCGGAATTACATGCTGTCGGAGCAGGTTTCAAAGGAGCGAATATA
>Ga0134128_10009306_pt1 | contig 11784 bp, 3 predicted proteins | sample KB31754_FD_96462 | JGI IMG/M metagenome (GOLD analysis project Ga0134128, IMG submission 96462) | Terrestrial soil microbial communities with excess Nitrogen fertilizer from Kellogg Biological Station, Michigan, USA - KB3-175-4 | ecosystem: Environmental > Terrestrial > Soil > Unclassified ...
TGGAGCCGCAAGATTGGCAGTATTACCGGTGCTGGTAATCGTTTTATTGCTGCCGCCATTTATAGAATAAACAAAAGTATAAGGCGCCGTTCCTCCGGAACCCGTAAAAGTAAGATTTGGTGAAGAAGAACCTATGCAGACAGTAGCAGAACCACTGATGGTCCCTGTAGGCAATGGATTTACTGTTACAGTGGCATTGCCGCTTTGGCTTTGACTGCACACATTGGAACTTCCTTCAGTTACACTGATAAGCTTATACTGGAAGCTTCCTGCTGTAGAAGTACTTACCGGAACAGAAACAGCAGCGCTTCCCGAAGCGCTTGATACCGTCTGGTTCGCTCCTCCGTTAATCGAATAAGTGAAAGTATAAGGCGCAGTCCCGGATGCCCCGGTAAAGTTAATGGAAGGTGAAACGGTATTGGCACATACCGCCGTTGTCCCGCCGATGGTGGCGGTAGGTAAAGGTTTTACAATAACGGTTGCATTTCCCGATTGAGTTTGCGAACATGCAATAGAACTACCCTCCTGTACCTTCACAAGATTATAAGCATAAGTACCGGAAACTGTCGAAGGCTGATCTATACTGATATTATTATTTCCTGATATAGTGGTAATCGTTTGATTCGCACCGCCATTAATATTGTAAGTAAAGGTGTACGGTGCTGTTCCGGTACTTCCTACAAAAATAATTTTAGAAGTGCTGGAGTTCAGGCAAACAGTTGAATTGCCGCTGACAGTTGCTGTGGGTAACGCATTTACAGTTACCGGGAAAGAGGTTGGCGTTGCAGCATTACAACCGCCCAAATCAGAATAATTTACAGTAATGGTTTGGGCACCCGCAGTATTCCACTTTACAGTGGCTGTGGCATCGCTGGTTCCACCGCCGGAAATAATGGTTCCTCCCTGCGGAATATTCCAAGAATAATTGAGTTTACCACTTTCAGTTGTATAAACATTGGAAGCAGAATTCAGACATACTTTCGCAGGCCCTGTAAGGCCGGGTGAACTGCCCACTCCATTGGCAACCGTCACAGAAGTGGCTCCCGTACATCCGTTATTATCCGTATAGTTGATATAAATCGTTTTTACCCCCGCACTGTTGCCCCAAAGTATGGTGGCAGAAGCATCATTCTTAGTACCGCCTGCGGTGATCGTTCCGCCGGTTTCTGTCCAGGTATAATTGTTCATTCCGCTTTCCGTAGTATATACATCCGTTGTATTCGGACAAATAGGGTTCGGGCCTGTCAGAGAAGGCACGGGCAGCGGATTTACTTTGATCGTGATGCTTTGAGGCGAGCCGTTGCAACTGGCTCCGCCATTGGTGTACGTTGGCGTTACCGAAACGATCGCATTAATGGCCGCCGTTCCCGGATTCATAGCGGTAAACGAAGCAATATTACCTGTTCCTGATCCTGCAAGGCCGATAGAAGTGGTATTGTTGGTCCAGCGGTAAATGGTTCCGGCCACATTTCCTGAAAAAGTGATCGCATTGGTTGCAGTGTTGCTGCAAAGGGTTTGGCCTGGAACATTATTTACTGTAGGTGTTGGGTTAACGTTGATCGTAAAGGTAGCCGCTGTTCCGCTACAGGCGATTCCACTGGTAAAGGTGGGAATTACCGTGATAGATGCGGTGAGCGTGCTGTTCGTAGTATTGGTACCTGTAAAAGACGGAATATTTCCGTTTCCGGAAGCGGCAAGTCCGATACCGGGTGTATTGTTGGTCCACGCATAAGTTACCGTGCCTCCTACCGCTGAAGTTGCAAAATTTAATGCGCTGGTGGAAGTATTATTACAAACAGTCTGGTTGCTTAACGCAGTTACATTTGCAGACGGGTTTACAGTGATGGTAAATGTTTGGGAAGAGCCGTCACAACTGCTGCTTCCGTTGGTATATACTGCAGTCACCGTAATCGTTGCGGTTACCGGCGCTACTCCCGGATTCAGGGCGGTAAACGAAGGAATATTCCCGTTTCCTGTAGCTGCCAACCCGATAGAGGGTGTATTGTTCGACCATCGGTAGCTGACAGTTCCTGCACCTGAAGTAGTTGTTGAAAAATTAACCGCTGTGGTTGATGAATTATTACATACAGTTTGATTGCTTACCGGGTTAACATTGGCAGTAGGATTTACGGTAATAACAAATGAAGTGGCACTACCCGTACAACTTATCGTTCCGTCTGAAAAAACCGGTGTCACCTGTATGGTTCCTGAAACCGGTGAATTGCCGGAATTAGAAGTTAAAAATGAAGGAAGATTGCCTGAGCCACCTGAAGCAAGCCCGATAGAATTATTGCTGTTGGTCCAGTTATAAGTTACCGTTCCTCCTGATGCAGGGCTTGTAAAAGCCGGTAATGCAAAATTAGAATTATTACAAACACTTTGATTCGAAATAGCTGTAACAGTTGCAGTTGGATTTACAGTTATAGAAAAGCCGGAGGAAGTTCCTGCACAGCTTTTGCCATTGTAGGTATAAACCGGGGTAACAGTAATATGTGCAACGGAAGGCGCAGTACCGTTATTAATTGCAGTAAATAAAGGAATATTACCTGTTCCTGAAGCCGCTAAGCCAATAGAAGTATTATCATTGGTCCACTGATAAGTTACACTTCCGCTTCCGGTTGCATTGGAATTAAAAGTAACCGGGCTGGTGGAAGAATTATTACAAACAGTCTGGCTGCTTACTGCATTGGCAACTATCGTTGGATTTACGACAATATGGAACGTTTGCGCAACTGCTGAACAGCTTACTCCCTGGTTGGTAGCCGACCCTCCAAGCGTGATGAGCGCTGATACCGGCGCTGTTCCTGTGTTCTTTGCTATGAAGGAAGGAATATCGCCACTTCCAGCTGATGTAAGTCCGATAGACGTTTGATTATTGGTCCAGCTAAAGCTGGTTCCCGCAAGTGTTCCTGTGACAGCAACGGAAGAGATGGTTCCGTTATTACATTGTGTTATATCACTTGCCGGGTTAATAACAGGCAAAGGATTGATACTGATCGTGAATGAAGAAGGAGTTCCGACACACGTTTGACCTCCATTGACAATAGAAGGAGTAACAGTGATCGTAGAAGTTACCGGGTTTGAAGTGGAATTGGTGGCAACGAAAGCGGGAATATTTCCCGACCCGCTGCCGGCAAGTCCGATAGAGGTATTACTGTTGATCCAGTTATAAACAATTGGTGCCCCGCTGTTTGGTGATGTAAAGTTGACAGCATTGGTCAAAGATTGAGCACATATGATCTGGTTATTGACATCATCTAAGGTGGTGGTTGGATTTACTGTGATGGTAAAAGTAGTGGAACCACCCTGGCACGAAACTCCCCCGGTTGTGTAACTGGCTGTGACGGTAATAGTGGCAATGATAGGCGTAGTGGAATTATTGACGCCAACAAAGGAAGGAATATTTCCTGTCCCGCTGGATGCCAGCCCGATAAAAGACGCATTGTTCGTCCATGAATAAGTGATAGTTCCGTTGTTTTGACTGGTAAAGTTGATGGCAGATGTAGAAGAATTATTACAAATAGTCTGGTTGGCAACCGTATTAACGGTTGGAACCGGGTTTACGGTAAAATTAAACGTTGAAGCAGTGCCCGTACAGCTGATTCCTCCGTTAGTGTAAACTGGCGTCACTGTTATGATTCCTGTATTTTGCAAGAGACCCGGATTCTTTGCGACAAATGATGGAAGATTGCCGGATCCTGACGCTGCCAAACCAATACCCGTATTGCTGTTCGTCCAGCTATAATTTACGGTTCCTGAACTAACGGTACTATTAAAAGTGACGGCCGCAGCAGATGTATTGACACAGGCAAACTGATTAGTGATCCCTGACATTGCAGCCGTTGGATTCACCGTAATAGTAAAGGTAGAAGAGGTTCCGGTACAGGAAACGCCTGCATTGGAATAAGCTGGTGTAACAGTTATTGTTGCCGTTACGGGCGCATTCGAATTGTTGGTGGCAGTAAAAGATGGAATGTTTCCCGAACCACTGGCGGCAAGCCCGATAGAAGGTGTATTGTTTGTCCAGTTATAAGTAATGGTTCCACCGGTTGTTGGGCTTGAAAAACTTACTGCTGATGTTGATGAATTATTACATACAACCTGGTTGCTTACAGCATTCACCGTCGCTTTTGGATTGACCGTATTGGTAATAGTGGTCGAAGAACCCGCACACCCATTTAAAGTCGGTGTAACAATATAGTCAACGGTTCCCGGAGAACCAGAACTGGTTAATGTTTGTACAATACTGCTCCCCGAGCCCGAAGTAGCGCCCGTAACATTATTGATGTTGGCCGTAGTCCATGAAAATGAAGCGCCGGAAGGACTGCCCGTTAAGGCAATGGCTGTTGCACTTCCACTGCATGAAGTTTGAGTGGTTGTAGTAGTTACAGAAGGCGTTGGAAGAATTTGTGATGAAAAAGTAGCATGAACGGTACCGTTAACATCGCCTGAAATGGTTCCTGTTCCTCCCGTTCTGGTGACGGTTTGATTGGTTGCGACTCCTGTAATTCCTCTTACCATTATTCCGCTTATGGTCAATTGGTCTGCCCTGTTGGTGTTGGAAACAGAATAAGTAACAGTGATAGTATTAGTAGTAACTGCAACAGTGGCTGAAGAAATATTATTACCACTTATATAGCTAACTGAACCCTGGCCCGCCTGAAACTCAAAGTTGGCAGGTGCTGATAAGATCAAAGTTTGACCCGTAGCAGAAGCAAAATTAGAATTGGAAGTCTCGGTGATAACAATATCGCCAAGTGCTGCAAAATTGGTAGGAAAGGTGCCGCAGGTGCTCACAGTTAACGATGGAGCAGTAATAGAAACCTGTGCAGAAGCCTCGGAACAAAAAACAGTACCTGATATAAGAAAAATGATCGCATACGAAACGCCTTCTTGCCTTAAGATCAGCAAAAGACGACAAAGAGACCGTAAAATGAACAGGTACAGCTTCCTCATATCTAAGACGTTTTCATAAAATACTAATTTCTTAAAACGAATCAGGAGTAAGCTTTATTATGTGGAAGGGGATTTATTTTTTAAAACACAGGGATTTTTTCCTGTCACCCTTCATTTTTGACCCTGAAGAGCCAGGGTAATTAAAGTAAAACAGTTTTTTACACAATGAGAAATTTGATATGAGAATAATTTCAGGATCAGTAGATTCCGAAAGAATTTCATGAAGTACAGTTATTTAAACTGGAAAGTTGCACAGGTAAAAAAGACTGGGATCATGACTCAATAGTCCTGATTCATCCTTTATGCGCCTTTGAGTCATTTTCAGAATCTTTCTCGATCAGCTTAAGGTACTTTTCCAACAGCTGGTAATACTTTTCCTTCCATTCATTTCGTTGCCTTATTACCTTTTCAATCGTTAAAGGATCACTGCTATATACAGATTCAGGTTCTTCAAGCATAAACTGATCCACCTCGCCGATTTCTTCTGAAAAATCATGGTTAATCGCCTTTCCATATTTCTTCAGAATAACAGTGGAAAGATCTTTCTTCTTAATATGTAAATAGTAAGTGCCTCTTTTATAACCCGCTTTTTTTGCTATAGACTCTATACTTAAGCCCGTCTGTTCAACAGCAGATTGAAGAATTTCACCCCTATGGACGTTTTGTTTGATACTTTCTAATTTTTTGTAAAGAAAGTAACATATCTGTATATTCTAATGTCTTTATCATGTCTATTTTTCTAAATTTTATGTTTATTTATAAACATATTTGTTTATTATATAAATGCTGACTATCTTGCCCACTGATCAGAACATCCTTTTTATTGATGAGCCATTAAACACTTTAGCATGAGCACAAGACATATCTACCGGTTACTGATAAAGAGAACTTTGCCACGCCCTGCGTCACATACCATTATCTACTGGGAAACAATGAAATATATTAAAGCTCAAAAAGGAGAAAGTAAAAAGCTTTTTGAAAAACAATACCATCCCGTTTACCGGCGGTACAAATCTTACCGCATGTTTCTGAGACTGAAACAATGGAAAATTCCAGCGAAGACAGGAGCCTGAGTTGCACGAATTAATTTAACCCAATAACAATATAACCATTCACCCAATAATTAAATAACCAGGTAGCAATAACAATAAAACCATCCACCCAATAATTTAATAATTTAATAATTTAATAAAACAGCAATAACAATCTGACTATCCAACAATATGACCACCCAATAATTTAATAATTTAATAATGTAATAATGTAATAATGTAATAAAATAGCAATAACAATATGACCACCCAATAATTTAATAATTAAATAGTGAAATAATTAAATAACCATGCCACTGCAACACGAGGATTATTATATTGGTTTTAAGGAAGGAGACGAAACAGCGCTCAACTATATGTATGGTCGCTACTATCGCCCGCTTTTTCATCATGGCAGACGGATAGTGGAAGATGAATTCGCTGTAAGCTGCATTGTGCAGGAAGCTTTTTTGAAAAGCTGGCAATTCCGGGAAAGAATGGAGAGCATGCGCCATATTTATTGCTTCATACGGCAGGATGTCAACTGGAAGTGCTTCGCTTATTTAAGTAACCCATCTAACAGGTTCCACCGCAACCTCGTAGGAGACGGAGCGGTAGAAAAATACAGCGATTATTTTTTTGACGGGGAGGCAGAAGACGTGAATCTTTTTGATGAAGAGAAGCTGAAAGTGATAGAAGAAGCGCTCCCCTATCTGCCGGCAAACCGCCAGACTATTATGACGCTGTATTTTAAGAACGGACTCAGTTATAAAAAGATTGCACGCAGGTTCGGCACATCAAACCAGGCGATCAGCATCGAAGTACAGAAAAGCCTCGAAAGCCTCAGGAAAATCGTTCATGCACAAAAAAAGCTGAATACAAAAACAATAGTAAAGCCCGGGGAACCTCATGAGCGGTATACTGAAAATATGGATGCCGAAATGCAGATGATATTTAAGCTGCGATACGAGCAGAAGCACAGTTTTGCCACCATTGCAGCAAAAATGAATATAACACAGGGGTATGTACAGCAACAATATGTAATTGCTCATAGAAAGCTAAGAGAGCTTTATCGCCGCTAAATCAATAAACATGGAAAATAAAGACACTATCGTATTAACCCGCAGGATACAGTTATTCATCAACCTTGATGATAAGGAATTAATAGGCAATGCTTATAAAACACTGTACCAGTGGCAGTACGTCTGTTTCCGTGCTGCCAATTATATTTTTACCCATCTTTATTTACAGGAGCAGATAAAAGATTTGTTTTATCTGAATGACGAAACCCGGGTGAAATTGGCAGATATTAAAAAAGACGCGGACGGTATTTTAACCACTTCCAAAATGAATACTACTTACCAGGTATTGGCTAAAAATTTTAAAGGGGAGATACCAATGCATATTTTAGGCAGCCTGAATATGACGCTCAACACCAATTTCAATAATGAAAGGGTGGCTTATCTGAAAGGAGAAAGGTCTATCCGGAACTACAAGCGCGATATACCTGTCCCCTTCGGAAGTGATAATATCAAAAAATGGCAATTGACAGAAGATGAGAGGAATTTTACGTTTAATTTATTTGGCATTCCCTTCCGTACTTATCTCGGCAAAGATTTCAATGACAAAAAATTACTGCTGGATAAAATGCTTGCAGGAATGGTAAAGCTTTGCACCAGTTCTATTCAGCTAAAAGAAAACAAAATATATTTACTGGCTGCTTTCAGGCAGGAAAAAGAAAAGCATGATCTGGACGAAAAGATAATTGCCGAAGCAGCTTTATCAATTGACTATCCGGTTATAGTGACAGTAGGTAAAACCCGTTACAACATTGGCAGTAAAGAAGAATTTTTATACCGCAGGCTTGCGATACAATCGGCGCGGAGGCGGTTACAAAAGGCGGTTGCCTATAACAGCGGGGGCAGGGGCCGCGGGAAAAAACTGCAGGCGCTGAATCGTTTTGCGGAAACTGAAAAGAATTATGTAAACAGCCGCATGCATCTGTATAGCCGCAAGCTGATTGATATTTGTGTAAAGCATGGTGCCGCCACTTTGATACTTACAGATCAGCAGGGCAAAGAAGAAGCCGCCAAGGAAGATGATTTTTTATTGCGCAACTGGAGCTATCATGCACTAAAAGAAAAAATCTCTTACAAAGCGGAAAAGGCAGGAATATCAATTATTGTGGAATAATTATTTACGAGGCTGCTTGTACAGCCGAAAGGTGAGTAAATCTTTTACACTCATTAAAATTGCTCTTATTTCAGGGTAATTACAATGGGCTGGGTTAAACTGCTGTAGATGATAATTTTTTATGAGGCTGCTTGTACAGCCGTAGAGTGAGGTGTTTTGCGCTCACTGAATACTGTAAGAAAATAAAAAACATACAATTGCTCCTATCAGCTTTTAAAAATAAAATATTGTTTTTTAAGAGGCTGCTTGTACAGCCATAACGTGAGGCAATGTTTTTGCACTCATTGAATCTTCTTTTTGGAAGATAGGTACAATTCGGAAGCCTGCGATAAGTGAATGATAAATCCGAGGTGTCAGGAAACGATTGTGAGGATTGATGTAATAAAATTATAAAACGAGGCTGCTTGTTCAGCCGTAGAGTGAGGCATCTTTACCCTCACTGAATATAATGACCATTCAAAAGGTATACAATGGCCTCTGCCAGCTTTAGCCTTATGATGGAAAGTTATACAACTGGGTTCTTGCTGTTGAATGAAACTTATTGAATGAGGCTGCTTGTACAGCCGTAGAGTGAGGTATCTTCGCTCACTGAATATTATTACCATTCAGAATGCAGACAATGGCGCTGTCAGTTTTTACCCGGTAATGGAGAATATACAACTTGGGCTTTGCCGTGAAAAAGATAGACGATAACTTATAAATTCCATTGGATGTGCGGCAAACAATTGTCAGGATTAACATAATAAAATTATAAAACGAGGCTGCTTGTACAGCCGTAGAGTGGGGCAAGAATGGCACTCACTGAATGTTTATACCACGGCTTACTTGCGCATTTGTAAAATAGAAAATATTCAACCGGGGCTGTATTTATAGTGAAAAGGAAAGTTATTATTCTTAAATGAGGCTGCTTGTACAGCCGTAGAGTGAAGCATATTTTCGCTCACTGAACATAATAACCATTCAGAAGGTATACAATGGTCTTTGTCAGCTTTAATTGTTGATGAGGAATATACAACTGGATTTTACCTTGAAAAAGTAATTTATTAATTGAGGCTGCTTGTACAGCCATAAGGTGAGGCGATATTTTTTGCACTCATTGAATTTTCATTTAGGAAGGTACAACTCGGAACCTTGCAGTAACTGACTCATAAATCCGGTTAGAATGTCCGCAAACGATTGTGAGGATGAATATAATAAAATTATAAACGAGGCTGCTTGTACAGCCGCAGGGTGAGGTAATTGTTACTCTCACTGAACGCCCTTAATTTGAGTAAATACAACTAAACCCAAAACTCATAATCTTATTTATGAGGTTAAGTAGTTTTTAATGGTTGTTGAAAAACTCTTATAAAAGACATAAATACAATGGCTTTGCTTAACTCACGTAAAGTGACATAATTCTATCCGGAGAGATAAATTGAACTGTGTGTGAAATTACTGTTATGATGAAGCTTATTTAATTTTACGAGGCTGCTTGTACAGCCGTAGGGTGAGGTAATCGTAATTACACTCGCTGAATATCTTTTTGCTGGAATATAAAACCGTGAAAGCTCGAAAGAGAATCATGCTTGTATTAAATAAATATAGCCAGCAAAAGATAAATACACCCGGGCTCGCTTATCGTGTGGCGGTACAGGACAAAGGGTGGATCATGTATTCCTCCTCCCATGATAACTTATAGATAAAGCATTCATCCTTCGTTGATAAGCTATTGATACAGTATTCATTCTTCGTTGATAGGGTATTAATTCTTCTGTCTGTTAGAGGATGAAAAGAGTATGAGGGAACATATAAATACTACTGAACAAGCGTTTCCGGCCGATCCCATCAGAATCCGATGTTAGATCTATAATAAATCAATGATGAACATCAAAAAAACAGCACCAACGAACAAAGAGCGGATATACCAAAGCAATTTTAAATGAATCATGAAGAAAAATGGCGCCATCCGGTCAATCTTTAAATCTTATAAATCATGGTTCAGACAATTGCCCTAAAACATTTTCGGACAGGTTCTCTGGGCAGATAGCGGTCGGCACCGAAGGTCAGACCGCGGGTAAATACAGGTAGCGGTCAACACCGAAGGTCAGACCGCGGGTAAAATACAGATAGCGGTCGGCACCGAAGGTCAGACCGCGGGTAAATTAAACACTTGTAAACTTCAAACCCTATAATCTTTTTACCCTCACGTTTCTAAACCTGACTACACCCCCATGCCCTAAAAACCCGATATGGCCTGTATTTACCGGGAAACAAGTCTTAGTGGCGAAAAAAATCAAAGCTTCTCACACTAAGCGCCGCAAAGAGACAAAGGTTCACAAAGAGTGAGCATCCACAAAAGCCCTTCGTGCATCTTGCGCCTTCGTGCCTTCAATGATGAAAAAAAAACCTTTGTGCATCTTCGTGCTCTTCGCTTCTTCGTGCGAAAAAAAATCTTTGTGCCGCTAAAATCTAATTTCTTAACTTGTGCCATGGGGTCTCTGTTTTTAAAGTGATTGAAATATTTTGCAACTTCAAATTACCACTTTTGCAGGACCCTTTTTTATTTGTAAGGTCTCCTTCTCATACATGAGACCTTTATAGTGACGAAAAAAAAGCATCTCACACAAAGTAACCCCACAGGAGTGCTTGTGTTTTGGAAACTGATTTCCTTTTCGCGATAGTTTTAGTTTTTTTTACAAATAATGGAAAAAGATAAGAAATATAAAGACTCAAATTAAAAATATTGCCAAATTTTATCTACTTTTATGAGATCAATAGAATACTTAAAAAATTGCCGGGGACATCAGTATTATTGCCAATCAGCATGATACTTTACTGCAAACTCCTTTTGTATAAGAGTATTTTATCCTGGCGAACGCGGATTCATCCTTCGTTCATCTTTCGCTCATCCTTCGCTCATCCTTCGCTGATACTGTCCTCATCCTTCGCTGTTACAGTATTCATCCTTCGCTGATACCCTATAGTTCCCTCTATGCTAAGCCGTATAAACCATATAGATACCCCTATATCTCACTTATAGAAGTATCTGAAAAATAAGAAAAACAAAGTGACTCATGATAATTAACCTGTTTTTTACTATGGTATTTATCTTCATTCTATATTTGGAAATCTGCCACGTATGCCATTTGGAATTCCTGCCATAATAACTAATCTTTGAAACGAATAATACCTTCTTATGGTAAGGAGGCTGTTTTCTTCTAATGAACAGGGCTGATCCGGCTGCTTTATTGTGCTTGTTATTCGCTCCCAGTTACCGAATAACAACCGAATAACAACCGAATAAGAAGCGAATTAAAGAAGGCAAAGAACATAAGGAAAGGATAGTGTCTAAAGCCTTGTCTTCTCCGTGATATTTCTTAAAAAAATTGGAAAGCTTAAAAGATCCGGTAACCGGGATTTCCTTTCAACAGTATAGTGGCGGTACAGGACAAAGGGTGGATCATGTATCCTCCTCCCATGATAACTTATAGATAAAGCATTCATCCTTCGCTGATAAGCTGTTGATACAGTATTCATCCTCGCTGATAAGGTATTAATTCTTCTGTCTGTCAGAGGATGTAAAGAGATAAGGGGAAGCGTTTCCACCATCCCATCAAAAAAA
>Ga0134128_10009307_pt1 | contig 11784 bp, 11 predicted proteins | sample KB31754_FD_96462 | JGI IMG/M metagenome (GOLD analysis project Ga0134128, IMG submission 96462) | Terrestrial soil microbial communities with excess Nitrogen fertilizer from Kellogg Biological Station, Michigan, USA - KB3-175-4 | ecosystem: Environmental > Terrestrial > Soil > Unclassified ...
ATATCGCGGGAGGGGTTAAGCCATGGCCGGGGGGCCCAAAGTCGCAATCCTGGGGGCAGGATCGGTCGGATGCTTCGTCGGCGGCAGCTGGCAGGCGGCGGGGGTGCCGGTCACCTTCATCGGCCGGCCAAAGCTGTCGAAGGACGTCGATGCGCACGGGTTGACGCTCACCGACTATAGCGGTTGGGAGGCGCGGCTCGCGCCTGGTGACGTGGATTACCGGTGCGGTCCGGAAGCGCTGGAGGAAGCCGAGATCATCGCGCTGACCGTCAAGAGCGGCGACACGGCGGCGGCCGCCGATGACATCGCCAAACATGGAACTCCGGGCGCGACGGTCATCAGCTTTCAGAACGGCGTCAGCAATATCGACGTCCTCGAACAGGGGCTTGGCGGACGGTTCGAAGTTGCGCGCGGAATGGTGCCCTACAATGTCGCCTATCTCGGCAACGGACGATTTCACAAAGGCGTAAGCGGCGATCTTTATGCCGAGCGGCGCGAGCATGTGCAGGATTTGGCCGAGGCGGTGGCGAGCGGCCCCGCGGCGCTGAAGCTCTCGAATGACATGCTGGCGCTTGCCTGGGGCAAGTTGCTGATCAACCTCAACAACGCGGTGAACGCGCTGTCGGGCCGCACCCTTCGCGATGAGCTGAAGCGGAAAGATTACCGCCGCGTCTTCGCCGCTTCGATGCGCGAGGGCCTCGACCTCCTGAAACGCGCCGACATCGAGCCGGCGACGGTTGGACCGATTTCGCCGCAGGCGCTGCCACGAATCGTCAGCTCACCCGACTGGGTCTTCAACAACGTCTTCCTCAAGCGATGGAAGATTGACGCGAAGGCGCGCTCGTCGATGGCCGACGACCTTGCTGCGGGCCGTGAGACGGAGATCGATTATCTGAATGGCGAGCTGGTCCGCCTCGCCGAGCGACTGCAGCGCGCCGCGCCGGTCAATCGCGCAATCGTCGAATTGGTGCGCAAGGCGGAAGCGGGGGCGGGGCCCCTCGCCGCCAAAGCGCTCTGCCGGGCGGTGCTAGGCGGCTAATGCCTGTGCGGCTTGCCGCCGAGTCCAGGCATAGAGCCCGAGCACCGCGACCGCGAAGACAATCAGGCTCACCGCCTCGATCCCCGGATATGTGCCGACGATAGCGAGCGGCGCGTCCTTCCCGGTCGCAGCAACGATCCCGGCGAAAATGACTCCGAACAGGCTTTCACCCACGATCAGACCGGTCGCGAGCAGGACCCCCATGCGCTGTGCGAAATCGGGGCTGGAAGCGCGCGCCGCCCATTTGTCGTAGAACCAACCGAGCAGCGATCCGATCGGGATCAGCAGCGTCAGCGCCATCGGAAGATAAATGCCCATTCCAACCGCGAGCGGCGGAAGCGAACCACGCTTTGTCGCCCTCAGCACCTCGTCGATGATGACCACGACGACGCCGATGCCGGCGCCGATCGCGATCAGGTTCCAGTCGAGGTTGCCGCCGAGCACGCCCTGCGCAATCGCGGAAATGAGCTGCGCCTGCGGGGCCGCCAGCGCGGTCACTTTGGCGCCGGGCGCGCCCTGGAAGGTGAAGGCGGTGTTGAGTACGTCGAGGATCGGCGGGATCACGACGGAGCCGAAAATGACGCCGAGGATCAGTGCCACCTGCTGCCGCCACGGAGTCGCATCGACCAGCTGCCCGGTCTTCAAATCCTGCAGGTTGTTGTTCGAAATGGTCGCGACCCCGAACACCACGGCCGTCACGAACAAGGCGAACGCCACGAGCGATTTGGACATGTCGCCGGTCGCATGCGGGAACAAAAGCGCGAGGATCAGCGCGATGCCGAGGACCGAAAGAATGCCAACGCCGGAAATGGGGCTGTTCGACGCGCCAATCAGGCCGGCCATGTAACCGCAAACCGCGGCGATGATGACGCCAGCGATCAGGATGTAGATGATGCTGATGAGGATGGTCGCGGTCGGGTTGCCGGCGATCGGCGGCGTGTTCGCGAAGGCATGCAGCAGGAAGCCGATCGGGACCATCGAGAGGAGAATCACGAGCGTGACCCAGCCGATCGGAATATCGCGTTCGGTGATCGGCAGCGCTTCGCCGCGCCCGGCCTTGCGCTCGGCATTGGCCGAAAGGGCCCCTCGGATGCCAGCGATGATCGGTCCGATGATCCGAAGCAGCGTCCAGATGGCGGCGATTCCGATGGTGCCGGCGCCGATGAATCGAACCTTGTGGACGAACACGTCGCCGATAAAATCGTCGAGGCTGGTGCCGACGGGGATGGCTCCGGCGAGGGTCGTGTAATGCGGCACCAGATAGGCCCAGCTGATGAGCAGGCCGACGAACATGGCCGCGCCGACGGCGACGCCGACCAAGTGCCCAACACCGATCAACGCGAGCGAAAAGCTGGTCGACACCTGTGTCGCGCCGCCCGCTCCGACCGTGAATGACTTGCGCGCTGCGCTCGCGACCAGCTGTAGTGCCGCGAGCAAGGCATAGCCGGCGGACACCACCGAGCTCCAGATGATCATGACCAGGCCGCGACGGTTCTCTTCGGCCCCGCCGACGCCCGCGCCGACCTTGAGCACTTCGGCCGCGGCCACGCCTTCAGGATAGGGAAGATCCGTGCCCGTCACGAGCGCGCGCCGAAGCGGCACCGAATACATGACACCGAGGATTCCGCCGATGCCGATCACCGCGACCGACAACCAATAAGGAAAGCCCGTCCACCACCCGACCATGACCAGGCCGGGAAGAACGAAGATAATCGCCGACAGCGTTCCCGCCGCCGAGGCGATCGTCTGGACGATATTGTTCTCCTGGATCGTCGAATCCTTGAATGCCTTCAGCACCGCCATCGAAATGACGGCCGCCGGGATCGAGGTCGCGAAGGTGAGGCCGATTTTGAGGCCGAGATAGACGTTCGCCGCGGTGAACACGACGGTGATCAGCGCCCCGAGGATAATTCCGCGGAGCGTCAGTTCCTTGATATTCTCTCCGGCGCGCAGGCCCCCGCTCGTCCCCTCACCACGTGCCATTCTATTCTCCCATGTTGATGCAGGTGCCCGGAGGCGCCGGCGTCGAGTGGCGGCGGATCGCCTGCCAACGCCCATCTTCCTTCACCCAGACGTCGGTCAAGACGACGCAATCCTCGATGATCCGACCGAGATATTTGAGCCGCCAGCGCGCTTGCACGGTGCCGATCATCACGTCATTGCCGGCGGTGGCATCGTGGACTTCGATTTCGATCGCCTCGATGTCGCGGCGCTGGATGGCATCGAGCCATTGCTCGCGGTTCATCATGAAGGGCCCGGTCGAGCGAGTCCCGATCAGCACGAAGTCAGGGTGAACCAGAGAGTGCAAATGGTCCATGTCCTTGTTGCACAAGGCGTCGCGCCATTCGCGCTCCAGCTCTTCGACAACCTGCGAGTTCGGATCGGCCAACTTTTCCTCTCTCTCCCCCGGCTCTTCTTAGGGCCGAACGCAAAGAAAGCGAATCCCGAGATGAGTGCACAAGCGGACCATCAGCCGGGGGAAGCCCCGGCCGACAAAGAAGGGCAATTCGCCGCCTTACTTGCCGGTGATGTCCACTCCAACGAACGCCGGCACCGCCGATCCCCGCTGGATCAGCAGGAGCACGCTGGTGCGGCCCGCCTTCCGTGCCGCGCCAACCAGCGTGATGACCTGCGCAGGTGTGTTCACCGGCTGGTTGTTGACGGAGATGATGAGGTCTCCGCGCTGCAGCCCTTGCTCGGCGGCATTGGCGTTCGGGTCGACGCCGGTGATCATAACGCCATGTGCCGTGGACGGCAGGTTGGCCGCGCGTGCCGCTTCCGGTGTTAGCGGAGCAAGCGACAGGCCAAGCGCCTTCGTCGGAGCTGTCGGAGCCGCCGGCGAAGTGCCCTCCGTCCCCGTTTCCCCGCCGCTAATCTTGGCAAGCTGCGCTTCAGTCGGCCGATCGCCGACCGTGATGTAGACAGTGGCGTGCTTTCCAGAACGGATGATCTCGAGCGGCACGCGGCTGCCCGGGGTCGTGTTCGCCACGAGATAGGAGACGGACTGGTCGGGAGTGACCTGCTTTCCGTTGACCTTCACGATGACGTCGCCTTGGGAGAGGCCCGCCTTGGCCGCCGGACCGCCGGCAACGACCGAGCGAACGATCTCACCGCTGTTCTTGGGCAGGCCGAGAGCGGCAGCCATCGATTCATCGTCGAGCGGCTGGAGCCCCACACCGAGATAGCCGCGGGCAGGCCGCTGGCCATGCATCAGTGCATTGATGACCGGCTGCGCCAATTCCGCCGGGATGGCCAAGCCGATTCCGACCGAAGCTCCGGTCGGCGAAATCAACGCCGAGTTGATTCCGATGACGTTTCCGTCGAGGTCGAACATCGGGCCGCCGCTATTGCCCATGTTGATGGCAGCGTCGGTCTGGATGTAACGGTCGTAGGCGCCGTTCGTGACGCCCAGGCCACGATGGAGCGCCGAGATGATCCCGGCGGTGACCGTGCTTCCGACGCCATAGGGATCGCCGATCGCGATCACCCAATCGCCGACCCGGGCCTTGGTGCTGTCGCCCCAGCGGACGAACGGCAGGTTGCGGCCATCGATCTTGAGCAGAGCGAGGTCGGACGTGTCGTCGCGACCGACGATCCGCGCTGGATATTCCTTCCCATCGGTCAGCGTGACCGTAACGCTGTCGACGGTGCCGGTGCCGGTAAGGCCCGCAATCAAGTGGTTGTTGGTGACGATGTAGCCGTCGGGCGAAATGATGAAGCCGGAGCCGAGCGAGCCGGCTTCACGGGTACGCGGCTGGGCGTTGGTCCCGCTACTACCGCTATTGTCGTCGCCGCCGCCTTGCGCGTTGGGGTCGAACTGGCGGAAGAACTGCTCGAACGGGTCCTGCTGCGTTTTGACCGGAACGCGCTGCTTGGTCGAGATGTTGACCACTGCCGGCTGCAGCTTGGCGACGAGATCGGCGAAGGACGGCGGAGCCCCTGGGCGCGGCGCCATGACAGCTCGGTCGTTCTGCGCGACCTGTGCGCCGGCCTGCCCGGTTGCGAGAGAAAAGGTGGTTCCCCCCAGTAGCAGAGCCATGGCGACTCCGTAGGCATAGCGCACTTTGCCGGACTCCTTCGATTTCATCGATACTCCATCAATCTGGGTGGGATGCAAGGGGCGTATGGCCCATCGGGCTTAACCCCATTTGAACGCAAATGCTCCGGCCGTTGGACCAGGACCGACGCCTGCAATCACTTCGCGCGTCCAGTGAATTCCTTCAAATAGTCATTCTGCGGCGACAGAATGAGGGTGGTGGACGCCACCGGGTTCTTCGGATCGTCCCCGATGAAGGTCGTCTTGTAGCTCTGCATTGCGCGATAAAAGTCATAGAAGTCAGGGTCCTTGCCGAAGCTTGCGGCGTAAATCTGTGCCGCCTCGGCATCGGCTTCCGCCTTGATGATCTGGCCCTGCTTGGCGCCTTGCGCGCGGATCGATTGCGCTTCCTGGTATCGCGCCGTTCGCATCCGATCGAACGCGGCGGTTAGCGGCGCTCCGTCGGGAAGATCGGTGCGCTTGATACGGACATCGAGCACCTTGACCCCGTATTGCCGCGCGATCTGGTTGAGCGAAGTCTTGACGCTATCCATGATTCCCTGGCGCTCCGGCGTCAGCAATTCGGCGAACTCGACGCGCCCAAGCTCGTTACGAACTTCCGAGCCGAGGATCGGCTTTAGCTGGTCGCGCAGCTGACTCTCGGTGCCTGCCCGGATGTACATCAGCAGCGGGTCGACGATCCGATAGCGCGCGAAGGCATCGACCTGCAGCCGCCGCTGGTCGGTCGACAGCACCTGCTGCGGTTCCATGTCGACGTCCTGGACGCGCTTGTCGATCCACACCAGCTGGTCGACGAACGGGATTCGATACGAGAGACCCGCACCGACGGAGCCGATCGGCTTGCCGGGCTTGTACTCGTTGAGAACGCGGATCGGCTTGCCGAAGCGGACGACCACTGCTTCCTTTGTTTCCGGGACGATCGGGAAACTGGCGAAAATCAGCACCAGCAGGACGATGCCGATGATCGCCGACAAGAGCCCGTGCCGGTGGAAGAAGCCGCTCATTGCGCCGGCCCCTGTTGCTGCTGTTTCTTGTTCACTTCGGGAAGCGGCAAATATGGAGTCACCCCCGGAGCTTCGACGATGGTCTTGTCGACTTTCGAAAGAACGTCCTCCATCGTTTCGTAATACATGCGCCGGCGCGTAACCTCCGGCGCGAGCTTGTACTGCGCATAGACCTTGTCGAACGCGGTGGCCTCACCCTGCGCCTTCTGGCGAAGCTGCAACGCATAGGCATTGGCGTTGTTGATGTACGTCTGCGCGTCCTGCTGCGCCGCCGTCACTTCCTTGAAGGCGTCATTGACCTCGGTTGGCGGATCGGCCTGCTTGATCGCGATGCCCTGCACCTGGATGCCCGAATGATAGGAATCGAGGATGCGCTGCATGTTCTCGGCAACCTGGGTTTCGATCTCGGCGCGACGGTCGCCCATCGCGTCATTCAGAGTCACTTGGCTGATCACGGCGCGCATCGCGCTTTCAGCGACTTCCTGGATCGTCTCGTCGGGCTGCGCGAGCTGGAACAGGTACAGTTCGGGCGTTCTGATGTTCCAGCGCACCGTGTAAGCGAGATCGATGAGATTCTGATCCCCCGTCAGCATCAGGTCATCGGAGCTCGCCGAGCCCATGTCGATGGTTCGAATGGTTTCGACGTCGACCTTCTTCACACGATCGACGGGCGCCGGAAAGGTCAGGCTGACTCCCGGTCCAAGCGTCGACGTATATCGGCCGAAGCGAGTGACAACCCCGCGCTGCCCCGGCGAAATGGAGTGGAAGGAGGTGAAGACCAGCCAGATCAGGATCAAACCAGCGACCGCCCAGAGGATCAGCGATCGGTCCGGCCGCTCGGGAACGCCGCCTCCGCCTCCACCGAACCGCGCCCGGCTGCGCCGGATCAGCTCGTCGAGCGCCGAAATGCTGCTTCCGCCGCCGAGTCCTGATCGCCGGCCGCGCCGCGTCGGTTCGCCCCATGGACCATTTCCCTGACCGTCCTCGTTATTCGACGAGGGTTCGCCGGCGCCGTCGCTGCCGCTCGGTCCCCACGGTCCTTTGCTGTCGGCGAACAGGCCGCGAATGCGGCCGCCCCACCCAAGGTTTATGCTCATCGGCTGAGAGTATAGGGACCGGTTCATGCGAAAAACAGTGGCAAGCGGCGTTGCCATTCCTATCTGCAGCACATGGACCATCCGGCAGATCCCCTGACCGAGCTTCCGCACGATGAACGGATCCGCTCCCGCAAACTCGCGAACGGCGTCGCCACGATCATTGCCGATGCGACCGGCCTCGGGAGTGCCGACGCCAAACGGCTCGAGGACGACTTGCGCGCCGCAGCCTTGTCGACACCGGGGGTGACCGAAGCGCGGATCGCGATGACCGCGGCCCAGGTGGCACGGACGCTGATCGCGATCGGAAGCGGCAAGGGCGGCGTCGGCAAGTCGACCGTGTCGGCAAACCTCGCCATCGCACTCGCGAAAATGGGCAAGAAGGTCGGCCTGATCGATGCCGACGTCTATGGGCCATCCCAACCGACCTTGCTCGGGACGCACCAGAGACCAACCGCGGAGGACGAGAAGCTCGTCCCCGTCGAGGCGCATGGGATCCGCTTCCTGTCGCTGGGCCAGCTGGTCTCGCCCGGGCACGCGCTCGCGTGGCGCGGACCGATGGCGACGGGCGCGCTGAACAATTTGCTCGAGGCTGAATGGGGCGATGCCGAGCTGCTGCTGGTCGATTTGCCGCCGGGTACGGGCGACGTGCAATTGTCGCTGATCCAGCGCTCCCGGCCAGCCGGAGCGGTAATCGTCTCGACCCCGCAGGACCTTTCGCTGATCGACGCGCGTCGCGCGATCGACCTGTTCCGCAAGACCGGCGTGCCGATCCTTGGGATCATCGAGAACATGGCAACCTACGCCTGTCCGCATTGCGGCGAGACATCACACCCGTTCGGGAGCGGTGGCGCGGAAGCGACGGCGGCCGAGATGGGTGTTCCGTTCCTCGGCCGATTGCCCCTATCCCTCGCCATCCGCGAGGCATCGGATGCCGGCAATCCGCCAGCAGCTTCGGAAGGACCGGAAGCTGAAGGCTTCGCAGTCATCGCCACGCAACTCGCTCGCGCCGTCGCCAGTTCTACAAGATGAAGGAGGATCGATGCCGCTGACCCGCGACGAGGATATCGCCGAGCTGCTGAGCAATGCCCGAACCATCGCGGTCGTCGGGGCTTCCGACCGGCCGGAGCGCCCGTCCTATGGCGTGATGAAGTTCCTCCAGGAATGGGGCTATCGGGTGCTTCCGGTGAACCCGCAGATCACTGGCGAGCACGTTCTCGGCGAGTTCGTCTGGCGCGAGCTCGCGCAGATCGGCGTTCCGATCGACATCGTCGACATCTTCCGCCGCTCGGAAATGGCGGGCGAAGCGGTTGATCAGGCGATCTTCGTCGGCGCGAAAGCGGTATGGATGCAGCTCGGCGTGATCAACGAAGAGGCTGCGGCAAGGGCGGAAGCCGCCGGACTGAAGGTGGTGATGAACCGCTGTCCGCATATTGAAATCCCGCGGCTGGGAATTCCGCCGATTACTGCGGCAGCCTGACGTTCCTCCCTGCGAGCGCAGCTCGTGGGGAGGATCTAAGCCGCGCCCACCGTCATTTCCGGAATCAGCACCGTCGGCGCGTCGACGCCGCGAAGGAATTCGAGGTCGCTTGCCGGTTCGAGCGTCGCGAACATGTCGATCAGGTTTGAGGCGATGGTGATCTCCGCGACCGGCTCGGCGATTTCGCCGCCGCGCACCATGAACCCGACCGCGCCCCGGCTATAGTCGCCGGTTACCGCATTCACGCCTTGCCCAATGAGCTCAATGATCAAGACGGCTTCGGGAAAGGCCGAAAGCAGCTCCTCCCGGCTGCGGCTGCCCGCCTCGAGGTAGAGGTTGCTCGGAGCCGCGCTCGGGCTGCCGCCGACCCCACGCGCAGCGTGCCCAGTCGGTTCGATGCCGAGCTGACGCGCAGAGGCGCTGTCGGCGATCCAGCTCTTGAGAACACCGTCCTCGACCAGCTCCTGCCGGGACACTCGGACCCCCTCACCGTCGAACGACCGCGACCGAAGCCCGCGAAGGCGAAGCGGATCGTCGATGATCCTCACCCCCGGCGCAAATACGGCAGCGCCGAGCTTGTCCTGCAGGAAGCTTGTCTTCCGAGCGATCGACGAACCGGAGATCGCGCCGGCGAAATGGCCCAGCAGGGTCGATGAGACGCGCGGATCGAACAGCACCGGATATTTGCCGGGCTTCGGACGGGACGGGTTCAGCCGAGCGACGGCGCGCTTACCCGCCCGCGCTCCGATGTCGGCGGCGGGTTCGAGATCCTGCAGATGATGCGCGCTGCGCCAGGCGTGGTCGCGCTGCATCGTTGCGCCCTCGCCGGCGATCACCGCAGCCGAGCAGCCGTGTCCCGACGACCTGTACGCGCCGGAAAAGCCGCCCGAGGTCGCGAGCGCGATAGTCGAGGCCGAGGCGCTGGCGCTGGCGCCGCTCGAATTGGTCACCCCTTCGACGGCGAGCGCAGCGCTCTCGGCGTCCAGCGCCCGCGCCCGAAGCGCCGCGGGATCGGGCTCATTGGTCTCGTAAATATCGAGAAGCGGAAGCTCCCCGCGCTGCAACAATTCACTGGGCGCGAGGCCCGCATAGGGGTCTTCGGGCGCCTCGCGCGCCATTGCCAGGCCGCGCTCTACCGGGACGCCGAGCGCTTCCTGCGAGAGGTCCGAAGAAGCCACTGTGGCCGACCGTTGGCCGACGAACAGCCGGAGGCCGATCTGCTCGCCTTCGGAGCGGCTGACGCTTTCAATCTCGCCAAGGCGCACCTGCACGCCGGAAGAACGATCTCCGACGTAGAGCGCGTCAGCGGCCGTCGCGCCTGCGGTGATCCCTCGCTCGACGAGGGACTCGGCGATTGTCTTTGCGGCTTCGGGCGATTGCATGCGCGCTCACCTAGTGAGCGGAAAGGCCGACGACCAGCATCGCGAGACAAACGAGCAATCCGCAGGTCCGGTTCGACCGGAATAGCCTTAGCGCGAGATCGCCATCGTTGGGATCGGCGCGAGCCGCCTGCCACGCGAGATGGACCGCTGCCGGCGCGAGGGTCAGCAAGGCCAGAGCCTGCGGGCGGACGGTCCAGATCGCCGCTACCCACAGGGTCACCGCGATAGCGTAGAAGATCGCGATCCCCAGCGGCGCCTTGTCGCCGAGCCGGCGCGCGGAGGATTTGACGCCGACCAGCGCATCGTCCTCCTTGTCCTGTATCGCATAAAGCGTGTCATAGCCGATCACCCAGGCGATGCTTCCGAACCACAGGAGGAACATCGGCCACGCGAGGCTCCCGGTCACCGCCGGCCAGCCGACGAGCGCGCCCCAGGAGAACACGATCCCGAGCCACGCCTGCGGCCACCATGTGATCCGTTTCATGAACGGATAAGCTGCAACGGGCGCGATGCTGACCAGCGCGGCCGCCGCCGCGACCCACTTGAGCTGAAGCAAAACGGCGAGACCGATGAGGCATAGGAGAGCGATCAGGATCCATGCGGAGCGCAGCGACACGCGCCGGCTCGCGAGCGGACGAAGGCGGGTGCGTTCGACTTCCCGGTCGAGGTCGCGGTCGACGATGTCGTTATAGACGCAGCCGGCGCTGCGCATCGTCCAGGCCCCCAGTCCCAACCACAGGAACAGCTCCCAGCGGCCGCCGACGCCGGCAAGCGCCACGCTCCATGCGCACGGCCAGTAGAGCAGCCAGCTGCCGATCGGCCGATCAACCCGCATGAGCGAGGCAAAGGGCCTAAACGCCCGCGGCAGCACGCCAATGAATCCGCGCCGCTCGCTGTCGGGAACGATGTCAGTCGTGGCGGTCACGAGAGCCAATGGGTAAATTTCCGGAGCCAAAACGTCATTAACTTTTGGTAAAAAAGCCGCCGCGCGTGAGTCGCGTGTACGCCTAGCAAAGACAGGGGTATCTCATGATCAAGGGTTCGCAAATTTTCGCACTCGTCTTTGGAGTCGTTGCCTTTACTTGCTCGGGCATTGCCGTCGCCGGGGAGATCCCGGGGCCGCCGCCCACCGGCAACACCACGTCTCCTCCTGGTACCAGGATCAGCAACGGTAATTCGTTCTGCTCCTACTCCGGCCTCAACGACACGCCGGACGGAATAGGTGAGCCCGGCACCCCCGAATATGATCCCGGCGGAATTGTCCAATCGTATGGCTTCTTCCACCACGAAGGCCTGTATGATCCGAGCAGTCCGGCCGACCGTGATTCCTTCGCTTTTCCCGGCTTCGGCTGTAATCCGAACCTCGGCGGCGCACTCAACGGCTAGCCTGGAACGGAGCAGGGCGCGACACTTCGCGCCCTCTCCTTCCCGGCGCCTTTCGCTCGCCGAAGAGCTCGCGGGTACGGACGCGCAGTTCTGCGGAAATGGACACGAATCACGACGAAGGTGACGCCCGAAGAGCGGCGAGCCGCGATGATGAGGTCCGTCGACCAGATCGTTCCGACGTCGACCAAGTCGCACTGACGCGTACGGATCGCGCTATGAACCGCAGCACTGGCGGACAGCACTAAGCCTGCGCGCGACGGCCGTTCGTCGGACCCCTCATCGACTTGTCCCGGCCGTCGCGGCGGGCGCCTCGCCGGCCGGCATGCCAATCGCCCGTTGGCA
>Ga0134128_10009310_pt1 | contig 11781 bp, 12 predicted proteins | sample KB31754_FD_96462 | JGI IMG/M metagenome (GOLD analysis project Ga0134128, IMG submission 96462) | Terrestrial soil microbial communities with excess Nitrogen fertilizer from Kellogg Biological Station, Michigan, USA - KB3-175-4 | ecosystem: Environmental > Terrestrial > Soil > Unclassified ...
CAGCGAGCCGCGGTGATTCGTGCGATCCATACCTCGCGCACGCGCTCGACTCGCGATGACCGCCTCCGAGCCCCAGAAGGCGATGATCAGAACGGCGAACGCAATCTGCGCTTGCGGGCTCGCAACACTGAACAGATACGTTGGCACGCTCTGCAACCCTCGGTCCGGCGAGCGGCAGCCGAGCGCGGTCTCAAGATTTCCGCAGCACCCAGAAATTGGCTCCGCGTTCCGCCTCGAGCTTGCGCAGCTGCTCGCGGTGGATCTCCCGCACACGCGCCGGCGTGATCGCCTCAGAGGGGTCGACTTCCTCGATCCTCAGACTCGTCTTGTCCTCGTACAGGTGCTCGCCCACGAGCCGGGCGCGCTCGTCGTACGGCCAGATGAACGCCTGGCGACTGTACACGTGGTAGAGCCGATCGGCCCGCTCTACCTGATAGCCGATGGCCCGCAGATCGGCGCCGGATGCGAGCTGGTGGAACGTGATCTCATCGCAGACTCCCCAGTCAGCGACCGCGAGGCAATCGTCGGAGTGCCACAACACCGCCTCCCCGACACTATTGTAGAAAGCGCGTACGCCGTCCTTGCCCTCGATCACCGCGGGATTCGCGCCCCAGCTCACTCGGTACACGGGGTGGTCCACGATCATGTCCGGCGCGAGAATCCTGTCGTAGTCTCCGGATCCTTCGAGATGAACGTGACGCCAAAAATTGAGGAGGATCGCCCGATGCAGAGGATCGGTCGTCCTTGCCAGAAGCTTTGCAGTGGGCTCCATGCACTCGTACACGGCCTTCTCGAATCGGTTCATGGTATTCCCCTCGCCGTACGCTCCGGATGCAGAATATAGCGGACCCGTGGTCGATAATCTCACCGGCACGAATGACTGGGCGCCGCGAGAAACCAGTTTGGACCGATGCTCCTCCCGGGCTACGGCCGCTTCGTGCGCTGAGCGGCGCGGATATCCGCGGCCGCCTCGCGACGGCTCTGGCGGCCGCAGACGGCGCGGGCGGCGCGCACTGCATCCACGAGCTCTGGATGCGACGTGAGCTCGGTGCGGACATCGACTCGGAGCTCGAGCGCCTGTGGAAGGCCGCGGCTCGCTCGATACCCGAGTGGCTGCCGATGAGGCACATCGAGTGGCTGCCGGTCGCGTACGAAGTCGCCGGCGGATTCGAGGCGCGGCGCAAGGGACGAGCGAACATCTATCTGGTGCTGCTCGACTACCGCGATCGCCGCGGCGGCCCCCACGGCATCTACGTGGGGATGAGCGAATACACGCCCGCCGAGCGATTCGATCAGCACAAGGCGGGCATCCGCGCCGCCGGCAGTGTGCTCAAACGTGGACTCGAAGTGCTTACCGGTCCGACGCTGCATTTGCAGCGCATCTCCCGGGCTGAGGCCGAGAGGATCGAGGAGGAGCTTGCAGTTCGATTGAGCGACGCCGGCCTGCTGGTGCAGGGAGGACATTAGAACTTCACGGTAAGTCCCAGGCGCGCGTTGTCATCGATGACGAGCGCGTTGACCGATATGGTCGCGGCCTCGAACGTGTGCACCATCCACGGTCTTCCATAGTGCACGAGCAGGTCCGTGATCAGAAAGTGCATCACCGCCTCGGCGCCCATGTACGCGTAGATGCGCGGCTCGGAAGGATAATGGCCGATCGCCCAAGCGCATCCGCCCTGAGAGATCCCCATCTCCTGGATATTGTCATGGTGGTGAATGTCGAGAGTCTGACCGAGATCGATCAGATGTATCGCCTGAAACAGGCTCTCTTCCGCGATCTCGGGCGGGCTCCAAGCCCCCGCTCTGGCCGGTGTGACGAGGATCACGCTCGCAAGGCACGCAAGCGCCCTCGCAACATGACGGTACGTCACGTTCGCCCCCCTGATGAATGCCGCGATTATGGCGGCGGGGGCGAGGCTCAGCCGTGACGTGATCGACGCGGCGCCAAACGCAGCTCGTACGCGCGATGAATCCGTGGATTGCGGCTGAAATCCTCTGGAATCGTCGCAGCCGAGATGTCCTCGAGCGCGTAAAGCTCTCCGACGGATTCGGCCACGCGAAAGCGCTGAGCGTTGGTTGAAAACAGGATGAGCCCGCCGGGCGCCAGCACCCGAGCACAGGCTGCAAGCAGCTCCGGATGGTCCCGCACGATGTCGAGCACGCCCTGCATGCGCTTGGAGTTCGAAAAGGTCGGTGGGTTGAGAAAGATCAAATCGAACTGCTCTCGAGAGGAATCGAGGCCCTCGAGCCACTCCCTGCAATCCGCCTGGACGAGCGCGTGCCGGGACCCTGCGAGTCCATTGAGTGCGAGATTGCGCCGCGCCCACTCGAGGTAGGTGCGCGACAGATCGACGGATGTCGTAGACGTTGCACCGCCCGCCGCCGCATAGACGGTCGCAGTCCCGGTGTATGCGAACAGATTCAGGAATCGTGCGCCCGATGCGGCGGCACGTAGTCTCGCTCGAATCGAGCGGTGATCGAGGAACAGCCCGGTGTCGAGGTATTCGTCGAAGTTCACCTCGAACTTCAATCCACCCTCGGCAACGATGTGAGAGCGGCCTCGCTCATCGAGCCGCACGTACTGCTCCCCGCGCCTGGTGCGGCGCCGCGTCCGCACTCGAATGCGCTCGGGTGCAATGCCTGTCGACTCAGGCAGCGTCGCGAGCACCTCCCCGCGGCGACGCCGGACGGCTTCGGGCTCGATCTCGGAGGGCGCGGCATACTCCTGCACGTAAAGCCAAATTGCTCCCGTCCCAACCTCCTCGTAACGATCGATCGCGAAAGCGTATTCCGGCATGTCCGCATCGTAGAGCCGGTAGCACGACACGCCGGACCGCTCCGCCCAGGGGCGGAGCCGCTTGAAGTTCTTCGCCATCCGGTTCGCGAACATGCGAGCGCCCGGTCCGGCGCTCGCAGCCGCACGAGGCTTCGCGAGGCGCCCGGGCTCCCGCAGGCTCTCCGGCGCCACGTGCATTCGCAGCAGTCGGCACTCGATCGGGCCGTTCCACAAGGTGTGCGTGCGATGCGCGCGAATCCCGAGCTCTCTGCCGAGCTCGGGAGCGCCGGTCAGCACCGCCGCGTCCCAACCCGCGAACCACTCTCTCAATACGGCACCGAGCTCGCGATGCACCGCCCGCGCCGCCTCTCGATCCTCGAGCCGCACGCCGTACGGCGGATTCGTCGCGAGAAGGCCCGCCGCGGGAGGATGCGCGGATGCGGCATCGGCGGGGTGGACGGCCCTGAGCGGCCTCGCCTGCGAAAGCGGCCCGGTCTCGAGCTGCACGAATTCCTCAACGCCCGCGCGCTCCGCGTTGTGCCGCGCAGTTTGAACGGCGCGTAGATCGCGATCCGAGCCGCGCACGATGAGATCTTTCGCCGCCGCGCGCCCGAGCCGCGCCCGCTCTTCCGCTTCGCGCCGGACAGCGTCCCAAAGCACCGCGTCGTGACCGCTCCAGCCGAGGAATCCAAAGTAGTCCCGTCCCAAGCCCGGTGCGATGTCGGCCGCGATCATCGCTGCCTCGATGACGAGCGTGCCCGAGCCGCAGAGCGGATCGAGAAACTCGGCGCACCGCGCCGCAAGCTCGCGCCAGCCTGCGCGCAACAGCATGCCGGCCGCGACGTTCTCTTTGAGGGGGGCCTCCCCTGCGCCGGCTCGATAGCCCCTCCGGTGCAGGCTCTCGCCCGAAAGATCGATGGATAGCGCGATCTGCGTACCCCGTGCATGCGCGTGAAGCCGGACGCTCGGGCGCTCGGGCCGCACGTCGGGTCGCACCCCCGTCGCTTCGCGCAACCGATCGCACACGGCGTCCTTCAGTTTCAGCGCCCCGAAATGCGTGTGCGTGATCGACGGATGCCGACCGCTGAAGTCGCACGCGAGCGTCGCATCGGGGCCGATGTGGCCCGTCCAGTCGAGCGCGCGAGTCGCACTGTAGAGCTCATTCGCGTCGCGGGCTTCGAAGCGTGCGATCTCGAGCAGGACACGATTTGCGATCCGCGATCCGAGGCAGGCGCGATAAGCGAACTCGAGGGAGCCCACGCAGCCGGCACCGTTCGAGCGCTCGCGCACCTGCAACGCGCCGAACGATTCGAGCTCTGCGGCGAGCAGGTCGGCAAGCCCGCGCGGACAGCTCACCGTGAATGTCGATACCTCAGGGCTCGAGGACACGGCGCAACTCGATCGCCTCGCCGAGTTCCTCCTTGCCGCTCGCGACGGCGCGGGCCGCGTCGTCCGGCACCCTGCCCGGCGCGCTGCCCAGCCTCACCCAATTGAGGGGCCGTGCGCGACGCATCTGCCGGCAGAGTATCCGGTACACATCGAGGTCGAACGGTGCCCGCCTCGCGACGCCGATGCCTTCCAGATCGCCGAGCTCCTCGTCACTCGCGATCGTCGCGAGGTGTCGCCAGTCGTCGAACACGTGCAGTTGCGTCCGCCCGCCCGATCCTCTCTCGCGCACTGCGGCGGGCCCCTCGAACGGCCACGGCCGCAATCGCGCGGCGGCGAATGCGATCTGCAAACGCATGGCATGCCGGCGCAAAGGCTCAAGACCGACGCAGGCCCCGGCGCACCGCCCGAGCTGACGGGCGAAGCAGGAGCCTGGGCCCGTCTCGAGGCCGAGCGCCTTCAGACACAGCTGCTCCTCGCGGGCAAGCGCCTCGAGCGCGCGCCGCGCCGCGGCTGCGGTGCGATACAAGCCCAAGCAATCCGCCGCACTCTCGAACGACAGCGGCACCTGGCCGAGTGGGGCGAGCTCCGGGGCTGCTCCATCACTTGCGATCACCCACGTCCACACTTCGCGTGCGCCGCGCAGCTGCCGGTTGTACAGCGGTCTCATCTCGCGTATTTGACGCGCCTCGGCGAGCAGCGCCCCGAGCTCGCCTGCGGTCTCGATCCAATCGACGCTGCGCGTTTCGGCGGCGAGGCGCTGCTCGCGCCCATCGCGCACCGACGCATGCCAGTGCTGGAACACACGCTCGCGGATGTTGCCCGCCTTGCCGACGTAGAGCAGCGCGCCCTCCTCCCCGTAGAAGCGATAGATTCCCGGGAGCTCCGGCAGCTCATCGGCGAGCGTCGGCGGCAGATGGGCGGGGACGGCCCGAGCGTTGACGATCTCCTCGAGAGCGTGGTCGATCGCCTCACGCGCATGCCGCGCCGGAAGGGCCCGCCAGAGCTGCCACAGCGCCTGCGCATCGGGCAGCGCCCGATGCCGTCTGTCGCAGGCGAGCCCGTACCGCTCGATCACCGCATCGAGATGATGTTCGCGCGCCTCGCGATCGAGCCGGCGCGAGAGCCTCACCGTGCAGATGACGCGCGAGGAGAGCTTGCGGCCGATTCGCCCGAGCTCGCGGCGCAGGAATCCGTGATCGAAACGCGCGTTGTGCGCAATGAAGACGCGCCCCTCGAGATGCGCGAGCACCTCGTCCGCGATGTCCTCGAAAAAAGGCGCATCGCGCACCATCTCGTCCGTGATGCCGGTGAACTGCTGGATCATCCGCGGAATGGGAGTCGCGGGATTGATGAGCGTCGTCCATTCGCGCTCGAGCGCGCCGCCTGCCGCGGCTACGAGCCCCACCTCGATGATGCGCGCGCAGGCGGGCGAGGCGCCCGTCGTCTCGAGGTCCACGAACACCACCGGTTCGTCGTACAGCGCGCCCATTGCGAGGGGCATTTTAGCGGGAGAGACGACGCTACTCGTGTATGATTCAGGCCCCCTTTTAGGCCCTTCTTCGAGCCCGAACCATGTCGAACACGCCATCCCTCGAAGCCTTCTGGATGCCTTTCACCGCGAACCGCCAGTTCAAGGCCAAGCCGCGTATCCTCGCGCGGGCATCCGGGATGCACTACTACACCTCCGATGGGCGACAGATACTGGATGCGGTAGCGGGCCTGTGGTGCGTCAATGCCGGCCACGGCCGGCCGGAGATTCGCGACGCGGTCGCGCATCAGCTCGAGACGCTCGATTACGCACCGCCGTTTCAAATGGGACATCCGGGTGCGTTCGAGCTTGCCGAGCGCATCCGTGAGATCGCGCCCGCCGGCCTCGATCACGTGTTCTTCGTGAATTCGGGCTCCGAGGCGGTCGACACCGCGCTCAAGATCGCGATCGGCTATCACCGCGTCCGCGGCGAGGGCGCGCGCACGCGCCTCATCGGACGCGAGCGCGGCTACAACGGCGTCGGGTTCGGAGGAATCTCGGTCGGCGGCATCGCGCCGAACCGCCGGATGTGGGCGGGCGCCCTGTTGCCCGGCGTGGACCATCTCCCCCATACGCACGACCTCGCCAGGAATGCCTTCTCACGCGGTCAGCCGGAGCACGGCGCAAATCTCGCGGACGAGCTCGAACGCATCGTCGCGTTGCACGATGCCTCGACGATCGCCGCCGTCATCGTCGAGCCGATTGCCGGCTCGACCGGCGTTCTGCTTCCTCCCCGCGGCTATCTCGAGCGGTTGCGCCAGATCTGCGACAAACACGGCATTCTGCTCATCTTCGACGAAGTGATCACGGGCTTCGGCCGCACGGGCTCACCGTTCGCCTCGCAGGAGTTCGGCGTTACGCCCGATCTCATCACTTGCGCGAAGGGCCTCACGAACGGCTGCGTGCCGATGGGCGGAGTCATCGTCAAGAAGTCCGTGCACGATGCCTTCATGCAAGGACCGGACGGCATCGAGCTCTTCCACGGGTACACCTACTCCGCGCATCCGGTCGCGTGCGCCGCAGGACTGGCGACGCTCGACATCTACGCGCGCGAGGGGCTGCTCACGCGCGCGAAATCGCTCTCGAAAGATTGGGAAGAGGCGGCGCACGGGTTGCGCGGGCTGCCGCACGTGATCGACGTGCGCAACTACGGACTGATCCTTGGCCTCGAGATGCAGCCGATCGCCGGCAAGCCGGGTGCCCGGGGGTTCGATGTGTTCGTGAAGTGCTTCGAGCGCGGCCTGCTCGTGCGGCAGACCGGAGACATCATCGCGCTCTCGCCGCCCCTCATCATCGAGCGGGCACAGATCGGTCAGATCTTCGAGACGCTGAGCGCGGTGCTGCGCGCCGCTTGAGCGGCGCGCGATCGCCGAGTACGAGGCAGCCGCCGGTCCGCCCATGCGGGCCGACGACTTCGATTCGGTGCGATAACGCCGCGGGGCTCCGCGGCTTCGGTGCCTGTCAGTGGCCCGGATGGCCGAGCTGGTCGTTTTGTCGAAACGCGCGCATCCGTGCGACGACGTGCCAGACGACCATGCCGATCACGAGCGCCGTGATGCCGAAAGCGGCGAGCGTCGTGAATTCGAACCCGTGCGGTGCGGGCGCGTAGACGGTGATACTTTGCATAAGATCCAATCTCCCTGCGGCGGAAAAGAGCCCACTGCCGGGGTCGAACCTTCACACGATCTTCAGCTTGCCGGAAGCGCGGCGTGCGAGTTCTGCGAGCGCTTTCTCGTCATGAGCAATCGGTCGCAACGGTCCCTGCGCGCCCATCGGCAGCAGGGCTCCGCGAGTGCGACGTGCGTCACACTCGCGTGCGTCGGACGGGGTCAGCGGCTGGGGCGGGCGCCCCGCGCGAGGGCTGCGCGGCAGATTCGCTCGCAGAGCTCGGGAAAGCCGATCCCGGCTGCGCGCGCGGCCTGCGGCAGCAGGCTCCCCGAGGTCATCCCCGGGAGTGAGTTCGCCTCGAGGCACCATGCCTTGCCCGCAGGATCCAATCGAAAATCGATGCGGCTGTACGCGCCGAGCTTCAATGCGTGGTGCGCGCGGATGGCGAGCTGCTGCAGTTCCGCGGCCAAAGCAGAGGGCAGATCGGCCGGAAAGATCTCGCGCGCGCCGCCTTTCTGATATTTGGATTCGTAGTCGAAAATCTCGCCCCGCGGGATGATCTCGCCGACCGGCAGTGCCTGACCCTCGAGAATACCGACGGTGAGCTCCCGGCCCGGCACGAAGCGCTCGATCATGACCTCGCCGTCGTAACGGCGGGCGAGCTCGATCGCGCCTGACAGGGCCTCTCGATCGCGCACCACCGTGAGCCCGACCGTCGAGCCCTGCTTGTTCGGCTTCACGACGACGGGCCAGCCGAGCGAACGCTCCACCTCTTCGATGGAAACCGGCGCCATGAGCCAATCGGCGGTCGGAACGCCCGCTGCACGAAAGAGCCGTTTGGAGAGGTCCTTGTCCATCGCGGCGGCACTCGCGATGTGATTGCTTCCCGTGTAGGCGAGGCCGGCCAGGTCGAGCACCGCCTGCACGCGGCCATCCTCGCCGGCTCCGCCATGCAACGCGAGGAAGACGACATCCATGCCGCGAATGTCCGCCGCCTCGGAAGCCAGCGCGAGCGCTGAGCCGCCGAGACGTGCCAGAGCGGTCTCCGTGGGAGGCTCCGGCGCAACCGAGCTCGTGAGCAGTCTCTGCTCTGCGGCGTGGGGCAGACGCCCCGTCGCCGTGTCGATGGCGATGACCTCGTGGCCGAGCTCGCGCAGCGCGGGGATGATCTGCGCGGCGCTTGCGATCGACACGTCGCGCTCCTCGCTCGCCCCGCCGAAAAGGACTGCGATCTTCATCCGCGATAGTTTGACAGAACTCCGCCCGCGGATCGTGAAGCGCGTCCCGATCGTCCCGACGCGCGCCTCAGACCCGCGCGAGCTCGCGTATCAGGCGCGGCCCCCGATAGACCATTCCGGTGTACACCTGGATGAGATCCGCTCCCGCAGCGAGCATCGCGCGTCCCGCGGCGACCGAATCGATGCCCCCGACTCCGATGATCGCCGCGCGATCGCCGAGCTCGGCGCGCAGCCGACGTACCGCGGCGAGCGACAACTCGAGCAGCGGCCTGCCGCTCACGCCGCCCTGCTCAGCGGCGCCTGGTTGAGCTTCGAGGCCCGGCCGCCGTACCGTCGTGTTCGTCGCGATGACACCCTCGATGCCGAGCGAGCCGATGATCCGCGCCGTTGCGGCCAGCTCCTCCTCGGTGAGATCCGGAGACAACTTCACGAGCAACGGTACATGTCGCCCGTGCTCGAGCGCGAGGCGACCGCGCAGCTCGAGGATAGATTCGAGGAGCGGCGTGAGCCGCGATTGCTGCTGCAACTCGCGCAGCCGCGCCGTGTTTGGCGAGGAGATGTTGAGCGCGATGTAGTCCGCTCGCGCGTACACCGCGCGCAGGCAGGCGGCGTAGTCATCGCCCGCCGCCTCGAGCGGCGTCGCCGCGTTCTTGCCGATGTTCACGCCGCAGATGCCCCGGAAGCTCCGACGAGCGAGACGCTCGACGAGCGCCTCCACACCCTCGTTCGGGAAGCCCATGCGATTCACCACGGCGCCCGATTCGCGGAGACGGAAGACGCGCGGCCGCGGATTGCCAGGCTGCGGCCGCGGCGTCACCGTCCCGACCTCTATGAATCCGAATCCGAGTCGCCCGAGCGCATCGATGCAGGCGCCGTTTTTGTCGAATCCTGCCGCGAGGCCCACACGATTCGCGAACTCGAGTCCCATCCGCTGCACGGACCCGGCGCCCGGGCGCGGTTGCCGGAGCAGATGAAGCTCGCCTGCAATGCGGAGGAGATCGAGCGTCAGTGCGTGCGCGCGCTCGGGATCGAGCCGCATCAGAAGCGGCTGCAGAGCGGCATACATCGGCATTCAGCCTCGCAGCTCGAGGTCGGCTGCCTCATAGCGGAGCTGGAGCGGCTCAACGATGAGCCGGCGCGGTCCGGCCTCGACCGTTCCGGATATCCACGCTTCGATGCCGGCGCTGCGGGCAGCGAGCACGGCCGGCTGCGCGTCCTCCGCGGCGACAAACAGCGCAAACCCCGCGCCCATATTGAGACTGCCATAGGCTTCGCGCAGATCGAGCGGCGCTTCGCGTTGAATGAACTCGAGCACCGCTGGAACGGGCGGCACCTGCGTGATCCGATACGTGAAGCTTGCGGGATGGCGCATGAGCTTGCGCCAGCCGTGGCCGGTTACATTGACACAGTAGTGCGGGACGACACCTGCGGCCCACACCGACTCGAGCACTGGCGGATAGAGCACCGTCGGATCGAGCAGCGCCTCACCGAAGCCTCGCCCGCCGCCGATCGCGGTGGCATACCGCTGCGGCAGCCGCTCGGCGAGCTTGCGTGCGAGACTCACGCCGTTCGCGTGGATGCCGCTCGAGGCAAGCAGCACGATCGCATCGCCCGCCCCGAGCCTCTCTCCGAGCGTGAGGCGCGCGTGAGCGGGTACGATCCCGAAGCAGGACGCCGCCAAATCGATGCGCTCCGACTCGATGACGCCGGCGAGCGCCGGCGTCTCACCGCCGCCCCAGGCGACGCGGCACGCATCGCAAGCCGCCTCCCATCCGCGCACCAGATCGGCGGCTCGCTCGACATCGGAAAACCAGTCGCTGCTCCCTGCCGCCCAGTACGCCTGGACGGAAAGCGGAGTGGCTCCTACGGTGATGAGATCGTTGACGGCCATCGCGATCGTGTCCTGCGCGATGGCGTCGTAGTGGCTGCGCCCGGAGATTGGCCGCACCGCATCCGCCACGAGCGCCTTCGACCCCAGACATTCGGTGACCGAGGCGAGGAGCAACCCGCCCGCCTCCACGACATACGCGGACTCACCGCGCGAACGTTCGATCTCGCGGCACCCGTGGCCTGCGAGATGGCGCGAGGTTGCACGGGCCGCCTGCTGGGCACGCACCTTGAGCGCATCGATCCGCCGATAGTCGACGCCGGCGCTCGAGTAGTCGAGGGTGGAGTTGGGCAAGCGACTCACCGGGGCCCCGCGGGCGGGCATGAACTACGGCGCGCGCAATCGTATCAGGAGACGGCGCCCATCAGGAGCGCCCCGCGCAGCAGGGGCTGCCCGCAAGCGCGACTCTGAGGTCCGGCGGCACTACTCGGGAGGTCGCGCCGGTGTCGGCTCGCATAGGGCCCATCCATGGCCGCGCTTCCCGCCCGCGCTTCCTGCGCGTGCGCTCGCCGCTTCATCGCGGCTCGCCCTCCGAGAGTCGCCTCGCCTCGATGAAAATGCGACGGATGGCGGGATGACGGCGGCGAATCGCATCCTCGATGCGCGACACGGCCGCGACCTGCTCGCGCGCGGTGATTCCCGGCTCGAATTCCACATCGAGGTTGAGCAGCACGTCGAGCGGACCGAGGTGCATGGTGAGCGGGGTGCGCGCTGCGCGGATCGCCGGGTCCGCATCGACGATCTCCCGGATGCTCGCCACGATCTCCGGATTGGCGCTCTCGCCGATGAGGAGACCGCGGCTCTCGTACACCAGAGTGAGCGCGACGACACACAGGATGACGCCGATCAACATGGACGCACCAGCGTCGTAGTAGGAACTGTGCAACTGATGCCCGAGGAAGACCCCGAGGAAGGCGACGGCGAGGCCGAGCAGCGCCGCGAAATCCTCATAGAACGTCGTGTAGACGGAGGGGTCTTTGCTGCGATGGAGGCGCAGCCAGAACGGCCGCGGGCCGCGGCGGCGCATGAGCTCGCGCACGGCGATCGTCAGCGAGCATGACTCGAACACCGCCGCGATTGCGAGGACCACGTACGCCCAGAATGCGTTCTCGAGCGGACGGGGCTCGAGCACGTGCGAGATGCCCTCGTAGAGCGCCATGCCGCCGCCGACGCCGAACAGCAGAATCGCGACGATCAGGCTCCAGAAATACAGCTCCTTGCCGTGGCCGAACGGGTAGGACTCATCCGGCGGCAGCTGGCTGCGGTGCAGCCCGAGCAGAAGCAGCAGCTGGTTGCCGGTGTCGGCCACCGAATGAATCGCTTCGGAAAGCATGGCCGAGCTGCCGGAAAGCCA
>Ga0134128_10009312_pt1 | contig 11778 bp, 14 predicted proteins | sample KB31754_FD_96462 | JGI IMG/M metagenome (GOLD analysis project Ga0134128, IMG submission 96462) | Terrestrial soil microbial communities with excess Nitrogen fertilizer from Kellogg Biological Station, Michigan, USA - KB3-175-4 | ecosystem: Environmental > Terrestrial > Soil > Unclassified ...
CGGCCTTTCGGCCATTGAGGCCTTGGGCCACAAGTCCTCTTAGTCCAGGCATCAGTAGTCCGCCCCTTCCGCGCAGAAAACGATCCCACCAGCCAAACCCACTCCGGTCGCTGCGTAGAGAATTTCTCCACTCCCTAGGACTAGGGGATTGTCGTCGCTGTACCCGAAATCAGTCGCCACATTTTCCGTTGTCTGGGCGACGGTGTAGGCAGTCATAAGCTTTGACTTGAAGAACCGTTTGGTCGTCCCGGCGTCCGAAGACCGAAAGAGCTGCAGTTCAGTGGCCGTCACCGTCGCCCTTGCTGACGCGGTGATGCGGGTGATCCGCGAGCCGCTGCCGCCAGCCGAAAACAGGGCCACGGTGTTCGTTGGCGTATCCGAATAGCTAGTGTTGGCGGACGTCGCGACCGCTGTCGCGGCGCGCGGCGTCTGCGGCGTGATGATCGAATTGGCGGTCACGGTCATGGCGGGCTCCCTGGAGGGTTAGAGCGCCACGGCGAGGGCGACCTGAACGCCCAGCACCTTGGCGGAAAAATCGGAAAGGTCGGTCGAGGCGGGCTGGCGCCAGAAGGCGCCGGTCCCGTCGGTGGTGAGGAACTTCCCTGCATTGCCGGTCACCCCCGGCAGGCTGCCGGTGGCGGCCAGCGCCGAGGCGGCGATGAAGTCCTTCAGCGGCAGCCCGCCATAGCCCGGCGTGCGCACGCTGCCCCCGTCGCAGACGACGTGCGCCATGTCGCCCGGGTCGAGCGTCACGGTCGCGCCCGCCCCGGTGGTCAGCGTCAGCGCCGCGGCGCACGCGTTCCAGACGAGGTAGGCCTTGCTCACCGACGGCACGGTCACCGTGAAGGGCCCCGCGCCGGTGAACTTGATCATCGCCGCGCGCGCCTCGTCGTCGGCGGCGTTGGCGGTGGAAAGCGCGGCGTCGCCGGTCAGCGGCTTCACCAGCCAGCCCGCAACGGCATAGTCGGCGTGCTGCAGCACCGCGTTCAGCTTGTCGCCCCACAGGTTGATGTTCTCGCCGGTGAACTGCAGCTCGAACCTGAGCGAGGGAGACCAGGACGACGGCATCAGACGATCACCGCGCCGGTGTCTTCGCGGATCCAGTGCGCGCCGTCGGAGTGGGCCAGCACATTGAGGTCGGTGACCAGCGCCAGGCACTGGCCGTAGCTGGCCGCCGGCGGCAGCTTGGCCTGCACGCAGGCGTACACCGGCTTGGGCGCCTGCGGCGTCTCCAGCTCGCGGATCGCGTCGTGGATCGACTTCAGGACGGCGTGGAAGGCTTCCGGGATCGCCGGTCCGATGGGGCTCAGCATGGCTCAGGGTCCTCTGGTGATGTCGAACAGGGTGTCGCCGCGCACCGGCAGCTCGGTCGCCAGCGTGCGCGGCGCGCGGCTGCGCGCCTCCTTGGCGTTCAGCTCGGCGATGGCGCGGGAAAGGCGGTCCTCGTAGGCCTGGGCGAGGTCGGCATCGCGCAGGAACGGCCCGGCCTCGGCCAGCACGGCGAATAGGTAGACGTCCGGGCTGTCGCTCAAGAGCGCGTTGGTCGGCAGAGCGTCCGAGAGCGCGAACTTCGTGAGCAGCCGCAGCACGAGGCTGTAGGCCTGGTCGCAGGGACGGTCGAACGCCAGGTTGGCCGCATCCACCGACCAGCTGGCCGGCTGTCCCTGCAGGCTGGTGGCGGCCAGCAGGGTGGGCTCGATGAACCGCAGTGCGATCCGGTCCGTACCCTGCAAGATCCATAGCGCCAGCGGCTCGGCGAAGCCGGCCGGCAGCGGGATCGTCCGGCTGCCGGCGGTGGCCGTCAGCGGCGCCTCGCTCTCGGCCAGTCTGGCCCGCAGCACGCGGTTCAACCGCGTCTCGGCGAGCGTGATGAATTCAGGGATTCGCGCCGTCAGGTCGCCGCGCACCAGCCAGTTGGCCGCGGCCGCCAGCAGCTCGGCATAGGTGGTGATCGCCATCGGCGGCCTCGCTCAGCGAAGGTGGAAAAGGGGGGGCGGACGGGCGGGCCGCGCGGCGGCTAGAAAACCGCCGCGCCGAAGGTCTTCTCGGGCCGGAAGTAGAACAGCAGGTAGGTCTCGGCCGCCGGGTCGATCGCGCCGGCCGTGGTGTTGCCGAAGGTGATGGCCAAGGTGTCCGCCGCCGGCACGCGCGCGGTGCTCACCACCAGGCCGGCGTGCAGCGACGGCTTGTTGACCTGCACGAAATCGCCGGGCTTCAGCCCCTTCACGGTGAAGCTCTGCTCGGCCGAGGTGCTGGCCGCGACGGATGGCACGTCCAGGGTGATGGCGCAGACGCCGAAACGGTCTTCGTTGATCATGGCGCCCATGGGCGGCCCTCCAGTGTCTGGTGAGGATGGGAAGATGCGGGAGCCGCCCCGCGCGGCGGGGGGAGCGGAGCGCGGAGCGGCTCCTCGCGGGCCTACCGCGTCAGCGGTTGGCCAGCCGGCACGCGAGCTGCGGCCGGATGGTCTTGTAGCCGTAGAGCACGTCCAGGCGGCACGGGAACTTGTCGTTGTTGATGTCGTACTGGCGCACGATCCGCATCGAGACCCCGTCGAACACCTCGCGCGCCGCGAAATCGACGCCGCGCGGCATCACCATGTCCGCCGTGGCGAAGGCGAACGCCCCCTTCTGGTAGGCCATCGAGATGCCGTAGGTGCTGGACGCCGTGCCCGAGAAGGTCAGGGCCGCACCGGTGGCCGGAGAGCCGCTGACGTTCTGCGTCGCCCCGGAGGTGACGATCGCCGGGCTGATCGGGAAGCTGGTCGTGGTCGCGCCGGCCCCCACCACGAACTGCTGCAGGATGCCCGTCGACTGTTTGGTCTCCGGGTGCACCCGGAACACGTTCGCGATGGTGAACACGTCGCCCTGGTTGGGGACGCCCGCGCCGGTATTGACGGTGAGCGTCGAGCCGGTCTGGTTCGCGCCGTTCACCAGGTAGCCGGCCGCGGCGCTGCGGCTCTGGCTGGGCCACAGCGTGTTCTCCATGAAGTCGAACCCGGCGGTCCGGCCCATGTAGCCTTCGCGGTTCTGCTTGCTGATCGCGGTCTGGTCGTTGAACAGGCCCTTCAGGGCGTCGACCATGTCGACGTTGTCCTGGGTGTTCAGGTTGCAGGTCCTGGCGTTCAGCGGGGCCAGGTTGTCGACCAGGATCTTGCGGCCCTGCAGCACCTTGGTGAAGGTCGCGGGCTGGCCCTGGTTGTCCACCTGGTTCCAGATGTCCTTGTACATGTTCATCGCGTCCGCCTCGATGTTGGCGGCCAGCACGCTCATGGCGGGCTCGATGATGCGCTCGGAGAAGTCGTCCAGCGCCAGCGTCAGGTCCACCGAGGTGAAGTTCAGGTCCACGCCCTTCTGGGTTTGGACCTTCAGGTCCACGGTCGATTCCGTAGTGTCCTGGCTGGAAAGCGTGGCGCCGGTCCGCACTGTGTACTGGTTCGGCAGGCGGATCTTCAGGGTGTCGCCGATCTTGGCGCCCTGCTTGGCGAAGCTCTCGTCATAGTCGCGCGTGACGGTGCCCACGAAGTTCAGCTTCTGGTGCAGCACGCGAAGCGCCTCCCGCGTCACCGCGGTCGGCGTCAGAAAGGCGTTGGCCATTCTGTCGTCCTTTCAGGATGGGGTTGATGGAAGCCGCACTGCGCCGGCGAGGCGCGGCGTGCGCGCGTGCTCGTCGGGGCCGGACGAAGCCGGCGGCGGGTGGATGGCGGGTGGCGGCCGTGCTCTGCGGAGGCAGAGGGCGCGTCAGCCGGTGGAACTTCTCCTGCTCGTTTCGTTCGGCCTTGTCGCAGCGTTGCTGCTGCACTTTGTCGGCGACGCGGCGGTGGATGCTGTGGCACTCGCCGCGATCGGCCTCTACGTCGTGGGGACCACGTGGTGGGCGGTCGTTTCGGCGTTCAGCGGTCTCGCAATGTTCCCGAAGCTTGCCTGGATCTGGCTGCCGGCGGCGGCGCCTCTGGCCTTTGCTGGCCTCGGCGATAAACGCCGAAGGGACCCACGATTACGGAGCTCTGGCCGGCGTCGTGTATCTGCCGCCCACAGCGCTCATCGTCCTGGTCTGGCTCTTCGCGACTGGCCGGCCCCTCTCTTTGACGGATCGGGCCGCCGCGACGATCGGTAGGGACGCATCGCCGGCGAGAAGTCCCACGGCGGGGGCGCAGACCCACCGTCCGGCAGACGGTTGGGATAGCCCGGCGTGCGGTCGTCGCCCGGGCGGTATCCGAAGATCGGCTACTGCGACGGCGGGCGTGCGCCGACCGGCGCCTCTGCGCCGGGCAGATCGGGGAACCTCACCATCAGCGCGCCCTCCGCACCGCCTCGTTGCGGCGCTTCATCCATTCCTTGGTCGCCAGTTCGTCGCGCACGCCGCCGCTGCCCGCCGCCGCGCCGGAGACCGTCACCGCCGGCCGCACCGTCTGGGCCTGGGCGACCGCCTTCGCCGCGCCCTCGCGCCGGCCCGCCTGATCGCCCTGCCAGGCGCAGTGCAGGATCTTCCAGACGCGCGGATCGTCCGCCGCGCCCAGCTCGTCCAGCGTCACGCCATGGCCTTGCGCGTAGTCCACCAGCTTGCCGGCCAGCTCCGGCGACCAGCCGTCGATCTCCTGGCCCAGGACGCGGCCGGTCTGGGCCATCCGCGCCGCCGCTTCCTGCGCCGCTTGCAGGCGTTTGCGGTCGGCATGGTGGGCCAGCGCCTGCGCCAGGCTGTCGCGCGCCTGGCTCATCTCCTGGCGCCTCGCCCACATCGCCTGGGCCGCGCGCGCGTCGTGCGCGGCGAAGGCTCGCCAGTCGACGGCCCGCAGTTCCGACAACTCGTGATCGAGGGCCGCCAGCTGGGCGTTCGCGCCGCTGGCGCTCCGTTGCTCAGCGGCCTGCGCCGCCAGGGCGGCGCGCTCGGTCTCCATCGCCTTCCTGTGCGCGGCCAGCTCCTGGGTCTTGCGGGTGTAGTCCGCTTGCCGCAGGAACCCGCCCTGCAGCGCGCCGGGCAGCCGGTAGACCTGCCCGTCGTGCTCCACCTCGAAGCCATCGTCCGCGCCGTCCCCGGCAGGATCGCAGGCTGCATCGCGCACGGACTCGTCGTCCGCCTCGTCGGCGTTCGTCATGAGATTGGTTCCTTGTATGTGGCGTTTGTCGCCAAAGCGGCGTTCCGCCGCCGCGGATCGTTGGAGTCTTCGTCGTCGAGTGGGGCGCGCCTATGCGCCGCCCGTCATGAACCGCGGCCAGAACGGGATGTGCATGTCCATCGAGACGTCGGCCAGGAACACGATGACGTACAGGCTCGCGAGCGCCGCGAACCACAGCGCCCGGCGCCGGCTGGATTCTACGAGCATCGCGATCGGGAAGCTCAGGAGCGCCACATAGAGACTCGGCAGGGACGCTGAGGCCAAAATGCCGGCGCCTTCACGCTGCAGCGATCCCAGGGCGAGACAGGCGACACCGACCACCCATGCCACCGAGACAGCCATCGCCAGCATCGACATTGCGTAGATCGCGATGCCGATCCACCACCTCAGCGACCTGGTCTCACGAACGCTTTCCATGAGCTTCATCTGCGTTTCGAGATTATCGGAACAAACAATGAACGTCAAGAAGCTCTTGGCTGTTAGCGCACGCCTCTCTGGACCAGAGAGCGCGCGAGCGCCTCGCGCCGCCGATCACCGATCGGATCGGCCCCACTATAGTAGAAGTGGCCGATGCTCTGTTGGCCGAATTTCTGCGTGCCGAATTGGTCCATGAGCTTGGGAAGGGCGCGGCGAAACTCATCGTCCGTCATGCCGGCGTGGATCGGATCGCCGTACTCACCGAGATCCAGCGTAATTACGTTCTTGATGTTCGGGTGGTTCCTCACTGCGTCGTAGAGGTCTTTGTTGATCGGCGCGCCGACCAGAACGAGGTTGTCCACCTTGCCGCCGTTCTCCGCGATGGCGTAGGCGTTCGCAGCCTGGACAGCTGCGCCGTACGAATAGCCGCCGAGGTTGTACTGCTCATCGCCTAGCGAGCGCGAATGCTCAGCGGCTTCCTTGTAGGCCGGGTCGCCCACCAGCGACTTCGCGAAAGCCAAGTCGTTGATCATGGGTACGCCCAACACGTCCGGCGCGACGCGGTACAATGGGGCGTCCTTTCGGGGATCGCCGGTCACGTCGCCCTGGTTCGGCACGTCGACATGCTGGATGCCGGCCTTCTCGAACGCCTTGCGAAAGCTCTCCAGGTAGGGTCCGCCCGTACCCGCGCCCCCCACGAACGTGAACTCACAATCGTTGGTAGGCGGCTCGGCCGACGCATCGCCAGCCGGCGGCTGCTCGAGCGCCAGCGCGTTGTCGGCGATGGCGTCCTGCGCCGCGCCGCGCAGGCTCGCGACCTCATCATCGGGATCCATGGAGCTTCCTTTTGATCGTCGAGGGAGCGGATGGCTGGCGCTAGCGTCCCATCGCCTTCAGCCGGTTGGTCTCGGCCTCGAAGGCGTCGATCTCCAGTTTGCGCGCCGCGTGGCTGCGGTCCTGGCGCAGCGCCGCGATCTCGGCCTTCGCCGCCGCCAGCGCCTGCCCCAGTTGGGCGAGCTGCGCCTGCGCCGCCCCCATCTGCTGTTGCGCCTGCGGATCGCCCCCCTTCGCCTGGGCCGGGAGCATCGCCGACAGCCGTTGCGCCACCTCGTCGGCGCCCGGCCAATCGAGGTTCTTGGCCAGCAGGTCGCCGATCACCGGGGCGGCGGCGGGGTAGGCGCGAATCAGCTCGATCATCTGGTTGGCCGCCTCCTCCCTTCGGCTGGTGAAGCTCGGGCCGGCCTGCACGGTGACGTCGTACTTGCCGACCGTCAGGTCGTAGATGGTCTCCACCGCCTTCAGCGGCCCGTCCGCGGGCGGCGCGCCGCCGCCGCCCGGCGCGATCCCAACCGAGCCCGCCTGTCCGTCCTGGCCCAGCACGCGGATCACCCGGGCCGTCGCATAGACCTTCGGGATCAGGTCCAGCAGCACTCGGCCGCCGTGCCTGAGCGCGCGGTTCAGGTTGTCGATGTAGTGGAAGGTCGAGACGTCGCCTTCCCGCTGGCGCATCAGGATCGCCTTGCCGCTGGTCTCGTTCGAGCGCGCGCCCAGGCTGGCGTCATAGAGGCCCATAATGGCCTTCATGTCGTCGCTGGCGTTCAGCGCCTCCTGCATGGCGCCGGCCGGCGGGCCGGCGAACGGCTGGCGCTGCGGCGCCTCGGGCCCGTCGTACTCGATGTAGGCGTGGGTCTGGGTGTTGGCCGTCGCCCACTTGGCGCTGTCGGTCTCGAAGGCGCCCTTGCGCCCGATGAACGGGGTCTTGGGCGCCAGCGCCACCAGCTCGGTGGACGTCGTGCGCCAGTAGTTGAACATCCGCTGCGGGTCCTTGGCGTCGCGCACCAGGCTGCGCAGGCGCCGGCGGCCGTCGATGTGGATCTCCTCGCCGTAGACCGGCACGATCGGGATGAACCGGCCCGCCCAGTCGACCGTCTCCAGCACCTCGGCGCCCGTCATGATCCGCTGGGTGACCTTGTGGCTCGCCACCGTCCGTGGCGGCCCGACGACGCTCACGCCCAAGGCGTCGAACATCGCCTTCTGCTTGCGGTAGGTGGCGAGCTCCACCACCTGGCCGTCCGACAGCGCCACGATCTCGCGCTTGGTGGGCTCGCGCTGCCAATGCTCGGCCACCATAACCTGCTCGCCGTCGAGCCAGGGGTTGGTCAGCGAGGCGTAGGCGTCGGCCGACCAGTCGACCGCCTCGGCCCCCTTCCAGCGCGCCTCGAAGGCGGCCTTGGGCAGGGTGTCGACCACGAACGCCGAGTTCCAGTCGCTGCTGTCCGCCGCCGACGCGTCGGGGTCGCCATAGATCGAGAACGGGTTGGCCACCCGCTCCACCACCAGATCCTGGTCGAAGGTGTCGTCGCTGGCGTAGCGGGTGTTGATCCGGAAGTAGCCGAACCCGCCGGTCACCGCGAAGTCGAGCGCGGTGTCGTAGGCCACCTCGGCGTCCGAGCTCTGCTCGATGTGGCGGATCAGGCCATTGAGCACCTCCGCCGTCGCCGGATCGGCCTCGCTGTCCACCGGATGGACCACCATCCCGGGCTTGTTCTGCCGCGCATCGTTGACCACCTGGCGGATGAACGCCGGCAGCCGGTTGATGGTCAGGCAGGGACGCCCGTCCAGCTCGCGCTCGCGGCGCACCTTCTCCGGCCACTGTTCGCCCAGCCGGGCGAAGCGCAGGTCGTCCAGCGCCTCTCTCCGGTTTTCCGCCTCGAAGTCGGCGGCGCGCTCGAAGGCCTCGCGGGCCTCGCGGATGATCTCGTCGTCGGACAAGGACGCCTCCAGGGCAGGTTGGGGGGCGGGCAAGCGAAAGGCCCGCGCGGGCGTTCCCGGCGGGGTGATCGGCTCCCGTCCGGGAGCCCTCGAACATCGATGGAAAGCGCGGACCGCCCCGTCGCCGCTCAGGTTCCAGGCGCAGTCATCAACGCTGACATAACCCTATCGGAAACGCGCGGACCTGTCAAGAACAAAATGCGAACTTTCTCACAAGGCACTTCGTCGCCAGCGCCGGACCCAACGCCGCGGGCTCAATCGAAAGTGCTGCTCCGTCGGAAGGGCGTTAAGGCCATCTGCGCGCCACGGAACGCCCGCGATCAGGCAGTAGACAAGGCCGATAAGCCCAGTCAGCAACCCTGCTGCGGCGCCGATCATCAGCGATGCGCCGAAGTCTTGGCTCTGACTGACGAACAAGGTGATCAGGGTCACGACAACTGCCGAGACCCCGGAAAGCATGGCGACCGCCGAGATCGCGATCTTGAGGCTTGGGCGGGCCTTGGCGGCCAGCGTGACGATCAGGCTTGCCAGGCCCGGGAGTCGGTAGAACACAGGCGCGCCTCGCAGGAAGGGCTCCGTAGCGACGACGGCAAGCGGCCTGCCGGCGTCCATGGTGTCTATGCTGGCCAGATAGATGGCGATCGGCGCGCCGACGACGGCCGGCGCCGCGACCCAGGCGGCGAGCCGCCGCGAGCCGGGTCTTGGAAACAGCTCCGTCAGGGACCTCAACCTTCCAGTCGGCCCCTGGAACAAATCGAAAACTCCGCGGACAGTCAAGGTGTTTGGGGCGCTCGCCGCCAGATGGTCAGCCGTTCGGGCTTCTGGCGGAAGCCCCAGTCGTTGCGCACGACTCCGCCGAGCAGGCCAGCATCATGACTGAGCGGGGTCGCCGCGGAGATCGTGCCTGGCCGGCCAGCTGGAAGAGGTGCCTAGATGGCGACGTGATTGCCATTCGAGACGACGATAGTCAGTCGCTCCGCCGCGGAGCAGCTCGCTAGGCCCTGGCGACTACGGTCAAGAACAAACTACGAACATCTTACTGGCGCGGCGGTTACGGCCGAGCTAGGATGCGATGTTTGCGCACCCTGGCCGCCATGTCCCGCCCGCTCGCCGCCCTTGTCCTTGCCGCCCTCGCTGGGCTGACCGCCCTCCTCCTCGTCCTGGCCGCGGTGAGGCCGCCCCGTCTTCGCGCCGGCATGCCCTACGCCGAAGCCCGGGCCGGGCTGATCGCCCGCGGCTACGAGCCGGTGCGCGTCTACCGGCGCCGCTACGAGTTCGACCGCGTGAACGAGCCGACGCCGGCCTATCCCGAGCTGCTGGGCTGCAGCCGCGCGACGCAGAACTGCGGCCTGCTCTTCCAGCGGCGCTCGGACGGCAAGCTCTACATCGCCGCGATCGCGCTCGGCGGCGGCTCGGCGCCCGAGGGCCGCGCCGCGGCCGGGCAGACGTTCCAGGCGTTCCGGCTGACGCGCGGCTTCGAGCTCGACGGCTACGAGATCGCGACCGCCGACGGCAAGCGGCGCTACAAAGTCTGTTTCCCGGACCTTCCGGCCTCACCCTACGCACCCTTGTGCAGCGCCGCGTCGGGCCGGAAGGCCTGTTGGCCGCCGGACCCGCCGCCGGGCGCGCGCCCGGCGGCGGGGCGCTGCCCGCCGTCGCCGGCTCCGCCGCCCCCCGAGCCGCCGGACCATGGGCGCAAGCCGCGCATCGCATTGGGAACGCCCTACCCCGAGGCGCGGCGCCAGTTGATGGCTCAGGGCTTCGACCCGGTGCGCATCGTCGCCTGGGGTCCGGGCCAGCAGTGCGGATGGACTGTTGTCTGCGACAAATACAAGGAGACTTTCAGCTGCGCGGGGGACGCACCCCTTTGCGAGTTCCTCTACCGCCGTCGTTCCGACGGGCGGTACTGGAGCGTTGAGACCCGAGGCGAGCCCATCGGGAGGGGGAATTTTCGGGCGATGCGATACGCGGGCGCGGGCGCCACCGGCAGAGATGAAGGTTTCGATCAATTCGTCATAGGTCGAGACGGGCGTCGAGTCGGCCTCCAGAAGGAGCTTACGAAATCGAGGTGAAAGGTCAGGGCGGCGGTGACTGTCCATCGTCGAGTTGACGCTGCACGTCCGCCTGGCTTTTCAGGACAGCGGACAATGCGTTCTGGAGACTTACGGAATCTATGCGCGCCCTGACCCGCGGCTCACCTTTCGGAGCATAGGCAAAATTATCCGGCGCGCTCGGAAGGGAGCGCCATTCCTGTGACAGCTCCGTTTGAAACTCGGCGGGCGGCAGGCGCCCATTGAGGAAGTCGTAGAAATGTCGCTTCTTGTAGAGGATCGCCTCGGCCATCTGATCCTGCTGCTCCGGAGTCATTACGGTATTGCCGGAGAAGCCCCATCTCTTCAGGTCAAGCAAACCGTCGTGCGTGAACTGGTACTTTCCTATTGCGCTCCCCCGTTCAGACGCGTCAGTGTCGGCTCCAGCGCAATCCACTCGTCGAGCGTGAGTTCGCTCGGCGTTTTGGTGTTCGTGGGATAGGCCCCGTCCCGGCCTTCATGAGCTCCGTAGACCGCGTCGTAGCCGTTCGGGCCGTTCGTCCCCTCACCTTCGGAAATTAGCCCGAGCAGCGGGCCGGTCACGTGACGGTCCGCGCCAAGCCGCGGCTTGGGCGTGGATGAATTGGCAGGCGCGGTGGTCGACATTGTCGGCGGCTTCGGCGGCTTCGGCGCCTGCGTCGGCGGGCCGCCATCGAACAGCGAGCGCATGACCCGTCCGCGCGCATCGTCAGCCATCGCAAGGACGTCGCCGCTCTGGCCGCCCGCAAGCGCGTCATCGCCTGCGCCGCCGAGGGCGGGGGAATTGCTGTCGGAGATCGGCGCCTCCTGGAATCCCGGTGCGCTAAGTCCTGATGCGCCGGATCCGGCGCCGAACTGCTGGTCGCGCAGCGCCATCCACTGGCCGATCGGCAGGTCCGACCGGTTGAGCGCCGCGGCATAGCCATCGCTAGCGGACGGAAGGCCATCGCCCGGGTTGGCCAGCGGATCGTTCTTCGACTGCAACAGCCAGTTCTGCCGCACCATTTCGTCCCAGCCGTCGGCCAGGGGATCGGGCGCGCTGAACGGGCCGACAAAGCGGGCCATGGGCGTCTACCTATCTCGGATCGGACTGACAGCGATCGGAAGGCCGCGCCTGAGCGCCGGGCGCTCAGGCGCGGGGCGCACTCTTCGACGCTGACCTAACCCTATCGGAAACGCGCGGGCCTGTCAAGAACAAAATGCGAACTTTTTGCGCCTCAAACCGTGGCGGCGGGCGCGGATTCCAGCGCCGCGGCCGGCAGCTCCAGGTCGCAGACCAGGCCCTCCGGCCGCCAGTCCAGCCGGCTGCGGCCGCCCAGCGGGCCCGCGAGCGCCCGCGCCAGCATCGCCATCCCCAGGCCCCGCCGCGATGGCGCCGCCACCAGCGGGCCGCCGGTCTCGGCC
>Ga0134128_10009315_pt1 | contig 11777 bp, 14 predicted proteins | sample KB31754_FD_96462 | JGI IMG/M metagenome (GOLD analysis project Ga0134128, IMG submission 96462) | Terrestrial soil microbial communities with excess Nitrogen fertilizer from Kellogg Biological Station, Michigan, USA - KB3-175-4 | ecosystem: Environmental > Terrestrial > Soil > Unclassified ...
GAAGCCTCGCGACGGGTTAGCGGCCGCGACGTCACTGACCCCGAAGTCACTAAGCAAGTTGTGCACGCGGAATTACAGGTCTGACCGCGAAGTCAGCACTTGTTGTCGCGTAGCCACGCGTTGAGCTTCGCGCGCTCGCGGCCGCGCGCATCCTCGTCCATGACCTCCCGTTCGCCCTTCTCGTTGTAGCGATAGATCGCCAGCTGGCTTTCGGCGAGCTGCTTCAGCTGGCCTTTCGCCTGCGCGCAGCTTTCGGCATGCTCGGCGCTGCTCGCGCTGTCCTTGCCTGCCTTTGCCGCAGCCTTCTCGGCATCGGCCTGGCGCTTCCGGAAATCGGCCTCGCGCTGCGCGAGCTCCTTCGCGGCGTTCGGGTTCGCGGGCGGCGGCGCGCCACGCAGCTGCTCGGTCTTGACGTTGGCCTGTGGTGGCTGGTCGGAATAGACGATGCGTCCCTGCGCGTCGGTCCATTTGTAGAGCGCGGCCGCAGCGCCCGCGGCGTAACCGGCGGCGAGCAGCAGAACGGCGAACGCACAAAGCGATGCGCGCGGCATGGGCGACCCCGGAGTTTATGACATTGGCAAGTTACCCCGCGCAGCAACTCGGCGTCAATCAAACGGGCGGCGGACGCGTCGGCGCAACGACGAACCTGTCGCGCGATCGATACGGTCACGAGGCACGAATGCGGGCGCGGTTATAATCGGTCTTTGCGACAAGGAGAGTTCGATGCGTGTCGTGCGCAAGGCACTCACTTTCGACGACGTCCTGCTCGTTCCCGCCCATTCCAGCGTCGTTCCCCGCGACGTTTCGCTCGTAACCCGCCTCACGCGCACGATCTCGCTCAACATCCCGCTGCTGTCGGCGGCGATGGACACGGTGACCGATGCGCGGCTCGCGATCGCCATCGCGCAGGAAGGCGGTCTCGGCATCGTGCACAAGAACATGGCGCCCGCGCGCCAGGCCGCCGAGGTCGCGAAGGTCAAGCGGTTCGAAAGCGGCGTCGTGAAAGACCCGATCACCATTCCGCCGTCGATGTCCGTGCGCCAGGTGCTCGCGCTGACGCATCAGTACCGGATTTCGGGACTGCCCGTCGTCGACGGAAGGAAGGTCGTCGGCATCGTGACCAACCGCGACCTGCGCTTCGAGACCAATCTCGATCAGCCGGTGTCCGAGATCATGACGCGCGCCGACAAGCTCGTCACGGTGCCCGAGGGCACCGACCTCGAGACGGCGAAGGCGCTGATGCATCGTCATCGACTGGAGCGCGTGCTCGTGATCAATCGCGAGCGCGAGCTTCGCGGTCTCATCACCGTCAAGGACATCCTCAAGTCGACCGAGCATCCGATCGCGTGCAAGGATGAGCTCGGTCGCCTGCGCGTCGGTGCGGCAGTGGGGACCGCGGACGATACCGACGCGCGCGTCGAGGCGCTCGTGGCGGCCGGCGTCGACGTGATCGTCGTCGACACGTCGCACGGTCATTCGCAGGGCGTGCTCGACCGCGTGCAGGCGGTGAAGAAGCGCTATCCGCACGTGCAGGTGATCGGCGGCAACATCGCGACCGCCGCCGGTGCGAAGGCGCTCGTCGACCACGGTGTCGACGGCATCAAGGTGGGCATCGGTCCCGGATCCATCTGCACGACGCGAATCGTCGCCGGCGTCGGCGTGCCGCAGATCTCGGCGATCCAGGATGCGCTCGCCGGCGCGAGCGGCGGCGACGTACCGATCGTCGCCGACGGCGGCATCCGCTATTCGGGTGACATCGCGAAGGCAATCGCCGCCGGCGCATCGGCGGTGATGCTGGGCAGCCTCTTCGCCGGCACCGAGGAATCGCCGGGCGAGATCGAGCTCTACCAGGGCCGCTCGTACAAGAGCTATCGCGGCATGGGCTCGATCGGCGCGATGCAGAAGGGCAGCGCCGATCGCTATTTCCAGGATTCCGAAGGCGAGGGCGCCGCCGAGAAGCTGGTGCCCGAAGGCATCGAGGGACGCGTGCCCTACAAGGGACCGGTGGGAAACGTGATCGTGCAACTGATGGGGGGGCTTCGCGCCGCGATGGGCTATTGCGGCTGCCCGACGATCCGCGACCTGTCGACGCGCGCCGAGTTCGTCGAGATCACGTCGGCTGGCGTGCGCGAGTCGCACGTGCACGACGTGCAGATCGTCAAGGAAGCGCCCAACTATCGCGTCGAGTAGGCAGTGGCTTCGACGGTGCATTGCCGAATCCTGATCCTCGACTTCGGCGCGCAATACACGCAGCTCATCGCGCGGCGCCTCCGCGAGACGAACGTCTACTGCGAGATCCATCCGTTCGACGTGAGCGACGAATTCGTGCGCGAGTTCGGCGCGCACGGCATCGTGCTGTCGGGCGGACCGTCGAGCGTCACGGTCGGCGAAACGCCGCGCGCGCCGCACGCCGTCTGGGAGATGGACGTTCCGGTGCTCGGCATCTGCTACGGCATGCAGACGATGGCGGCGCAACTCGGCGGCACGGTCGAGCAGGGACGCGTCCGCGAATTCGGACGCGCCGAAGTGCGCGCGCGAGGCCATTCGGCGCTCTTCCGCGACATCGAGGATCGACGCAACGCCGAAGGCCACGGTCTGCTCGACGTCTGGATGAGCCACGGCGACAAGGTGATCGGACTGCCGCCGGGCTTCACGCTTGCGGGATCCTCGGACGCGTGCGCGATCGCGGCCATGGCGGACGAGTCGCGACGCTTCTATGGCGTGCAGTTCCATCCCGAGGTCACGCATACGCCGCAGGGCGCGTCGATCCTCGCACGTTTCGCGCACGACATCTGCGGTTGCGGCCACGACTGGAACATGCACGACTACGCCGGCGAAGCGGTCGAGGCCATTCGCGCGAAGGTGGGTCGCGACGAGGTGCTGCTGGGCTTGTCGGGGGGCGTCGACTCGTCGGTTGCCGCAGCGCTCCTGCATCGCGCGCTCGGCGATCGGCTCGTCTGCGTGTTCGTCGATCACGGCTTGCTGCGGCAAAACGAAGCCGAGCAGGTGATGGACACGTTCGCGACGCATCTCGGCGTGCGCGTGATCCATGTCGACGCGAGCGACGAGTTTCTCGCCGCACTCGAAGGCGTCGTCGATCCCGAGGCGAAGCGCAAGATCATCGGCCGGCTCTTCGTCGACGTGTTCCAGCGCGAGGCGGCGAAGCTCACGGCGGCGAAATGGCTCGCGCAGGGGACGATCTATCCCGACGTGATCGAGTCGGCATCGGCGAAGGGCAGCAAGGCGCACACGATCAAGTCGCATCACAACGTCGGCGGATTGCCGCAAACGCTGCACCTGAAACTGCTCGAGCCACTGCGCGAGCTCTTCAAGGACGAGGTGCGGAAGCTCGGACAGGAGCTCGGCCTGCCGCGCGAGATGGTGTTCCGCCACCCATTCCCGGGACCGGGCCTCGGCGTGCGCATTCTGGGTGAAGTCACGCGCGCGCATGCCGACATCCTGCGCGCGGCCGATGCGATCTTCATCGACGAGCTGCGCGCTGCGCGTGATGCGGGGGGCCAGTCGTGGTACGACGCGGTGTCGCAGGCGTTCGCCGTGTTCCTGCCGATCCGCTCCGTCGGCGTGATGGGCGACGGCCGCACCTACGAGCACGCGATCGCGCTGCGCGCCGTGCAGACGACCGACTTCATGACCGCCGACTGGGCATCGCTGCCGCATTCGCTGATCGCGCGGATCAGCAACCGGATCACGAACGAAGTGCGCGGCATCAACCGCGTCGTCTACGACGTGTCGAGCAAGCCGCCGGCGACGATCGAGTGGGAGTGAGAAAGCAGGTCAAAATCAAGCGCGTCTACGACGATCCCGCCGGGTCGGATGGCACGCGCGTCCTCGTCGACCGGATCTGGCCCCGCGGCTTGACGCAAGAGCGCGCGGCCGTCGACGTCTGGCTGAAGGCGATCGCGCCGACGACCGAGCTGCGCAAGTGGTTCGGTCACGATCCCGCGCGCTGGAAGGAATTCCAGGCACGCGACCGGAGCGAGCTCGATCGCAACGGCGACGCGGTCTCGCAGGTTCGCGAGATCATTGCGCGCGGAACGGTGACGCTGCTCTACGGGGCGCACGACGAGGCGCACAACGACGCCGTGGTTCTCCTCGGTTGTCTCGATGGCAAACCGGAACGCTGACGCCCGGCGCGCGGCCGCCAAGGCGCTGCCCGTTGCGGCCGCGTCGCGCCATCCACGACTCGCCTCGCGCGACGTCTTCTACACGCGCGTTCGCCGCGCCGCCACGTACGCGCTCGCGCTCGTCGCGGCGACGCTGTTCATCGGCATGGTCGGCTATCACGCGATCGAGCACATGAGCTGGCTCGACGCCTTTCACCAGTCGGCGCTGCTGTTGTCCGGCATGGGACCGGTCGTCGACATCAAATCGACGGCGGGCAAGATCTTCGACGGAATCTACGCACTCTTCTGTGGCGTGATCCTGCTCGCATCGACCGGCCTCATGTTCGCGCCGGTGATCCACCGCCTGCTGCACCGGTTCCACATCGAGGATGCCCGCGACTGACGAAGCGTGGATGGCGCACGCGCTTGCGCTCGCCGGGGAGGCGGAGGCGCGTGGCGAGGTGCCGGTCGGCGCGATCGTCGTCTGCGACGACGCAATCGTCGGCCGTGGCGGAAATGCGCCGATCGCGCGGAACGATCCGACAGCGCACGCCGAGATCGCAGCGCTGCGTGAAGCGGCGGCAGCGATCGGCAACTACCGGTTGCCCGGCTGTGCGCTCTACGTCACGCTCGAGCCGTGCGCGATGTGCGCGGGCGCGATCATGCATGCGCGGCTCGCGCGTCTCGTGTTCGGCGCGCGCGACCCGAAAACCGGCGCCTGCGGCTCGGTGATCGATCTCTTCGCCGAGCCGCGCCTCAACCATCACACGCGCGTGACGGGTGACGTCGCGGCCGAGACGTGCGCGAGCATGCTGACCCGATTCTTCGCCGCCCGGCGGCAGCGTATCGTTCAATGAGCGAATCGCTGAGTTTCACGATCGTCGCACCCGCGGGTTTTGCGACCGATCCGTCTGCGATCGACCGCGCCGAAGCGCTGCTCGCAGGGCTCGGTCACCGCGTTCGCGTCGACGAAACGGCGCGCAGCCGCTTCCAGCGCTTTTCGGCGCCCGACGACGCGCGTCTCGCGGCGATCGAGCGCGTCAGTGCCGACGCCGATACCGATATCGCGGTGATGCTGCGCGGCGGCTACGGCTTCACGCGTCTCATCGAGCGTATCGATTTCGCCGCGCTCGCGCCGGCGAGGAAGCGCGGGATGGGCCATTCCGATTTCACGGCGTTTCAACTCGCCGCGCTCGCGCGCGGCGGCATCGTGACGTATGCGGGACCGATGGCATCGTACGATTTCGGCGCCGTGACGCCGTCGGCGTTCACGCTCGCGAACTGCTTCGGCGTGCTCGAGAACGACGAATGGCAAATCGATTGCGCGCTCGGCGGTCCGGCAGGTGCGTGCGAAGGCACGCTGTGGGGCGGCAATCTCGCGATGGTCGCGCACCTCGTCGGCACACCCTATTTTCCGGCGGTGAACGACGGCGTCCTGTTTCTCGAGGACGTCGGCGAGCACCCCTACCGGATCGAGCGGATGCTCTACCAGTTGCTGCACGCCGGTGTGCTCGACAACCAGCGGGCCGTCCTCCTCGGCGCGTTCACCGAATACCAGCTGAACCCCAACGATGCCGGTTACGACCTCGACGTTGCGATTGCGCATTTGCGCGAGCAGGTGGGCGTGCCGATTTACACGGGCCTGCCGTTCGGCCACGTTCCCGACAAGCTGACGCTGCCCGTCGGCGGCCATTGCGAGCTCGATGCCGCCGAGGGTCGCGCCCGATTGCGCCTGTCGCACTATCGATGAGCGCCGACTTCGGCGTTCATACGTACCGATGGCGCGATGCTGCGCGCGAACTGCGCGCAATTCGTCACGCGGTATTCGTCGTCGAGCAGCGCGTCCCCGAGTCGCTCGAGTGGGACGATGCCGATGCGACGTCGCTGCACGCGCTGGCGCGAAGCGCGAGTGGCGAGGCGATCGGCTGCGCGCGGCTGTTGCCAGACGGCCACATCGGCCGGGTGGCGGTGCTCGTCGCATGGCGTCGACGCGGCGCGGGGAGTGCGCTGTTGCGGCGCCTGATCGACGAAGCGCGAGCGCGCGGACACGCACGCGTCCTGCTCAACGCGCAGGTCGACGCGATGCCGTTCTACGCGCGCTACGGGTTCGTCGCGCGCGGCGACGTGTTCGACGAAGCGGGCATTGCCCATCGCGTCATGGAGCGCGCGCTCTGATCGATCGCGAAGCGGAACGCGACCTCGCCCGTGATGCGGCCTTGCCGATCGAAGCTGCGCTCGACGAACTGCGCTTCGCCGTCGCGCGCGAAGGCAACGAGCGTCGAGCAGCGCGTGCCGTAGGTTTCGCTCACGATGAAGGGCGAAGAGAGCAGGCGCTCGCGCTCGCGCGAAATGCCGGTGTGCGGCAAGTCGTGATCGGCGGCGAATGCGCGATCGGCAAGCACCGTCCACAACGGCGCGAGATCGGGCTCGCCCGACGCGATCCAGCGCGCGACGCCGTCCTTCGCGCGCACGAGCTTCGGCCATGGCGTATCGAGGCCGGCGTTGGACACGCCGTTGATTCCGGACGTCAATGCGACGACGGCGTGCGCACGGTTCGATCCGAAGGCTGCGCCCGACGCGTCCCCCGCGACGACGTTGAAGCCGTTGTAGCGCTGCGCATCGCCGAGGATCGCCGTAAGCGCATCCGCGGGTGCGCGGGCGTCGCGCAGCAACGCGGGCACGAGTGCGCCGCGCGACGGCGCGTCGGGATCGAAGCGCCCCGGTTCGCGGACGTTCGTCACGAATGCCCATCGGCCGTCGCCCGTCACGCCGAGCCACGTGCCGCCCTGCGCGAGATCGCGGCCGGCGAGAATCGGCACGAGGCCCGCGTCGCTCCACCAATGCGCGACCTGCGCCGGCCGTGCGTGGAACTCGTCGCGATTGGCGGCAAGCACCAGCGCATAGCGTGGATGGACGTCGAGCGCGATGACGGCGAGGCACACGTCAGGAATCAGAGGTCGGAGGACAGGGATCAGTCACAGCCACGTCTTCGGTGGCGCGACGCGTGTCGCGTTGCAGCATCTGCCTCATCAAGTTGCCGGCCGCGACGTGCGCGGCGCGTCGGTCGGCACCGCATACGGCAACGCGCGCCGCACGAGCCGCGGACCGCCAGGCGCGCCGAGCGCAATGTCGTTCGCTTCCCACGCGGCGACCTGCGTGACCGCGAGCAACGCGACACCGCCGTTGACATCGGGCGCCGCGTTGACGACGGTGCCGCACGGCTGCTCGGCATCGAACGCCGCCGAGTAGAGGCGCGTCGCAGGCGCGGCCTCGAGCGCATCGGCGTGGAACGCGAAGAGCCGCTCCTTGAGCCGGCCGAGGTATTGCATTCGCGCGACGATCTCCTGTCCGGGATAGCAGCCCTTGCCGAAGCTCACGCCGCCCAGCAGATCCCAGTTCGCCGTCTGCGGGACGAACCGATCGCTCGTCGCCGCGGTGATCCACGGTACGCCCGCCGCGATGCCGAACCAGCGCCAGTCGTCGTTGCCGACCGACGTCGCATGCCGTGCGAGCGCCGCATTCAGCATCACGGCGTCGGCGTGTGGTCCGACGACGACGATGCGCCGATCGCGCAGCATGAAGGCCGTCGCGGCATTGCCGAATGCGACAGCGCGCGCCTGTGCCGGCGACGCGCCGAACGCCTCGCGCATCGCATTGGCGCTGCCATCGCCGGCGACGCCGATCAGCGTCGACGCCGCCGTCACGTCGTCGACGGTCACCTTCGCGCGCAGCACGAACATCGACAGGCGGCGGCGGATGGTTTCGGCGAGGTCCGCGGCGAGCAGCAGCGTGACGGCGTCGCCCGACTGCCCGGCCGGCGCGCGCCACAGCACGCCGTTGGCGAGCATCCGGCCCTTCGGCGAGTTGTAGCTCCAGTACTGGCCTTCGCCCGGGCGAAGCGCCTGCACGTCGCTCGAAAGCTGGCCGTGCAGGAACGCGAGCGCATCGTCGCCGGCGACGCGCAGGATGCCCCAAGCGGTATGGTTGCAGGCGGCAGGGGCGGCGGGCGTCATGGCGAATTCGGTCGGGCTATCGGATGTACCGGATATCGAATCGGGCGGTGAGACGGGTGTCGGCAACCGTGTATCCCGTGCTAGAATAACGAGTTAGCTGCGCCGTGCGTTTACCCGATTGTACGGCGCCCATTCCGCACACCGGCGTTTCAGGGTGTCCGGCCGCGCAATGCGAGGCGGCCGGAAGCGCAACCCGCCGGTGGAGGCCAACCCTGATAGAGGAGCACCATGTCCGTCACCATGCGCCAGATGCTGGAGGCCGGCGTTCATTTCGGCCACCAGACCCGTTACTGGAATCCGAAGATGGCCGACTACATCTTCGGCCAGCGCAACAAGATCCACATCGTCAACCTCGAAAAGACGCTGGCGATGTACAACGACGCGATGAAGTACGTGCGCCAGCTCGCACAGAATCGCGGCACGATCCTTTTCGTCGGCACCAAGCGCCAGGCGCGCGACATCATCGCCGAGGAAGCGCAACGCTGCGGCATGCCGTACGTCGACCATCGCTGGCTCGGCGGCATGCTGTCGAACTTCAAGACGGTCAAGCAGTCGATCAAGCGGCTGAAGGACCTCGAGGCGATGAAGCAGGACGGCACGTTCGACCGCATGACGAAGCGCGAGGCGCTGTCGCATCAGCGCGAGCTCGACAAGCTCGAGAAGAGCCTCGGCGGCATCAAGGACATGGGGGCGCTGCCCGATGCGATCTTCGTCATCGACATCGGCTATCACAAGATCGCCGTCACCGAGGCGAAGAAGCTCGGCATTCCGATCGTCGCCGTCGTCGACACGAACCACAACCCCGACCCGATCAACTACGTGATCCCGGGCAACGACGATTCGAGCCGTGCGATCCGCCTCTACGCGCGCGGCGTCGCCGACTCGGTCCTCGAGGGCAAGACGAGCACGATCCAGGAGATCGTGTCCGCCGGCGACGAATTCGTCGACGAAGCGACCGCCTGACGCCCGGGCTCGCGAGCGCCGCACATCCTGCGCGCCGTCACGAGCGGACGCGCGGGCCTCGCCGGGACGCGAGCGCGTCCCGGCCGCAACGAATGATGGAGCACGAGAATGCCGGAAATTTCCGCAAGCAGGGTCATGGAGCTGCGCCAGCGCACGGGGCTCCCGATGATGGAATGCAAGAAGGCGCTGACCGAAGCCGACGGTGATCTCGGCAAGGCCGAGGAGCTCTTGCGCATCCGCAGCGGCGCGAAGGCGAGCAAGGCCGCGTCCCGCGTCGCCGCCGAAGGCATCGTCGGCATCGCGGTTGCGCCGGACGCGAAGAGCGCCGCGATGGTCGAGGTGAACTGCGAGACCGACTTCGTGGCGAAGAACGACGAGTTTCGCGCGTTCGCGAACGAAATCGCGCAGGTCGTCGTGCGCGAGCAGCCGGCCGACGTCGAGACGCTCGCCGGGCGTACGCTCGCGGCGGGCGAAACGATCGAGGCACGGCGCATCGCGCTCGTGCAGAAGATCGGCGAGAACATGACGATCCGCCGCTTCGTGCGGCTCGCCGCGCAGGGACGGATCGCGTCGTACGTGCACGGCACGAAGATCGGCGTGCTCGTCGACTACACCGGCGGCAACGAGGCGCTCGGCAAGGATCTCGCGATGCACGTCGCCGCGACGAAGCCGATCGCGGTGTCGCGCGAGCAGGTGCCGGCCGACGTCGTCGACAAGGAACGCTCGATCGCCGCGGCGCGCGCCGCCGAATCGGGCAAGCCTGCCAACATCGTCGAAAAAATGGTAGAAGGTGCCGTCGCCAAGTTTCTCGCCGAGGTCACCTTGCTGCCGCAGCCATTCGTCAAGAACGACAAGCAGAGCGTCGGCGACCTGGTCAAGGGCCAGGGCGCGCGCGTGAACGGCTTCGTGCTCTATGTCGTCGGGGAAGGCATCGAGAAGCGGAAGGACGACTTCGCCGCGGAAGTGGCTGCGATGGCGCGCAACTGATACGTCCCATCACCGGCGAAACGGCGGAGCTTCCGATGAGCCCACCCGATAGTGCGGTCTCCGCGGCCATCGCGCCGCTCCCCGGCGTTTCACCGGCGCCCGCGCGGGCGCCGGCCTATCGCCGGATCCTCCTCAAGCTGTCCGGCGAAGCGCTGATGGGCAGCAACAGCTACGGCATCGAGCGTGAGACGATCGACCGCATCGTCGCCGAGGTCGCGGAAGTCGTGCGGCTCGGCGTGCAGGTCGCGATCGTGATCGGCGGCGGCAACATCTTCCGCGGTGTCGCCCCCGGCGCCGCCGGAATGGATCGCGCAACGGCCGATTACATGGGCATGCTCGCAACGCTGATGAACGCGCTCGCGCTGCAGGACGCATTGCGCCGCGCCGGCGTCGAATCGCGCGTGCAGTCGGCGCTTCGGATCGACCAGGTCGCCGAGCCGTACATCCGCGGGCGCGCGCTGCGTCACCTCGAGGAGCACAAGGTCGTGATCTTCGCCGCGGGTACCGGCAATCCGTTCTTCACGACGGACACCGCGGCAGCACTGCGCGGCCGCGAGATGGGCGTCGACATCGTGCTCAAGGCGACGAAGGTCGACGGCGTCTACACGTCCGATCCGCTGCAGGACGAGAGCGCGCGGCGCTATTCGACGCTCACGTTCGACGAGGCGATCGTCAAGAATCTCAAGGTGATGGACGCGACCGCGCTTGCGCTTTGCCGCGACCAGAACATGCTGCTCAAGGTCTTCTCGATCTTCGTGCCGGGCGCGCTCACGCGTGTCGTGATGGGCGAGGACGACGGGACGCTCGTACACTGTTGAGCCCCTCACCCCATCCCTCTCCCCGCGTCGCGCGGAGCGGGTGCCCGAAGGGCGAGCGAGGGGAGATTTCGGAGAGAACATGATCAGCGACGTCAGGAAATCCGCCGAACAGAAGATGGCGCGGTCGATCGAGACGTTGAAGACGGACCTCGCCAAGGTCCGCACCGGCCGTGCGCACACCGGCCTGCTCGACCACATTCACGTCGACTACTACGGCACGTCGATGCCGCTCAATCAGGTCGCGAACGTCACGCTCGCCGATCCGCGCACCCTGGGTGTGACGCCGTGGGAGAAGAAGATGATTCCGGTCGTCGAGAAGGCCATCCGCGACTCCGAGCTCGGCTTGAATCCGGCGACGTCCGGGGACATGATTCGCGTGCCGATGCCGCCGCTCACCGAGGAGCGGCGCAAGGAGTTGATCAAGGTGGTGCACAAGGAAGCCGAAGCTGCGAAGGTCGCCGTGCGCAACGTCCGCCGCGACGCGAACGATCACCTGAAGAAGCTCCTGAAGGACAAGCAGTGCTCGGAGGACGAGGAGCGTCGCGCACACGACGACCTGCAGAAGCTCACCGACCGCTTCGTCGCCGACGTCGACCGGTTGCTCGCGCAGAAAGAATCCGACCTGATGGCGATCTAGGGCCGATGTTCAACAGTTCCACCCGCAACATTCCCGAGCCGCGCGACGTGCCGCGTCACGTCGCGATCATCATGGACGGCAACGGCCGCTGGGCGAGCCGGCGGCTGCTGCCGCGCGTCGCCGGCCATCACAAGGGCGTCGAAGCCGTGCGCGCCGCGGTCCGCGCATCGATCGAGCACGGCATCGAGTACCTGACGCTGTTCGCGTTCTCGAGCGAGAACTGGCGCCGCCCGGC
>Ga0134128_10009316_pt1 | contig 11776 bp, 10 predicted proteins | sample KB31754_FD_96462 | JGI IMG/M metagenome (GOLD analysis project Ga0134128, IMG submission 96462) | Terrestrial soil microbial communities with excess Nitrogen fertilizer from Kellogg Biological Station, Michigan, USA - KB3-175-4 | ecosystem: Environmental > Terrestrial > Soil > Unclassified ...
GAGAACGTGGCCGGGATGAGCCTGAACAGCGTGGCCCAGCGGACCACCATCCCGGTGGCCGAACTGCCCCGCATGGAGGCCTCGGATCTGCAGGCCACGATCACGTCCCCGGCCGGGCTGGCCGGCGCGCGCAACATCGTGACCAACCTCCAGGCGGCCTACCAGCACTGCCATAACGCGTACATCGCGCTGCACACCTGGCAGATCACGCCACCGCAGAAGGTCAAGACCAAGGTCAACGGCAAGACCGTGACCAAGGAGGTCAGGAAGCCGAGGCCGACCATCCCGGCGGACTGCCCGGCCCAGCCGGCCAGCACCGGGAACGGGGGAACCTAGTGAGTGCGGTCGCCACTCCGTCCGATGAGCCGCTGGGCAGCAGCACCGCTGCGCAGGCCAGTGTGCCGGCCAGCGGGCCTGCCCCACAGCACGGACGGCGCCGGACCGAACTGCTCATGCTCATCTTCGTGGTCGGTGTCGTCCTGTTCGCCTACGCGAACGTCGGGCTCGGGCTGAACGGCAAGATACCGGCGGGCATGTTCGAGTACGGGATCGCGTTCGCGGTCCTGGTCGGCGGCGCTCACCTGGCGGTACGCTGGCTGGCCCCGTGGGCCGACCCCCTGCTGCTGCCGCTGGCCGCGCTGCTCAACGGCCTCGGCATCGTGATGATCTACCGGCTCCAGCAGTCCGGGCGGGCCGGCAACACCGGCGGCGTGATCAGCACGATGACCACGTCCACCACGCTTTACCAGGTGCTGTGGAGCGCACTCGGGCTGGGCGCCTTCGTGGCCGTGCTGGCGTTCATCCGGCAGCCGCGCACCCTGCAGCGGTACACCTACACCCTGGGGGCTGTCGGCCTGGCCCTGTTCGCCATCCCGGCCCTGCTGCCGGCCTCGATGAGCGAGATCAACGGGGCCAAGGTGTGGATCCTGCTGGGCGGCTTCGAGATTCAGCCCGGCGAGTTCGCCAAGCTCGCGCTGGCCGTGTTCTTCGCCGGGTACCTGGTGGCCAAGCGGGACGTGCTGGCCCTGGCCGGGCGGCGGGTGCTGGGCATCGACCTGCCCCGGGCGCGGGACCTGGGCCCGGTGCTCATCGCCTGGGGGGTCAGCCTGCTGGTGCTGGTCTTCGAGTCGGACATCGGCACGTCCGCGCTGTTCTTCGGCATGTTCGTGGTGATGCTCTACATCGCCACCCAGCGCACCTCGTGGCTGCTGATCGGCTTCCTGCTGTTCGTATTCGGCGCCGTGGTGGCCAGCAGGCTGTTCAGCCACGTCGGCGAGCGGTTCAGCATCTGGCTGCACCCGTTCGATCACGTGCACACCACCGCCTTCCAGCTGGTCCAGGGCCTGTACGGGCTGGGCTTCGGCGGCATCCTGGGCCGCGGCCTGGGCCAGGGCCAGCCGTATTACACCCCGCTGGTGCAGAGCGACCTGATCATCACCGCGTTCGGCGAGGAACTCGGCCTGACCGGGCTGATGGCGCTGCTGATCATCTACGGGCTGATCGTGCAGCGCGGGCTGCGCGCCGCGATCGCGGTCCGGGACCCGTTCTCCAAGCTGCTCGCGGGTGGCCTCGCCTTCGTCATCGCGCTTCAGGTCTTCGTCATCGTCGGCGGCACCACCCGGCTGATCCCGCTGACCGGCATCACCACGCCGTTCCTGTCTCAGGGCGGCTCCTCGCTGGTCGCCAGCTGGATGCTGATCGCCATCCTGATGCGGATCAGTGACACGGCCCGGCGGCCCGCCCCGCAGCCCATCCAGGACGAGGGCATGACCCAGGTGGTGCGGGCCGGATGAACCGCGCACTGCGCCGCGTCTCCCTGGCCTGCCTGGTCATGTTCGTGCTGCTGCTGGTCAACGTGAACTGGCTGCAGGGCTTCGACGCCGCCAGCCTGGCCAGCGAGCCAGGCAACGGCCGGACCTTCTCCGAGCAGTTCCAGTTCCAGCGCGGCTCGATCGTCACCGCTGACCAGAAGGTGATCGCCGAGTCCCGGCTCAACAAGAACCTCGGCGAATACCAGCGGCACTACCCGGTCGGCCCGGTGTACGCCCCGATCACCGGGTACGACTCCCTGTTCAGCGCGACCGGCATCGAGCAGGCCGAGAACAAGCAGCTGTCCGGGTCCGACCCGGCCCTGGCCGTGCACAACCTGATCGACCTGGTCACCGGCAAGCCGAAGAAGGGCGCCACCGTCCAGCTCACGATCAACTCGGCGGCGCAGGAGGCGGCCTTCAGCGCGCTGCAGGCCCAGGGCCGGCAGGCCGGGGTGGTCGCGCTGAACCCGCAGACCGGCGCGGTGCTCGCGCTGGCCTCCTATCCCACGTTCGACCCGAACCAGCTGGCCACGCTGAACGGCAGCAAGCTGGTCAGGAACGACAAGCGGCTGCTCCGGGACCCCAACCAGCCCCTGCTGAACCGGGCGCTGAACGACACCTTCCCGCCCGGCTCGACGTTCAAGATCGTGACGAGCTCGGCCGCCATGACCGACCGGGGCATCACCCAGGACACCCCGGTCTACGCGCCGACCAGGCTCAGGCTGCCCGGCGTCAGCCAGCCGCTGATCAACTTCGACGGCGAGGCCTGCGACAACGGGAGCAACCCCACCGGCACCGGCAAGGTGCCGCTCATCTTCGCGTTCACCGTGTCCTGCAACACGGTTTTCGGCAATCTGGGCCTGCAGCTGGGCGGCGCCAAGCTGAAGCAGCAGGCCACGCTGTACGGGATGAACAACCCCCGGCTGGCCATCCCGCTGCCGGTCACCCAGAGCAACTTCCCGCTCTACGAGGACCGGGCGCAGGCCGCCGGAGCGGCGATCGGCCAGGAAAGCGACACGGTGACCCCGCTGCAGGAGGCGATGCTGTCCGCGGCCGTGGCCAACAAGGGCACGCTGATGAAGCCGTACATGGTGGATAAGGTCACCGCGCCCGACCTGACCCCGCTGTCCACCACCCAGCCCACCGTGCTGAGCCACCCGGTCAGCCCCACGGTGGCCGGCGAGCTGACCCAGATGATGATCACCGTGACCCAGTCGCCGCAGGGCACGGCGCACGCCACCGCCGACGTGCCGGGCATCGTGATCGCGGCCAAGACCGGCACCGCGCAGACCGGGATCAACAACTCGGGCCTGGACGACGCGGTATTCACCTGTTTTGCCCCCGCTGCCAACCCACAGATAGCTGTCGGCGTCGTGGTAAGGGGCGGGGGTCTCGGCGCGGACGCGTCCGCGCCGATCGCCGTGAAGATCATCCAGGCCTACCTGGCAGCCGTGGGGAAGTAGTGAATCCGCATCGCTCCGCATACGCTGCGCCCAGGGCCGCTCGCCGGCCCGCGGGCCGCGGTGGCATCGAGCGCGGTCACCGGGCCGGCCGATGGACGACAACGACGCAGGACGGTTACTGACGTGCGAGACATGACACAGCCACGGCTCCTCGGTGGCCGCTACGAACTCGAGGGCGTCGTCGGCCGCGGCGGCATGGCCGAGGTCTACCGGGCCCGCGACATCCGGCTGGACCGGATCGTCGCGGTCAAGACCCTGCGCGAGGACCTGGCCCGGGACCAGACCTTCCAGGCCCGCTTCCGCCGCGAGGCCCAGTCCGCGGCCTCCCTGAACCACCCGTCCATCGTCGCGGTGTACGACACCGGTGAGGACACGGCTGACCCGGCGCACGTGCCCTACATCGTGATGGAGTACGTGGATGGCCGGACCTTGCGCGAACTGCTCCGCGACGACCGGCGGCTGCTGCCCGAGCGGGCCCTGGAGATCACCGACGGGGTCCTGCGGGCGCTGGACTACAGCCACCGCAACGGCATCGTGCACCGCGACATCAAGCCCGGCAACGTGATGCTCACCCGGTCCGCCGAGGTCAAGGTGATGGACTTCGGCATCGCCCGGGCGGTCAGTGACTCCCAGGCCACGATGACGCAGACCGCCCAGGTCATCGGCACCGCCCAGTACCTGTCACCTGAGCAGGCCCGCGGTGAGCGGGTAGACGCGCGCAGCGACCTGTACTCTACCGGCTGCCTGCTGTACGAACTGCTCACCGGGCGCCCGCCGTTCACCGGCGACTCCCCGGTCGCCATCGCCTACCAGCACGTCCGGGAGAACCCCATACCGCCGTCGCGGGTCGATCCGGAGATCCCGGCCTGGGCCGACTCGATCGTGCTGAAGGCAATGGCCAAGGACCCGGCCGACCGCTACCAGTCCGCCGCGGAGATGCGCACCGACATCCAGCGCGCGCTGTCCGGCGTTCCGGTCGCCGCGCCACCGCAGGCGACCGAGATGTACGCCCCGGGCACGCAGCGGATGGGCCCCAGCACGATGATGGCGGGCGCCGCACCGACCGGCGCGGTGTCACCGTACGGGACCGAGGGCGACGGGTATGACGGTGAAGGCCGGGGCCGCCGCCGCGCGCTGTGGTGGATTCTCGGCGCGGTCGCCGCGCTCATCGTCGTGGTGCTCGCCTACCTGCTGATCAGCGGCGGGGGCGGGAAGACCGACGCGGTGCCCTCGGTGGTGGGCATGACCCAGAGTCAGGCCGAGAAGGCCGTGACCAAGGCCGGGCTCACCCCCAAGGCGGTCAAGGTAGCGTCGTCGTCGGTGAAGCCCGGCATCGTGATCAGCACCGATCCCCAGTTCGGCGCCAAAGTCGCCCCGCACAGCGTGGTCACGCTGCGGGTGTCGGCCGGGCCGAAGAAGATCAGCGTGCCCAACGTGGTGGGCCAGTCGCAGGCCACCGCGCAGCAGAACCTGAGCAAATTCCAGGTGATCACCAAGACGGATAACAACTCCACCGCCCCCCAGGGCAAGGTGGTGCGGCAGGACCCGGTGGCCGGGACGTTGCTGGCCCAGGGCGGCCAGGTCACCATCTTCGTGTCGGGCGGCGGATCCCAGGTGCAGAACGTGGTCGGTGACCCCAAGGCCACCGCCGTGTCGATCCTGCGGAACCAGGGCTTCGAGGTCCAGGTCATCACCGTGGCCGGCCCAGCCGACGCCACACCGGGCAACGTGTTCCAGCAGAACCCGGCGGCGGGCAGCAGCCTGACGTCCGGGTCCACGGTGACCATCTACGTGGCCGCGACGCCCACCCCGACGCAGACGCCGACCACGCCGACGCCGACGCCGACGCCGACCACGCCGACGCCAACACACACCGCCAGCACGCCGACCACGGGAGCCAGCGGCTAGCTCGCGGGCGGTCTGCGGCGCGGTGCCCGGCGCTACACTCGGGCAGAGCTATTGACCAGGAGACGACCGTGCCCAAGTCCCGAGTCAGAACCAAGTCGGTCTACACGCCACCGCAGCGGACCGCCAAGGCGAAGGTCAGCCCGCGCTGGCTGGTGCCAGCCATGCTGGCCTGCCTGCTGATCGGGCTGGCCTGGATCGCGCTGTTCTACGTCACGCAGGGCAGTCTGCCCATCGGCGCGCTGGGCGACTGGAACCTGGTGGTCGGCTTCGGCTTCATCATCGCCGGCGTGGTGCTGTCCACCAAGTGGCGTTAGCGGTCAGCCGAGCGCTGACGCGGCCAGCTGGCTATTCCGGGTCAGCACGGCCGCGACCAGCACCGCCACCACGACCAGCGTGGCACCCCCCTGAACCAGCGCCCGGTGCCGCTTGGGCGCGTACGCGTAGGCGGCGGTGAGCAGGCTCCCGGTGATCAGCCCGCCGACGTGGTCCTGCCAGGCGACCGACGGGACCGCGAAGCTGATCGCCAGGTTGAGCACGATCAGGAAGATGATCGCCCGGCTGTCCAGCCGGAGCCGCCTGGCCACCACGAACCACGCACCGAACAGCCCGAAGATGGCGCCCGAGGCTCCCAGCGCGGGCTGGGTGGGCGGGGCGAGCAGGTAGTAGAGGACTGACCCGCCGAGCGCGCTGAGCAGGTAGACCGACAGGAAGCGGAGCGGCCCGAGCAGGCGTTCCAGGGCCGGGCCGACCAGGATCAGCGCCCACATGTTGAAGATGATGTGCGCCGGGCCGAACCCGCCGAGCCCTGGCTCGTGCAGGAACGCCGAGGTGATCAGCCGGTACCACTCGTCGTGGGCGACACCCACATCCTGCCGGATAACCGGGTCGAATCCGGTCGCGATCATGTCGTAGTAGTTGACGACCCGCGGGTAGACCCACTCGATCAGGTAACCGAGGACGTTGAGCCCGACCAGCACCCAGGTGACGGTGGCCCCGGACGTGACCCGCCCGCCGAACACGCCGGCCGGCTGGCGGACCCCCCGGTTGCCCTCGCGCACACAGTCCACGCACTGCCGGCCCACCGCGGCATCCCGCAGGCAGTCCGGGCAGGCGGGCCGCCCGCACCGGACGCACGACAGGTACGTCTCCCGGCGCGGGTGCCGGACGCAGGTCGGAACCTGCGCGGGTGGCTCCGTCCCGGGCGGTTCAGTTCCGGGCGCCGTGGGCTCGTCGGCCACTGCCAACCCCGCCTTTGCTCTCAGCCAGCGGATCCCGGCGCGTCCCCGCCCGTGATCTCGACCGACTCCAGGACCACGTCCTTGGCCGGGCGGTCCCGGCGGTCCCGGTCCAGGTGGCTGATCGTGTCCACCACGTCGGCGCCCTCGATGACCTCACCGAAAATCGTGTGCTTGCCGGTCAGCCACGGCGTGGGCACGGTCGTGATGAAGAACTGGGAGCCGTTGGTACCCGGGCCCGCGTTGGCCATGCCGAGCAGGTACGGGCGGTTGAACGACAGGTCCGGGTGAATCTCGTCACCGAACTGGTAGCCGGGGCCGCCGGTCCCGGTGCCGAGCGGGTCACCGCCCTGGATCATGAAGTCCGGGATCACCCGGTGGAAGATCGTCCCGTTGTACAGGCTCTCCCGGCTGGGCTGGCCGGTCCGCGGATCCGTCCAGTCCCGGCCGCCCTGCGCGAGCTCCACGAAATTCCGGACGGTCTTCGGCGCCTGATCTGGGAAAAGGCGGATCACGATGGTTCCCTGATTTGTCCGCAGGGTCGCCGTCAGCGTGTTTGTCATGAGTGGAATCCTCGCATGGTGTGCCCGGGCGTTAGCCGTTTCCGGCCGGCAGCCTTTGCCACCCGGTCACCCCTCGTACCTTACGGCGCGGTGGATGAAGCAGCGAATCAGGGTTGAGGGCCGCTGCCCGGGGAACGCAGGGTTCAGGGTTGCCAGCAAGTTAACGAGTGGTGCGGGGAACTGCTCGAGGAGGTTCAAAGTGTTCTCAAAGACCAGCAGCCAGGACGCCATCACGCGAGCCAAGGCTGAGGCTAAGCTCGCCGCGGTCCAGGCCCGCCAGTACAGCGGGCGCGCCCGCGAGGTGGCCTCGGCTCAGCTCACGCCCTTGGCCAGGAACGCTCAGCTGACCGCCAGCCGCGGCGTGTACAACGCGCGGGTATGGGCGGCGCCGCGGGTCGAGCGGACCGGGGTAGCCGTCCAGGAACGCCTCGCACCCAGGGTTTCGTCGATGATGGTGGCTACGGCCCGCCGGATGGAGCCCGCCCAGGCCCGGAGCCGCCGCCGGTGGCCTGCTGTGATAGCCGGAATCGTGATGCTCGCCGCGGCCGCCGCCGCCGGTGGGCTGCTGCGCAGCCAGCGCGCCGCGGCGATGAACAAGTCAGATGACGGCACCCCGCCGCCCGCCCCGGCGCCGCCGGCCGGGTCCGCGACGGACGGCCAGGAGAAGACAGACACGGCGCAGGCCGACGTCAACGGCCAGGTCCGCACGCCCTGAGCTGGCTGCCAGCCAGCCCAGGCGTCAGCCGCCGGAGTTGTGATCTGGAGCCCGGGGATCTGCAGCGAGTGCGCTGAGATGTAGGGCTGCTGCGTGCTCACGCTGGCACCTGCCCGCCACTTACTCACCTCAGGAGTGTCCGCCGGGTCAGGCAGAATGCCAGTTGTGCTGTTGAGCGAACTGGTGCGCACGTCAGAGGCGGTGGCCGGGGCACCCGGCCGCCGCGTCAAGATCGACGAGCTGGCTGGCCTGCTGCGCCGGGCCGCACCGGACGAGGTGCCGGTGGCCGTCGCGTTCCTGTCTGGTGAGCTCCGCCAGCGGCAGATCGGGGTGGGCTACGCGGCGGTCGGCGGCCTGCTCGGGACGGCGCCGGGCACGGTCGCCGAGGCTGCCCGGGCCGCCAGCCCCGGGGCCGGGCCGGCGCTCACCCTGGCCGGCGCGGACGCGGCCTTCGCGGCCATCGGCGCGGTGGCCGGCCCTGGGGCCCAGGCCGAGCGGCGGCGGTTGCTCGGCGAGGTGTTCGCGCGGGCCAGCGAGGCCGAGCGGTCGTTCCTGACCCGGCTGCTCGCGGGCGAACTGCACCAGGGCGCGCTGGAAGGAGTGATGGCCGAGGCGGTGGCGCGGGCCGCGGGGGTGAGCGCCGGCCAGGTCCGCCGGGCTCACCTGCTCGGCGGGTCGCTGCCCGCGGTCGCCGAGGCCGCGCTGACCGCCGCCCGCGACGGCGGGCCAGCGGCCGCGTCAGCCGCACTGCACGCGTTCCGGCTACAGGTCGGCCGGCCGCTGCGGCCGATGCTGGCCGGGTCGGCCCCCACCGTGGCGGCGGCGTTCGAGAAGCTGTCGCCCGCCGCGGTGGAGTGGAAGATCGACGGTATCCGGATCCAGGTGCACCGGCAGGGCGGCGAGGTGACGGTGTTCACCCGCAGCCTGGATGACATCACCGGCCGGCTGCCCGAGATCACCACCGCGGTGCTCGGCAGCCCGGCCCAGTCCCTGGTACTGGACGGGGAAGCCATCGCCCTGGATGCGGCTGGCCGGGCCCGGCCATTCCAGGTCACAGCCAGCCGGGCCGGCACCCAGGGCGCGGCGGACCAGCAGCGCCAGGACATCCCGCTGACCCCGTTCTTCTTCGACCTGCTGCACCTGGACGGGCGGGACCTGATCGACGAGCCGGCTGCTGAGCGGCAGGCCCAGCTGGCCGCGGTGCTGCCCACCGACCTGCGGGTGCCGCGGATCGTCACCGCCGACCCTGGCGAGGCCCAGCGGTTCTTCACCGACGCGGTCGCCCGCGGCCACGAGGGAGTGGTGATCAAGTCCCTGGACGCCCCGTACGCCGCGGGGCGGCGGGGCAGCGAGTGGATCAAGGTCAAGCCGCGGCACACCCTGGATCTCGTGGTGCTCGCGGCCGAGTGGGGGCACGGCCGGCGCCGCGGCTGGCTGTCCAACCTGCACCTGGGCGCGCGGGACCCGGCCACCGGCGGGTTCGTCATGCTGGGCAAGACGTTCAAGGGACTCACCGACCAGCTGCTGGGCTGGCAGACGGAGCGGCTGCTCGCGCTGGCCGACCCGGCGGTGGGCCGGCCACCGGGCGGCGCCGGTGACGCCTACGGCGTGGTGCGGGTGCGCCCGGAACTGGTGGTGGAGATCGCCTTCGACGGGGTGCAGACGAGCCCCCGGTATCCGGGCAAGCTGGCGCTCCGGTTCGCCCGGGTGATCCGCTACCGCCCGGACAAGCAGGCCGCGGAGGCGGACACCATCGACGCAGTCCGCGCCATCTGGTCCGGTTCCGTGGCGGACGGCTGACCGGGGCACCCCGCCACGGGCCAGCCGGGGCGGCGCATACCCGCCCGCGGCCTGGGTAGCGGGAGCAGGTGCCCTGGCCGGGTGGGCTTCCCCCTGTGAGCCGCCCGGCCAGGGGCCGGCACAGCCCCAGGATGGCGGGCAGCCGCCGGCTTTCTATCGCGCTCAGCAACCGATGGTAGTCGAGCTCGTTCTGCTCGGCGTAGCCGACCGCGAACTCCTCGACGGCCCGGTCGAAACGTTCGCTCGAACCCAGGTAGCCCGAGATCATCGGGGCCCGGCCGGTCCGGGCGTGCGCCCGGGCCAGCGCCCAGCCGCACAGCCCGGCGTAGTAGGTCAGCTGGGCCGGGTCCATGGCCGGGACGTTCATCGCGCCCTTCATGTCGCGCAGCTGCCGGACGTAGTACTGCTTCGCCACCGCGCCATCCACCCGCAGGCCGCTGGTCCAGCCGAGGAACGGGTCGGCCGCGGCCTGCATCAGCCGCTCGCCGTGCACCACCCGCTCACCCTGGTGCTTGAACTCGCTCGGCCCGGCGAACGGGGCCAGCACCGATTCCTGCGCCTCCTTGAGCTGCAGGAACAGCGGCTCGTCCGGGGTGTCGCCGAGCAGCAGGAAGACGAACGCCTCGGTGCCGACCGAGCCCACGCCGACCACCTTGCGGGCGAAGTCGCCGAAGTAGAAGCGGTGCAGCACCTCACGGCGGTCGGCCGGCAGGGTCTCCAGGTACTGGGCGACCGCGTTGCGCAGCTCCTCGATGATGCCGGGTTCCTGCTCGATGCCGAACCTGACCACCACCGGTGGCATCGCCTTGATCCGGTACTGGCCGTCCACCATGTGGCACAGCTTGCCCAGCGCCTGCACGCTGGTGTGCCGGTAGGCCCGGCGCACGTCGGCGTGGCGGCGGCGCACGGCCTTCTGTGACTGGACCGAGTCGAACAGCTGGGACACCTGGTCCACATCGATCCTGGAGTACCAGACGTCCAGGAAATGCATCTGGGCGAAGTTCTCCATCTCGGTGCGGTACATGTGCACGCACCGGCGGGCCGCGGTCCGCATCCCCCGGATGGGGAAGCCGTTATCCCGGGCGGCCACGGCCACGCTGGCGGCCAGCCGTTTCACATCCCAGTCGAAGGGGGCCGGCAGTGTCTCGTCGAAGTCGTTCACATCGAAGACCAGGCGCCGGTCACGCGCCGCGTACATGCCGAAGTTGAGCAGGTGGGCATCGCCGCAGGCCTGGACCCGGATCTCGGTCGTGGGCAGGTGCGCCAGGTCCCAGGCCATCGGCGCGGCCGCACCCCGGTAGTAGGCGAACGGGGACGCCGCCATCCGGCCGTGCCGGATCGGCACCAGCTCGGGTACCCGCTGCTTGGCCTGGTCTTCCAGGATGCTGACCGGGTCGGGCCGGCCAGGGGGTGGCGACCACTCAGCGTGGCTGGACCGGGGCGCGAGCCTGCGCTGCTCGCGGCCCAGCCGCCGCCATTCCCCCGGAGTCAGGATCTCGCGCGGCTCGGACAGTACGCCCGGTGAAATCTTGCCCATACCCCACCCCCGGTGACCCCAGGACGGCCAGGGGTGACCGGCGAGCACAGCCGACGCCCCCCGGGTACCCGCGTACCCCTGCCCTGCGTACCCGCCCATGGCGGATCGTAATCGCCTGGCTACCCAGCAGCCGGTTACCCGTCACCTCTGCTACTTCGGTTGACGATACATCGCTGGCCGATATAGCCTGCCGCCGTGGCAGACCAAGCGGGCGTCCCGGCGGGCGCACTGGGCACGTTCGGCCGGTATGCCGGCCCAGCCACCCTGATCCTGTCCAGCCTGGCGGACGGGGCTAAGCACGGGTACGCGCTGACCAAGGACATCCTGTCGTTCGCCGGGGTACGGCTGGCCCCAGGCACGCTGTACGAGGCGCTGACCCGGCTGGAGGCCCAGGGGCTCATCGAGCCGCTGCCGAGCCAGGACCGGCGCCGTCCGTATCAGCTGACCGCGGCGGGCGCCACTGCGCTCCGGGCCCACCTGCGGGCCCAGCGCCAGGTCGCCGACGTGGGGCTGCGCCGCCTGGCCACCCGCTGGGGCCCGGCATGACCGCCCAGGCCCGCGCCGCCCGGCTGCTGCGCTGGTACCCGCGCGGCTGGCGGGACCGCTATGGCGCCGAGTTCACCGAGCTGCTGATGGCCGACCTGGCCGAGCAGCCGCGCTCCTGGCGGCGCACCGCCGACGTGGCCAGGGCGGGCCTGCTGGCCCGGCTCAGTCGCGCAGGCCTGGGCGGCCAGCTGCTCGGCC
>Ga0134128_10009317_pt1 | contig 11776 bp, 10 predicted proteins | sample KB31754_FD_96462 | JGI IMG/M metagenome (GOLD analysis project Ga0134128, IMG submission 96462) | Terrestrial soil microbial communities with excess Nitrogen fertilizer from Kellogg Biological Station, Michigan, USA - KB3-175-4 | ecosystem: Environmental > Terrestrial > Soil > Unclassified ...
TAATGAGGCAACGTTTCGGGATGTCTGCTCGAAAGGCAGAAAATGGTTTCTTGGGCAGGAGAATTGTTTCGTCGGGGCCGTTCCGACGAAACAGTTGAGGCAAAATTGTGAATTTTTTCAATGTGGGGAAAATGTCACCATTTCGTACACGCCAAGACTTTGTCATTGGCTGGCTGCGGGATTTCGGGGTGGTGCACGGTCCAGACCAAGGCGGAAAATTCGCGCCGCGCCGGCAAACCGGGGCCTACGCCTTGTCCCCGGCCGGCGAGAACAAATAGCCACCGCCGCGGATGGTGCGGATCACAGCCGGCTTGGTCGGGTCCGGCTCGATCTTCCGGCGGATGCGCATGATCCTGAGGTCCACGGCCCGGTCGAAAGCCTCGCTGTCGCGGGCGTTGGCCAGCTCGAGCAGCCGTTCGCGCGACAACACCCGCTTCGGGTTGGCAGCGAACACCTTCAAGAGACTAAATTCGGACGCCGTCAGGGGGTGCTCGTTGCCCTCGTCGTCGCGCAGCGCCTGGCTTTCGAGATCGAGCCATTTGGTGCCGAACCGCACCAGATTGTCCTTGGCGGCCTTGCCGCCGGCGGCTTCGGTTGCGGCCGGCGCCGCCTTGGCGGGGGCGCTTCGCCGCAGCACCGAGCGGATGCGGGCCATCAATTCGCGCAACTCGCACGGCTTTGCGATGTAATCGTCCGCGCCGAGTTCGAGCCCGACCACACGGTCGATCGGGCTTGCGGTCGCGGTCAGCATGATGACGGGGACGTTGGTGCGGCTCTTGAGGTCGCGAATGATGGAAAGCCCGTCTTCCTCGGGCATGTTGAGGTCGAGCACGACGAGATCGGGAGCGGCGCCGGCTTCGACGGCGCTGCGCAGGCTTTTTCCTCCGTCGCACAGCGTCACGATGAAGCCATGCATCTTGAGATAATCGCCGACCATCTCCCGGGCCGGCGCCTCGTCATCGACGATGAAGATGTGTTGGCTCTGGCTCATGACATCTCAGTCGCTGGCAGCACAATGGTGAAGGTAGAGCCCTTGTTGGGGCCCGCGCTCTCGGCGGTCACGTCGCCGCCGTGCATGTCGATGATGCGTTTGACGATGGATAGCCCGAGCCCGGTCGAGCTTTCGCCCGCGGTCGGCTTGGCCGAGAGCCGCTGGAAGCGGCCGAACAGGCGGCCGAGATCTTCCGGCGACAGCCCTGCGCCCTGGTCGGCGACCCGGATGATGGTGTTATCGTCCTCATGACTGACGGTCACCGAAATCCTGCCGCCGATCGGGCTATATTTGATGGCGTTGGAGACGAGGTTGTCGATCGCCTCGCGGATGCGGTCGGTGTCGCACATGGTCACGATGTTCGGCGGCGCCGACACCGCAATGGCCTGCTGCTTGTTGACGGCGAGCGGCTGATTCGCTTCGGCCACCTCGTTCACAAGGGCTGCGATATCGACCGGTTCGCGGCGGATGGTGATGTCGAAGGCGTCCGCCATCGCATCGGAGATCAAATGGTCGACCATCGTCGTCAACCGCCTTGTGGCATCGCGGATGTGGTCGATCTGGGCCGTGACGCTCTCCTTCGAGGCCGCGGTCGAGATCAGCTCGGTCAGCATCTCGGTGCGGCCGAGGATGACGCCGAGCGGGTTCTTCAAGTCATGGGCGACCGTGCCCAGAATCTCGTTCTTGAAGCCGTTGGCGCGCTGCAGGCGCAGCCATTGCGCGGACAGCCGGCGGTTGGCCTGCATCAGCGCGCGGGTGCGCTGAGCGACACGGTCTTCGAGCTGGGTGTTGGCCGCGTGCAGCTGCTGGTAGAGGATCACGTTGTCGAAGGCGATCGAGAGCCGGCTGCCGAATATCTCGACCAGCGAGCGGTCGGTTTCGGACAGTTGGCGCTCGGCCTGTAACAGCACGACGACCTCGCGGCCGGATCCGGTGCGCACATAGAGCACGGTGCGGTGATCGACGAATTCGTGCTTGCGGCGCTTGAAGGCGGCTTCCACCATCGCGCGCAGGTCCGGATCGAGCGATTTCGAGCTCGCGGCTCCGATGAAGCGGCTGTAGCAGCCGGAGCCGGCCAGCACCGAAAGCTCGTCGCTCTTGTTGCCGTCGTCGCGCAACACCAGGATGCCGGCACAATCGACGTTGAGCAGCGAGGCGAGCTGGGTCAAGACGCCTTCGGCGAGCCGCTGCATCGACTTGAAGTCGTACAGCGTGGAGGCCGCGTCGATGATGATCTCGAGCCCGCGCCGAGTCTGCACCATGCGCTCGAGCTGCTGGTAGCTGCGCAACGCTGCGGTCAGCGAGGTGAACAGCTTGTCGGCGGTGAGCTCGGTCTTCGCCTTGTAGTCGTTGATGTCGTACTGGACGATGACGCGCCGTTCCGGCGCCTGGCCGGGCTGGCCGGTGCGCAGGATGATGCGGACGGTCTCGTTGTGGATTTCGTTGCGGATATATTCGACGAGGTCGAGACCGGCGACGTCGGTCTCCATGATGACGTCGAGCAGTACGGCGGCAATATTCTTGTGCGCGCGCATCAGCTCGCGGCCCTCGGCCGCCGAATAGGCCGAGAGGATTTCGAGTCCCTGGCCGTTCAGGCTGTAGTCGGAGAGCGCAAAGCGGGTCCCTTCATGCACGGCCCGGTCGTCATCGATGACGGCGATCGTCCACTTGCGGGAAGACGTGTCGTCCCGAACCACTCCGGTGTCGTCGATCAGGTGGAGGACATCGTCCTGTTCGGCCATTGGCTGTTTCCGTCGGCTGAATTGCCGGAACTATGGAGGCCGCCCCTGGCGACCCGGGGCATGATAATGCGAAACGTGGTGCCTTGTCCCACCCTTGACTCCAGCATCATCCGCCCGCCGAGCTGCTGGGTTACCAGATTATAGACGATGTGGAGGCCGAGTCCCGTGCCGCCTTCGTTGCGCCGGGTGGTAAAGAACGGGTCGAACGCCTGCCGCTGCACGTCCGGCGTCATGCCCGCGCCGTCGTCGGCGAAGTTGATCTCGATATCCTCATGGCCGCGGGCGCGTGCCGAGATCGCGATCGTGCCCGACCGGCCGCCGACGAAGGCGTGGTTAACCGCGTTCAGGAACAGGTTGGTCAGGATCTGGCCGTAGGACCCCGGATAGCCGTCGATCACGAGGCCATCGGGCACATCGACGGTCAGCGCAATCGGCGCCCGCTTCAGGACGGGCCGCAGGCTCGCGATGATCTGGTCGGTCGCTTCACCAAGCGAGAACTGACGCCGCTCGGCGTGCGAGCGGTCGACCGCGACCTGTTTGAAGGACTGGATCAACTCGCCGGCGCGGTGCAGGTTCGTGACCAACTGATGGGCGGCCTCGCATGAGGAGCGCACGAACTCCTCCAGCTGCGAGCGGCGCAAGTCGCTACCGGACTTCAATTCCGCCTCGAACATCTCGCTGCGCCGGGCGAAGCTCGAGGCAACCGTGAGGCTGATGCCGATCGGATTGTTGACCTCGTGGGTGACGCCGGCAACCAGGCTCCCGAGAGCTGCGAGCCGCTCGGCATCGATCAGGTTCTGCTGGGCGGCGTTGAGCTCGAGCAGCGCGCTTTCGGCCTTCTCCTTGGACGAGCGCAATTCGTCCTCGGTGCGGCGCTTGGCGATGGCGTTCTGGCGAAACACTTCGACCGCGCGCGCCATGGCGCCGACCTCGTCGCGCGCCGTCGTGCCCTGCACCTCGCGGTCGTAATCGCCGAGCGTGATGGCGCGCATCGCCTTCATGATCTGCTGTAGCGGCAGGCGAATGGACAGCGCAATCAGGACGCCCGCCGACAGGATGATGCCGAGGAAGATCACGGCGATCGAGAGCACCCGGCGCGAGATATCCGCTAGCGTCCGGTCGAAGGTCTCCTGCGCCTTCTGCTCGCGCTCGCGCATTTTCGCCGACAGATCATCGATCGCGCCGATCGCGTCCGCCTGCGTGGCGTCGATCGTGTTGCGCAAGATATCGGTGCGGTTGGTAAGCTCCTCGGATAGCTTGTCCATTCCCTGCCGCAGCGCAATGGTCCGCTCCTTCAGGCGCACCAGTGCCATGCGCTGCAGGTCGTTTTCGGCGAGGTCGGACATGACCGGAATGGTCTTCTCGATGGTCTCGGCGTTGCGCCGCGCCTGCTCCGCCGAGGCCGTCGCCAGCGATAGGTAATAGGCGTTGATGGCGACCAGCATCGCCGTGAAGGCTTCGCGGGATTTGCCGAGCGAAGGCCAGATCAGGGCGTCGCGATGGCCGGTCGCGCCCTCGATGATGGAGTAGAGCCCGGCCATGTCCCTGGTCGGCGCCAGCACCTGCTCTTCATAGGTCTTGGTGATGGTCGCCTGCACCGTTCGCAATTCGCCAAAGCCGTCGAGGAAACGGTCGGTGACGCGCTCGAGCTGCTCGACCGATCCAGACAGCATCGGATCGGCGGAGGCGCGCGTCGTCAGCGTGCCCAGCACCGCCTCGCGCTGGCGCAGAATCTCGGCAAGGAGCTCGGGGCTCGGCTGGTTGATATAGCGATGGATCAGGTTCTGCAGGTGGCTGGTCTCACTTTCGAGCAGCGCCAGGGTCTTGTCGGATTCGTGCACCTGTCGCAGGTCGTCCCGGGCCGATCCCAGCACCTTGGCGCCGTTCCAGATCAGCACGGCCAGCACAATGACCACGGCCGAATTGAGTGCCGCGATCGACAGGATGCGCCAGCGGATCGGCACGGCGCGCAAGAGGCCAACGATGTGGGCGCGGCATCGCGCGATGAGGCTCGCATGCCGTTCCGCCGCTGTGCTGGTGGGCGTGGATGACAAGACGCGCTTCACTCCACCTCGCGGATGCGTTCGATCAACCGGGCGGCCGCTGGATCGCGCTGCATTTTTTCGTAGAGCCCGCCCATCGCCGCTTCGAACGGCTTCCGGTCGAAGTCGCGGATGATGGTGATGCAGGCGGTTTCCGCCTGCTGGCGCGAGCGGTCCTCGAGATCGCGCCATTTCTCGCGCATGAAGCGGCTCGATTGCTGCGCCGCCTCGCGGAAGAGCTTCTGGTCGTCGGGCGACAGGCTCTTCCAGGCCTTCAGCGACATCACCAGCACTTCGGGGCTCATGGTATGCTGGGTCAGCGTATAGAAGCCGGCATATTTGTAATGATCGGTGGTGACGAAGGAGGGCCAGTTGTTCTCGGCGCCGAATTCGCGTGCGAACGCGCTCGCTGCGATCACCGTCAGAAACAGTGCGACAACGAGGGCCAAGGTCCGCGGAAGATCGGCGCGGTACAAAGACAACTTCTTCCCCTTGGTGATGGAGTCTCCGGCCGACGGAAAAGGTTCAAATGCCGTTTTTGCAGCTGCTGCCTGTCAGTGGCGAGCGTGTTGCAGTTACCGAACCTGCCGATCTCGAAGCGTTTCGAGCCTGGCGCAGCGATAGCTCGCGCTGGCTGCCGGTCGTGCGCGACATCGCACGCGGCCACGGCTTGTCCGACAACGTGTCGCACGTGTTCGCCACCGGCACGAATATTGTCGTCGCGCTGGATGAGCGGCCGTCAGGCACATCTGTATCGAGGACTGGCAGAGCCGGGCGGACAATCTCGTTCAGCTACAGGAATTGATCTGGCCGGATTGAGCATCCCTTGTGCCTTTATATTAGGCAGGGTTGCCGCTTTGTATGCAATGTGCCAGTTTCGCACTGAGGCGGCAGCGATCGAGTTTCGGGAAGCCGGGCAGCGGCTTAGGCCGATCTCTGACCGTTCCGGCGGCTTGGCACGAACCTTGCGACCACTGCTCCAGGTGCAAAGTGGACAAGCGGACGGGAGGGCGACGGGAGCGACATGGCGGCGGACGGTCTCGACGATTACATCGCCTCGGCCGCGAAGGCCTTGAGCCTTCCCATCGAGGATTCCTGGCGGGGCGCGGTGCGCGCCAATCTCGAAGTATCGCTGCGGATGGGCAAGCTCGTCGACGAGTTTCCGACGCCGGACGAAGCCGAGCCCGCCAGCGTCTTCAGCGCTTGACGCCGCCATGACCGCGCCCGCGCCGCCGTCGGCTTCGGAGATCGCCAAGGCCGTAAGCTCGGGCAGGCTGTCGGCGCTGGAGGCAACCGAGGCCGCGCTGGCGCGGATCGAGCGGCACGATCCCGTCCTCAATGCCTTCACCGACGTCACCGCCGGCCGCGCGCGCGCCAAAGCGCGCGAGGTCGATGCCGCGATCGAAGCCGGCAAAAGTGTCGGCCCGCTCGCGGGCGTGCCCTTTGCCGTGAAGAACCTGTTCGACGTGAAAGGGATCTCGACCCGCGCCGGCTCGAAGATCAACCGCGACCGGCCGCCGGCCAGGCGCGACGCGACGCTGATCGAGCGGCTGGAAGCAGCCGGCGCGGTGCTGGTCGGCGCACTCAACATGGGCGAATACGCTTACGACTTCACCGGCGAAAATGTGCATGACGGCCCCTCGCGCAATCCGCATGATCCGACGCGGATGACCGGCGGCTCGTCCGGCGGCTCCGGCAGTGCCGTCGGTGGCGCGCTGGTGCCGATCGCGCTCGGCTCGGATACCAACGGCTCGATCCGCGTGCCGGCGTCGTTCTGCGGCATTTTCGGATTGAAGCCGACTTACGGCCGGCTGTCGCGGGCGCGCTCGTTCCCCTTTGTCTTCAGCCTCGATCACCTCGGCCCGTTTGCGCGCAGCGTGCGCGACCTTGCGCTCGCCTATGACGCCATGCAGGGGCCGGATGCGGAGGACGCCGCCTGCACCGCGCGCGCGGTCGAGCCCACGGCGCCGCTGCTTGCGGAAAACATCGGGGCCTTGCGCATCGCGCTCGCCGGCGGCTGGTTCCGGAAGAACCTGTTTCCGGAAGCGGTGCAAGCCGTGGCGCGGGTCGCGAAAGCGCTCGGCGTCACCCGCGTGGTCGAAATCCCGGAAGCCGAGCGTGCCCGCGCCGCGGCCTACGTCATCACCACCACCGAAGGCGCCTCGCTGCATCTCGATCGCCTGCGCAAGCGTCCCAACGATTTCGATCCCGCGGTGCGCGACCGCCTGATTGCGGGTGCGATGGTGCCGGCCGCGCTGGTGGATCGCGCGCACAAATTCCGCCGCTGGTATCGGGCACAACTGCTCGAGATCTTCAAATCGGTGGATTTGCTGATCGCGCCGGCGACGCCCTGCGTTGCGCCAAAGCTTGGTCAGGTGAATTTTGTCCTCGACGGCGTCGAGATGCCCGTGCGCGCCAATATCGGCATTCACACGCAGCCGATCTCCTTCATCGGGCTGCCGGTGGTCGCCGTCCCCGTGCCGCTCGAGCCGATGCCGATCGGCGTGCAGCTCATCGCGCCGCCCTGGCGCGAGGATATCGCGCTGCGCGTCGCCTATGCGCTGGAGCGCATGGGTGCGGTCGCAGCACCCTCGGCTAGAGGGTTATCAAGGGGGTTATGAGGGGACCATGGTGGAGATCGATCTGCCCGACGTGCTGGCCGAGGTGACCGCGGAATTTGCGCGCTACGAGCGGGCGCTGGTCGCCAACGACGTCGCCGTGCTCGATCAACTCTTCCGCAACGATTCCCGCACGCTCCGTTATGGCGTCGGCGAGAACCTCTACGGCCATGGCGAGATCGCCTCGTTTCGTGCCGCGCGTTCGCCGGTCGGCCTGATGCGCAAGACCGCGCGCACGGTGATCACCGCCTATGGCCGCGATACCGCGGTGGCTTCGACCTTGTTCTATCGCGACAGCGCGCCCGGCAAGGTCGGGCGGCAGATGCAGACCTGGGTCCGCTTTGCCGAGGGTTGGCGAATCGTCGCGGCTCATGTCAGCATCATCGACGAGCCCAGAGGTTAGAGCCGCATGAGTCTCGACGAGCTCCCAGCCGACAGGAGGCGCCGCACCGAGGCGTCGATCCGCCGCGTCGACCGCGCCTCGCCGTCGGTGGTCAAGGTCACGCTCGCCGAGGAGCTGCGCCTGCAGCTCGCCGACGAGATCGTCCGCGGCGGGCTGCCGCCGGGCCCGGCGCTCGATGAGACCGACATTGCGCGCCGCTTTTCCGTATCGCGCACGCCGGTGCGTGAGGCCCTGCGGCAGCTCGTCGCTTCGGGCCTCGTCGAGGCGCGGCCGCACCGCGGCGCGCTGGTGGCGCAGCCTTCGCTCGAGCGGTTGAACGGCATGTTCGAGGCGATGGCCGAGCTCGAGGCGCTCTGCGCGGGGCTCGCGGCAGAGCGCATGGCGCCGGTCGAGCGGCACCAGCTCGAGGCCGTGCACGAGGAGCTCCGCCTGTTGAGCCAAGCCGGCAATCCCGACCGCTTCCATAAGGTCAACGAGCGCTTCCACAACACCATTTATGCCGGGTCGCAGAACGCCTATATCGCCGAGATGACGCTGGCGACGCGCGTGCGGGTGCAGCCGTTCCGCCGCGCCCAGTTCCGCAACCTTGGCCGGCTCGCCAAGTCGCATGACGAGCACGACCGTGTCGTGGTCGCGATCATGCGCGGCGACAAGGCGGGAGCAGCGGCCGCGATGCGCGCGCATATCGAATTGGTACGCGACGAGTACGAGGTTTACGCCGTGTCGGTGTGATTTCTTCACCTCGCCCCGCCTGCGGGGAGAGGTCGCTTCAGCGCGGCGGGTGAGGGGGACTCTCCGCGAATCCAACTCTCATCGTATTCGCGGAAGCAGCCCCTCACCCCCAACCCTCTCCCCGCGAAGAGCGGGGCGAGGGGGCTCACCTCCCGATCCGCGCACAGTGAGGCCTACAGCGCCGTTTACGCGGTGTTGGTGTAAGCTGCGCGCCTGGCGTCGTCATTCCGGGGCGATGCGACAGCACCGAACTATGGTGCGCAATTGCGCACCTGAGAATCTCGAGATTCCGGGTTCGCGCTCCGCGCGCCCCGGAATGACGACGGATGTCACACCGCCGCCTTCTCCGCCATATACGCCTGCCAGCCGCCGAACGCGGAAATGTCGCGCGCGCCTTCGACGCCTGCGGCTTCGACGAGGAAGCCCTTGACGGCACGTCCGTCGGACAAACGGATGGTGCCGATCGAGAGCGGCGGCGGGATCGCGGCGACGAACGCGCCGAACGCGGCCGGCGACAGCGCCCAGGTCTCAAGCGCGATCGCGGCTCCCTTGCCGGGGTCGACCCGCAGCAGGCCCGGCTTCGGCGGCGTGCTCGCCAGTGCGTAGAGCCGATAGTCCGGCGCGGTGCGGGCTGCTTCCATGAGCCGGCCACCCAGCGCTCGCAACTCGCCGTTCAGCGCCATACCGGAGAGGTGCGCGCCAACCACCGCGATCGTGAGATCGCCGTCAGCGCTCGCCCGCAGCGCTGCGAGCGCTGGTTGGGAGACGCCCCTGGCGCCGACCTTCAGTTTGGTATCGGCGTGGAAGACGCGCCCGATGCTCGCCAACATCGCGTCGCGGCCGGCCGGCGCGATCAGCGTGATGCCGAAGGGACTTTCGTCGGCGCGGATCGAAGCCGGCAGCGCCAGGGCGCAGAGGTCGAGCAGGTTGACGAAATTGGTGTAGGTGCCGAGCCGGCTGTTGAGCTCGATCGGGTTGTCGAGCACTTCTTTGGTGGAATACACCGCAGGCGCCGTGGGCAGCACCATCGCATCCATGTTTGCGAAGGCGCGCTTGGCGATGCTGCGCAGGGCCTCTAGGCGGTAAAGCGCAGAGAAAGTTTCGGCCGCGGTCAGCCGGCTGCCGGCCGAGGTAATCTCGCGCGTCACCGGATGGATCGCGTCGGGTGAGGAGGCCAGCAGATCGCGAATCACGAGATAGCGTTCGGCGACCCAGGGGCCCTCATAGAGCAAACGCGCCGTCTCATAGAACGGCTCCATGTCGAACTCGACGAGATCGGCGCCGAGCGCGCTCCAGCGCTTCAGCGCTTCGCCATAGGCCCCCTCCGAAGCCTTGTCGCCGAAGAAGATCAATTGCCCCTGGCGCGGCACGCCGAGCCGGAGCCTTGAAGGAAACGGCGTGATCTCATTGAGCGGCCGGTTGCGCGAGAAGGGGTCGGCGAGATCGGGACCTGTTATTGCAGCAAGCGCCGTGACCGCGTCATCGACGGTGAGCGCGAACACCGAGACGCAGTCGAGCGTGCGGCAGGCCGGCACAACGCCCGCAGTCGAGACCATGCCCAGACTCGGCTTCAGACCGACGATGTTGTTGAGCATCGCCGGCACGCGGCCGCTGCCGGCGGTGTCGGTGCCGAGCGCAAGCGGCACCAGTCCCGCGGATACCGCAACCGCGGAGCCCGAGCTCGATCCGCCCGGAATGAGGTCGCTCCGCAGTGGATTGTTGGGGATACCGTAGGGCGAGCGCACGCCGACGAGGCCGGTCGCGAACTGGTCGAGATTGGTCTTGCCGATGATGATGGCGCCGGCCGCGCGCAGTTTTGCCACTGCAGTCGCATCAAGTGCCGGCACATAGGCGAAGGCGGGACAGCCGGCGGTCGTTTGAAAGCCGAGGGCGTCAATATTGTCCTTCACGGCGACCGGCACGCCGTAGAGCGGAAGCTCGGCCGCATTTTTCGCCTTCAGGCTTTCGGCTTCGGCCAGCGCATCGTTCACCTCGCGCAGGCTGATAAACACAGTGGGATCGTTGTGGTCGCTGATGCGCTGATAGCAGCGGATCACCGTCTCGGCCGGCGACAATTCGCCGGAACGATGCGCGGCCACGATCGCTGCAACGGTTTCCGTCACGCAAAAGCTCCCTGTCTTGCCGCCATCGCGGTCGGCCAAAATCCCGCTTCATCGAAGCAAGCGGCGTGCCATTGTGTACAATCGCCGCCGTCGCGGGCGAATCAAAATAGCCTTTTTACGTCAATGGCTTGAATTGCGATTGCGGCGGTTGACTGCCGCTCGCATCATCATGCCCTGCTCAATTGATAGGCAGATTCAGCTCGCGACCCTGCTGCTGCCCTGGGTGATCAGCCGCGAGGTGCGCTGGTCGCGGGCGTGGATCCAGAGCCAGCTCAGCGCCACGCTGAGGCGGTTGCGCAGGCCGATCAGGAAATAGATGTGGGCGATGCCCCAGATCCACCATGCGATCGCGCCGCGCAGCTTGATGCGGCCGAAGTCGATCACGGCAAGGCGCTTGCCGATCTGTGCGAGGCTGCCGGAATGCTTGTAACGGAACGGCGGCAGCTTGCGGCCGTCCAGGCGCGCCCTGATCGTCTCCGCCACATACCGCCCTTCCTGTTTGGCTGCCGGCGCGATGCCGGGCACGGGATTGCCGTCGGGGCCGGCGATACTGACGGTGTCGCCGACGGCAAAGATGTCGGGATGGCCGGGCACGGTGAGATCAGGCTCCACCATCAGCCGAGAGGCGCGATCGGCAGGCGCGTTCAGCCATTCGGCGGCGCGTGAGGCGCGCACGCCGGCCGCCCAGATGATGGTGCGTGCCTCGAGCTTCTTTCCGCCATAGACTACGCCATCGGCTGTACACTCGGTGACGGGCTCACCCAGCACCACCTCCACGCCGAGGCTTTGCAGCGAGGCGAGCGCGTAGGCGGAGAGATCGTCGGGAAAGCCGGCGAGCACGCGGCTGCCCGCCTCGATCAGCACCACGCGCGCCTTGCGCGTATCGATGTGACGGAAGTCGCGCGGTAGCGTGTCATTGGCGAGATCGGCGATGGTGCCGGCGAGCTCGACGCCGGTCGGGCCTGCGCCGATGATGACGAAGGTGAGCAGGGCCGCGCGGCTCTCCGGATCGGTCTCGCGCTCGGCGCGCTCGAAGGCGACCAGGATGCGCCGCCGGACCGTCGTGGCGTCCTCCAGCGTCTTCAGGCCGGGCGCGAACGGCTCCCATTCGTCATGGCCGAAATA
>Ga0134128_10009318_pt1 | contig 11776 bp, 10 predicted proteins | sample KB31754_FD_96462 | JGI IMG/M metagenome (GOLD analysis project Ga0134128, IMG submission 96462) | Terrestrial soil microbial communities with excess Nitrogen fertilizer from Kellogg Biological Station, Michigan, USA - KB3-175-4 | ecosystem: Environmental > Terrestrial > Soil > Unclassified ...
CCTGTGAACATTGCCGAGTCCATCCGCTTCGCACTTACCGGGGTGCTGGCCAACAAGATGCGCTCCATCCTGACCACGCTGGGCATCCTGATTGGCATTGCCTCGGTCATCATCCTGCTGGCCGTGGGCGCCGGCACCTCCAATGCCATCAAGGACCAGATAGCCAAGCTCGGCACCAACGTGCTCTCCGTCAGCCGAATCACCACGGGCGGTTCGCGTTCAGCCGGCAGCCAGGCCGTGGCGGGCACCAGCATCCGCAGCACAGACCTGACCACGGCGGACATGGCTGCGCTCACCGACCCCGTGCTGGCCCCCGACATCGCGGCCACCGCCCCCGTCGTGTCGGCCCAAGGCGTCACTGCCTCCTACCAAAGCGCCAGCCACGCCATCGCCACCTTTGTCGGGACCACACCCCAGTACTTTGGCATTTCCAATGACACCCTGGCGGCCGGCTCCTTCTTCACGGCAGCCGATGTTTCCGCTGCCAGCAACACGGCAGTCATCGGCAATACCGTGGCCCAGGCGTTGGTGGGCCAGCAGGTGGTCTCCGCCGTGGGTGCCTCGATCAGCCTGAACGGACAAAACTTCGTGGTCTCCGGGGTGCTCACCCCCAAGGGAGCCACGGGCGCCAACGACCCCGACGACATCGCCATCATTCCCATGACCGCAGCGCAGGCCCAGTTCACGGGGTACGTGCCGAGCCTGAACTCGATCATGATCGAGGCCAAATCCGCCACCGTCATGAACCAGGCGCAAAATGAGGTCCAGATGATCCTGGACGCCCGGCACGGGGTCACCTCTGCCAACCGCGACTACCAGGTGCGCAACCAGGCACAGGTGCTCACCACCGCCACCTCGACGACGGCCACCCTGACCGTGCTGCTCGGGGCGGTCGCGGCCATCTCGCTGCTGGTGGGCGGCATCGGCGTCATGAACATCATGCTGGTCTCGGTCACCGAAAGGACGCGGGAGATCGGGATCCGCAAGGCCATTGGGGCATCCCGCGGCAGCATTGTCAGCCAGTTCCTCATTGAATCGCTCATCATCTCCGTCATCGGCGGCGTGCTGGGCGTGCTGGTGGGATTCATCGGCAGCGCCTTCCCCATCCTGGGCACCACGCCCTCCGTGCAGTGGTGGACTGTGTGGCTCTCCGTGTTGGTTTCCGCCGCGATAGGCCTGGTATTCGGCATCTATCCGGCCAACAAGGCTGCCAAGCTGCGGCCCATCGACGCCCTTCGCTTTGAATGACCATCCACGATTTTTCGGGAGCACACCATGACAGATCCCCAGCCGTTTCCGCAGCAGGAGCCTGCGGATGACGACGACTACACCGACGACGGCGTCAACGCTCCTTTTGTGCCCCGCCCCAAGTACCGGATGGGCAAGTCCACCCGGATCATGGCCGGGGTGCTCCTGGTGGCCGTGGGGTTCCTGGGCGGGGTGGCGGTCAACAAGGCCGTGGACGGCGGGCAGGCCCGGTCCAGCCGCAGCCAGTTCCTGAACTCCGGGCAGACAGGATTCGGGGGAACTCAGCAGGGCACCGGCACCCGGCAGCGGGGCTCCGGAGCCGGCACAGGCACCGGAGCTGGCACCGGTGCCGGCACATCGAAATCCGGCGGTTAGGGTGCCCGCGCCGGGGAGGTAGTGGCGCACCATAGGATGGACCGGTGGCCGCACCCCGGAATCCCCGCCAACTGCCCTCCCGCGTGCTGTGGGCGGTGTCCATTCCCGCCCTGGCCGTGCTGCTGGCCGGCGCCGCGCTGGTGTGGTTCACGCACAGCGTGCCGCCCTTTCAGGGGCTCGACGCCGGCTGGAACCAGGTGATGCTGGCGTCCCGGACACCGTGGCTCACCTCGGCCAACAGGGTCCTGGACTTTGTGGGCAACGCCGGCATGGTCAGCTATGCGGCGGCCCTGTTCCTGGTGCTGCTGCGCCGGCACTGGCGCCTGGCCGTGTTCACCGCCGCGGCCAATCTCGCGGCCCTGGCGGCAACCCACGTGCTGAAATTCCTGGTGGGCCGGCCGCGGCCACTGGACCGGCTGGTGCACGTGGATTCCGGTTCATACCCGTCCGGGCATGTGAGTGCCACGGTGGCAGCCATGGTGTGCACAGCCATCGTCATCGGGCGGCTGTGGATGTGGCTCAGCGGCGCCATCCTCAGCGTGGCCATGATGTACAGCCGCACCTACCTGGGCGCCCACTGGATCTCCGACACCGTGGCCGGCGCACTGCTGGGCGCCGGGCTTACGCTACTGCTGTGGGCGGCCGTGCGGGATAAATGCCTGGAGCGGCATTCATTGCCGGCACCGATTGGCTGACGTTCCAACCGCCCAGTACCACTAGCCCCTTTCGGCCTGTTCGGGTGCGGGCGATCCGGTCCGCGGGGCGGCCCCTCCGGACACCGGCTGGGGAAGCGGCTTGGCGGCCGGGGCCGTGAGGATGGAGGCAATAATGGCCACGCCGATGGCCAACAGCGCCCAGCGCACGGTGAAGTGGTCGCCCAGGAAACCAAGCAGCGGCGGGCCCGCCAGGAACGCCACGTAGCCGATCGTTGACACCACTGAAACGCGGGCCGCCGCGCGGGCAGGGTCGTCGGCTGCGGCGGACATGCCCATGGGGAAGCCCAGGGCCGCCCCGGCGCCCCACAATACTGCGCCGAGACCGGCCAGCCACACGTTCGGTGCCACAACGAACAGGACAAGGCCCACCAGTGCGGCCCCCAAGCTCCCGTAGAGCACAGGGACCCGGCCGTAGTTGTCAATGAACTTTCCGCCAAAGAACCTGAAGGCCGTCATGGACGCCACAAACACGGCAAACATGATGGCGCCCTCGGACTCCGTGGCGCCCAGCCCGTCCACCGTGGCCTTGGCAATCCAGTCATTGGCGGCGCCTTCGGTCAGGGCCGCGCCCAGGACCACCAGCCCCACCAGCAGGGTGCGGCTCTCGGCCCACGCGGTGCGTCCGCGGGCAGGGGCCTTCCCTCCTGGCACCTCGGGTGACATGGCCGCCCCGGCGGGGGCCGGCGTCGTGCTTGGCAGGAAGTGGCTTGGCACAAACACCATGGCCACGCTGACCAGGGCCACGATGGCGAACAGGTGCGCGGGCAGGCCCACATGGATGCTGGACAGGCCCGCACCTACCAGGGCCCCGACAAAGGCCCCTCCGCTGAAACCCGCATGGAATTGGGGCATGATGGTTCTGCCCAGGTGGCGTTCGACGTCGGCGCCCTCAATGTTCTGCGACACGTCCCACAGGCCGATGCCCACGCCGAAGAGGAAAAGCCCCGCAGCGGTCAGGGGGACGGAGACCAGGGCCAGCGCAGTGGCCACCACCAGCCCGCCCAGGGCAGCGGTAAAGCCGCCCAGGCGGATGCTGGTTGCCGTCCCCTTGCGCGCCACCACCGTGCCGGCCAGCGGCAGGGCGATGACGGACCCGGCGGCGATGCTCAGCAGCAGCAGGCCCATCTCGCCCGACGTCAGCTCCAGTATGCGTGTGACGGCCGGAATGCGCGCAGCCCAGCTGGCAAACACAAAGCCGTTGATGGCAAAGACGGCAAAGGTGGCCATTGCTGCGCGGCGGACTGTTTGGGTGTTCATGGTGGCGCGGATCCTCAGAGTTTGGTGGTGGATGGTGCGGCGGCGGACTACTGCGGACAGGCGGGGGCGAAGGCCACATTGATCAGGGCGGAAAGGCCCTCCGGCATGTCCACGGTTTTGTCGTAGAGCCACTGGAGCTGCAGCCCGTCGGACACGGCTACCACCAGCCGGGCCATGACCTCCGCCGGCAGGTCTGCGCGCAATGTGCCTGCCTGTTGGCGTTCGGTGATCCCCGCTGCCACTTCCTGCACGACGGCGGCGAAACGGCTGCGGAAGTATTCGTGTGAGGCGTGCCCGGGGGCATTGGCCGTGGCCGAGGCAACAGCATACAGCGTAGTCAGCCCCGGTTGTTGCGTGTTGCGCGCGGCAATGTCCGGAAGGGCGTCGAGCAGGTGCCCATGACGGCCGGCCACGTCCTGCCCGGCCCGCCGGTCCCGTTCCTCCAGGACCGCCGTCAGGAGTTCCTGCTTGCTGCCGAAGTAGTGGAACAACGTGGCCTCGCGAACGCCCACAATTTCGGCCACGCGCCTGAGTGCGGTGCCTTCGAAGCCTTCGGTGGCAAAAACGTCCGTGGCCGTTTGGATGATTTGTTCGCGTCGCTCGACGCCCTTGGCGTACCGCCCGCGGGGCTGGGGAGGTGGCATGGTGCCAGTCTATTCGCCGGGGGCGTCAAAACCTAGTCGCATTAGATTTTTAGCTGGCGGGCGTCCCGTGTTGGCCGTCATGGCCACATTCCGGGGCAGGCCGCCGTCCGGCAAATGCCTACCGCGCCCGCTCCACGCGCTTTTCGTCCCAGACGGGCGCTTCGGACTCGTACACCTTGCCGTCGGATCCAAACACCAGGAAGCGGTCAAAGGAGCGGGCGAACCAGCGGTCGTGGGTGACGGCCAGGACTGTCCCCTCGAAGGAGTCAATGGCCTTTTCCAATGCTTCGGCGGAGTGCAGGTCCAGGTTGTCGGTGGGCTCGTCCAGCAGCAGCAGCGTGGCGCCGGAAAGCTCCAGCAGCAAAATCTGGAAGCGGGCCTGCTGGCCGCCGGAGAGGGAATCGTACTTTTGCTCGGAGCTGGAGGCCAGGCCGTAGCGGTCCAGCGCCCCGGCGGCTGCCTCACGGCCCAGCCCCGAACGGTGCTCGTCGCCGCGGTGCAGGATGTCCAACAGGGTGCGGGTCAAAAGGTCTGGCCTGGCATGCGTCTGGGCAAAGAAGCCGGGCCGGATCCGGGCGCCGAGCTTCACGGACCCTTCGTGCGGGACCGGAGCTATGTCGACGTCGGACACGGGCTCGTGTTCCTTGTCCGGATCCGAACCGCCGGCGGCCAGGAGACGCAGGAAGTGGCTCTTGCCCGAACCGTTGGAGCCCAGCACGCCCACGCGGTCGCCGAACCAGATCTCCGCACTGAACGGCTTCATCAGCCCCGTCAGCTCCAGCTTCGTGGCGACGATGGCCCGCTTGGCTGTGCGCCCGCCCTTGAGCCGCATCTTGACGTTTTGCTCAATGGGCAGGGCCTCCGGCGGACCCTTCTCGAGGAATTGAGCCAGCCGTGATTGTGCGGCCTGGTAGCGGTTCGCCATGTCGGAGCGGAACGCCGCCTTGGTCTTGTACATGGTAACGAGTTCCTTGAGCTTCACGTGCTCCTCGTCCCAACGCTTGCGCAGTTCCTCAAATCGGGCGTTGCGGTCTTCCCGCGCCTTCACGTACGACTCAAATCCGCCGCCGTGGGTCCAGCTGGAGGCGCCGTTGATGCCCGGTTCCAGGGTGACAATCCTGTCCGCAGCGTTCGCCAGCAGTTCGCGGTCGTGGCTGACAAACAACACCGACTTGTCCGACTCCGCCATTTTGGCCTCGAGCCAGCGCTTGCCGGGCACGTCCAGGTAGTTGTCCGGCTCATCGAGCAGCAGCAACTCGTCCGGGCCGGAAAACAGCGCCTCGAGGACAAGCCGCTTCTGCTCGCCGCCGCTTAGCGACGCCGCCTTGCGGTACTGCGCCGAGTAGAAGTCCACGCCCATCGCGGCCATGGTGACCTCGTCCCAGGTGGTCTCCATTTCGTAGCCGCCCACGTCGCCCCAATCGGCAATGGCCTGTGCGTAGGCCATTTGGGAGGGTTCGTCGTCACGTTCCAGCATGGCTTCCTCGGCGGCATCCACGGCCTTGCCCGCGGCGGCAATGTTGGCGGACGCCACGGAGAGCAGCAGGTCCCGCACGGTGCTTTCGTCGCGGACCTGGCCCACGAACTGGCGCATGACGCCCATGCTGCCGGAGCGTGAAACCGCGCCCTCATCTGCCTTGATGTCCTGGCAGATGATGCGCAGCAGCGTGGTCTTTCCGGTGCCGTTGGGGCCGATCAGGGCCGTCTTGGTCCCGTCAGAGACGCGAAAGTTCACCCCGTTCAGAAGCTGGCGGCCGTCGGAGAGAAAGTAGTCAATGTTTGCAACGTCAATGTGTCCCACTGCTTAATCCTCCCATCCCCGGGGCGCGCCAATTTTTACAGCTCCGCCGAGACAGCGGGAGCGCGCCGAGATCCGCAGGACATTCCATGCGGTCTCGGCCCGGATCCGCTGTCTCGGCGGCGGCCGAATGGCGTCCTGCCCATCCACGCTGCCTTGAACTTTTGGACATATCCGGGCCCGTCGGCACCGGGTGCGAGGAACACGTTGATTTGCCCCGTCCACAAGTGTCTGCCGCCGCTGCAGCCAAGCAAATTGGAGACTTGGTTTTGTTTTGTTTCAACAATGTCGCCCGCGGGGATGACGGCAATCATGTCCCGTTCGTTGGCCATCGTGGTGCTCTTGGCGGTGTGCAGGTCCAGGGCAGGGCTTTCGGGTTTTGGGCCCATGGCGCAGCCGGCGGCGAACAGCATCACCAGCAGGGAAAGAAGAAATGTCAAGGCCACGGCGGGATGGCCCGGGAACCGTAAGGCAGGTGCCTGTTCCGGGTCGGCGCCAAGATGCCCATGAGTCATATGTCCCCCTTTGACATCCCCAGCATAACCAGCGCACCCCCCGATGCCGATGGGCAGAACGTCCCATGCGGGAGGGCCCGCCACGTTCACACTCACGCCGAGACAGCGGGAGCGCGCCGAGACCGCATGAGGTTTTCATACGGTCTCGGCACGGACCCGCTATCTCGGCGCAGCAGGCGACGGACACGCCGTCGTTCCCGGCTTTGACGGGTGCCGCATAGGCCTGCCAGGTGTCGCCGCTGTCGGTGGAGTATTCCACCACGGCAATACCGGGGCCGGAGTCCGCGGCCGTGACGGTGACCGCGCGGGCCTTGGTGTCCGCCCAGGCAGTACGTCTCGTTTGAGGGGGCATGCACGCCCAGGCCCTCGGCATTCGTGGTGTATTTCCGGGTTGGCGGCGGTGGCGTGGCTGTTGCGCCGGAGCGATGTGGTGGGGGTCCTGGTGCCGTCGGCATAGTTACACGGTCAGTTCCGGCGACGCCCCGGCACCGGCCGCGGCCGATCGCAGGCCTGTCAGGGCAGGGCCGTCCCGGTGGCCGTTGGGGATTCGGTTGCGGTTTCCGTCGCCGCGGGCGTTGGCGTGCCTGCAGGGGCTGCCGTCTCTGCAGCGGTTGGCGTTTGCGTGGCCGTTTCAGCCGGAGCTGTCGTTGCGGGTGGCGGGGTGGCCGGACCCGTTGCTGGCGGCGGCGTGGCCGGAGCAGTCGCCTCAGGCGGAGCGGGTTCAGTGCCTGGTGTCGGCGAAGGCGTTGGCGACGGCGAGGGCGTTGGCGACGGCGGGCGGGTCGGTGAGGGTGTCGGAGACGGGGACGGCGACGGGGACGGCGACGGCGACGGCGAGGGCTGCGGAGTAGGCGAAGGCGAATGGCTGGGTGCGGGCTTCGCCGTCGTGCTTGGCCTGGTGGTGACAGCCGTTGGCGAGCCTGCCCCGGCCGCCTTGAGGGCCTCAGCCTTCGCCGCCGCGGACGCCTTGGCTGCGGCGGCAGCCTGCTTGTCGAGGACGGCAAATCCCAGCATGGTGAAGTACGTCGACGACGAGCTGGTGGACTGCGGCGTGTGCAAGATGGTGCCCACGGACGGGTTCAGCGCGCTGATCATTTCGCCGTGGCCAACGTAAATTCCAATATGCGACCAATGGTTGGGTCCGTCGGGGTTTTGGACCACAATGTCACCCGGCTGCGGATTGTTGGTTTCCACCATGGGCAGCCATTGTTCTGTGCGTGGCAGTGCGATGCCGGCCTGGGCGTAGGCCCACTGGACGAATCCGGAGCAGTCCCAGCCATGGTCAAAGCTGGTGCCGCCCCACACATAACTGTGGCCCAGCCCCGAGTACGCCGCCTGCCGGATCTCCCGCCGAACCGTGGAAATCATGTCCGCCGAATATTCCGGCATGCCGCCAAGCACGGTGCCGGCCGAGCCCGGCCACCCGTGGTTCGCATTGGACAGGTCAAGGATCAGCGCCGGCTTCGGCTTTTGTGCCTGGATCAGCGTTCTGGCAAAGGTCAGGCTGATGTGCGCGTCCGGGGAAAGGATGGGTGATCCTGGGGCCGTTCCGAAGCCAGTGGATTCGACGGAGACACCGGCCGGCGCCAGAGCCGACGCGGCGGCCGCTGCATCGGCGACCGAATTGTCGGCATAGCCGGCAGCCACGAACCCTCCGGCGGCCAGCACAGTGCAGACGGCCGCCATGCCCAGCTGGTAAGTGCGCCGCCCGCCCTGCGAAAATGACACTGAGACTACCCCTGCTTCATTGCATCCGGTATGGCCGAGCATACGCCGATCGTCCGGCCTGCGGCACCGTTTCAGCCGGGCCGATTTTCACCACTGGGCGCCAGCCATGCCGCACCGGGAACCCCGCGTCCCAAAAGTGATGGAGCGTCGGGCAAAAACCGGCATAAAGTGATGCCGCGTCGGGGAAAAACCCGCATAAAGTGATGGAGCGTCGAAGGGGGCTAGGCTCCTGTGCGGATGATGCGGCGCTGCGACGCCACGGAAATGGCTGCCGTGCGGTTGTCCACGCCGAGCTTGTCGTAAATGTGCACCAGGTGCGTCTTGACCGTGGCCTCGGAAATGAACAGCTGCTTGGACATGGCCTTGTTGCTCATCCCCGTGGCCAGCAGCTCCAGCAATTGCACCTCGCGGGCCGAAAGAACGGGCTCGGGGTTGCGGATGCGCCCCAGCAGCCGGGCCGCCACCTCGGGCGCCAGCGCCGTCTGGCCGGCCGCGGCGGACTGCACGGCCGCCCGGATTTGCTCCGGCGGGGCGTCCTTGAGCATGTAGCCGCTGGCCCCCGCCTCCACGGCCGCCAGGATGTCCGCGTCCGTGTCGTAGGTGGTCAGGATCAGCACCGGCGGGGCGGAAGGCAGCGCCTTGATGGCCTTCGTGGCCGTGACCCCGTCCATGCCGGCACCCATCTGCAGGTCCATGAGCACCACATCCAGCGGCTCGCCCAGGGTCTGCAGCCGCTGCACTTCCCTGATGGCGGCACCGCCCTCGGGTGCCTCGGCCACCACAATGAACCCCTCAAAGTCCGAAAGCATGGCCCGCAGCCCGGCCCGCACCACCGGGTGGTCATCGACCAGCAAAATCCTAATTTCCGTCATGCCCGCCCTCTTCCTGCACTCCCGCGGCCAGCGGCAGCCGGATGGCCACCACGGTTCCCTCACCCGGTGCCGACTCTATCTCCAAGGTCCCGCTTTGCGCCGCCACGCGCTGCCGCAGCGACACCAGCCCAAACCCGCTCCCGTCCGCCCGCCCGGCCGCGGCGGCAGCCAGCGATGACGGCGCAAAGCCGCGGCCGTCGTCGTACACGTCCAGGGTCACCTCCGTGTCCAGGTACGCCAGGCTGACGACGGCGGTGCCCGCGCGGGCGTGCAGCCAGACGTTGGCGAGGCTTGCCTGGGCGGCGCGGAGCAAGGTCACCCGGTAAGGCTGCGGCAGGTCCACGGGGTCCCCGTCCACTCGGAAGGTGCAGTTGAGGTTGACCCCGCGGGCGGCAGCCTCCAGCTGCGTCTTTTCGCACAATCGGGCCAGCGACTCCACCAGCGAGGTGCCCTCCAGTGCCGGGGAGGAGAGCCCGCGCACAAAGTTGCGGGCCTCGGACAGGTTTTCCGACGCCGTGGCCGCCACCATGGCGATGCTCTCCCGCGTGGATTCGAGATCGCCCGATTCCAGTGAGCGGCCCGCCGCACGGGAGACCAGGATGATGGAGGAAAAGCCTTGGGCCAGGGTGTCGTGGATTTCCCGGGCCAGCCGGGCCCGCTCCGCCAGGACTCCGGATTCATGCTGGGTGGCGGCCAGTTCGGCACGGGTGCGGCGGAGCTCGTCGGCGGCCCGGCGCTGGTTTTCGCCCTCCTGGTACAGCAGCCGGTAGGCCTTGGAGGTGACCACGGCAAAGGTGGCGCCAAACACGGGGCCCAGGACGGCGGCAAGCTGCGGTGCCGGGGTGCCGCCGGCCAGCCACTGCGCCGTGACGACCCCCGCCGTCATGACCACCACGGCCGCAATCCCGGCCCAGCGGGGCAGCAGGTGCAGGTGCAGGAAGAACAGCGGAAAGACAACCCAGGAAAACTCGACGGAGCCGACCAGCAGCACGGCCCACAGGGCCGTGACAATGCCCAGCCACAGGTAGGCCCAGCGGCGCGGGTTGCGGTCCGTGGCGCCGGCGGAGAACCGCTTTTCCGCCACGGTCCCCAGCAGGTACACGGCAGCGAGGACCACGGACAGCCCCAGGTATATGTACCGTTCGGGGCGGTCAAGGTGGACTGTCAGCAGGCGCGTGGCGGCCACGGCCAGCAACACGGCAAACCCCACGTGCAGCGTCACGCGCAGGAATCGCAGGATGGCGTCACTCGTCACAGGCGGGGCATCCACGGCAGACATGCCACCAGCTTAGGCGGTGCCGGCCCGGGGCGTATCAACCATTTGGTTGAGGGCGGGATCAACCGGCGGGCCGTCCGGAACCATCCAAGGCCCCGATGGATCCGGGCCCGGACCGCGGAAGAGTGGATACCAAGGGAAAACCCAAAAGTTTCGATCCACAAGAAAGTTACGTGAACACCATGTTCCTCGCCATCCGAGACATCCGCTTCGCCAAGGGGCGCTTCGCCCTCATGGGCGGGGTGGTGGCATTGATCAGCCTCCTGCTGGTGCTGCTCTCCGGCCTCACCGCCGGGCTGGGCAACCAGTCCACCTCCGCCATTGCCGAGCTGGGCAAGAGCGCCAACGCCCCGGTCAGCCAGCTGGTGTTTGGGGCCCCCGGGGCAAACGACCCCAAGGTCTCCTTCACCGAAAGCCAGCTCACGCAGGCCCAGGTGTCCGCCTGGGCCGGCCAGCCCGGCGTCGCCTCCGCCGTGCCGCTGGGCATCAGCCAGACCCGCTTCCAGGGTGCCGGCGCCACCAAGGGGACCACCAATGTGGCCGTGTTCGGCGTCGGCGCAGGCGGTGCCGAAGCCGGGATCACGCCGTCGGCTGTCACCGACGGGACAGTGGTGATCGGCTCGGGGGTGGCAAAGGAACTCTCCCTGGCCGCCGGCGATTCCGTCACCCTCGGCGGGACCACGCTGAAGATCTCCGCCGTGGTGGCGGACCAGTGGTATTCGCACACCTCCGTGGTGTGGACCACCCTGCCCACCTGGACCAAGCTGGCCCACCTCAGCGACCCGAAGCAGGTGGCCACCGTGGCGGCCGTGACCTACCGCGACGGCGCCACGGTTGACACCGGCTCCGCCAACACCGCGGCCGGCACGGTCAGCACCACCCGCAGCGGGTCCTACGCCGGCCTGGGCGGGTACAAGAGCGAAAACGGTTCGCTCATGATGATGCAGGCGTTCCTGTACGGCATCTCAGCACTGGTGATCGTCGCGTTCCTGACCGTGTGGACCGTCCAGCGCACCCGGGACATTGCCGTGCTCAAGGCCATGGGCGCCTCCGGCAAGTACCTGCTCAAGGACGCGCTGACCCAGGCGGCCATCGTGCTGCTGGCCGGCGCCGCCCTGGGCGGGCTGGTCGGCGTGGCGGGCGGTTTCTTCGCCGCACAGGCCGCGCCGTTCCTGGTCACCCCGGCCACCACCATCCTGCCCGCGGTCGGCATCGTGGCCCTGGGCCTGGCAGGCGCCGCCCTCGCCGTCCGCAAGGTCACCCGCGTTGACGCGCTCATAGCCCTCGGCGGCAACTGACCAACCCCCGCACCCCGGCCCGCCCCCTGCACCTCCCAACACTAAGGAA
>Ga0134128_10009321_pt1 | contig 11774 bp, 9 predicted proteins | sample KB31754_FD_96462 | JGI IMG/M metagenome (GOLD analysis project Ga0134128, IMG submission 96462) | Terrestrial soil microbial communities with excess Nitrogen fertilizer from Kellogg Biological Station, Michigan, USA - KB3-175-4 | ecosystem: Environmental > Terrestrial > Soil > Unclassified ...
CCAAGATCGACGGATCCCAGGACTTCACCGAGGACCAGATGGTCGACGCCATCGTGCGCACCGACTACGACCAGCCCGTCGCGCGCCTGCGCACGCAGGCCCCGCCCGACGGGCCGCCGCTGCCGCTGGCCGGCGGCATCTTCCGGCGGATGCTCAACGGCTTTCGCGACTGACCCGTCGGTCGGTTACGTCCGCGGTTACGACTGCGCGCGGAGTGCTGAGATCACCCACTGGAAGGCCGGGACCGTGCGGGCGAACGGCGGCCGTCCGTTGAGGATGCCCGCGAGCTCCCAGTACCGTTCCACGCGCTCGTCGGTGAAACTCTCCAGCACGCCGCGGATCCGCTCCCGCTCGGCCGGCACTGTGGCGGGCGGGATGATCCGGTCGAGCACCGGCCGGGCCGCGGCCGAAGCGGGATCAATGCCGTCGGCCAGCGCCTGCCCGGCGTGCTCGAGGACGGCGCCAGCGTCGGCCCCCCAGGGCGGCACGGCGGCGCTGGCGCCGGCCAGCACCATCTCTCGCGCACGCCGCTGGAACTCCTCGTCCGCCACCAGCCCGGCCAGCTCGATCCAGGCGTCCACCTGCTCCGGCGACGGGTCATCGGGCAGTTCGGCGGGCATGGCGCGCATGCCGCGGGCGATGCTCATGGACGGGCCGTCCGGCGCGATGCCCTCGAACGTGCGGTCCACGAACTCGTCGATGATCTGCTGCCGCTCCTGCGCGGACAGCCGGGCCAGGTCGGTCATCAGCCTTGTCTCCTCAATGTCACTGCCACGAGCGGCCACCGAGCGGAGCACGGCGCGGCGCAGCCGCAGCACCCGGATCTGCGCGTCCAGCGCGTCCGCGTGTGCGCTGGCCAGCTCGGCCACGGTCGTGCGGCCGCGCATCACCGCGCGGATCTCGTCCAGCCCCAGGCCCAGGTCGCGCAGGGTCCGGACCACGTCCAGCCGGGCCACCGCGGTCGCGTCGTAGCGGCGGTACCCGCCCGCTGACCGGTCGGTGGGCGCCAGGATCCCGGCGTCGCACCAGAACCGGATGGTCCGGGCGGGCACGCCGACTCGCATCGCCGCCTGGCCGATCGTGTACAGCTCCGCTGGCTCGCTCACGAGTTGTCCCTCCGCTCCCCCGGACCGACTGTGCACCTTCCAGCCGCTGGAAAGTCAAACCGCGGCCGGAATAATTAGCCCCGGCCGGCGGCTTGGCCGATCTGGTGAAGGGAGATAGGTCATGCCGAAGGCAGTGCGGTTCGACGAGTACGGCGGGGTCGAGGTCCTCAAGGTGGTCGACGTGCCCCGGCCGGTCCCCGGTCCCGGCGAGGCAGTTGTGCAGGTCAAGGCGGCCGGGATCAACCCCGGCGAGGCGAAGATACGGACTGGCGTGCTGCATGCTCGATGGCCCGCCACCTTCCCGTCCGGGCAGGGCAGCGACCTGGCCGGGGTCATCGCGGAGACCGGTCCGGGCGTGACCGGGTTCTCGGCCGGCGACGAGGTCATCGGCTACATCGACAACCGGGCCAGCCAGGCCGAGTACGTGCTGGTGGAGGCGGAGCACCTGACCACCAAGCCGGCCGCCCTGTCCTGGGAGATCGCCGGAGGGCTGTTCGTGGTCGGGACGACGGCGTGGGCCGCCGTGCGGTCGGTCGGGCTGACCACGGGTGACACCGTCGTGGTGTCGGGCGCGGCTGGCGGCGTCGGCTCCCTGGCCGTTCAGCTGGCCCGGCGGGCTGGCGCGACGGTCATCGGGGTGGCCGGCGAGTCCAACCACGAGTGGCTGGCCGGGCACGGGGTAATCCCGGTCACCTACGGCGACGGGATTGCCGACCGGATTCGCCAAGCGGCGCCCAAGGTCGACGCGTTCATTGACACCTACGGCGCCGGTTATGTCGACCTGGCCCTGGAACTGGGCGTGGCGCCGACACGCATCGACACCATCGCGGACTTCCCGGCCATCGAGAAGTACGGCGTCAAGGGCGACGGCAACGCCGTCGGCGCCAGCCCGGCCGTGCTGGCCGAGATGGCGGGCCTCATCGCGGCCGGGGAGCTGGAGCTCCCCATCGCGGCGACGTTCCCGCTCGACCGCGTGCAGGACGCCTACCGGCTGCTGGAGCAGGGCCACATCCGAGGGAAGATCGTCCTCATCCCCTGACCGTGCTCAAATGATCTTGGTCGCCGCGGCGCAACGACGTGGTTGTTGCTCTCATGTCGTTCTAGCGACGTGGCTGTAACAGCCACGTCGCTGGGCGGGGTCAGGCGGGGCGGGGTCAGGCGGGGCGGGCCCGCAGGTGGGCTCGCTCCCCCTGCGGCCCGAACAGGCTCAGCAGCTCGGCTGGCTGGTCATCGGCGCTGCTGAACCAGTGCGGGACCCGGGTGTCGAACTCCGCGGCCTCGCCCGGCTTGAGGACGATGTCCCTGTCGCCCAGCACCAGCCGCAAACGCCCGTCCAGGATGTACAGCCACTCATAGCCCTCGTGGGTCTTGAGGCTGATCTCTCCCCGGCTCGGGATCAGCAGCTTGTAGGCCTGAACCCCGCCCGCGCGGCGGGTGAGCGGCACCACCGTCATGCCGTGCCAGGTGACCGGGCGCAGGTGCACCCGCGGGTCGCCCGTCTGCGGCCCGCCAACCAGGTCGTCCAGCTGCACGCCGTAGGCGCGGGCCAGCGGCAGGAGCAGTTCCAGCGTCGGCCGGCGCTGGCCGCTCTCCAGCCGCGACAGCGTGCTCACCGAGATCCCGGTCGACTCGGCCAGCGCCGCCAGCGTGATGTCGCGCTGCTGTCGCAGGGCCCGCAGCCGCGGACCGACCGACGCCAGCACATCGCCCAGTGCGTCATCCATGCCTTCTAGTTTGCCAGAACGGCAAGCTTCCTTGCCACGAGGTGCCGGCCTGGGCATGCTGTCTCGCGGGAGGACTGATGACAATGGAAACCATGACCGAAAATGGGGCGCAGCGTTACGACGTCGCGGTCATCGGCGGCGGGGCCGCCGGGCTGAGCGCCGCCGTAGCCCTCGGCCGGGCTCGCCGGAGCGTGATCGTGCTGGACGACGGCGCACCGCGAAACGCCCCCGCCGACGGCGTGCACAACTACCTGACCCGCGACGGCATGCCGCCGAGCGAGTTGCTCGCGGCCGGCCGTAAGGAGGCCGAGCAGTACGGCGCCCTGATCGTGCGGGCCGAGGCCACCGCGGCCCGGCCGGCGGGCGCTGGTTTCGAGGTCACCACCGGCGACGGCGAGACCGTCCTGGCCCGGCGGCTGGTCGTGACGACCGGGCTGACCGACGAGCTGCCGGACGTGCCCGGCGTGCGCGAACTGTGGGGTCGCGACGTGCTGCACTGCCCGTACTGCCACGGCTGGGAGGTCGCCGGCCGATCCATCGGCGTGCTGGCCAGCGGGCCAATGGCCGTCCACCAGACCCTGCTGTTCCGGCAGTGGACCGACGACCTCGTGCTGTTCACCCACACCGCGCCCCCGCCCACACCCGAGCAAGCCGAGCAGTTCGCCGCCCGCGACATCCGCATCGTGATCGGTCCGGTGGAGCGGCTCGAAACCGCCGACGGGCGGCTGACCGGGGTGCGCATGCAGGACGGCAGTTATATCGCCCGTGACGTGGTCGTGGCCGGACCCCGGATGGTGGCGCGCTCGGGCCTGCTGCGCAGCCTGGGCCTGCAGCCCGTGCCGCACCCGCTCGGCACCGAGGCGGGCGAATTCATCGAGTCCGACCGGACTGGACTAACCGCCGTGCCCGGCGTCTGGGTGGCCGGCAACGTCACCGACCTCTCGGCCCAGGTCATCAGCGCCGCCGCCCAGGGCCTCACCGCCGGAGCGACCGTCAACTGGGACCTGATCGCCGAGGAGACCCAGCGCGCCGTAGAGGCTGCTCGTGGCTAGTCCGGAGTGCGAGTTACCGTCGGTCGTGCTGGACCGCATCTGGGAGCTTCGCGACGACCTGTCGGCCTACGACGCGGGGTACATAGCGCTCGCGGAGAGACTGGGCTGCGCGCTGGTAACCGCGGATGCGCGGCTCAGCCGGGCCCTGGGAATCCGCTGTCCGGTCACCGTAGTGCCACGGTAAGAGTCGCTCGTGATGAGCGGACTGGCTACGGACCGTCAGCGGATTCACTATCACCGAACCGGGCGTAGGCGGGCTGAAGCAGCTTGGCCAGCGCCTGCCCGCGGACGGAAAGCTCCAAGGTCGGGAGCTGGCTGAGTACCGAACCGCTGCCGGTTGCCGACGGGGCGCCCGGCGTGATGTTACCGAGCTGGGTGAAGTAGGTATCCAGGCACTCGGCCAGCGGCGTGCCCGCGTGGCCGGCCAGGTCGGCGGCTGGGGGGCCGTCGCCGCGCGCCGCCTCCAGGTTGGCCAGCAGGTCCTCTCGCTCCCGGCCACGCCAGGTCAGGATCGTGAACGGATCGTCGTCGAAGCTCTCCGCCAGCAGATAGAACACGGCCGCGATGTGCTTGCACGGCACCTCCCAGTCCGGGCAGGAGCAGTCCATCGAGATCTCCTGGGCCGCCGCCGGGAACAGTGGCAGCCCCTGGGCCGCGAACACCTCCTCGATGTCCTCTGGCATCTCGCCGGCCAGCAGCTTGGCGCTGTACCAAGCGCTGGCGGCCAGCGCGCGTTCCAGCTTGCCCCACTCCGGCTTGCCGAAGGCGGTGATGCCGATCCGCACCCGGTAGGGACGCGCCCGGCTGCCTTGCACCTGCGCTGTCACGGCGCCCGCGTCAACGGCGAGGGAGATCACCTGGCCCTTGCGGGCATAGGTGCGGCCCCGCTGGAGCCGGTTCCCCAGGCCGATGTCCTCAAGGACGGTCACGAACCGCCTCGACCACCAGGTCTGGGCGATCGGCCCGCGCGCGGCGCGAGCCCTGATCCCGTCCTCGACCGGACGCGGGCGAGATGGCGGCGGATACCAGTTACTCACCGACGGCCTCCCTGGACAACTCGAATACCTTCCTCAGGTCGTGCGTGGACAGCTCCGTGAGCCAGCCCTCGCCATCGCTGATTACGAGATCGGCCAGGGCCTTCTTCTCCTCGATCATCTCGTCGATCTTCTCTTCCAGGGTCCCGGTGCAGACGAACTTGCGTACCTGCACGTTCCGGGTTTGGCCAATGCGGAACGCCCGATCGGTGGCCTGGTTCTCCACGGCGGGGTTCCACCATCGGTCCAGGTGGATCACGTGGCTGGCCGCGGTCAGGTTGAGCCCGGTGCCGCCGGCCTTCAGTGACAGCAGGAACACCGGCGGCCCGTCGGCGGACTGGAAGCGGGTCACCAGCTCGTCGCGACGCGGCTTGGGCGTGCCGCCGTGCAGGTAGGCGATGTCCGTTCCGAACCGCGCGGCCAGGTGCGGCAGCAGCATCTCGGCGAACTCGGTGAACTGGGTGAAGCACAGCACCTTGTCGCCCTCGGCGATGATCTCCTCGAGGATCTCCTCCAGCCGGATCACCTTGCCCGACCGGCGCCCGATCGCGGACCGGTCGTGCAGCAGCAGCGCGGGGTGGTTACAGACCTGCTTGAGCTTGGCCATGGCCGCGAGCACATTGCCGCGCCGCTCGATGCCATCGGAGTTCTCGATCTTGTCCATCATGTCGTCCACGACGGACTGGTAGAGCGAGGCCTGCTCGGTGGTGAGCTGGCAGTACTGCTTGATCTCAATCTTGTCCGGCAGGTCGCTGATGATGGTCGGGTCGGTCTTCAGCCGGCGCAGCACATAGGGCCGGGTGACCGCCCGCAGCCGCTGGGCCGGCTCCGTCTGGCCATGCCGCTCCACCGGTATCGCGTAGCGGGCGCGGAACTGCTCGCTGGACCCCAGCATGCCGGGGTTGAGGAAATCGATGATCGACCACAGCTCGGCCAGCCGGTTCTCCACGGGCGTCCCGGTCAGGGCGACGCGGTGGCCACCGCGCAGGCGCTTCACGGCCTTGGCGACCTGCGACAGGCTGTTCTTGATCGCCTGCGCCTCGTCGAGCACTACCCGCCGCCACTGATGGCCGACCAGCTCGTCCATGTCACGGGTCGCGGTCGCGTAGGTGGTGACGACCAGGTCCGCATTGCCGAGTTGCCCGGCGAGTTCGTCCCCGTGCAGGCGCTGCGGCCCATGATGCGCATAGACCCGCAGGCCCGGCGCGAAGCGCGCCGCCTCGCGCTCCCAGTTCCCCACCAGCGACATCGGGCATAGCAGCAGCGTCGGACCGCCCGCGGGATCCTCGGCTCGATGCGTAGCCTCCAGGGCCAGCAACTGCACCGTCTTACCCAGGCCCATGTCGTCGGCCAGGCAGGCGCCCAGGCCCAGCGAGGAAAGAAAGGCCAGCCACGCCAGCCCGCGTTCCTGATAGGGGCGAAGCCGGGCCAGGAAATGGTCGGGCAGTTCCACCGGCCGCATCGACCGCGGGGCGCCGCCGCTGAGGAACTCGCCCAGCCAGCCATCCGCGGTCACCCCAGTCAGCGGCAGCGGCGTGTCCAGATCGTCGGGATGGCTGGCGGCCAGGCGCATGACCTCGGCGACCGTAGCCTGGCCGGCCTGCTCGCGGGCCAGGAACTCCAGCCCGCGCCGGAGCTGATCGGGATCGACGGCGACCCACTGGCCGCGGAGCCGCACCAGCGGAGCCTTGGCCCGGGCGAGCGCCGCGATCTCCTCCTCGGTCAGGGTGTCGTCCCCGACCGCGAGCTGCCAGCGGAAGTCCATGAGCTGGTCCCGGCCGAACCGTCCGGCGCTGGCCACAACGCCATCCACCGGCGTGGCGGCGGTCGCGGTCAGGCTCAGCCGGCGCCGCTTGTCCCACCATGACGGCAGCAGGACCCCGAAACCCGCCTCGTCCAGGGCCGGGGCGGCGGCGCCCAGGAAGTGGTACGCGCCGTCGGCATCGAGTCCGAGTGCGCAGGGCTGGGCCTGACGCAGGCCCCCGGCCAGCTCCGGGTAGACCCGCGAGGCCCGGCCGAGCTCGCCGAGCAGCAATTCCTGGGGGCGCGACAGCCAGCGGCTCAGGCTGCCGTCCCCGGCCCACACCTGCGCGGCGGGCACCAGCAGGCTCGGGTCGGCCATGGACTGCACCAGGAAGTCCAGCTGCCACCGGCCGCCGTCGGCGCTCGCCGCGCCGTCGGGCTGCTCATCACCGGGCCAGGCTCCGCCTGGGTCTCCGGGGTCGAGGGCGGCTTCCGCCAGTCGGAACATCACCCGGGCCGGTCCGGTCAGGCCGGTGCCTTCCTCATCCCAGGGCCGCAGCGCCGCCGCCAGGGCGTCCAGCTCGTCCGGGTCAGCGTCGAACCGGCCGTCCGGGGAGCTAAGAGCGGTCAGCCAGGCCTCCGCCGCCGCCAGCCGGGAGGGCCCGCGCCCGCGGCGAGGCGGCGCCAGCGCCAGGCCGCCGCTCAGGACATCTCGTGCTGCCGCATCAACCAGGGCGGTCAGAGCGGTGCTGAACCGCTCGTGCGGATCCTCGCCGCCGGGCACCGCCCGGCAGACCGGCGGCATCGCCCGCACGAAGGACTGCACCGCCATGACGTCGTGACCCTGAAGGAAGGGCCGCCACCTGGCCACCGCCCCGGCCTGGTCGCGGATCACGGTCGGCAGGACCCGGCCGCGGCCGACCAGGTCCCGCGCGAACGCGGCGACCTCAGCCAGATAGCGGAAGGACGCACCGTAGCGGACATCCGGGACCGGCGCGGCCAGCGCAGCGAGCCCCGCGGAGGGCTCGAGCGCCACCACCGGCACGCGCCACGGCAGGAGCACGGCTGGCGAGCGCGCGGGAGGCCGCGGGGTAACGCGAATCAGTTCCGGGGAGTCGAGCGGCGCCATGCGCAGCGAGGGCAGAAGCAGCACGGCCTCACCGGGCGTGCCCTCGTGTATCGCCGTCAGCGTGCTGGCCGGCGCGGCGAAGGTATGCGGGCGCGCGGACCTCAGCGCCCAGCTCTGGCTCTTAACGGCAGCCGCGGAGTCCTCGGCCCACAGGCACAAGCCATGGGGCGCCGACCAGAACCCGTGCAGTACAAGCATGTCCGCAATGCTCCAGGGAGAGGCTTAAAGACTATGTCACGATAGCCTACGGGTCGGCTCATCATCCGTACGGCAATCGTAGAGCTGCGGGCTGTCATCGCGGCGTGGCAAAATGCACCTGGCCACGAACTAAACGGCGGTTGTCCGGGTTAGGTTAGAGGGACTATGGGAGGGTGCTCCGTGTTCCAAGCCGACCAGCTCTCAGAGCTCAGGCAGCTGATCGCCGAGCAGGCCGCCCGCGACAAAGCGTTACTCGACCGGCTGTTATCCGAGGTCCGCAGCATCGGCGCCGTTCGCGTCATTAAGCCTCGCAGCGCCACCTCGGTCGCACTTATGGCCGCCGACGGCGGCAACAACAAGGTCTCATTCAACCCGTTCTACCTGCAGGTCATCCGGGTCGTGGACTCCCACGGCAAGGAGCTGTTCCTGGACGTGGTGTCGCCGACCAGCGACGTGATCGAGCTCAGCCGACGGCACCTCGACCGGGCTGGCGCACATAGCCCGTTAGGGCGCCTGATGCTGGACCTAGGCGTGAGCGACCTGCGCGAGCTATCACCCATGATGAATCCGGGGTTCGCCCGGTGGGTCCAGACCTATCGCGACCTGTGCGAGTGGGCGACCTTATACGAGCTGATCTGCTCACGGCGATTCGCTCAGGACACCGTGCTCATGCACGACGGGCTGCTGCGCTCCATGCTATTTCGCGATGATCTCTTCATTCGCATGTACGATCGGATAAGGGCTCATATCGAGCGCATCTATCAGGAGGATCGCCGCCATGTCTGGCTGGTCGGACTGGCCAAGACCACCGAGGTCCTGGAGCAGTACCGGCTGGCGATATCACTGTCGGGGATATTTGACCGCGGCTCCCCGTGCTTTGCCGCCGTTCCCGAGGTGATGCAGGAGCGCGTGTACCGCTGGGACGAATACACCCGCGGGCCCGATGACTACGCACGGTTCAACATGGGAGCCATGCACTTCGCCCGGTTCGGATCCCGGTCGGGTGACCCGGTGTGGACAGTGGACCTGCTGGACTGCCAGACCGATGACGCGCAGGCGATATTCGGTTACCTGCTGACCGATGCCGTGGCTGGCTTCCCGGTGCCGTTCTACCCGAACTGCCTGCAGCAGGCGGACAGCCACTCGCGGGTGGCCGACCTGGACCTGGACATCGTCGAAGACAGCCTGATCGAGGCCATCCGCGCCCAGGTCGGTGCCGATCTGGCGCCGATCATCGACGAGCTGCGGATGGCCACGGACGTGGCCGCGCGCCGCTACGAGTAGGCGACAGGGAACGACAGGACCGAAGAAGAACATGACCCTGTTCGAGCGCGAGCACATAGTCGGCGTATTTCGCGGCTTTTCCGAGGGCGGGCTGGAGTTCCACGCCGACATCGTCATGCCCTACCGCGATGAGTTCCAGGCCATCCCGATGCACGGGCAATTCGTCCTGGTCCAGTTAGAGCACGAGCACGAAGCCGTATTCGGCCGTATTACCAGCATCGCCGCCCAGGGTCGGCTCACCTCGCCGATCGGCGAGGACTACGCCGTCCGGGCAGTGCGGGATCAGCGGCCCATCCCTGACGAGCTCCGCGACCAGTACCTCAAGTACAAGGTCGACATCCGGGTCCTCGGCGTGCTGCGCCAGACCGCGTCCCGGCTCACATTCGTGCCCAGCCACCGGCGGCTGCCTCACGTCGGGGCCAAGGTCGCGTTCCTCGGCCGCGACCTGCTGGCCGAGGTGGCCAACGCCAACGACAAGGCCGAGGATGCGGCCGAGATCGGCTTCCTGGCCTTCGGCGAGTTCGTCTACGCGGGCGGCGATCCGCGCGCTTCCTCAGCGCCGTGGATGGTCACCATGTGGCCGGCCATCATCCCCAAGTTCCAGATCAGCAAGCTGCTGTCCCGGCGCAGCTTCGTATTCGCCCGAGCCGGCTTCGGCAAGTCCAACCTGGTCAAGTTGCTGTTCTCCCGCCTGTATGCCACCGACCCCGTGGTCCCGCGCCGCAACGGGACGCGGGCGCCCGTGGGGACCGTCATCTTCGACCCCGACGGCGAGTACTTCTGGCCCGACCACCAGGGCCGTCCGGGCCTCTGCGACGTGGACGACCTGGCCGATCGCCTAGTCGTCTTCACCGGCCGGTCGGCGCCCAGCCCGGCGTACGGCTCCTTCGTCGTGGACGGGGTCCGGCTCGATCTCCGCCAGCTTCCCGCGGCCCGCGTCATTTCGCTGGCCCTGCCCGCCGACAAGCAAGATCACCAGAATGTGCTCAAGCTCAAGGGCCTGCCGCCGGAGAAGTGGCACGAGCTGGTCGACCTGATCGACGCCGACCGCTACGAAGCCGATCCCCGCCGGGTCGCACGACTGCTCGGCATCGTGAAAGACAAGGGCGGCGACGATGTTCAGGTCGGGGCGGCCATCTCGCACATGGTGCGGATCGTCCGCGAACTGCACGACCCGTCCAGCCAGCTGCTGCGGGCCCTGAAGTCGGCGCTCGCCGACGGCAAGCTCTGCGTCGTCGACATCTCCCAGATGCGCGGGCCGCAAGGGCTTCAGCTGGCCGGCATCATCCTGAGCGACATCTTCGAGCACAATCAGGAGCAGTTCACCGAGGCCGTGCCGCGCACCATCCCCACGATTGCCGTGATCGAGGAGGCCCAGTCGGTCCTCGGCGCCGGCAGCGGCCGCGACGACGGCCCGTTCGTGTCGTGGGTCAAGGAAGGCCGCAAGTACGACCTCGGCGCGTTCCTCATCACCCAGCAGCCGGGGAGCATCCCGGCCGAGCTGGTCAGCCAGGGCGACAACTTCTTCGTCTTCCACCTCCTGGCCGAGGGTGACTTGAACGCGCTGCGCCGGGCCAACGCCCACTTCTCGGGCGACCTGCTGGCCGCTCTGCTGAATGAGCCCTTGGTGGGACACGGCGTGTTCTGGTCTAGCGCTCCGGGAACCGACGAGCACGCCAAGCCCTATCCCCTGTCAGTCCGCGTGCTCGACTTCAATCAGGCCCATTTGTTACTCGATCCGGGTTATGACAAGGGGCCGCTCGATATCTACGCGGCGCGACTGCGGCAGCGGTTCGCCGCGGCGGTGTCACAGGCGGCTGGCATTCTGGCTAGTGGTGCCTCGGGCGCCCGATCGGCGCAGCCGATGGACCCCGACACCGTCTACCGTGCCGCCGCCATCGCGCGCCTGCGCGATGACCGGGCTTTCCGGCAGGAGATGATCTCCGGCACGTGGTTGTGGCGGGTGGCGCAGAAGCTGCGCGATTACGGGCCGGGCGAGGACATCGTTAGGGAAGGGTTCACCTGGGGCCTGAGCATTGTCGACCCCGCGCTGAACGAGATCTTCGGTAAGGACAACTGGCGGAAGCAGAACCGCGACTATCGCGGCAAGACCCTGGTCTGGGTCGAGGCGGTGGACGCGGAGTTAGAGATTGGACAGGAGCTAGGCGGCCACGGCTCACCGCGAGGACCCGGCGATAGCCGCTAAGGTGGCCTGTAATACAGCGGCCCGACGGGCTTCCGCGTTCCGCGCCTAAAGGCGCGACCGTTCCGGACACGCCCCCACCCGCGCGATCTTTGCGTGCCGTGTGGGAGCCCGTTCTTGACGCTGATTCGGCGCTCGGCCGCGGGCCTGGCTGAGCTGGCCAGCAATGGCAGCGTGGCGGAGCTCATGTTCGCCGAGATGGTGCACGGATACCAGTCCCGGCCTTCGCCCGCCGAGGCCCGCTCCTGGGAACGCAGCATTCCGGTTCTGGCGCGGGACCTGGTCGAGTCCGGGCTGGGCA